>JABAOF010011388.1_pt9 | contig 11303 bp, 7 predicted proteins | sample 7062171 | NCBI WGS metagenome assembly JABAOF01 (sample SAMN14538628, study PRJNA623070) | marine sediment metagenome | biome: marine biome [ENVO:00000428]; feature: marine pelagic biome [ENVO:01000023]; material: deep marine sediment [ENVO:00002113] | place: India: Gulf of Khambhat ... | reverse complement strand
CCGTGTCTTCTTAGACGACGAGGGACGCACGCCTCCACCCCCATATCGTATGGTCGACAACGAATATTCACTCTTAGACAATACCGACTTAGTATTTATTGACCCTGTAAGTACAGGTTATAGCCGTGCCGTTCCTGGTGAAAAACCTGAGCAATTCCACGACTTCACCAAGGACATCGAATCGGTCGGTGAGTTCATCCGTCTCTACACGACACGCTATAAACGATGGTCCTCACCCAAGTTCATCATCGGTGAGAGCTATGGAACCACTCGAGCGGCAGGATTAGCAGATCACCTGCTTGAAAGGCACGGGTTGTTTCTCAACGGGCTCATGCTGATTTCATCGATCCTTAATTTCCAAGATGCGAGGTTTGATGTAGGTAATGATCTTCCACATATCCTTTTTCTGCCGACTTACACAGCAACTGCCTGGTATCATGGAAAACTTGCCGAGGAGCTCCAAAAGGATCTCCCTCGCACACTTGCTGAAGTCGAGGCCTTCGCTTTGGGCGATTACACACTTGCGTTAATAAAAGGTGCCGATCTTCCAGAAAATGAGCGGGGAAATATCATAGATAGACTCGTTCACTACACGGGCTTATCGCGCGAATATGTCGCACAGACAAATATGAGAATCGAGATTCATCGCTTCACAAAAGAACTCCTCAGAGATGAAAGAGCCATCGTTGGTAGGCTTGACAGTCGTTTTAAGGGAATGGATCGAGACGCAGCGGGAGAAAAACCGGAATACGATCCTAGTTACATCAATATCCAAGGGTCCTACACGTCCTGTTTGAACGATTATGTGAGACGTGAATTAGGATATGAGAGCGATCTCCCTTATGAAATTCTAACCGGACGCGTAATGCCGTGGAATTATGAAAAGTATCAAAATCAGTACGTCAATGTAGCTGAGATGCTTCGCTCCGCGATGACGAAAAACCCATTCATGAAGATTTTCGTAGGCAATGGCTATTATGACCTTGCGACACCCTATTTCGCGACCCGATACACCTTTAATCATTTAGGACTTGAAGGTGAACTCCAATCAAATATCACAATGGCTTACTATAAGTCGGGACATATGATGTACATCCACGGACCTTCGCTTGTCAAACAAAAGACCGATCTCGCCCAATTCATTCATTCCGCATTATCGGAGTGAGAGATTCTGGTGCGGTGTGCATAATTGTCCGATGATCAGGTAAAGGTGGGATCAGGGATGAGTGAATGGATATCCATATCCGATCCCTAAAGATAGACAACTCATCACTGGGAACAAAGATAATCTTTCCGCGTAGGCAACAAAAACTCGCAGAAAGATCTTATGAGAGAGTCCGTAAATCATCGAGTGTGCAATCAGAGGGGAGTTGATAGGGAAGAATGAACCAAAAACGTCTGGACCAACAAATTCAATTCATCCTTGAGTCAGATAAGCTGAAATCCGTGTTGCGTCAGAATTATCTGCTTACCCAGGATCGCCAAGAGAACACCGCTGAGCACAGCTGGCACCTAGCGCTGATGGCTCTTCTTCTAGCCGAGTATGCTCACTCAGAAATTAACCTTGGACACTTACTGGAGCTCCTTCTGATCCATGATCTTGCTGAAATCTACGCTGGGGATACCTATTGTTACGACGAGGAGAAGACTCGAAGCCAGGAGGAGAGGGAGGCACAGGCCGCGGAGAAATTGTTCGACAAACTGCCCTTGGATCAATCTACACGGTTACATGAATTGAGGAAGGAGTTTGAGGAAGGGAGATCGTCAGAGGCGATATTCGCCGCGTCATTGGATCGGCTGCTGCCCCTTTTACTGAACTATTACACGCAAGGACGTTCATGGAAAGTACACGCGATCACGGCCGATCAAGTTCTTACACGTAATCGCCTGATCCGCAGAGGATCGGATCAACTTTGGTCCGTCGCCCAATCCATCATCGAGGACTCAATTTCAAAGGGTTACTTGACAGTCGAGTCTGACCACAAGAGATAAGTGGAGGTCCCAGCGGATACGGGAGACATCATATCTTCGTCGCAGAGGTTAGAACAACCCATGAAGCGAATCTTCTCCCCTGAAAGCATCGTCGTCATTGGTGTCTCCGAGCGACCTGACAACCTTGCGCGCAACATCGTCGCCAATCTCCAGGCCTTTCAGTTCCAAGGTGATTTATACGCTGTCGGACTTCGCAAGGGTGAGGTTTACGGGGTACCGATCGTTGATTCGTTGGACATGGTCCCCGATGATTTGGACTTAGCCGTGATCCTTACACCAGCATACACCGTGCCTGAATTGATGGACACCTGTGGTCGGAAGGGGATTCAAAGGCTTGTCATCGAATCCGCGGGATTTAGTGAGTTCTCAGATGAAGGCCGCCGCTTGGAAGAACGACTCGTCGAAATAGCCCGCAAGTGGAGCATACGTTTTGTAGGGCCCAACTGCATCAGTGTTATAAACCTCGAGACAGGCGTGTGCCTGCCCTTCGGACCGATTTCCCCTGAAATTGCCCGCAGAGGCCCAGTGTCTGTTATAGCTCAAAGTGGTGGTGTTTCTCTTACCTACCTAGGTATGCTTAGCAAAGTGGGCGTGGGAGTAAACAAAGTTGTCAGCATTGGAAATAAAACAGATCTCGATGAGACGGATTATTTGGCATATCTCTTGGAAGATGAGGGGACTGAAATCGTTAGCTTATACTTGGAATCGATCAGTGATGGACGGCGCCTCATGGACTTGGCCCGATCGTCTTCCAAACCCATCATCATCCACAAAGCCAATCGAGGAAAAGCCAGCCAAAGCGTGGCTTTCTCCCATACCGCCGCCCTGGCTGATGACGATCGAATCGTAGATGCAGCCTTTAAACAAACGGGGATCCTTCGCGCGCAAGGATTTCAGGACATGGAAGCCATAACACAGGGCCTCTCACTCCCCCCGGTCCAAGGGAATGAATTGTTAATCATCTCACGCTCCGGTGGTCATGCTGTTTCCGCAGCGGATACTGCTGAACGTCATGGATTCCAACTCCCTCCACTCCCTGATACCTTTATCACCACCGTTCGCACTTTATTTAGCGCCGATGTTATTGCACCCACCAATCCACTTGATCTCGGTGTTATCTATGACTTCCAACTTTACGCTCAAATCGTTGAGCAAAGCCTGCAAGCCCTCTCTCCCGACGCCGTCTTATTAATCAACACATACAGTCGACATGAAGCTGACAACGCTCGGAAGCTGGCTCGACGTGTGGGTGAAATCATTCGCGAATTAGGTTATCCGATCGCTGTGTGCAACTATACAGACATTGACGATATTCAAAGTATCCAGAATGAGATCGGATACCCAGTTTTTGAGGATATCCATAGCGCATTACGGGGTTTAGCGTCGTCTAGAGATTGGACTATAAGACGACGTAAGCGCATAACAATCGCACCCTCGTTCTCAACGACCAAGGCTCCAAATCATATATTCGATGAAGGATTACTTACAACGGACAAGGCTTTAGATCTCTGTGAGAGTTACGGTATTGCTGTTGCTCAGTGGGAGATCGTTCAAGACCCAGACGATGCCGTAAAGTCAGCCGAGCGGATCGGATATCCTGTGGCATTAAAAATCCTCTCCAGCGAGATGATTCACAAAACGGATTATGGGGTTGTTGGATTAGAGTTAGCGAGTGCAAGCGAACTCAAGACAAGGGCTCAAGAAATGCTGAATCGGATGGCAGAGGTCCCCACAGGAACGCAGTCGCTCGCTCTCATGATCCAGAAGATGGTTCATAATGGAATCGAGGTCATCCTTGGTGGAAAACGGGATCCCCATTTCGGACCCGTCGTGATGTTCGGTCTAGGTGGCATCCACGTTGAGATCTACGACGATGTGACTTTCAGCATTGCCCCACTCACGGACTTCGACGCGCGGTCAATGATCAAGGAGGTGAGAGGAGCACGTTTATTTGACGGTTATCGGGGAAAAGCGCCCATAGATCGGGAAAGCTTAACTCAAGCCATTCTATCCCTCTCTCGACTCATGGTCGAGAACCCCAACATCGCTGAGTTGGACATCAATCCACTCATCGTCATGAGGGAGGGCGCGGTTGCAGTCGATGCTCGAGGAAGGGTCACAAATCAATAACAAGTATTGGGTATTCACCTGCAAATCTTTCACTTATTCTATGGATTATTAGATGGGAACTTCCCAAAAATTATCGGTGAATGATCTATCTTTATTAATCCCCTCGAAGATCTTAGAACGAACCTTCTTTTGTTTCATAATGAATAAAAAAATGCCTAACAAAATCCAAATGACGAAATTCAGATTTTTGTCCATCCACCAAAAATACGTGTTCGGCCCTCATGTCATTCCAGGCGCTTTGTGCCAAGGAATCCTTACGATTTAACTTTTATTAGAACCATCAGAGGGATCCCTCGCTACGCTCGGATTGACATGACAACAGACAAGCGGGACGGATTTGATGTAAAAGATATCCGGAACTATTGATTATTTGAACTTTCCACATGAATTACATGAGATACATAATAACAGAGAGCGAATATCCAAAGTTCAAACGTCTCCTGATAACATAGGGTAGCTTTATAAAATTGATCTCTAACCTACCGATCGCACGGTCAAAATGGGAAGAGCTTGATATTGGAGAATAATGCCATGCCCAGGGTGCATGTTAACGACATTGATCTCTACTACGAAATCACTGGCGAGGGAAAACCCATTCTCCTTATTCATGGATTGGGCTCAAGCACCCGCGATTGGGAATATCAGACGACAGCCTTTTCCACCCTCTACCGTGTCGTTACCTTCGATGTCCGTGGGCATGGTCAATCTGATAAGCCTCCCGGACCATATTCTATTCCCCTATTCGCTTCCGACACCTCAGATCTCATGCGATCACTAGAAATTGGACCTTCTCACATAGTCGGGATATCCATGGGAGGGATGATTGCATTTCAACTTGCGACCGACGTACCCGATCTCGTTCAAAGCTTAGTGATTGTCAATAGCGGTCCGGAGCTCATTCTACGGAGGCTTCGTGATCGACTCAATGTCCTCCAACGATTTCTTATCGTCCGATTTTTCGGAATGCGTAAGATTGGCGAGTTTCTCGGCTCACGTCTTTTTCCAAAACATGAACAGGAGTCCGTACGTCAAATGTTCATCGAGCGCTGGGCAGAAAATGACCGACAAGCTTATTGGGAGTCATTCCGTGGGATTTTAGGATGGAGCATTTCAGATCGTCTCCACACGATTATGTGCCCCACGCTAGTGGTTGCATCAGATAGGGATTACACACCTGTGTCTACGAAAAAAGCGTATGTCGAGAGATTAACAAGGGGTGAGTTGGTCGTGATAGAAGATGCTCGCCATGCAGTCACTGCGGAGCGACCTGAGGATTTCAATAAGGTTGTGCTTGATTTCCTCGTAAATCAAAGCTAAACCTCACTTTTGTGCCTGATCACCATACAATGACCCTCAGCGAGCTTGCGAACCTAGTTTGTTGGAGACAAGACGATGAGAGAAGAACCAAAAGTATTGTGTAAAACCCCAACGCCGGGCAAGAAAGGAACAAGGATTCCAAAATGGAAATATGACTTGATCCGGAGCGCAATCCTAGCGGTTGTTCCGCAAGACGAGGTTGGCGTCGAATTTAAAGACCTCCCGAGATTGGTCAAAGGACTGCTCACAGAAGAGGATCTTAATCGATTAGGATCACTCGGTTGGCATACAACCACTGTGAAACTCGATCTTGAGGTTCGTAGCGAAATAGAGCGTATTCCTGACGTGAAACCACAACGTCTGAGAAGACCTGATTAACCCACTACGCTTCCCCCATTGATTTATACTCGCCTGGAATATAATTTGCATCTGGACACATGAGCATTTAACAGAGCTTCTCATGATGAATGAACAATGGATAGATCCCTCCATACCTCTGATTGATCTCCATCGTCATCTTGATGGCAATGTGCGGTTGGAGACCATCCTCGATCTAGGGCGTCGGCATAACCTCCCTCTCCCGGCATGGGATGTGGAAGGTCTACGTCCCCATATCCAAGTATCGGATCCCCAAATTGGAGTTATGGCTTTCATCGCCAAATTCAAGTGGTTGACAGCGGTGATGGTGGATTATGAAGCTTGTCACCGAATCGCATATGAAAATGTCGAGGATGCTTGGCGAGAAGGTATCCATTACATCGAACTACGTTTCAGCCCCTGGTTCATGTCTGAGCCGAACGGTTTGGATCCAATGGGTGTCGTGGAGGCGGTCGTCGACGGAATCAATACTGGAGCGCACACTTTCGACATCAAGGTCAACCTGACCGGGATCCTCAGCAGGACCTATGGTCCCGAGATCGCCTCGAGGGAGTTGGAGGCACTTTTAGCACATCGCGATCATCTCGTTGCACTGGATCTTGCTGGTGATGAGGTCAACCAACCTGGGGAACTTTTCATTGATCACTTCCGACAAGCGCGGGAAGCCGGTTGGGGAATCACCGTACATGCCGGAGAGGCAACAGGGCCTAATAGTATATGGCAAGCTGTTCGTGAACTGGGGGCATCCCGCATTGGCCACGCCCTTACGGCTGTTGAAGATGCGACATTAATGGATTTCATGATTGAACACCAGATTGGTATTGAATCAAATCTCACCAGCAATGTCCAAACTAGCAGCGTTCCTGATTACATCAGCCACCCACTGCACACTTTCCTAGATCTTGGACTGTTAGCGACGATCAATACCGATGATCCAGTAGTCAGTAACATCGATCTTCATCACGAGTATCAAATCGCTGCTCCTGCGGCTGGGTTGACAATCGAACATAGTCATCAGGCCCAGCGCAACGCGCTCACCATCGCTTTCCTCTCATCCGAGGAAAAGGATGCGCTTGCAACCCAACTTAATACGTGATTGTCGATCAGGATGAAAATAAAGCGTCTGGGTCGGTGCCCCGGCGGCACCCGGAGTGTCCTCCTTACCGCTGCTTCCTTTCGGACCNNCGCCGGACCCACCCAGACGCCACTAATGAGGATACCTTCCTCAGAAATGTATGTCAATGCTCCTCATAATGCGAGATCCGTCTCATAGGCATCACCCTTTTACTTCGAGGTTGTATGATCAGTTTACTCAAGAAAAGATGGCTCAACCATTGTTCTCGTCACATTACATCATTTTTTATCCAAGTTAATGAGGCCTCGTGATGACCTGAAGACCCCCTAATATCCCCTCACACGCAATTTGCTTAATATGTTGATCCATTCTGATCATAACCGGAGATCCACATTAATCTTGATGTAAAATTGCATAAATGCGATACAATAAATCAACATCGATCAAGATTTATAATTAGAAGATCACGAAAGTCGAAAGGTGCATTGCGTGCTTAGCATCCCAACAAGCACTGCAAAAATGATTAATACATGGTCGATAATCAAACAAGAACAATTTTGTTTCTCTTTACCTGTTCTCTGGTCCTTTATGCTTGTCGTGCTGGTGCAGCTCCTACATCAGATGTCTCACAAGTACCACAAACTGATTTGGTTGAACTCATCACGTCCACAGCTGGGTCAATCACAGAGACGCCGCGTCTTAATAAAACACAGGCTCCGACTTTAACCTCAATCCCCAAGCCAACCGAGACTTCTCCCGCCGCTTATACTGCAACATCCACATCAGTCATCATCGACAAGGCCAATATTTCCGGAATTGTCCCTCTACACACCCTGAGTAGTCATCTGGATAGTGTTACGGATGTGGCTTTCTCGCCGGATAACTCATTACTAGCCTCGAGCTCAAATGATGGAACTGTTCGATTATGGCGAGTGAGTAATGGAAGCTTATTATTTACTTTGGAAGGCCATGAAGGCTCAGTAAAGAGCATGTCCTTCTCCCCCAATGGTGATCTGCTTGCTTCAGGTTCAGACGATCGCACTGTTCGGATATGGCGAGTAAGTGATGGCAATCTAATGAAAGTGTTCGATACCTCACTCGTAGGTAGAGCAGTTAAGGTTCAGTTCTCTCCCGATGGTTCTCTTCTCGTCGTTGGCGGTTCCACTTGTTATTTAATGCTCCGCCAATCCAGCACTGGTATCCTCCGAAGAACTCTAAAACAACCTCAGTGTCATGGCAATGAAGGAGGCCCTATCGATTTCTGGGGTTTAGCATTTACACAAGATGGTGCATCGTTAATTGCCGGGGAAGGCCGACCAGGAGGGGGAAGCGGTTCCATATATGTATGGGATTATGAGGGATACGAATTACCACAATTTCTAAGGGGTTATAACTATTATGTTCGCGATTTGAGTCTCTCACCGGATGGGTTCACGATCGCATTGGCGTTGATTGGTAGCCCAGATATATGGCTTCTACAAACTCAAGATGGTACTTTAATCGATAAACTTGAGGGGCAAACATATAGAATTAATAGCGTAGCATTCTCTCCCTCTGGCTTACTACTAGCTTCGGGTGGGAGAGATACCACCATACGCTTGTGGGATCCCAGCTCAGGTGAACTACTTCATACGCTTGAGAATCATAATGAGGCGGTGAATCGTGTGGCGTTTTCGCCTGACGGCACAATGATCGCGTCTGGATCAGATGATGGCGAGGTTATGATCTGGGGTCTTCAAAATCCATGATGTGTTTCGAAGAATGTATTAGAACGATAACGATCTAATCCATAATCGAAATCAGAATAGATATAAACCAATGGAAGTGGAGGTGATACCATTTCTTTTGCTTAAAAGATTGAATTAATAGGTCCTTTCAATACCAATATGTTCTCGGTGACGACTTTAGGTATTTTCTGATTTTTAAAAGAGGTATTCTTATGTCTAAAGAATCTTTTGCTGGTATTACTCAAGTGTCTACATTGGTTGACCTTTTGCATCAGAGAGCGATAAACCATCCAGATAAACTTGCCTATAAATTCTTAGTTGATGGTGACGGAGAAGAAGTTTCCCTGACCTATGAAGAATTGGATCGACAGGCACAGGCCATTGGTGCTCACTTACAAAGCATGGGAGTAACCGGTGAACGAGGATTACTTCTTTTCCCACCCGGTCTAGATTTCATTGCTGCCTTCTTTGGGTGCCTCTATGCTGGGGTTGTTGCTGTCCCGGCTTACCCTCCAGATCCGATTCGTCTTGATCGAACCCTGCCTCGATTTCGAGCAATCATCGATGATTCTCAACCTGTAGTCGTGCTCACCTTATCTCCAATCCTCTCTATAGCCAAACCTCTGTTCACGCAGGATCCAGATCACCATGTCATGCAGTGGTTAGCGATTGACACTATCCCCAACACCCTGGCTGAGAAATGGCACGAACCCATGATTACATCTGATGATTTAGCCTTTCTTCAATACACTTCTGGTTCGACAGCCTCACCGAAAGGAGTGATGGTGAGCCATGGAAATATCCTCTACAACGAGCAAATGATCAAGACCGGTTTTGAACATACGGAACAATCCACTTTCGTGGGTTGGTTACCTCTATACCATGATATGGGTTTGATCGGAAATGTACTCCAACCTTTGTATATAAACTCGACCGCGATACTGATGTCACCCCTACATTTCTTACAACGACCATTCCGTTGGCTTAACGCCATATCTAAGTTTAAAGCTCGTACCAGTGGTGCACCTAATTTTGCCTACGATCTCTGTGTGAGGAAGATCTCTCCCGAGCAACGCGCGACACTTGATCTGAGTAGCTGGGAGATTGCATTTAATGGTGCTGAACCTGTTCACCCTCAAACTTTAGAGCGCTTTATTGAGACCTTTGAGCCTGCTGGTTTTCGGCGAGAGGTGTTTTATCCCTGCTATGGCCTTGCCGAAGCGACTTTATGTGTTTCCGCCAGTGTGAAAACAGCTGCGCCCATCTACTTTTCTGTAGATAAGACATCCCTTGAACAAGGCAAGGTGATCCCCTCCAAGGAAAACCCTGGGCATCGTTTGGTTGCCTGTGGTCGCTCGTGGCTGGATCAACAAATCGCCATTGTTGATCCTGAGACAAAAACACAATGTCCACCAGATCGAATAGGGGAAATTTGGGTATCAGGCCCAAACGTAGCCAAAGGTTATTGGAACAGACCAGAGGAGACTAAACAAACATTTCAAGCCTTTATAGCGGATAGCATGGATGGTCCCTTTCTTCGCACAGGCGACTTGGGATTCATGAAAGATGGTGAATTGTTCATTACAGGTCGTATAAAAGACCTGATAATTATTGATGGTTTGAATCATTATCCACAAGATATTGAGCAAACGGTAGAGCAGAGCCATCCTGCGTTACGGCCCGGATGTAGTGCTGCGTTCTCGATCGAAGGTGATCGTCAGGAATGTTTAGTTGTAGTTGCAGAGGTAGCTACGAAAGAAAAAATAGCCACCATTGAAGAGATCGATTTAGTAGAGCTAGATCAAAAAACGCTGATCAACACGATCCGGCGATCGATATCGCAAGTCCACAACCTACAGGCTCACGATATCATATTGCTTAGGGCTCGAAGTATTCCGAAGACGTCAAGCGGTAAGATCCAGCGTCATGCTTGCCGGGATAATTATCTCTTGGGAACGTTAGAGAGATGGGAAATCTAGGTGGAATATTAAGGGAAAACAATGGCAACCAACTCGGATAACAAACGACCAACATTGCATGAGATCAAAGAATGGTTGATTAGACAACTTGCAACTGCGTTAGATATCGAGCCCTCAGAAATTGATGTCCATCTACCTTTCGATGCCTATGGCCTGTCCTCAAGAGAGGCGGTGATACTCTCTGGTGATTTGGAGGATTGGCTTGGGCTGATACTACCTCCCACGTTAGCCTGGGAGTATCCTAGCATCGAACTATTAGCTCAATATCTAGCAGGTGAAACCAAACAACTCCATACAGCGATTCCTCAACATTCAGACGCCAAAACCGAGCCTATTGCTATCATCGGTATCGGATGCCGTTTCCCGGGCGCAAATAACCCAGAAGCCTTTTGGCGATTGCTTGCCAATGGGGTGGATGCGATCTCAAAGGTTCCTGAAGATCGATGGGACAAGGATTTGTATTACGATCCAGATCCTGGGATCCCAGGCAAAATGAACACCATGTGGGGTGGTTTCTTAGAGAACGTCGATCAGTTTGATCCAGGTTTTTTCAGGATTTCACCTCGCGAAGCAATCCGGATGGATCCTCAGCAGCGGCTTCTGCTCGAGGTTGCGTGGGAAGCATTAGAGGACGCAGGTCAAACCCAAGACAGCATCGCAAACAGCTTAACAGGTATCTTTATCGGGATTAGTTCGAATGATTAT
>JABAOF010018255.1_pt3 | contig 11316 bp, 3 predicted proteins | sample 7062171 | NCBI WGS metagenome assembly JABAOF01 (sample SAMN14538628, study PRJNA623070) | marine sediment metagenome | biome: marine biome [ENVO:00000428]; feature: marine pelagic biome [ENVO:01000023]; material: deep marine sediment [ENVO:00002113] | place: India: Gulf of Khambhat ... | reverse complement strand
CCCACGCCGACCATGACCGACCATTACCCCTTTTCTCATGATCCTCAACCTCGAGACCCGCTCTTCTTCGTCGCCTTCGACCAACGCATTGATCCGGATAAGGTGTTGGCTACGATCGAGGTGACGGCTGGGGGTCAACCGGTAAAGATAAAACTGACCACGACCGAGGAGATTGAGAAAAATACTACCGTGAAACGAATGGTCGAAAATGCAGGTGAAGGGCGTTGGTTAGCCTTCCAAGCCGAGGAGTTGCTTCCCGCAGATACGGGTATCTCAGTGGTGATCGGCCCGGGTACACCCTCCGCGGAAGGTCCGTTGGTCACTCAGGAGCAACAGTCGTACAGCTTCCACACCTATGCTCCGTTGCGCATTGTGGACCACGGTTGCACCTGGTGGGAAGAATGCCGTCCGCTCACGCCGCTCTTCATCGAATTCAACAACCCTCTCGATATCGAGGCTTATGAAGAAGGTATGCTGCGTATCGAGCCTGAGTTGGTTGGTGCAACTGTGAATATCTACCACGATAGGATCAACATTCGCGGAGCGACGGAGGGACAGACAACGTACTGGGTCACTGTAGACAAGGACATCCAGGACATCTTCGGCCAGACGCTGGGAGATGATGAACGTTTGAAATTCCTCATCGGTCCAGCCGAACCGATGCTGATGGGACCGAGTGATATCTTCGTGACTCTCGATCCAGCAGGCCATAAGCCGGTTCTGTCCTTATACACGATCAACTACAACGAATTGGATGTCCAAATCTACGCCGTCAAGCCCGCGGATTGGCCGAAATTCCTGGAATACCTGTACGAGTACCAACGGACGGACACACCACCAGATCCACCAGGCGTGAGAATGGTGGACGAGACCAGACGAATTGAAGTCCCTGCGGATAAGCTTACCGAGGTTGGCATCGACTTGAGCGATCTGATGGACAGCAAATTTGGGCATTTCATCGTGATTGTTAAACCCCACCGGGGCTTGTTAGAGGAAGACCGTTATTGGGAAACCAAACAAATCTGGGTTCAAGTGACCCAGATCGGTCTGGATGCCTTCGTCGATCACAGTGAGATGGTCGTTTGGAGCCAGCGAATTGCTGGAGGGTGCACCGCTGCCCGATGTGATCATCGAATTGGAACCCACCGGTGGTCGGGACAATACCGATGAAGATGGTATTGCCCGGTTCGAACTCCCCTCCGCCGACATTAAGTACCTTGTCGCTCGCCAGGGGGAGGATGAAGCCCTCCTGCCCAGTTCAACTTCCTACTGGGGTGACGGTGGCTGGAGTCGAAGAGCCCTCATTGACGAACTGCGTTGGTATGTGTTCGATGACCGACAGATGTACCGCCCAGGTGAAGAAGTGCATGTCAAAGGGTGGATGCGGCGCGTGGGCGCGGGACAGCATGGCGACGTAGGTCTGGTCGGTGGTGAAGTGACGGCGGTCAACTACCAGATCATCGGCCCTCAAGGCAACGAAATAGGCAACGGCCGCGCTGAGGTCAATGCCCTGGGAGGATTTGACTTCGTATTGACCCTGCCCGAAAATGTGAATTTGGGATACGCTCGACTCATACTGGATGCTGAAGGGCGCCTTGGTGGGTTGAGCGGCACACAGTTCTATCACGGCTTCCAGATCCAGGAGTTCCGTCGACCAGAATTCGAAGTGTCAGCTCGCACAGAGACGACGGGCCCTTACTTCGTGGGTGATTACGCCGTGGTAGCGGTAGAAGCGAAATACTACGCCGGCGATCCCCTGCCGAATGCCGAAGTATCCTGGAATGTGACCTCCACACCCAGTACCTATCATCCACCTAATTGGCCGGGTTTTACCTTCGGTAGCTGGACTCCTTGGTGGTGGTATGAGTGGGACTGGCGCACATACGACGACACAATTATTGAATCTTACACAGGTGTTACCGACGCTTCTGGGATCCACTATCTGCGCATGGACTTCGAAGAAGCTGATGTTCCGAGACCCACCAGCGTGGTGGCGCAGGCCACGGTGTTTGATGTCAACCGCCAGGCTTGGGCAGGGTCCACCAGCTTGCTGGTACACCCTGCGAGCCTCTACGTGGGCCTGCGCAGTGAACGCTATTTTGTTGAACGCGGGGTACCGCTGGAGATCGAGTTGATTGTCACCGACCTGGATGGTAACGCCGTAGCGGACCGGCCCATCAGCGTAGAAGCGGCTCGATTGGAATGGAAGTACCAAGATGGGTCTTGGCGCCAGGTGGAAGTGGATGTTCAAGAATGTATGGTTGGTTCAGAACTAGAGCCTGTTGGCTGCACATTCGAGACCACAGTCGGTGGTAGCTACCAGATCACGGCAACCATCACCGATGAGCTGGGGCGCCTGAACCAAAGTCGCTTTACACGTTGGGTAAGCGGGGGACAGCAGCCTCCTTCGCGGGAAGTCGAAAAAGAAATCGTAAACTTGATCCCGGATAAGGAGACCTATCAACCGGGAGACGTGGCTCAAATCCTGGTGCAGACCCCATTCACACCGGCCGAAGGTCTGTTGACCGTCAGCCGTAGTGGCATTCTCTATACGGAGCGTTTTATTATTGAACAGGACACCCTCACCTTAGAGATACCCATCGAAGAGAAACACATCCCGAACCTGTATGTGCAGGTGGATGTCGTGGGGTCCGCCCCGCGCATGGACGACAATGGCGAAGTCGTCCCCGATGTGCCCCCACGACCTGCTTATGCCAGTGGTCAACTCAATCTGAGCATCCCCCCACTCCAGCGTACTCTCTCAATCCAAGCAACCCCGAGAGAAAAGGAGTTGGAACCGGGAGGGGAAACATCGATCGACATCGTCCTCAAGGATGCGAATGGTAAACCTGTTTCAGGCGCCGAGCTCGCTGTGGTCGTAGTCGACGAAGCTATATTGGCACTGACCAACTACCAACTCTTTGATCCTATTTCTGTATTCTATGTTAACCGCTCGTCTGATCTCAGCAGCCGGTACGGCCGCGCCAGTATCATCCTAGTGGATCCCCTGGCGTTGGTCGAACCTGGCATGGGCGGAGGCGGATTCGAGCCCCAACCTACCGCTGCATATGCAAGGGAAATCATGGAGGCGGAACCTGCCCCAGCTGAAGCAGCCATGAAAGGGATGGCTGACGAGGAAGCGGTTGGGGAAGAACCGATCCGCGTTCGGATGGACTTCAACCCGCTGGCGACCTTCGCCCCACAGGTGCGAACCGATTCAAATGGTGAGGCGAGTGTGGAGGTCACCCTACCTGACAACCTCACACGATATCGAGTGATGGTGGTTGCTGTAGATGAATTGGGAAGTCAATTCGGTATGGTCGAGTCTAATCTGACCGCCAGGCTGCCACTGATGGTACGGCCCTCTGCGCCCCGCTTCCTCAATTTTGGCGATCGTTTGGAGCTGCCGATTGTACTGCAAAATCAGACCGATGATCCGATGACCGTCGATGTTGTAATCCGAGCGACCAATCTCACATTTACTAGCGATTCTGGCTTACGCGTGAACGTAGCAGCACACGATCGGATTGAGGTGCGTTTCCCAGCAGCAACCGACAAGGCAGGCACGGCTCGCTTTCAGGTCGCGGCGGTGTCAGGTGATTATGCCGACGCTTCCACAGTGGAGTTACCCGTCTATACACCAGCGACGACCGAGGCTTTTGCTACCTATGGCGTGATTGAAGAGGGGGCTGTGGCGCAGCCAGTCTCGGCACCTGGAGGTGTCTTTCCACAGTACGGCGGTCTGGAGATCACCACCTCCTCCACCGCACTGCAAGCGCTCACCGATGCCGTGCTCTATCTGGTTTCGTACCCCTTCGAGTGCTCGGAGCAATTGGCTTCACGCATCCTGGGCGTCGCCGCCCTGCGAGACGTGCTGACAGCCTTCGAAGCTGAAGGACTGCCCTCCCCTGAGGAAATGGAAGCCGCGGTGCAGCGGGATATCGACCGCCTTGCTGGGCTGCAGAACTGGGATGGTGGTTTCCCCTACTGGCGCCGCGGTCAGGAATCAATCCCCTTCAACACCATCCATGTGGCGCATGCCTTACAGCGAGCTGAGCAAAAAGGTTTCGAAGTGCCAGAGGATATGCAGGATCGCGTGCTCGAGTATTTGCGCGAGATCGAGAGCCATTATCCGCACTGGTACAGCAAGCGTACCCGTCAGACGCTCAGCGCATATGCGCTTTACGTTCGTACGCTAATGGGAGATCGTGATTCGAGGAAAGCCGGTAATCTGCTTCAAGAATCAGGATTGGAGAATCTTTCTCTCGATGCCGTAGGCTGGATCTGGCAATCCCTGGTGGATGATCCCAATTTCAGTGCTGAGCTGGAAGCCATCCGCCGACACATCAACAATCGCGTGGTGGAGACCGCTGGAGCGGCCAACTTCACCACCCACATCCATGACCAAACTTATCTGCTGCTGAGCTCGAACCGGCGTACGGATGGAATCTTGCTGGACACCTTGATCCTCGACAACCCTGACAGCGACCTGATTACTAAGCTGGTCAACGGCCTGTTGGCCCATCGCACGAGGGGACACTGGGGCAACACGCAGGAGAATGTTTTCGTCCTGCTGGCTCTCGACCGCTACTTCAATACCTTCGAGGCGCAGACCCCCGACTTCGTCGCACGCATCTGGCTTGGGGATATTTACGCAGGTGATCACCAATTCGTCGGACGCACCACCGAGCGGCACGAGACCGACATCCCCATGCTATACCTAGTGGATGAGGCTTACGGTGGTGGTGAGACACGGGATCTGATCTTAAGCAAGGAAGGTCCAGGTCGACTCTACTACCGGTTGGGGCTGCGGTACGCACCCTCCGACCTGACCCTCGATCCGGTGGACATGGGCTTTGTCGTCCAGCGGGTCTACGAAGCGGTGGACGATCCTGAAGACGTAACCCAAGATGAGGATGGAGTGTGGCACATCAAAGCCGGAGCGCGGGTACGCGTCCGTTTGACGATGGTCGCCGACAACCGACGCTATCATGTGGCGTTGGTCGATCCACTTCCAGCCGGTCTAGAGATCGTCAACCCGGCGTTGACGGTATCGGGAAGCATCCCACAGGACCCCAACAGTTCGGATTATCGCTACGGTTGGTGGTGGTGGTGGCCATGGTATGAGCACCAGAACATGCGCGACGAACGGGCCGAAGCCTTCACGCCTCTGCTCTGGGACGGGGTGTACGAATACACCTATGTCACCCGTGCGACTACACCCGGCACCTTCGTCGTACCGCCGGCGAAAGCCGAAGAGATGTACTCCCCGGAGGTCTTCGGTCGCAGTGCCAGCGACTGGGTGATTGTTGAGTAATGGATTCTCTGAAGGCAGATTTACCGACGGAGCTCCTACAGATGTGATTGCAAGCATGAAACAAGAAAAGCCCCACTTAACCTGGGGCTTTTCTTGTTTTTTAATACGGTCAGATTGGAGCTTGTCACTTGTGATTTGGCGATCGTTTCGATGATTGAGGAAGGGAATAGATGATCTATGGGATATCAGAATAAAGGCTCAGCAAAGAAATCTGAAGAATGGAACCGTTAGGAGTTACCTCGGATCATAAACTCGAACCAAGTGATCTCGCCTCCACTCATTCCACCTTTGCTATAGCACCACAGGCCATCAATCAACTAAATGTCCCAAACACGACTACCCGCATAAGATCTTTGATCGATGCCCCTTCGATGGACAGCTGACCAAGATAAATGCCTGAATCCCAGGAATCCGCGATGGAAAGCAGCACAAATCCCCAGCTAGGGAATATTCGAAGACGACCCTCTTCCACGGCATTCTTCCTTATCTATAAAGGATACGCATTCATCGATGCGACGATCTCCCCAATATCCACTGTGCATATCTAGATGCACCGCCGCGCGACTGATGATAGCCATACCTCATACGATCATTCGTGGTTGGCCTACAGGAACGGAATGGAATTCTCGTCTCTTGGTTCTCCTTGGATTACCCGCTGCCCTAGTGGGAGGCTAAGCGCTTATGGCGTATCTCGGGAAGAAAAGGATAGAGAAGATCATCTCCTCTGAGTCAGACTGACTTTCAAGTCCTAAAGGACCAGACCAATAAATTTCCTAACTTTGGAGGGAAAAACCACCCGAGAGAGAAAAAATCTTGCCGAAAAGCCGTCTTTTTTACCTTTATGAGAAAAATCCCTGGAGATATCAATGAAACGGCAACCAATTAAAGCAAGTAAGAACTATAGCTTCTTGTTTCCAGTAGGCATTGGCATAGGCGTTTCGATCGGTGCTGCCATTCGCAATATTGCGTAGGTTTAGTCATTGGAGCGGGCATTGGAACGATTCTTAGCCTATTAGGTGCACATTTTGAGCAAAGTAGGGTTGGGATGAACTTAGACCAAAAAGATAAGTAGATAGTGGGAGTATGGTTCATCCATCCTACCTGCTTTTGTAGTATAGGCAGAGGTGGCAATGCAGACCTGGAAACCGAAGGTCCCCTTCAGGCTATGGGGTGGAAACTGAATAGAGACTTTATTGAAGGACGATTTCCCTTTCGATATACCCTCTCCTCTCTCGCAATTTGATTAATACTGTAATCCATAGATCACTTAGCACAACGCTTTTTATAGGAAAGAGCTGGTTGAGCTCGATGAAAGGCTGCGGGAAATGGAAACAGAAGTCATTGTTCGACAGATTCATAATGATTTCTGTATGCTGTGGAACAAAATTTGAGATCTGATGGATAAAGCATTGTTGTCATCGCTGCTGGCTTAGATCTCATTGTAAGTGATCGTAGGTAGGTACAGATAGCAGAGTCGGCATGTGCACTTGGTTTGGCATCCGTGATGGATCGTTGATATTTATCATAATGAGTGTGTTTGTAAAAGCGCTTGAAAATGCTGGCTTGATAGAGATGGCACCCAAAGCCCAATGGTCACTTTTCCCCAAAGTGGCATTGATGGTCACCTGTGCACTCGTGCTCTCGTAGGTCGCGGCTGCGCCGAATTCCACAGAGCCACCCACACCTGCCCACAGATTCCAGTGTTCCACACCCGCAGGCGAGAAGGTGACCGAGTTACACGTCTCGCATGAGAGGACACCCAAGACCAGTTCGTTCGGAGCGGAGTCAACTACAACGCTCGCCGAGTTGCTTGTGGCATTGTTCCTGGCGAAGGCGCCCAATGGAGCCGTCTGATCGACACCGGTGAAGGTGATGACACCAACTACCGCATAGCGTTTCAAATCTCTGCTGAAGTTGATCACCACATCATGGGTGCCCATCGGTGGATCGACGAGACTCCACATCTCAACCCTAGCATCGTCCGATTGCGTTTCGGAATCGACAAAGGAGAGTGGAAGATTATCGTATGTAACGGAAAATACTGTCTCGAAGTTATCGTTATTGATCGAGACCCCAACAAGCATCAGGCGGTCCGAGCCTGAGGTGGTATGTGAAATGACCATGTTTGATCCGTTGGTGGTGCCGGTAGAGACAGCATCCACTTGGGGAATGATGGGAGGTTCAGGCGTAGGTGTCGGCGTGAGGGTATCTGTGGGTGTGTAGGTCGATGTCGGAGTTTCGGTCGGTGTCGGTGTAGAGGTTGAAGTTGGCGTGTCCGACGGTGTCGATGTGTCCGTTGGTGTTGGCGTATCTGTCGGTGTGTGCGTATTCGTCGATGTGTAAGTCTGCGTGGGTGTGGATGTGGATGTGGATGTGTTGGTCGACGTTGGTGTGTATGACGGAGTCGGTGTGTCGCTCGCTGTGGGTGTATCCGTCGGTGTGGGTGTATTGGTTGGTGTGTCTGTCGATGTCGCGGTATTGGTCGCTGTCGGTGTGTCACTCGGTGTGGGCGTATCCGTCGGTGTGGGTGTATTGGTTGGCGTGTCCGTCGACATCGCGGTATCGGTCGCTGTCGGTGTGTCGCTCGGTGTGGGTGTATATGTCGGTGTGGGCGTATCAGTTGGTGTGTCCGTCGACGTCGCGGTATCGGTTGCCGTCTCGGTTGAGGTTGGCGTCGGCGGAGCTGTGAAACCCGGTTTGATCGAGACGCCTCCCATTGCCCAATGGTCGATCTTGCCCAAGGACGTGTTGAGGGTTACCTGAGGGCTGACTCCCTCGATTGTCACTCCACCTCCAATCGTATTGCCTCCACCCGCAATTCGATTCCAGCGCTCCAACCCCGGAGCCAAAAAGCTCAACGAAGTACATGTCTCGCAGGCGAAGACACCCAGCACCAGCTCGTTAGAGTCTGAGGGTACGGTCACACTCGCTGAGTTGCTGTCACCGTAATCCCCGACGAAATCTCCTAATGGATCGGTTTGATCGATACCGGTAAAAGTGATCACGCCAACCACCGCAAAGCGCATTAAATCCGCACTGAAGTTGATCATCACATCATGAGTGCCTGTCGAAGGGGCGACCTGCTCCCAGATTTCGACCCGGGAGTCATCCCCTCCACTCCCCTGATGAACGAAAAAACCAACCCTGGTGAGTGGGATCCCATTGTAGGTGACGGAAGACACCGTCTCATTCCCATTGTTGTTGATCGAGACTCCCACCAGCATCAGACGATCCGAGCCTGAGGTCGTATGGGAGATGGTCAGACTGGTGCCTGCGGTGTCTCCGAAAGAGACGGCATCCACTCGAGGAATGTTGGGAGGATCCGTTGGGATCGGTGTATCACTCGGTGTCGGCGTATCGGTGGCAATCGGTGTGTCTGTTGGTAATGGCGTATCTGTTGGCGTATCGCTCGCCGTTGGTGTATCGGAGGGTGTTGGTGTGTCCGACGGAGTTGGCGTGTCGCTCGGAGTGAGTGTATCCGACGGTGTGGACGTAATGGTCGGTGTGTCCGTCGACGTCGCGGTATCGGTCGCTGTCGGTGTGTCGCTCGGAGTTGGCGTATCCGACGGTATCGGCGTATCAGTTGGTGTGCTGGTAGATGTGGGCGGAAGCGTGTTGTACTCCACGTGCAGTAGAGGGGCTGCGGCTGCCACGCCGTTGTACGATTCAGCGACTCGCTTTCCTGTGCCGGTGATGATGACCACCAATGAGTTGCCAGCGACCCAACCCTGCCGACTCACCACCCTCTGGACGACCTCAGCAATATTGGGTGTTCGTTGGTTGGGACCCGCTTCGCCCACGGTGTTCCATGGTGGTGGAGACCATGATATTGCTTCCGTTGTTCTGTCTCGAGACGAGATGTTGCCAGCGATGCTGGCGAAGGTCGGCGCGTTATCTATGGCCTCGGCTTGAATGAGAAGGTCTGGTGCCACATTTTTTTTCTCATCCACCTGGAACTGAATATAGGCGTTGGTGATGGTCGCCCCTTGGGGAATGTCCAACCCGACAAAGCGCATCCCTACCGTCTGTAGGCTGCTTTCGAGTACCAGCTCGAGATCGCTGCTGCTGAGCCCCACGCTACCTGAGGCCTGCTCTTCCGCGTCATCAGAACTGGCCGTGACCCGTACTTCAAGGGTATATTGACCGGGTGGAGGTGTGGAGGTAGGCGTTACGGTGTTGGTCGGTGTCGGCCCTGGCGTGGGCGTCGATGTCGGGGGGGTGAAGTCATACTCGTGCCACCCCAGATCGGGTGCGGCTCCGGCGTAAGCGCTGGGTGGGAGATCTAGGACAGTCTCACCGTTCCACTCAAAGAAGGCCGTACCGGCATCAATCGCCGGGCTCCCGGCTTGGAGATCGTAATTCGCGTCCAGTAGGGGATCAGCGAACACCGAAGATGGAAGGTCGACCACACTTCCCTCGTGATCGGATAAGTTGCCATAAAAGAGGTTATAAGCAGCAATGGAGCCGCCGTCCACATTCTTCATCGCGAGGGTGCTGGAGTTCACGAAGATGTTATTGAGGGCAATAAGGTTGTCGCCCCCTGTCAGTCCATAGGGGTTTCCTGAAAAGGTGTTATTGTAAAGATGAATCCGTTCTGGGATGCTGGCAGCCCTGTAATCCTCAGCCGTATCACCGTTGTCCATCAGCCCCAACCCCACCATTGCACTGTCTGTAATCAGGTTGCGCTCGATGTAGAAGACCCGATCGGAAAGACCAGCATAGTCGATCAGCTGAATCCCGTCTTCGCCGTTGCCAGAAATCGTATTGTTCCTGATGATGATGTTCAGGGTCGGACCGTTGTAGTCATGCAGCCGAATTTCAATCCCATCGTCGCCATTGTTCCGAATGATGTTGTCTTCAATGGTCGCTTCCGCTGCTCCGTCGAGGTCAATGCCATCGTCACTGTTACCTTCAAAGATGTTATTCCGGACCAAGCCACCGCCGCCCTCAAAGTCGATGCCGTCGCTGGTGCCAGTGATCCGGTTATTGAGGATGTTCAGCTTTCCGGATGGCATGATCCCGTCGGTCGCGTTCTGAATCGTGAAACCGATGATGCTGGTGTCGGGCCCTACGGAAGAGGCTACCGTGATCACAGCTGCGCCGGTACCATTGATGATTGTGCTGTCAATGAAACTCTCATCGCCAGTTGTATAGAATTGTGAAGCCAAGGTAATGGTCTTGCCGGCGATCGTGAGACTTTCGTTGTAGGTCCCCGAAGAGACCAAAACCAGATCGCCGTCCTGCGCTGCATCGATGCCCGCCTGGATCGTGGGTTGGTCTTCGGGAACGCGGATCGTAACACCAGACTTGGTGAACGTTCGGGTTTCCACAGGCACGGTGTTGCCCATTTGGTACCAATTGACGGTGAAGCTCGCACCAGACACATCAACTGTCACAAATCCATGTTCTGGCATGTTAAAGTCACAGCGTAAGGCTGGATTGCAGGAGGTTGGTCCGGCTCCAGCAGATCCTGTGACAAATTGGTGGAATGGATGGGTCACACCTTCAAAAGCACCATCCGGGGGGATGCGGGTCTCGTCAATGTAGGTATAGGCGTAGGTGTGCTCATGCCCATGGAATGTCGCCGAAACGATGGGATGTTGGTTCAAAACCTCGATCAGACTCTCGACGCTGGCATCGAGGGGACAGGTTATCTTGCTGCAGCTGCAGTGCCCGTCCACACAGTAGATCGGTCCATGGAAATAAATAAAAGCGTGAGTCAGCCCACGTGCTTCTGCTGCCGCAAGGTCGGCGTCGATCCAAGCGATCTGACTGGCTGTGATTTCGGATGCGTTACCGGTCACGTCCACCCCGATGAAATGTGAGTTTTCATAGTCAAAGGAGTAGGTCAGGTCCTCCTCACCTGGCATGTTTGTGTAATTCGTCGCGCCAACGAAGCTGGCGGTCGCCTGGATGTCGAAATAAGCCTGCCAACCCGAAGTGTTGCTCTGATCGTGATTCCCTCTCACAGGGAACACGATATCGAACATGCCATTGGG
>JABAOF010027567.1_pt2 | contig 11317 bp, 5 predicted proteins | sample 7062171 | NCBI WGS metagenome assembly JABAOF01 (sample SAMN14538628, study PRJNA623070) | marine sediment metagenome | biome: marine biome [ENVO:00000428]; feature: marine pelagic biome [ENVO:01000023]; material: deep marine sediment [ENVO:00002113] | place: India: Gulf of Khambhat ... | reverse complement strand
ACCAGCTCTTCATCATTTCTCAGTATGTCAAATGCATAGTGATTAAGGTGTCACCGCCCGGTTGTAAATTCGGACATCATCAATCAGGCCGGAGAAGAAATTGACTGCACTAAGGTCCTTATCAGCTCCAATGTACAGGCCGCCTATAGAACTCCCTAACTGCGCCTGAGTGTCTCTGGCAACCTCAAGGTCATCGACATAGAGGATTCTATTGGAGCCGTCCCACGTTAGTCCTATGCGGTGCCAGTTTCCGTCGGTTATCAGTGTCTGCGATGTTAGTGCGTATCCGCTCCGGCCAATACCTTCTAACCCTGTCATCAAGTTGCCTTCTAATGAATCGGCGGAAAGCCAATTGGCCCCGCCTATTTGCGACAAAATGACTTGGCCTGGAGCACCTCCTTTGATCCAGGCAAAGACACTGAATTCTCCGTCGGCTGGATTCAAAACAAACGGCGCACTTACATAATCATCGGTCCCATCGAACGCCAGCGCTCCATCTACTATACCACCATCAGGTTGCCAGACGGCACCACCAAACACAACCGCATCGTTCACAGCAACACTGTCGTAGGCAATATCGCCTTCTGTCTCGTCCAGCCTCCAGTATGCAACCAATTCAACTGGCAGAACTTCCTCAAATAAATGTTCAGAAAGAACAATCAGGTCCTGAACATCCACTATGCCGTCGCCGAAAGGTGCTGGGGCAATGTCATACAATGGCTCACCTGTTCCCCAGTAATCAACCATCATGCACATGTCGACCGAATCAACAATCCCGTCGCCATTGAAGTCAACTATTGGCATAATTGGCACTTGCCAAAGGTCCCAGGCGCCAAAGCCACCAGGCCGGTCCGATAGGAAGTAGAGAGTCGATCCATCGGCTGACAGGTGTGGAATACCGTTAGTATAACCCGGCATATTCACCTGAGGTGGCAGTTTGATGGGAGCACCAAAGTCATCGTCTGTTGTTCGACGCGTTGATGCCCATATTTCAGGGGGACCGGGATTGCGCATGAAAAACAATGTCAAACCATCGGCCGAGATGTCCGGCGTCCATTCAGGACCGCCGGTATTGACATTTTTGAGAAACACAGGGGCTCCAAAAGGATCAGATATAGATTTTCGGGTTGCTACCATTATGTCACAGTGACCTAAAGCACCAGGTCGGTGGGTTTGGAAGTACAGGGATAGGCCATCATACGAGATACTCGGATGAATTGCATGTTGACTGTTGACAGCAGATCCAATATTTACTGGCGCACTCCAATCATCGTAGATTGTTGGCCGCGTGATCATCCATATGTCGCCCTGTCCACCGAGTCCCTCGGGCAGGAGGTTACTGAACGTGGGCGAATGGCCGTCGGAGAAATAAAGCGTCAGCCCATCTGACGAGATACTCGGTTCCCAGTAAGAGTATTGCGAGTTGGGCGGTTGTCCAAGATTCACAGCGGAGCCCCAATCATCATTTATTGTTGCACGCGTGGTAAACCAGAGGTCATAGCCGCCCTCCCCACCGGGGCGATTGGAACTGAAGTAAAGTGTCAGACCATCCGCCGAAATACTGGGTCCAGCATCATTGGATGAACTGTTGACGTTAGGTCCCAGGTTAACAGCATTACCCCAGATAAATTCTGCGTTTGCGCTCCCACCGCCAACGACAATAGTGGCCACAATTCCAGCTAACACCAACCTCATTCTGTAACTATTTAACCATTTCATTTTACACCTGCCTTTCTGCCTTCTTTCCAAAGGGCCTAATATAATTGTCTATCATCGCTACTGTCGAACCTTTAAGACGTTGTCAAAGCTCTGCTCATCAGGGGCCTCTGCAATACAATCCGTAAGAAAATTTTCATCTTGCGCAAAATCTTAGAAAATTTTCTGAAATTCTCTGTTTTGGGCGCAAGTGTTACTTAAATAACTATTAATAACTTGCTCATATTCCCAATATCCGCTACCATTAATTGTAATCAGGCTTAGGAGACCGTGTCGTTCCCTCCAGAAGGGTGTTTTGGGGATACTCGACATGAAACATGGCGACTACACAGACATGGGCGGAGCAGGGCAGGCTTTCCTTACGACGCATTGGTCCCTGATTGAGGGTATCAAATCAGAAGACAACAGAGACAATGCCTTGATAGGTCTATTGCTCGAACGGTATTGGAAGCCTGTGTACTGCTACTTACGTCATAAGGGATATGACAACGAGCGTGCTAAAGATTTCACACAAGATTTCTTCCACGAAGTCGTTCTGAACCGGAACTTGGTACAAAAGGCTGAGCAATGCAAAGGGCGTTTTCGTTCTTTCTTGCTGCATGCTCTTAATCAATATCTGATTGACCAGGTACGCGAACGCGAGGCGTGCAAGCGTATCCCCAAGGACAAGCTTATTTCTATGGACATGCTTGATCCAGCTGTCGTACCTAAGATCGTCTCACAATCAGGGCCGGAAGATTCTTTCAACTACGCCTGGAAGGCAACGCTGCTGGATCAGGTCTTGTCTGAAGTTGAAAGGGGATGCTGTCAGAAAGAGATGGAAATCCACTGGAAAGTCTTTCGTGATAGAGTAGTGAGGCCCATTCTGGAGAATGTTGAGGTTCCCTCTTTGAAGGATATCTGTGCCCGATATGCGATTGCAGACGAAGTCAAGGCCTCCAATATGATCGCCACGACCAAGAGACGTTTTCAGTCGGAATTGAAAAGGCATATTCGTAATACGGTCCTGTCGGAAAACCAGATTGATGAAGAGTTGGTAGAAATATTGAAATTATTTCCAGAAAAAGCGCAAGATTCAAAAAAATCTACGGATTTACTCATGCAGTAAGAATCGTTTTTTGATGATGTTAGCTTTAGGTTTTGGAAGATGGTTTCAACCAATAAATTGACCCAAAGGGTCACATGATGAATAGCAAATCGACATTTGGAGCCGAACCAGAACGCATTGAACGGCTTCTTTCCCTTGGTTTGGAAAGCTCGATCCTGAGCAAGAACGGTGAAGTGACAGCGACTTCAGATTTCTTCACAGAGAAGCCCGGCGGTTGGATTGGCCAATATAGACTTCTGAGTGTCCTGGGCGAAGGTGGTTTCGGTATAGTCTACCGAGCCGAGCAAAAGGAACCCATCAGGCGGCAGGTTGCGTTAAAAGTCATCAAACCGGGCATGGACTCAAAGCAGGTGGTCGCTCGCTTCGAATCTGAACGCCAAGCATTAGCTCTATTAGAACATCCTAATATTGCTCAGGTATTCGGTGGGGGGACAACAGAATCAGGAAGGCCATATTTCGTAATGGAGCTCGTCAAAGGTCAGCCCATTACAGAATATTGTGATCAGCATAAACTTCGTATAGAAGCACGACTTGAAGTGTTCCAGCAGGTTTGTGAAGCTGTACAGCATGCCCATCAGAAGGGGATAATCCATCGGGATATAAAACCATCCAATATCCTAGTCTTGGAGGAGCAAGATAAGGCTATTCCGAAGATCATTGACTTTGGTATTGCCAAGGCAATCAGCCAGCCTCTGACTGAGCGGACCTTTTTTACGGAACAGGGCCAGTTTATCGGCACACCGGAGTATATGAGTCCAGAGCAGACTGCAATCTCCATCAAGGATATTGACACGCGCACAGATATCTACGCACTCGGAGTTGTTCTTTATGAATTGTTGACTGGTACGCTTCCATTTACTCGAGAGGAACTTGGAAAGTCAGGTTTAGCGGAGATTCAGAGGATCATACGCGAAACAGATCCACCGCGTCCCAGTACGCGCCTGTCTCACCTTGGAGACGAGGCGAAGAGAGTGGCGGAAAGGCGAGATACGGAAGTGGTCACCTTGACAAAGCGTTTACGCAAGGAGCTTGAGTGGATTCCACTCAAGGCGATGCGTAAGGAAGCCAACCATCGATACCACACAGCCTCTGAATTCGCCAATGACATTCGCAACTACCTCAATGGCACTCCCTTGATCGCCGGACCAGAATCCAAAACTTATCGTTTCAAGAAATTCCTCAGAAGGCATGTAGCGGTCGTGACAGGAGTAGCCGCTATACTCATGGTACTATTAGCTGGAATTGTTGTCTCGACGATCTTTGCCATTGAAGCCCATCAACAGAAGCAGATAGCAGAAACCAGAGAATTGTCTTCCCGTCGAAATCTGTACTTTACCCGCATTGGCTTGGCGCAACAAGCGTGGGAAAGCGGTAATGTGGCCAAGATGTTGAACCTTCTGAATTCCCTAAGGCCGGAGCCCGAACAGAAAGACCTTCGTCACTTCGAGTGGTATTACTTATGGCGCTTGGCCAACGCTCACCACCGAACACTATATGGTCATAATGGCTATGCCGTATCTGTTTCGTTCTCACCCCTTGGCGATATCCTCGCCTCAGCCAGCCATGACAAGACTGTCAAATTGTGGGACTCTGCGAACGGACAACTAAAGCTAACACTGCCTCATACGAATCAGGTCCGATCGCTGGCCTTCTCTCCCGACGGAAAGACATTGGCAACCGGTTGTCGTGATGGCACCCTTCGACTTTGGGATGTGCGCACCGGGCAAGAGATGGTCAATATTTCAGGCGACTACTCCATATCTTCAGTTGTATTCTCACCAGATGGAAAGACATTGGCAACCGGACTCTTTGATGGTCGTGTGATGCTATGGAACTTGGCCGACTCCAAAATGAAAAGCCTGCTTACAATCGAACAACTTCCACTAATGCAATGGGCTAGTATTGCTTTTTCCCCGGATGGCCGCACCTTAGCTGTCGGCGGTGGAGAATACAATAAATCCTGTGATGTGGTGCTATGGGACAGAGAGACTCAGCGGATTCGTGCCACATTGAAGGGTCACATCAGTCAAATCAGAGACGTGGAATTCTCGACTGACGGCAAGCAACTGGCAACAGTTAGCCATGACAAGACCGTGAGACTCTGGGATGCTTATTCCGCCCAAGTACTGGCCATAGGCAGGGGCCACGAGGCTACACTATTTGGTGTGACCTTTAGCCCGGATGGTAAATATATAGCTACCGCGAGTTCAGACTATACGATTATTATACGGGATGCCAACTTACAAGAACTGTATCACCTTAAGGGACATCAGGATCGCGTGAAATGTGTATCATTTTCTCCAGACAGTAAAACATTGGCTAGTGCGAGCAATGATGGCACCGTCAAATTATGGAATATTGAGGCCCATGAAAAGGGGGCCGATCGTTTATGGCATGATGCCGGTGTATATAGTCTGGCCTTTTCTCCTGACGGTAGGATATTAGTTACAGGTTCCGAGAGTGGTCGTGTCAGGCTTTGGAACTCAACCACGGAACAACAAATACATGAATTGAAAGGGCACTCCGGGCCTGTTTGGAGTGTTGGCATTTCCTATGATGGAAAAACGGTGGCTACCGGAAGTGGTGACAGAACCGCAAAGCTTTGGGATGTTAAGAATGGAACTCTTCTATATACACTTCCCATCTTCCCTGATGAAGTATACTCCGTCGCATTTTCACCAAATGACAAATTCTTAGCGATTGGTTGCAGGGATAGAAGTGTGATTCTCTGGGACATTGCTAACAAGAGGAGGGAAACTGTAACAGAACCAAAAGGAGGATTAGAAAATCTCAATTTTGATCCCGTATCCGCCATTGCATTTTCGCCTGATAGTGAGCTATTAGCCATCGGTAGTCACTACACACAGAAAAGTGTACCCAGCCTGTGGGACGTTAGAGGGAAGAATCAACCGATTCGCCTTGTGGGTCACCCCTCCGAGGCATTTTCAGTGCCATTTTCGTATGATGGGAATTTGGTCGCAACGGCCAGTGTGGACAAAACCATAAAGCTCTGGGACAGAAATACAGGCCGGCTTATAGCCACATTACACGGTCATGTCGGGGGTGTTTTGAGTGTAGCCTTTTCTCCGGATGACAAGATTCTAGCTTCCGGAGGTGAGGACCGGGTAGTGAGGATCTGGGACATCAGTCTCCGTGAGCAGAGGGCCGAACTCAAGGGGCATGAGGATTCGGTCACCTCCGTAGCTTTTTCCCCGGATGGTACGGTCTTGGCGACGGCCAGTAAAGACCGATCCGTCATACTCTGGCGTGCCGCAAATCTGATAGAGGCTGATGATCACCCAGATGTTGCAAAGTTCCTTGTTGACAAAGCTGTTCAATCCCAGTAACGCGGCGATTGTGATGAGGTCATCTTATGTTACACGAAGGCTATTGAAATAGAGCCAGATATCAATTGGTGCATTAACAATCTTGTATGGTTGTATGCAGCTTGCATTGTAGTCTTAAGATGCTTTCAGGATGTTCCTCCTAGTCGAGATCGCCGTGTGCAGACACCCCCCAAAACACCCCCATTTTCACCGGCAAACAGAAGCTGTCGAACGGTGACAAGTCACCTCGAAAACACCCCCATTTTCACTCGCAAATCTCTACAACCGATTTACAACTATACAACCCCTTATCTCGAAATTTGAAAAAATATCCGCTTCATAAGCTCTTTAACAATAGTACCTTACAAAAATCGCCAGAAATGCGCACGGATTCAATGGCCATCTTCATGTTCCTTACACTTAAATCACTTCTGACCGCGCGCTCCATGTAAGTCAGACGTTGAATATACGTTTGAACATGTGTGAAACTCCGTGACATCCATGGCAGGCTTTTTGGAATCTCTTTGCGTTTTTCTCATGACATTTTCGTGACATCTCCAATCTGCCAGGAGATTAAAATAAGCTGAGCTAAGATATACCAATTTTGGTGCCGTATTTTGAAGAGAATGCGGCTACGTAAAGATTTTAAGGCAGGTGATTGTGACAAGTGATAGGACGCAGCTGTGAAATCTGGCTTTTCACTGTGACTGCGAATAGTATTCGTCACAGTGGTTTTCTTTCTTCTGGAGATTTGGAGGACAAGACAGTAGAATTCATTGAGCATCATGATGAGTACCTAGCCAGGCCTTATACGTGGACTCTTATCTCCAAGGACCCAACTACGTACAGGAAGGTCGGGTAGTCATGGAATTGATGAAATCCAGTACTAGTCCCATGCGTACTCGTGGTCGGAACAAGCTGGTTCTTTTGTTTCTGATCGCAGTGGTACTTCCCAGCTCAGTTCTGATTGTGCTTACTTGGCACATAATTGGTCAGGAGCAGGAACTGCACCAAAAACGACTGGCGGATGGGCGCCGTCGTATGACAAGAGAAATAGCCCAGAAGCTGCTCGTTCGCCTTGAAGAGATCAAGCTACATGAGGTCAGCGCTGCGGCGAGTAGGGCAAAATCTCTGAATACATTCGAGTATACCAGTCGCGAGGTCATTCTGATCGGTCTGGTGGATAAAGAGCGATTGTCGCTGCCGTGGGAAGCGAATCAGACTGATGATAAACTCAACCACATCCCGAGCGACACTGCACTGGTCGAGAAGATTCGTCGTGCCCAGGACGAGGAATTTGTACGAGGGCGACTGGCGCAGGCTAACGCCTTGTATCTCGAATGCATCGAGGAGGCACGACAACCTGCACAACAGGCCTATGTGCGTCTTCTGCGAGCCCGGGTCCTAGCAAAATTGAATGAAGCCGATGAGAGCCTAGCAGAATACCGCAAGATTTTGGCGGTCAGTTCAGAAGTAACTGACGAACATGGCGTTCCCCTCTTTCTGTACGCTGCTGGCCCCCTGCTCGAAAGAGGCGATTCGTACGAAGAGGTCATGCAACTGCTCCAGAGTGAACTAAATGCCCGGCGTTGGCTATCACCTGTCGAATCCTATATAGTACGGGATTTGGTAAACGTGCTCATCGAGTCGGGCTCTGAGCTTGGCATCCGGCAGCAGGTGGTTGAGGATTGTCAACAGATAATCCTGGCATACATTCGCCGGCAGGAAAAGGCTCTCACCCTTCAGAAAGACTTTCCAAAGTTGGCACTTATTGCCCAGTGGAAGGGCCCAGAGCGGGAGCCTGAGTCTACTTGGATCCCTTATGGCGAAGAGTGCTGGTTGGTCAGTCTGGCTCCGGCCCTAATAAGAAGGCAGCGGCTGGCTATCGTGGTGCAAAGTAAGACTATTCTTGATTCAATCACTGCGAACACTCCTGATTTAGAAATGATTCTTCCAAATGTCCGGTTCACTACCGACTCAGGCCTTGATGGAATATCTCTGGGACTGAGTTTTCCCGGCCTAAAACTTGCCTATGCGGCGGACGGTGAGGCCCCACCGTTAAGTGAGTGGGGCCTTCAGCGTTCTTTTTACCTGATCGCTCTGTTCTTAGTCCTGTGCGTGACCCTTTTTGGAGCATATTTCCTGTGGAGAGATGTGGGTCGCGAACTGCAGATGGCCGAAATGCGCTCTCAATTCATCGCCAGCGTTTCACACGAACTTAAAACGCCGCTGACAGCTATTCGAATCTTTGCCGAAAGCTTGCGTCTGGGTCGTCCCGAGGATTCACAAGCTAAGGCAGAGTATATTGATACAATTGTCAACGAAAGTCACCGCCTAACGCGACTATTGAACAATGTCCTTGACTTCTCCAAGATCGAGAAGGGTAAAAGAACGTATCGCAAGGAACAGGCTTGCCTGAGCGAAATCGCTCAGGCGGCTGCCCAGGCAACACAGTACCCTCTCACTCAACAGGGCTTCCATCTCAACGTCCACATAGAAGACGACTTTCCGGATATTCAGGTGGACCGGGACGCCATCGAGCAAGCCATATTGAATCTACTCTCAAATGCTATGAAGTATTCGGGCGAGTCCCGCCAGATCGAACTGCGAGTGCGGAAAAGTGCCGGTCACGCCGTAATCGAAGTAAGCGATCGAGGCATTGGGATCGAACCGGCGCAGCAGAAGCACATTTTCGAAAAATTTTACCGAGTTCCAAGCAAGGAAAACGCACGTATTCCCGGCACGGGTTTGGGGTTGGCACTGGTTTTCCACATCGTGCAGGCCCACGGTGGACACGTCAAGGTTCGGAGTCTTCTTGGTAAAGGAAGTACCTTTTCTATTCACCTGCCTTTGGAGAATGAACGATGAGCCGAATTCTCATCATTGAAGATGACCGCGCGATACTACGCGGACTCAAAGATAACCTTGAGTATGAGTCGTATGAAGTGCTTACCGCAACAGAAGGTGAACAGGGTTACCGCTTGATCCAAGAGCACGATCCCGATTTGATTATCCTGGATTTGATGATACCCAAGATGGATGGATACGAGCTTTGCCGCAAGGTTCGCGGTGAGGGAACTGCCACGCCCATTCTGATGTTGACGGCCAGAAGTGAAGAGGTAGATCGTGTACAGGGACTGGACCTCGGGGCCGATGATTATGTCACCAAGCCGTTCTCAGTGCCTGAGCTGTTAGCTCGAATTCGCGCCATTCTGCGCCGCGCGCAGCCCTCAGCGGATCTTCCAGATCATCTGCGCTTTGAGGATGTGTTTGTAGACTTCAAGCGCTTCCAGGCCGAGAAATCGGGGCAGACTTTGAAGCTATCACGTAAGGAATTTGGTGTCCTGCGTCTGTTGGCCGCCCGTATTGGTCAGGTGGTCACTCGCAATGAGATGCTCGACGAGGTATGGGGCCACGAGTGCTATCCTACCACGCGTACGGTTGACAACCATATCGCGTCACTCCGTGCCAAACTCGAGGATGACCCTTCAAAACCGTGTCACCTGATTACGGTTCATGGCGTGGGCTATAAACTGGTACGCGAAACCTGACATTTTCGTGACAAAGAGCAGACACTTTCATGAAAAATATTTTGCAAAGAATTTACATTTTCCAGACAATTCCGTGACAAACGAGAGAACCTAAAATGCGATGATTGAAGGAAAACACGTAACCGTATTTTTTTTTAGAAAGGAGATTAGTCATGAACAGATCATCAATCATCGCAGCGCTCTTTGCTCTTGTTTTCTTAGCCGGGCAAAATGCCCTGGCACAGAGCGGCTACGAACTCTTCCAAAAGGGGCTAGTCCAAGAGCGCGTCAAAGGAGACCTCGATAAGGCTATCCGGCTGTACGAGCAGATCGTCAAGGACTTCACAGATGATAATGCCCTGGCAGCGAAGGCCCTGATACAAATGGGCCGGTGCTACGAGAAGTTGGGCCGGGCCGAGGCACAGAAAGCATACCAGCGCGTAATTGAAGAATATCCTGGGCAAAAGCAAGAAGTTGCAATAGCTAAAGAGAGGATTGCTAAACTTTCCAAAGCGCTAGAAGAAGTTGCTTATAAACCCACCTTCAGAAAGATTTGGATTCCTACAGAGATTTCGTGGGATATGCATTTATCTCCAGATGGGCACAAAGTCTCCATAGTTTCTGATAAAAAGTTGTGGATTATGCCTTTAGTAGGACAATTGGAACCGGATATTCCAGGAGCGCCGGTAGAGCTGGACACAGAAGATGTGCGCGTTGAGTGGACTGCTCATACCTGGTCCGGTGACAGTAAATGGATTGCATTTAATGAATATCCACTAAATGAACTGGATGGAGAAAATAAAGGGAGTCAGGGTATTTATATTGTTTCCACAGAAGGCGGAAAGCCGAAAAAAGTCTATGAAAATTATCGTGATGCACGTACCGTTAACTATAGAATAAGTCTGTCTCCGAGTGGAAAGACTTTGGCTTTTTCATCTGTTGACTTGGAAAGGAGTGAGCAGCATATCTACACAATCCCGGTCGATGGGGGCTCGCCAAAACAATTGGTTGATGCCCAGGCCAGAGAACCGGTCTTTTCTCCTGATGGCAAGATGATTGCCTTTGTAGAAGATAAAAATCTGGGTAGGGGGGGAGGTGATCTGTGGGTTGTACCTGCTCAAGGAGGGACTCCAAAACATGTTGTTGATGCAGTGAATGCATCCAGTCCTGTATGGTCACCCAACGGAGATATGATAGCATTTCTGGACTATGGCAATAAAAGAAATCAGATTAACTTCATCCCTGTAGGAGAGAATGGAGAAGCTGCAGGGGAATTGATTACTATTGATGCTCCTGAAGGAATCCATGGGATATGGCTTTTAGCGGGATGGAGTCCTGACAATAAAATTGGGGCCATATTTGAGAGACGTGGAGAAACAGGTCTTTACACTCTGCCGACAAAGGGTGGGAAGGCTATGCAGGTTGCGCGCGGAGGGGGTCAGCCACGATGGTCACCCGATGGCAAGCGAATATTTTGCGTAAATTTCCCGAATGAGGGAAGTGGCACCTGGCAAGGATTAGCAATAGGTTCTATCCCTTCTGATGGAGGAAGTTTTGCGACAATTCCCATCCAGTCAGATGTGAAAATTTATATCCCGTATTTCGGTGTAGGGAATAGGATTTCGCCGGATGGAAAG
>JABAOF010022029.1_pt3 | contig 11319 bp, 9 predicted proteins | sample 7062171 | NCBI WGS metagenome assembly JABAOF01 (sample SAMN14538628, study PRJNA623070) | marine sediment metagenome | biome: marine biome [ENVO:00000428]; feature: marine pelagic biome [ENVO:01000023]; material: deep marine sediment [ENVO:00002113] | place: India: Gulf of Khambhat ... | reverse complement strand
CCGGTGCCGTCCAACATAATCGGATTCAGGGCGGCCAACGTTTTCACGCCGAACGGTTCTGTCTCCTGAGCCGTCAACATCATCATAAAGGGACAGCCCACTGCGACGACAAGGTCTATTTTCTCACCGTCTTTAAGTTTTTGTCCGATCACATCAATCACATGTCCCTTGATATTTGAAGAACCGTCAATTGTTGTTTGGATTAACTCATCTGATACAGCTTGAAGTTTTTCTTTGTAATAATGCTTATAGTGGCTGCGGGCTTCCGTGATAGTGATAACCCGATTGCCGGCTTCTTTTAACGCGGGGGCTATTCGTAGGATTGCTCCAATTCCGTAACAACCCGCAGTCAGGGCCACCGTGCCGTAGCGCTTGATTTCAAAAGGAATGCCCAGCGGCCCTACCAGGTGGGCTATTCTATCTCCCGCATTCAAGAGCACGAGCTTACGGCTGGACTGGCCCACTTCCAGCACTATCAGGGTGATGGTTCCCTTTTCAGTGTCCCAGTCACACAGCGTGAAAGGTACACGCTCGGATTTCTTATCAACCATAATAATAACAAACTGGCCGGGCTGGGCTTTTTCCGCCACATTCGGTGCTTTGATTACAATTTCGTGTATGTTCGGGGCAATCTCAGATTTTTCCAGGATTTCAAATCCTTCTGTTCTCTTGCTCTCGACTTTGGGGGATATGGGAGCATCGTCAACCGGCAGCTCCTGCAGGGCCAACACTTGTTCATCGATACGATGGCCTCGGAAGAAGGTTCGTCTAAGTTTGGCATTCGTAGCGGGGGCAGGAGCATCCTTGGGCTGGGCTAACCCTGCACCAATTGTACCCCGCCGAGCACCATCTACCCCGAAAGAAGACGGCGCTACTTCGCCATATAACAATTGGTGCGGGGAGATTCCCAGTTCCCGCGTGATTGTAACGACTGACTCATACGCAAAACCTTTGGCCCCCATAGCGCGGGCCAGCGAGCTGATTATCCACCATTCGGCTTTAGCTTGGCCCGGCGGTTCACACGCTTTATGCAGGGGCCTTTTTTGCCCCGAGCCATCGAGCATAGTCCCACTAATCTCGGCGAAGACCGCCGCCGGCAGCACAATATCAGCACGTTCGCTCACAGCGGTTGGGTAACAATCCTGCACAATCAGCAATTTAAGTCCATCCAGATTCGCCAAATCGACAAAGTTGCCCGTCAGCAGTGCTGCTTTTGTACCTTTCGGCAGTGAGGTGTGCGAAACGCCCCGAGCATCAGGCTGGAGTTCAATGTAGTTTTTCGATTTCATTACCTCATTGGTGAACTTCTTAAAGATATGGCGGTCCTCAAGCGTGCTCGTTGTATCGCAGACCATCGCGAAATTATCGCCGAGGAATTCCTTTAGTTTTCCGGCTGTCGTTTCGAGGGTCTCTTCCCATTCGGTTTGGCGCAAAACGTCACCGACACGCAGGTAGGGCATACTCAAACGGTCGGTACCGTTTAGAAATTCTGGAATAGCAAATCGACCCAATACGCACACGGGGACATCCTCATTAACAGCTTTTGCTGTAATCAACCTGGTGTCTTTAACGCCGAATTCTAAAGCGCATGCTGCCTCGCAAAAAATACAAGTTGATTGTGTGGCGGTGTCCGACTTGCCGTACCATTTGGCGTACCTCTCAGCCAGGGTACCGGTCGGACACACGTCGATACAAGAGCCGCAGAACTGACAACCCGCCTCGAGCAGCGAGCGCCCGAAGGCCTGGCCGATATATGTTTCGCTGCCTCGATTTACGAAGTCTATAACAGCTTTGCCCTGTTGGTGTTTACAGATGCGAACGCAACGGCCACAGAGAATGCAGAGGTTAAGGTCGCGGTCGATGAAGGGATTTGAGCGGTCAATCGGCCGATGATGATAGGACGGCGGAACCGGCAAGTCTGAAAATCCCAGTTCCTCGGATAGGACACGCACTTCGCAGACCTCTTTATTGTTGCAGGTATGGCATCCTGTAGTGCGACCTGCTTTTTCAGCTTCGGGCCGATATTGTTCACAAAGCTCCCGCCTGCCGCAGAGAAGACAGGCGCTGGGATGTTCAAGCATCATTAGCGCGAGGATATTTCTGCGCAGCTTTTGTAGTTCCGTCGTATTGGTTTGCACTACCATTGCTTCGGCTGCGGGTGTTGTGCACGAAGTCGGATAGCCCCGCATACCTTCGATTTCAACCACACAAAGCCGACATGCGCCGAACGGTGATAAATGCGAGTGCGTACAAAGATGTGGAATAGAAACATCGTGCCGCAAGGCGCATTGCAAAATCGTTTCTTCTTTTTTAGCGGTTACTGTTTTTCCGTCTATGGTTAATTTCACTTTAACCAAATCCTTTGTTATTTAATGTTTATCTACTTGTCACTACGCTGCTCGTATCTTGTCAGTTCGATGCTCTTTTTTGATATCAATCTTCACAACGATAATCACATCTCAAACACCGCAGGGATTCTTGATAAGCCTTATTTTTTGCGATTGCCAACTCAACCTCTTCGAAACTACGTCTTGCCTTAAGAGGGAGAGTTTTTTGCTTCAAAGGCGGCAACTCAACCGGTTCGGCTTCAGGGTCAAATGGCGTGTCGTTCAGCAATGTTCGGCGCCAGAATGGCTTAGGACGGTCCTGCGGTTCGAGATTCTGCGAAAGCTTTTCGTTTATTGCGACCGCCGCTCGTTCGCCTGCACCGACTGCTTCCAAGACAATACTCGGTCCGGTAACTGCATCACCGCCTGAGAAGAACATCTCTGCTTCGGTTTCATGGTTAAACGGGTCTATCTCAATACGACCTGAGCCTTTCAGTGTAAGTCCGACCTGTTCAGCGATAGTCCCAGCCGCCACCCGCTGCCCAATAGCAGCGATAACGGTGTCAACCTCAAGTTGAAAAGTCTCTTCGGTCGATTCGGGTCGCCGCCGTCCGTCCAAAGAGAACTCACCCAGTTTCATCCGGCGACAGGTCAGTCTTTGCACATGCTTACCATCGCCTTCGATGCGCTCCGGCAGGGCAAGAAACATGAAACAGATACCCTCGGCCTGGGCTTCCTGGATTTCGGTTTCAATCGCGGGCATCTCCTCTCGCGTGCGGCGATAAACGATTGTTACGTCGGCGCCTAAGCGAAAACATGTGCGTGCCGAGTCGATGGCCACATCCCCTCCACCGATGATTGCGACTTTTTTACCGATGGGGACATCCAATCCTTTGTTTCGTTTAACTAAGAAATCCAGCCCCTGCATAACACCACTAAGATTCTCTCCCGGGATACCTAAGCTCACACCGGTCCAGGCGCCCAATCCCAAGAAAAAGGCTTGATATCCTTGGTCTTTTAGTTCATCAATCGTCACGTCTTTGCCTACCTCCGTGTTTGTTTTTAGTTCGATACCTGTTCCCAAGAGCCAGTCAATTTCTTGCTTGAGGATTTTCCGTGGCAAACGGTACTCGGGAATGGCGTAGGCCATCATACCACCGGGTTGGTCTTGCTTTTCGAATACGGTGACTTGGTAGCCCAGGCGGCGAAGGAAATAAGCGCAGCTTAAACCTGCAGGGCCGGCTCCAATGACGGCTATCTTCTTGTCCGCACAATGAGGGTTCTCGTGTACCATCTCCTTCGGTTTGATGCGTTTGGCCGTGTCTACCATATAGCGCTTCAAAGCGCGGATGGAGATTGGAGCATCAAGCTGGGTGCGCCGGCATTTGCCTTCACATGGATGCGGGCAAACACGTGCGCATATATAGGGAAAAGGATTTCTCTCCAAGTGCGAGGTAAGTGCTTCTTCCAGGCGGTTCTCGCGGATAAGCGAGATATATAGCGGGACATCGACACCGGCAGGACATTCGTTGGAACATGGCGCATGGAGCAGCTCTGGGCAAACACCAGCGGGGCATTTTTGCTCGCGTATGTGCGCTTCATATTCCCTCCTGAAGTAGCGCAGCGTACTCAAAACGGGGTTGGATGCGGTTTGGCCGAGTCCACACAACGAACCGTCTTTGACGGTCTGAGCGATTGTTTTAAGTTTATCGAGGTCGGCCATTTCACCTTCCCCTGCTGCGATTCGCTCCAGAATGCTCAGCATCGCTCGTGTACCGACCCGGCAGGGAGCACATTTACCGCAGGATTCTTCCTGTGTAAATGACAGGAAGAATTTTGCAATATCGACAACGCAAGTGTCTTCGTCGAGCACCACCATTCCGCCGGAGCCCATAATGCTGCCGGCCTCGGTGAGCGATTCGTAATCAACGGGAAGGTCCATTTTTTCGGCTGGGATGCAGCCGCCCGAGGGCCCGCCAGTCTGTACTGCTTTTAGCGCCTTTCCTGCGGGAATCCCGCCTCCGATGTCGTACACTATATCCTTGAGTTTGATACCCAACGGCACCTCGACCAGACCTGTCCGCTCGATTTTACCTGCCAGTGCGAACGTTTTCGTTCCTTTGCTGGACTCGCTGCCGTATTGAGTGTACCGGTCAGCCCCGTTGCGGAGAATCGAAGGTAAATTGCCCAGCGTCTCCACATTTTGGATGACTGTTGGTCTGCCCCACAATCCACTTACGGCAGGAAACGGCGGTCGGGGCTGCGGCATCCCACGTCGGCCTTCGATAGAAGCTATCAGCGCTGTTTCTTCGCCGCATACAAATGCGCCCGCACCTTTCTTTATGGTCAGCTCAAATGAGAAACCCGAGCCTTGAATGTTCTCGCCTAACAATCCTAATTCTCGCATTTGAGAGATGGCGACCTGTAATCGATGTATAGCTAAGGGATATTCGGCCCGGCAGTAGATGTAACCCTGCGATGCCCCTAATGTAAAAGCAGCAATCAGCATACCTTCCAGTACGGCGTGTGGGTCGCCTTCGATAAGGGAGCGATTCATAAATGCGCCGGGGTCGCCCTCATCGGCATTGCATATCAGGTATTTCGTCCGGCCGGGGGCATTACGACAAAACTGCCACTTGCGCCAGGTAGGGAATCCGGCGCCTCCACGTCCGCGCAGCCCCGCCGCCTTGACTTCTTCGAGGGTCTTATCAGGCCCTATCTCAAGTGCCTGCAGAAATCCGTGATAGCCGTCGCGGGCCAGATAGTGATAAGGATTTTCCGGGTCTATTAAGCCGCAGTTACGCAGGATATTGCGAACCTGGCGTTGCATCATCGGATGTGCGTCGAAATCGTCAATTCCGTCCAATTGCCCCGGTGTCATTTTACCCAAAGCCCACTGACTGCAAGGGTCATCACCCAGAACGTGATTTTCGAGAATATGGATTATTTCATCGGGACCGACATTTCCATAACATATACGTGGCGTTTTGCTTTTGTGCACGATTACCAGCGGTTCAAATGAGCACGGCCCGAGACAACCTACTTCGACGACCTGAGCTTTCAGTTTTTTTGCCTCGATATGGCTGCGAAGGCACTGCAGAACTTCTCCGGCACCGGCGGCGCGGCCGCACGTTGCCGCACCAACGAAGAAAATAGGGGATTCATTTTTCTGGAGCTTGCGCCATTGAGCTTGAGCTTCGGTAAAGGCCTGTTGCAATGATGTCATGTGTTCTCGTTGTCCTCCTTGCCGGCGTATTGAGAAAGTATGGATGGGATTTTCTTCGCGGTGATTTGCGCATGCACCTTGCCGTCTACCGAGACGACCGGCGCCAGGGCACAGCAGCCCAGACAGGCCACGCGTTCGAGGTCGAACTTGCCATCTTCGGTGGTTTGGCCGGCTGTGATTCCCAGATGCTGCTGTAATTCCTGGAGGAGCTGGTGGCCCCCACGAACGTGGCATGCTGTTCCCTGGCAGCTCCGGATGGTGTGCTGCCCCGGAGGACTGAAACGAAACTGCGTATAAAATGTGGCCACTCCGTATATCTCGTTGGCCGATATCCCCATCAGTCTCTCCAGCTCTTCTACTGCTTCTTCCGATAAGTAGCCGAATTTTTCCTGTATATCCTGCAGGATTGGTATCAGGCTCCCGCGGTTTTCAGGGTATCTCGCTAAAATATCCGTAATTTTAGACGAAATTTCTTTTGCAGGTCTAATCATTCTTGCATACAAGCCCAAAAACGGCTTATAGCCGTAATATATTCCGAAACATGACTTTTCAGCTATAATTTCGTGCGACACTTTTGTTTTTTTTAGGCTGATTTCCCTAAAAAAATAACTTTATGACACAGACCAGCCCGTATGTCAAGAATTTTCGTGCGTTGTAATGTTTTAGAAGTGTGTATTGAGAATTGATATCGCAACTGTCCGGTGTTATATCCGGCCGAGCTTATCAGGGTTTAGGCCGAAGCTGCCATATAATTAAACCTGATTATCAAATTGGTTTGCTTATAAAGACTGCGTCATAATTGGGCAGGCTGCAAAACAAGTTGATACACACGGCCCAAAAAGCTGATTCTGGTGAGAAAGGTTAAATGACAGCTCCAGCCCCCAATTTAGCTGTTTTACAGCTTACTTTGTTTTTATAGGCGTAGCCTCTATATCCGAAATCGATAGATTAGGGCTGCCTTCATACCACCGCTCTACTACAAAGCGTACACCCTCATCTTCCAGGCTGACTTCTCTCAGCGCTTCATCGTAGTATAAATTTCCCCCACTCTTGAACTCAAAGCTATTGGCGATGATAGCACCGTAAGCATCTCCCTTGGCATATAGGTCAATATTAGCATTTGGTGCATAGATTACTCCAGTCCATTCGTTCTTGGCCTTGACGTCGAAGTTCTGTACGCCTTCTCCTGTACCGTACAATTGTATTGTTAAGGCGTCCTTGGTGGGATTTTCAGTACCGATACTGCTGGCGTTGCCGCTGACAATATCTCCATCTAAGTAAATAGTCAAAGACGAGTTGTCCTTGACAACAATCTCGCACGAATTACCGAGATTGATATTTCCGGTGATGTACAAGACAACATCTCCACCATCTATTTCCAGTATTCCCGCCTTATTGCTCGATGCCAAGGTAATGTTGCCATATTGACCGTTCTCTGTAGGAGTAATTGTTACGATTTCGCTCTTGGCGGTAAGATCAAGTCCCATATCGACCAGTGTCGGCGGGGTTAACTGTGGCAAGGGATCATTTTCTGTCCCTCCGAACTGATCACCGGTCGTCGCGCCCAGGTCTTTTATAACAGTATCCGGATTACCGCCGAGGCCTACAAGAATGTCACCATTCACAATTACACCACTATTGAGAACTATGCTCGAATCCGCAGTGCTTTGGGTACCAATATTTACTTTGAAATCGGTATCAAGTGAGTCCTCGGAGTTGTATCCATCAATGATCGTACCGGATTTCAATACCAGACTTCCTTTCGTTAGAATCGCATGCTCAAATAATCCCCGCAGTCCTAAGGTCGCATAGACTGTTCTTGCGAAATTGTCGGCTTTTCCAACGGATTGCACAATATAGCCGTTGGTGAGATTACCCATAACGTTGTAACTGTAGGATGCGTCACAATAGGGTAATTTTGTGTCTGTTGCCTTTGGCAACGAGCCGACTGACCAGGGTTGAACTTTCAGTTTTTCGTTCATCTGATACAGAGCCATTGTCAAGCCTGTATCCGCAGCACATCGAGCTGTAATATCCGAGGTGGTTCGCAAAGAAAAGGTGCGACTGTGCAAACCCATACTGAGTAGCCCTGTCCCCATGGCAAGTAATATTACGACCACAACTATGGCCAGCGATATGGCAGAGCCACGCCTTTTTGTTTGTAGTAGCTTTTTCATATTTGCCTCCCTCTCTTTTTAGTTGTTGGTAACCGCGGACGTGATAAGTGTATTTTTCTGTGTGCCTTTTTCGAGTTTAAGTATCATTTGTATGGACCGGCCGAGTTGCACGAACGTGCAACTGGATACATTCTCACAGACAGTCTCGATTGTATCTGTTGCTTTTGGATTCAATTTGCCGTACTCAACATTCAGTTTACCACCGGACTCATAGAAACGTGCATAGCGGTCAACTACAGTAGATGTATCACTTGCGTAGTAATAGACTTCTACCCAGCCGCCGGCGGGATCGATTAAGAACTTTTCCCTGCTTGCCTTGCGCATTATGGCGTCAAACTTCCTCCTTGCTGCGTAGCTGTCTGTAACTACATCGGAGTATATACGATTATACATATAGTTCCAGCCGCGCTGGCCATCAACTAAGGCCATGCCGATAGCAAGTATGACAATAATCATAATTGCCATGGCGATTAGCAACTCTATAAGTGTAAAACCTTGTGAGGCTGTTAATCTTTTATTAATCATCATCTTCTCCATCGGCCCTTATAACTTATAAGGTGTAGGTTGTGAGCTGAAAAGATTTATCCGCATCATTAAGGCTGCTTTGTCCCAGCTCCCGCTGCGCCCAGGCTACAATGATATTCAAGGCCCTCAAATCGGCACTGACGTCTTTCCACGATAAAGTTATATAAAAGTTAGTGCGATTTACCGTAACGGTGTAGCTTCCCAGGAGGGTAAAACCTGCAGGCTTGTCGGGGCCGGCGCTTGAAGTGATTGTCAGATCTGTACCTAAATATGTCACTGGGTCATAGGTCTCCATGCCTCCGAGGCCCCGCCAATTTTCGCAGAGCATCAGTCCGATTCTGGAGGCGGTTATCTTTGCAGCTGCTTTTCTTGCGTCCAAAGTGGAATAATATCTAAAATTGGAAGTTCCGATAAGAGCCGCTAAGAGGATAGCAATCGCAATCATTATGCTGACTAACGAGAATCCCCGGTGACGCCGAATTTTGCATGTTTTTGGGACCATTTTTGCTCTCCTCAACTTGGGAAAAGGCTCGGTCTATTGAGACGACACCGCCCATTTTTACCGCCGGAGCTGCTTTAACGATGGCCGTCCCAGTACCAGATTTTAATCGACATAAAATGCCCTTAAGTTTACATGAAAACTACGTCATTCATCCGATGGCAATTAATCCCACAAGCTATTCGAGCAATTACTGTACATTTCTCACTTGTTAAGGGCTGTAGGTGTAATATCAGGTGTGTGAGCCTCTTCATCCCCCACGATATCTATTATTTAAAGTATACCACAAAAAACCACAAAAGCAAATAACTACCACCTGTAAGAAGGGGTCTTCGACAGGTCTATTCGAGATAGTGTGGTGTTATGGAAAATCAGGAGTTACAGTCTGTGTGTTTCAAACACCGGTTTATGCGTTGGTCCGATATTTTTCGGTAATAGCCCCAGCCCGCAATAAGCAGAGGCAACGTTGCGCGGGAAAAAACGCTTCGGTCATTACTATGACACTGCAGCGTCCGAGAAAATCATTGTAATCTTATCGTAAAAGCTGATACTACTAATTTGTCGTCTGGTGCTTATGGTCTTCGGCGGTTTGTATTTCTTCCTGTTCCTGCTTTTGCTGTAAAACCACGGACTTGATTTTTGAGGCAAATTCAGAAACTGTCAGAGGAGGTGGTTTTTGCTGCTCGGCCTTGGCAGGCTTGTTGTTGTCGGTCTCGTCGGCAATGATGGCCTTTTGCACAGCCTGCTCGGCGGGTTCATCAGTTAAAGGTCGTAGGTATATAGAGGAGGAGGGAGCCCGTTGCTTGGCCCAAATCAATTTCTCTCGAATCAATTCCAAAAGTGCCAGGAATAATCCAATCATTACAAAGCGATTGGTTCTGGACTCGAAGAGGCGTTCAAAAGTCATGGGGCCTTCTGTCTGCAGCCGATGCAAAATCTCTATCTGATACAAATCAATAGGCGTATCGTCCTTAATACGGCTGATGTCGCCGATGTCACCGGTGGCCTTGCATATTGAATCGAAGGCCTCGAGCAGGTCCCAGATACTGACCTGTTCAATATCAATCTCGGGCTCGGCGTGGGGCTTTAGCCGTTCAACAATAGTGCCGGGTCGCGAGAAGCGTTCTTTTTGCTCATCGGCGGCAGCATTGAGCAGATTAGCGGCGTCCTTGAACTTTTTGTATTCGAGGAGCTGGCGGATAAGCTCTGCGCGGGGGTCGGCCAGGTCCTCTTCTCCGATAAGGGCGGAATCAGGTTCTGCTTTTGGCAGGAGCATTGCCGATTTTATCTGCATTAGCGTTGCGGCCATTACCAGAAAGTCGCCGGCCAAATCAATGTCAAGGCTTTTGAGCATTTCGATGTAGTGGATGTACTGGTCGGTTATTTTAGCGATGGAAATATCGTAAATATCCACCTCCTCCTTGCGGACCAGATACAAGAGCAAATCCAGAGGCCCTGCAAATATGTCAAGATTTACGCGATAATCAGCCAATTTATGCCCTCGGTATTATTGTTCCTGTTGTTCCTGCTTATCGTGAGATTCGAGAATTTCCAGCGCCCGCCGGGCCTGGCTTTCGAGTACCTGCAATTCCGGGCCTTCTACAGCAGGTATCGAGTATATATTTGATGCGTTCTCGCCGGTCGCAACTGATTCGATTCCATAATCAGCGAGCAACTGTTTCGCCAGCTCGGCTTCTATATAACTGGGGAACTGTGCAATTGTAACAAGCTTATCAGCCATAGTTATTTTCTCAATCCGACAGCCTGGCGGGCCTTTTCGAGCGTTTCCCGGGCTACGGCTTTTGCTCGCTCGGCACCGTTGGAAAGCACTTCTTTGACATAGTCGATATTATTTTCAAGCTCGGTTCTTTTCTGTCGGAACGGTTTGAAATAATCTACCATCAGCTCGGCGAGGCGTTTTTTGGCTTGGCCATAGCCCATACCGCCGTTTCGATATTTGTTTTCCCACTCAGCCAACTCCTCCGGCGGAGCGACCAGCTTCAAAAGTGCAAAGACGTTGCATTTGTCGGGGTCCTTGGGGTCTTCGACCGATGTGGAGTCGGTAACGATTTTCATAATCTTTTTTACAACACTATCTTCCGGCTCGAATATCTCGATGGTATTTCCGTAGCTTTTGCTCATCTTTCGGCCATCGATACCCGGGACGACGGCTACGGATTCGATGATGTGTTCTTTTGGAACGGTGAAGACTTCGTTATAATGATTGTTGAATCGGATTGCGATGTCGCGAGTAACCTCGATATGTTGTTTCTGGTCGGCGCCCACGGGGACAAGGTCGCTGTTGTAAATGAGGATGTCCGCGGCCTGGAGGACAGGGTATGCGAACAGGCCGTGATTAGGGGCCAGGCCCTGAGCGACTTTGTCCTTGTAGCTNNAAGAGTATGACCGGCAACCTCGGCCGGCGCTGGGTTGCTCGTAAGCGCATGGAAGTCGGCGATGAAATAAAAGCAGTCGTGCTCGGCCTGTAGTTGCAGATGCTGACGCATGGCACCGAAAAAATTGCCTATATGAAGCTTGCCGGATGGTTGTATGCCTGAAAGAATC
>JABAOF010000525.1_pt14 | contig 11322 bp, 9 predicted proteins | sample 7062171 | NCBI WGS metagenome assembly JABAOF01 (sample SAMN14538628, study PRJNA623070) | marine sediment metagenome | biome: marine biome [ENVO:00000428]; feature: marine pelagic biome [ENVO:01000023]; material: deep marine sediment [ENVO:00002113] | place: India: Gulf of Khambhat ... | reverse complement strand
GGGCTCTCAACTTCATCAGCGAAGGACATTCCCGCTCTTACCATTCTCTTGTAGTCGTAGAGGGACACGGGAAAGGTCTTTTCGTTGTAGAATATTTCGTCACAGTCACGGTCAACCACGTTCTCCAGGAGGTAACCATATCGATCGAATAGTATCTTGTTGGATTTGATGATTCGAAATTGATCGTCACAGATGACGATGAGATCGGAAAGAGAATCAATAGCATTTTCCCACTCGCTCTTGGCCTGGCAGATCCTATCGAACAGTTGTCTATTCCCCGCGGCCATCGAAATTTGCCTTGTCAAGGCGACCAAGAGGTCCACTTTATCCCTTGTCAGCCTCTCCTCCTGATCAGTTGTTAAACTCAGGGTCCCGAGGATTTGACCGGCGAATTCCAGGGGAAAGCTTGCGTGATACATCATCCTTCCCTTCTGGGTGATAGCTCCCGACAGGTCGGCGATCTCCGTCAGATTCTTAACGATGAGTGGCTTCCTCTCCTTAGCCGCTTTGCCTGGAATGCTCTCGACGAGGTGGATGTTCTCTATTTCATCTTGGTATTCCTTTGACAGACCGTGATGTGCATACAGTTTGAGGCGTTGGGTTTTTTCATCGATGAGATGGATATATCCTACACGAAATCCCGTTAAATCCAGAACGAGCATGAGGGCCTTCTTAAGCATGGATTTGATATTCTGCTCAATATAAATCAAATCCGCAAAGCGGCCGATAAAGTCAACGGGAATCGTCCCCCCGCTTCCTTTCTCATTTTTCAAACGGCGCCCTAACTGGATCAACGTTTCTCCCCTCAATGGGTCAATCCCCCTTTGCCCCCCTTACTCCAGGTGTCCTACTGCTTCCTTAGGAAACCCAGCCTTTGGAGGTCATCTTTACTCACCCGATGGTGACCACCTGGGGTCCTAAAGGACCTTATCTTTCCGGAATAGATGTAATTCCTTATCGTCTGAGTTGAAACCCGAAGAATCCTTGCCGCCTCCATTGTAGTATAAAACAAAATCGTTTCGATGTCTCTACCTCCCATCACTGCTTCGCCCTCTAAGGTTTCTCCAATATATTTGCATTTTTAATGCCAATTTCTTCATATTATTCAAAATTTATCACCTACATCGCCTAACCCTCTGTTTTGCAAATTTTTCTCCCAATAAAGCGTGCAATAGGGACGGTTATTTGGGTGACGAAAGATGATCACAGGTGGTAACGGAGGTCGAGGCCATTGAGGAAAATCAAGCCTAATCTTTTTGACGACCGAGATGACAAAAATCGGCACGATACCGTTGAAAAGAAGGGCAGTAATCCCACGTGATGCGAAAGGCAGTACCATCACGGGCCTGTTATCCTGGCGAATTTTTATAAAAAATTATGAAAGTAGCGGATATTTATCAATCATATTCCAATTTGGCACAGTATATGCTACCAGTCGTCAAAGTGGGAAATACAGTGGAGTTGCAATGAAATACTGGGTCATACTCCCTATCCTTATCAGCTCAATTATGCTCCCCATGGGGGCAGATGGAGAGATCTATAAATGGGTGGATAGGGGTGGAAACCTTCATTTCTCCGATACACCGCCCCCATGTGATGACGTGGTCTATGAGACCTTAGGGGAGATATCCTCCTCTTCCCGAGGACAATCGGTGGACCACATCAAGGAGGCCCATTTACCCTCCGCAGGTGCCCGCCTCTACTCAGGAAAACCCCTTTACTTCTGGCAGGACCAGTTGGAGATGCTGAACTCGAAGATCGGCATGAAACAAAGGGATATTCGGCTTTTGAAAAGCGCCATCGACAAAACGGATATGTACGAGCCTGAGAAAAGGAGTGGGATGATCATCTATCCCAATGCACTCAGGGTCGATGGAAAGCTTTTAAATACCAGGGACCAATTCATCGAGGAATGCACCCGTCAGGCCGCACGGCTCAACGAATTAGAGGAAGAGCTTCGCGAGTTTAGGGAAAAGGCCAAATTGGCCGGCGTCCCTCGATGGATTTGGGAAAATTGATCTCATTGGTGCCGAGGGAAGGAGGATCGAATCATGATCGTCCAATGTGAGCAGTGCATGGCGAAATATAAGCTCGACGGATCGAGAATCCCGGGGGAAACGGCCAAGGTCAAATGTTCAAGATGCCAACACATATTCCACGTCACCAAGGAAAGTCCATCCCTTCTGGAATCTTTTGTTCCCCCGTCCATTGAGGAGGCACCCAAAGAATCAACCCTAGATTCGCTCCAATGCCCAAACTGCGGTTTCCACCAACCTCATTCCGAAGAATGCATCAAATGTGGCATCATCTTCAGCAAGTACAAGCCAAGGGCTGAAATACCGCCTCCCCCCTATGCACACCGTGCAGGGGGATATGGGTTGGAAGAGAATCTCATGGGTGAACAAGCAGAAGTGCGTTCAATGACATACGCCGGATTTTGGCCTCGGTTCGGCGCCTACTTCATCGACGGGATTGTTGCCGCAATCATCGTGAAGATCTCAATGTACGTGACCATGCTCCCCATGACGTATTACTTTTCCCAGGCTTATATGTCCGGCAACCCCCAGTTAGGAGCCATCCCTCCCTCTCTACCGATGGCCCTCTTTCTCGGCATCTCACTCAGTTTGGGACTTCAGGCCCTCTACTACATCCTCATGTGGGGGTACAGAGGAGCAACCCTGGGAAAGATGGCCATGAAGATCAAAATCGTGAGTACTGATGGGGCCGACATCTCATATGGGACCGCGTTTCTCCGATACATCGGAACCATCATTTCAGGCATCCCCTTCAGTCTCGGGTATCTGTGGATGCTCTGGGATGATAGCAAACAGACATGGCACGACAAGATTGCGTCCACCTATGTCGTTCGTACCCAATGAGTCCCATAACCTTAATCGATCCTTTTTATGACGGCATCCCCTCGCTCCGTAGCACCGACCAACACCACATGGGCTAGGCCCACAAAGAGCCCGTTCTCAACAACTCCCGGGATATCGTTTAGTTCAAGCTCTAAAGTCTTCGGATCCCTTATCTCGGGAAACCGAGCATCGATGATCATATTCCCCTGATCCGTGATTACCGGCCCATCCTTTTTCACTCCCATTCGTATCACCGGGTTGCCTCCCATCTTCTCGAGTTTTTTCATCACAGGCTGAACCGCAAAGGGCAACACTTCCAACGGCACCGGAAACTTCTGGCCCAGGTGTTTCACTAACTTGGAGTCATCGACGATGACGACAAATAGATCTGCCAAGCCATCCACGACTTTCTCCCTGGTGTGGGCTCCTCCTCCTCCCTTGATGAGGTTCTTCTTTGGGTCGACTTCATCCGCCCCATCAATGGCGATATCAATCTTTGATACATCGTCCAAGCTGCGGATAACAATACCATTTCCCCTGGCGATCATCGCAGACCCATACGAGGTTGGGACGCCGGCGATCTCCAGCCCCTCCTCCCGGATCCTTCTTCCAAGCTCGGCAATGGCCAATGCCGCAGTAGAGCCCGTCCCCAATCCAACGACGGCCCCATCTCGAACCATTTTAGCGGCCTCTAATGCTACTATTTCCTTTAATCTTTTTTCCCCTTCAATTTTCTCCATAGGTCTCCCTCTCCCCTTCTCGTCCCTTTACCGAGCATTCAATCTCCCTTCGAACCTAACCCATGCTGAAATAATGTCAAGAAATATTTTCACGCCCTTTTATAAAGGAAGAAGTTGAGAGGGAGGAGGGAGATCGACATTTCAAGACGTTGCCCTCTTCTGTTACATGTAACTGAAAAGTATCTCTATACCTATCTAGCCCTTGTGAGATTTTTCCCTTGACAATCTATCCAGTCTTTATTAAGATCAAGCCACGAGTGGAAATCACCTAAGAGAATTCTAAAAAGGAAGGGGGGATTGCCAGGTATTCACAGTAAGGGACTGAGAAAAATTACTAAACAGAGGAGGTTTTTATGAAAAGGGCGATGTTCACGTTGCTGCTCGTTGCAGTTTTCGTATTAAGCGGTGCTGTAACGGGTCAGGGAGCAAAAAGGGTTCTCCATATTTACGAAGCCTTTGATACGGCAGAGGCAAAATACTATATCGAGGCTTTCGAAAAGGAAACGGGAATTGACGTGGAATTTGTGAGAATGTCTTCCGGTGAGGTTTTGGCTCGGGTAGAGGCGGAAGCGGCAAACCCTCAGGCCAGTGTATGGCACGCGGGTTCCAATACGTCTCATATCAATGCCGCCTCAAAAGGACTGCTCGCCCCCTACAAACCCAAAACGGATTTCGAACTGACGGGTAAGCTTCGTGCCGAGGACTGGGCTTGGACAGGGTTTTATTCCGGGGCCATCGGCTTTGTGAGCAATACCAACCTCTTGCAGAAAAAGGGGGTTAAAGCCCCATCCTCCTGGGATGATCTCCTCAATCCCGCATTTACAAAAAACGTTGCCATGGCCTACCCTTACACTTCGGGCACGGCATACACGACCTACGCCACCTTGATCCAGATGCTCGGCCTTGAAAAGACCCTTGACTGGTGGGAGAAATTCGATAAACAGAGCATCTTCCAGTACACGAAATCGGGAACGGGGTGTATCCCCATGGTCGGGCTGGGAGAAGTCGCCGTGGGTATAGCGTTCTCGCATGACATTCTCGCCAAGGGCGTCAATAAGGGGTACCCGGTGGTTATGACTTTTCCCAAAGAAGGCACCGGCTATGAAATCGGGGGATTATCCCTCATCAAGGGTGGTCCCGAACCGGAACTGGGAAAGAAGTTTATTGACTGGTGCTACACGGTAAGGGCCCAGAATCTCTTTCAGAAGTATAACCGTTTGCCCGTAAATCCGAAAGCCACAGTGGGAAAAGGCTCGCTCACCCTCGATCAGGTTAAGTTGATCGATTACAACCATATCTGGGCTGGCACAAATAAGAAGAAGTTCATTAAAGCCTGGAGGGACCGCATTGGAAAATAAAAGGAGGGTATCCATTTGAAATAGTCCCTGCTGCTGGTTCATCCAGCGGCAGGGATTTTTTGTTCTCTGCAGCTATTCGAGGGGCAGCATGATAAAGCCAGGCAGAAAGAGCCGGGAAATAATAGGAAACCTGCGATTAATATGGAAGGAGCCGCTACTCCTCATATCCATACTTGCCATCTTCTACTTCCTGTTGATCTTTGTGGTTTCTCCCATTTATATGGTCATTAAGACGAGTTTGATCGTCGATAAACAATTTGACCTTTCAAACTACCTGGCAATTTTCTCAAAAAGGTACTATTTTCAGCCCTTTTTAAACAGTATGATCCTGGGTATCTGTACAGCCTCTACGGGAACCCTCCTCGGTTTTGCCTTTGCCTACGCCATTACCAGGACACCCATGCCCTTTAAGCGCTTCTTCCGACAGACGGTGACATTTCCCATCATCTCGCCGCCGTTCGTCGTTGCCCTGGCAGCCATTCTGCTGTTTGGGAGATCAGGTAGCCTCACTCCCATCTTAAAAAAGATTATCGGTGAATACTCGATATATGGGCTGGGAGGATTGGTGCTTGTGGAAACCATCGCGTATGGCCCTATAGCCTTTCTCGTTCTCCATGGGGTTCTCCAGGCCATTGATCCTGCCCTGGAAGAGGCGGCCATGGATCTGGGAGCCTCCAGGGCTAAAGTCTTTTCCACCGTAACCCTGCCACTGGCTATTCCCGGTATTGCCAGTGCCTGGCTTCTGGTGTTTATCGAGTCCATGGCCGATTTCGGTAATCCAATGATCATTTCCGGAGACTTCAGGGTTCTCTCCGTGCAGGCCTTTTTGCAGATTACCGGTATGTACGACATTTCCAGGGGTTCTACCCTGGCGATTCTCCTCCTGATGCCCACGGTAACGGCATTTTTCCTCCAGAAGTATTGGGTCTCAAGAAAATCTTATGTAACCGTTACCGGACGACCCACCGCTGCAGCAATCAGAGGGTTGGAATGGTATATCAAATTGCCAGCTTATGCCACGTGCCTCCTGTTTACAGGGATTATTCTCCTCTTTTACGGAATGGTCATCTACGGTTCTTTTCAAAGGCTCTGGGGCGTTGATGCGACCCTCACTCTCAACAACTACGTAGAGATGTTCGAAGTGGGCAAGGATTATATTTTCGACTCCCTGACCCTTTCCACGCTCGCGACACCATTAACAGGGATAGTGGGGATCTTTATCGCTTTTCTCGTCATCAGGAAGAGATTTATTGGACGCGGGCTCATGGAGTTCGTGTCCATGCTGACCTTTGCAGTTCCGGGTACCGTCGTGGGAATCGGGTACATCCTCGCCTTTAACCAGAGAACCACACTATTTCCCTTTGTACTGACCGGCACTGCCTGGATCATCACTACGCTTCTCATATTCAGAAATATGCCGGTTGGCATACGCTCCGGTATCGCGGCCCTTCAACAGATCGATCCTTCTATTGAGGAGGCGTCCACCGATCTGGGGGCCGACAGCAATAGGACCTTCAGGAAGATAACACTCCCCATGATCGCTCCGGCCTTCTTCTCGGGCCTGGCCTTTAGCTTCGTTAAGGCGATGACAGCAATCAGCGCTATCATCTTTGTTGTATCGGGAAAGTGGAACCTCATTACCGTAGCCATCCTCGGTTTTGTGGATAACAGTCAATATGCCCAGGCAGCGGCCATGAGCCTTCTGCTGATTTCTATTGTGCTCATAGCTCTCGGCGTTATTCAGACTGTGGTGAATCGGATCGGTAAAGGAGCGAGGGCCGTAAGTATTGTTGGGTAACGAGACCAATAGGTGAAGGGATATGATATGAGGCAAGATTATCTTGTTCTTAAAGGCCTTGTTAAGGTATTTGGAACGGGGGAAGATACCGTAACGGCTGTGGATAACGTAAACGTTGAAGTGAAGGAGGGAGAGCTGGTTACCCTTTTGGGACCTTCAGGGTGTGGAAAAACAACGACTCTGAGAATGATTGCTGGGTTTGAGCTTCCCACTGCGGGTGAGATCCTCATTGATGGTGAAGACGTGAGCACGACGCCACCCAACCGCAGACCAACGACGATGGTATTCCAGAATTATGCCCTCTTCCCGCACCTGACGGTATTTGAGAATATAGCCTATGGACTGAAGATACGCCGGGATTCACGTCAGAACATCCGTAAGAAGGCCGAAGGGGTCATGGATCTCGTGGGACTGGAGGGATTTGGCGAACGGTCACCTGCTCAGCTTTCAGGAGGGCAGCAGCAGCGTGTCAGCTTGGCCCGCTCACTGGTTATGGAGCCCAAGGTGCTTTTGCTTGATGAGCCTCTCTCCAACCTCGACGCCAAGCTGCGCGTATCCACCCGGCTGGAGATTCGCAAGCTGCAGCAGAGGGTGGGTATAACATCTGTCTATGTGACCCATGATCAGGAAGAGGCCATGACTCTTTCCGATCGGGTGGTCATCATGCATCAGGGGAAGATCATGCAGGTTGGGACACCCCAGGAGATTTATGCTCGACCAGGTAACCGTTTTGTAGCCGATTTTATTGGCAAGGCAAACTTTCTAGAAGGCCGCGTTGGAAGTATGAAAGCCAAAAATGAAATTGAACTCGATGTAATGGGCAAAAAATTTCAGATTTCGGTGAAAGAGGGTTCGTTCTCAACAGGGCAAAGAGTGCTTTTGGTGGTTCGACCTGAGTCTGTGACGCTGGAGCCGAAAAAGCCGAACACCCTTATCGGAACGGTCCGCGAGGCGGTCTACCTCGGCTCAGAAATGGTGTATGAAATAGAAGTTGCTAACGGTGTCCTCACCGTGCAGGTTGCTAATCCTCAGGAGCATGTGGCTTTTGCAGAGGGTGATGAGGTAACCATAACCTTTCAGGAAAAAAGCCTGCACATTTTACCCTGGGAGGAGGGTCAGTAGGGAAGGCGGTTTACATGAAGAGGGAAAGTAACCAAGAGAATCACTCTGTCCCAATATGTTACAACTCCCCATAACTTGAATAATTCCGTAACTTTTCCCTGCGTCAATGAAAGGCCAGACATTTTGGGCGCTTTCCTAACATGTCCAGTTTCGATAATTTGAAGGATCAATCCCCTTGACATTTCAGCAAGATTTACCTGATAATTATCTCTTAAATGGTAGTGTTTCTGCAGTAATAATTTCAAAAAATAGATGATCTTTCCTGAAGTTTTCTTCAATCTTCATCCTTACCCTTCTAAAGAGTTTCTCCTAATTCCTCTAAGCAGAAGAAATATCTCGTTTATTCCAAATAAGGGGTTTAGAGAATGCGAGTCAGGGGCAATGTTCTCGTTGGAGAGGCAGGAGGTCCAACGGCTGTTATAGATTCGAGCCTTTACGGACTTCTCAAAGAGGCGAAGAACCACCGTGAAATCGAAGGGATATTCGGGGCCCTCCATGGGATCGATGGGATCCTCAAAGGGAGGATAATCGACTTAAGGAAGGAGGATGATCGAACACTGAGGGCCCTCTGTTGGACTCCAGGAGCTGCTCTTGGTGGATGTCGCACTCATCTTAAATCCGATGATTCTCATGACCCTGATGTGAAGCGTATCTTAACCTTCCTTAAGAAAAACCGAATCCGATTTTTCTTCTATATTGGCGGAAACGATTCCATGGATACAGCGTGGAAGATTGAAACCGCAGCGAAGAAAGTAGGTTACGAACTGACTGTCCTTGGAATTCCAAAGACTGTGGACAACGACCTTGCCCTTACCCACCACTCCCCCGGATACGGAAGTGCGGCTAAGTACCTTGCCGCATCGGTGCGAGAGGCGGGGTTGCACAGTGAAGCCATGCAAGGAGCAGAGCCTTTGACTATCCTTGTTACAGTGGGACGAAATACCGGCTGGTTGGCTGGATCCTGCGCTCTGGCGCGAGTGAAAGATTCCGATGCACCCCACCTCGTTTACTTCCCCGAAATTCCGCTCATCAGGGAAAAATTATTGGCGGACGTCGAAAGAGTTTATCGGCGGCTCAGGAGGGTCTTCATTGTCACCGGCGAAGGCTTGAAGGATGAGAAGGGAAATTACATTACCGCCAATTGCGACCGAGTCTCAAAGGACGGGTTCGGACACGCAGAGCTTGGCGGAGTTGCCGACTGGATGAAGCAGGTGTTCGAGCGAGAACTGAAGTTACGGACACGGGTGATCCGGCCGGATATCTGCCAGCAGAGTGCTGCACACTTCGCATCCCTCATCGATCGAGAAGAGGCTATATTGGTTGGGCATATGGCGGTTCGCTACGCCGTAGATGGAAGGAGTGGCTCCATGGTAACCCTTAGTGCTCCGTTAGGGGAGAGATATGGTTCCACAACTGGACTTGCCCCTCTTTTTGCCGTGGCAAACAAAGAGCGAAAGGTCCAAAAGGAATGGATCAATGGGGAGGGAAACTTTCCAAGGATCAATCTCGTCGATTACGTTCGTCCCCTGATCAGGGGCGAAGTGAAGGTTCCATTCAAGGATGGACTTCCAACCTTCGCAAGGCTGAAAAAGATTCCGGCCAGATACCAAGGATAGATCTCTCACAAAGGCTCGCCCGATGACCGCACGTAGACCTATTTAAAACCCTCTCTTTCTTTGAATCAACTTGAAGAGTATCACGGTAAGTCAAAGAATCCCCCCAAAGGGCGACCTTACTCAAGGATATACAATCGCTCGAATGACCCCACCCCTTCTCATCCCCTCCAATCCCTCTTTTCAATCCCTCTCAACGGAGTTGGGAACCCTAAAGCCGCTGACATGAATCTGTTTTCCCCGGACCATCCCCTGAGCATGAGTGGAGTCATGTTTTTGACAACACTTCCAGTGGACAAAGATGTCCCAAATATCTGAATCGGGGGGAAGAATTCCAAATGTGCTTGAATTTGTAGTTCAATAGATTAAACTTACCCCAAATACGGATACGAAGAGATGAGTTTAGCATGTATGATATTACTTTTCTGGGTCACTACACCAAGGATACCATTGTTTCCGCAAGCGCTACCCGCATCGTAGACGGAGGGGCGGTTTTTTATGGGGCTAATGTGACAGCCCGGATGGGATTGAAAACCGCTGTGGTTACTCGGCTTTCTCGCGATGACTTTAGGGTGGTCCAGGAAGTGGAAAAGCTGGGCGTACGGGTATTTGCAAAAGTCACACCCAAGTCCACATGCCTGCGCCTTGAATACCCTTCCTCCAATGTGGACGAACGGGTTATCCGGGTGGCCAGCAGTGCGGGACCGTTTACACCGAAAGAAGTGAAGCATATTCAAACCCGTGCCGCTGTGATTGGCGGTTCCATGCGAGGGGAAATCAGCCTGGAGGTAATGGAGGAACTCGCTCAAAAGACAGATAGGATCGCCGCAGATGCGCAGAGTTTTGTGCGCATCGATCGGGAGGGTACCCTCGTTTCAGCAGACTGGCCGGAGAAAAAGGCGGTTCTAGCTTTGCTCCACGTCCTCAAAGCCGATGCAGTGGAAGCGGAGTTACTCACCGGCTCCACCGATATCCGGGCGGCGGCCAAAATACTGTACGACCTCGGCCCCCGGGAGGTTGTGCTCACCCACCGCGATGGGGTGCTGGTCTACGATGGGGATCAATTCCACGAGGCGGATTTTTTTCCCAGAGAACTCGTAGGACGAAGCGGCCGCGGGGATACGTGCATCGCTTCCTACGTAGCCAGCAGGCTGAATGTTTCCCCCGCGGAGGCAACTATCTGGGCAGCGGCTGTAACCAGCCTCAAGATGGAGGCTGAGGGGCCTTTTCGACGGGATATCGCCGAGGTAGAACGGTTAATCGAGGAAAAATATTGGCCCGGCACAGAGGCGAAATTTCCGATTGACAAATGAATATCGCTGAATTACTATTGGTCTGGTTGGGATTCTCTCAATGACTCTCATAAGCAAAGGAGGGGGAAAACATGAAAAGGAAACTATGTATTCTGGGTATTCTGTTCTTCTTCATTGCTTCGGCGGGTATGGTCAAAGCAGCTGATCTTGTAGTCTACGCGGCTCTTGATTATAAGACCCCGAGGGAGATCATCAAGGTGTTCGAGGAACAGACGGGCTTGAAGGCAGAACTAGCCCTTCAAATTGAACAGGCAGGTACCGTGGCCTCCAGGATCAAGACAGAGGCAAAGAGCCCGCGGGCTGATGTCTTTATTGGAGGGAATTCAAATATCCACGCCAGCCTAGCGGGAGAAGGATTCCTTCAGAAATATCGCTCACCCATGGTAAAAGAGGCGGGGATAGACCCCAAGTTTATGGATCCTCACGGTTATTGGTCAGGGTGGTATCTCGGGGCGATGTGCATCCATTACAACACCAAGAGGTTTAACGAAGAGATTGCCCCCAAGGGTGTTAAGGCCCC
>JABAOF010012314.1_pt1 | contig 11324 bp, 13 predicted proteins | sample 7062171 | NCBI WGS metagenome assembly JABAOF01 (sample SAMN14538628, study PRJNA623070) | marine sediment metagenome | biome: marine biome [ENVO:00000428]; feature: marine pelagic biome [ENVO:01000023]; material: deep marine sediment [ENVO:00002113] | place: India: Gulf of Khambhat ... | reverse complement strand
CTGCCTCAAGATGATTTCTGATTTCTTCAAAATTAACAGTCTCGCCATCTAAAACTACTAAATTAACTCCTGAAGAATCAGCAGCTTCAAATTCCTTTTTTATTTGATTAAGTTTCTGGTGCGACCTGTAGGTATCCTCGCCACAAATTAAAAGAATCATAATTTTTAACTTTTAATTTTTAATTTTTCTAGCTCTCCCCAATTATCACCGCATAATATATCAACTTTAATGGGAACTTCAAGTTTGTAAATATTTTCCATAATGTCTTTCACTAATCCTGCGACTTTTTTGACATCTGATTCTGGAACCTCAAAAACCAATTCATCATGAACCTGTAAAATCATCTTTCCTTTATCGCTTATTGTTTTTAGCTTATCGTTAATCTCAATCATTGCCAGCTTAATTAAATCAGCTGCTGTTCCCTGAATCGGCATATTAATAGCCATTCTTTCTGCTGCGGCCCGGACATTGAAAATCGAGGAATTAATTTCAGGTATTTTACGACGGCGGCCAAACAAAGTCTCGCCATAACCCTGCTCTCTGGTTTTCTTAATCGTTTCGGTGATGTAATTTTTAATCCCGGCATGTAAATTGAAGTATTTTTCAATATAATCTGCTGCTTCCTCATGAGAAATCCTTAAAGCTTGAGAAAGCCCGTGAGCTGACATACCGTAAATTATCCCAAAATTAATGGCTTTAGCAGCCCGGCGTAGCTCGCTGGTTACTTCATCAATACCAATTCCGTAAACTTCAGCCGCGGTCCGCACGTGAATGTCTTCGTTAGAGTGAAAGGCTTCCATCATTCTCTCATCATTTGCTAAAGAGGTAATAATTCTTAGTTCTATTTGAGAATAATCCGCCCCCAAAAGCTTGTATCCTCTCTCTGCTGTGAAAGCTTTTCTGATTTGTTCTCCATAATCGCCGCGAATGGGAATATTCTGTAAATTGGGGTCTGAAGAAGAAAGGCGGCCGGTGGCAGTAATAGTCTGGTTAAAATTGGTGTGGACTCGGCCAGTCTTGGAATTAGAAAGTAAAGGCAAGGCATCAACATAAGTAGTTTTTAATTTAGTAAGTTCGCGATATTGGNNCGATATTGGGAAACGAAATCAATCACTGGATGAGTTCCTTTTAATTTATCTAATTCTGAAGCAGCTGTAGAAATTCCGGTTTTGGTTTTTTTGACCTCGGCTTTAGAAATCTTTAATACTTCAAAAAGAACCTGGGATAATTGTTGAGTGGAATTGATGTTAAACTCATAGCCAACGCTATCATAGATTTTCCGAGTCAGGTCAGCAATTTTAGCCTCAAGTTCACTTGACAGCTTATTTAAAAAATCAATATCAATTTTAACGCCGGCTCTTTCCATTTCTGCCAGAACCGGAACCAAAGGCATTTCAATTTTGGAAAACAAGTCCAAAAGTCCCTCTTCTTGAAGATGAGGCCTGAAATGATTGACTAATCTTAAAGTAATATCTGCATCTTCGCAAGAATAAATTCCCAACTTTTCGATTGCCACAGATTCAATTGGAATTTGGGTTTTTCCAGTTCCAATTAAGGTGGTAATGGGTAACATCTGGACTCCCAATTCTGAAAAAGCCACGGAATCCAAATCATGAACCCGAGTTTCTGGATGTAAAAGATAAGAGGCAATCATCGAATCAAATTCGATTCCCGAAAGGGAAATACCATGATTTTCTAAAACTATCAAATCATACTTAATATTGTGACCATATTTTTTAATCTTCGGGTCTTCCAAAATCGGCTTAAGTTCTCTTAAAACAAAGTTAATCTCTAAATTTTTGATGTTTGTTTTTTGATTTTTGATTTTTGATTTTTATATCATGTCCTACCGGAACATAAAATGCTTCTTTTTTCTTTAAAGCAAAAGAAATGCCCACTAAATCGGCTTTCATAGCTTCCTGGCTTGTGGCTTCAGTGTCAATACAAAACCCTGGGGCTTTTTTTAATTCAGAAACTAAATCTAAAAAATCTCCTTCTTGGGTAATGATTTCGTAGTGAGTCCCAGTATGTTTTAATAAAGAAGAATTAGGTTCAATTTCTTGGGAACTCTTTGCGGAAGATTTATGTTTTACTTCAGGAAGACGACCAAGTAAGCTTTTAAAACCCAATTCTTGGAATAATTTAAAAACTTGATTTTTGTCGTAATCGGAAAGTAAGCAGTCTTCCAAATTAAATTTCAAAGGGATATCAGAAATAATAGTGGCTAATTTTTTAGAAAAAAGTGCCTGTTCTTTTTGAGCTAGCAAAATTTCAGTAGTTCTTGGTGAAATTAATTTTACAGCTTTTGAATCTTTTTTTTCTAACGCCTTGTATAAATTTTCAATACTTCCAAATTCAGAAATCAAAAGAGCAGCCGTTTTCTCGCCAATTCCCGACACTCCAGGAATATTATCTGAAGGATCGCCCCGCAGTCCTTTAAAATCAGGGAGTTGAGAAGGTTTCAAGTTATACCGATTCTGAACTGCTTCCTCATCGTAAATCATTGTATCTGTGATTCCCCGCTTTAGAGTAAAAACTTTGGTTTTCGGACTTACTAGTTGCAAGGTATCTATATCTCCAGTTACAATAATGACTTCTAAATCTTCATCTATTGCTTTTTTGTTTAAAGCGCCAATTAAATCATCAGCCTCAAAACCCTCTTTTTCAAAAACCGGGATCGAAAAGGTTTCCACTACCTCTTTGGCACGGGGAATTTGATTGTATAATTCAGAAGGAGCCGCCACCCTGGTCGCTTTGTATTCGGCAAATTCCTTATGTCGGAAGGTAGGACCAGGTGAGTCAAAAGTGGCGGCGATGTAGTCAGGTTTGATTTGGGAAAGGACTTTCAACAAAGTTGCAGTAAAGCCATAAACAGCATTAACCAGCTCCCCTTTCTTGGTTGAAAGCGGCGGCAATGCATGGAATGCTCGATGCACCAAAGCATTCCCATCAATCAAAACCAACTTCTTATTTTTAGGCATGTTATTTTCTTTATCCAATTTTAATTTCTTTATTATGTTTTATAGTCTTCTTAAGATTATAAATAAAGATTCCGATTAAAATTAAAAAACCATTAAACAGAAGGTTTTGGCAAGTATTAAATAAAGTCCCAAAATTTAAAAGATAAAAATTTACTATAAAAGATGTGAGAAACAGTACAAGAGATATAAGTGTTAGTTTATACAAAGTACTTACAATCCTGTAATTCTCAACTACTTTTTGCCAAATCTCATTCATATATTTTTTTTGTTCGCGTATAATGTTAATTATTTCAAAAATATTGCCTCCTGCAACTGGGTAGGCTTTTCTTTGAATATTTTTGCTTAATATGTGGGCAACAAAGAATGTAAAAATTGAAAAACCCAGATAAGGGAAGATGTAAATAAGATAATATTTTAAAAAATTACTATTGCTTTGGAAGGGAAGTAAAGATATTAGTCCGGCAACGGTCAACAAGCCAACACTTTTTATAGATAGATCTCTTAGTTGTGTTTCAGTCCTGTTTATATCATATTTTATTTCTTCTATTGCTCTTTCTAAAACTTGAGCCTCAATCAGTAAAAGTTCTTCTTTTTGTTTCATTTTCCTCCTCTCGAAATTAAATTTTTTAACATTAAAAGATGAAAGAGAATAAACTATCTATTCTAATGTTCTCAAGAATTTAAGAATAGACATTTCTTGATCGGTAAGTTTGTATTGAAAAATTTTGTTATAGTATTAATTTTACAATAAAATAAATAATTATAGCTATTATCGAAAAGAATATTAAATTAAAAATTGTACCACTATATGATTTTTCTTCCTTTTTCAAAAATTTATTAGATAAAGTATCGTACTTTATATGATTTTCGCATTTGGGACAAAGAAACATTATGAAACCTTCAGGTGTCTTCCCTAATAAACCTTTCTGCCCATTCTTTTCCCAAGAACCAAATTGCTTAATACTTGCTTTATACCCACAGTAAGGGCATTGTTTAGTAATTTTGTCCATAAAATCCATACACTTTTCTCCTTTTAAAATTAATTCTTAGCTTTGAATTAGAATACTCTAATACATAAGGTTAATATCACCACTTTCTTTGTATTTATCTAATACACTTCGATCAACCTGCTCTACATCTTCAACTAAATGATATCCTAGAATATCTAAACTATCAGTAGGATGAATCCATTTTTTCTTATTAGTTTTAAGAATAACGGCATATACTTTATCGCTCCCATTTGCCCGAAAAATCTTAATTTTTCCTGATGTTTTTTTATTTGGTCCATATAAAAATTTATATCTAATAATTCTAAAGTATCTAAAACTAACTGTTGTTATAAGAGCAACAATTATAGTTATCAAAATATTAAGTATAATTGCCATTGCACTCCCTCCCACAATTTTAATTTCTTAAAACCTATTAAGTTTTTGTTTGATATTTTCTGCTGCATAATTATAATTTTGTAATACAATCATCGAAAAATATACAAGTTGTCCAAGATTATTTTTATTTCCAAAGTGTGTAATGTCTACAAAATAATCCCATGTCTTGTTATTTATAAAATCCATATTGATTTTTTCTTTATCTACTTTACATAGGGCTTTTAGAAAACCTTTTGCCAAATCTTTTTCTTCTATTACTTCAAATAAAATCTTATCTAAATCTTTTTTTAAAAATGGATTGGTAGTATAAAAAATGAAAATGAAAAAACTTAACAAAATACTATGTAATTGACGGAATTGTTCAATATTTATCTTTTTAATATCAATGTTAATTATTTTCTTTGTATTAGAATTATTGGGTCCTATTTCCATTAAATCCTCAATAACACTACTAGATGAAACAAACAATTGCTCAAATATCATTTTGTGAGTAGGGACTTCTAATTTTTCTATTTTTTGCCAAATCTCATTAACTATAATATTATTTGTCTCATTCCAATGGTATATTTTTCCTGAAAATGCATCGCTTAAATGCTTAAAGACGCTCATGTCAATCCCTTATTTAGCTTAAATGAATCTTTCTTTACTTTAATTCTACCATTTTTGGAGGATTTTAGATAGAAAACTTTGGAATAAAAAAACGGCGTACGGAAATGTATCTCAATATGAATATACGATATTAAAGATACGCGTACGCCTTATTTAATTTTTTTTCTTTTTAGATTTAAAGAAGTCTTAAAAACTTCAAAGTACATTTTTATGTAAGCTAAATTTCCTTTCCAGAACCCCAGTTTTTCTCGCTGCATTGCGTGGGTAAGGCCTTTTAAGGGAACGGTTCTNNCGGTTCTGATTACTTTTCTGGGATTTAAATTCAAATCACGAGTTATTTTTTTGGCAGATACGGTTAAAAACCGGTCTACTCCGTATCGAAATTCAGAAAGATTAGGTAATTTGTCAATTAATTCCCGCTTCAAAGCGCGCTGTCCAGTCCAACTGGGAGCAATTTTTTGCGCTAAACTAGTCCAAATGCGGCCACCTTTGAATTTCCCACAAATCATCAGAATTTTTTTATCCCAGATAAAAGGGGAAATTAAATTATCAAGATGTTCATTTTTTAAACCTTTAAGATCGGCATCCAGCATTAAAACAATGTCAGCTTGTTTTGTTGTCTCAAATCCAGTCTGTAGAGCCGCTCCTTTACCGAGATTTTCTTTATGACTTGAAAGTTTAATTTTTCGACCCATGGGATATTTTTGTTTAAATTCTTGTACTTTCAAAACAGTTTCATCAGTTGAACCATCATCAATGACAACCACTTCAGAAATCAACCCATGGGGGCAAATTAAGAACAACATTTTTTCAATTCTTTTCTCTTCATTAAAGGCCGGGATAATACAACAGATATTAAATCTTTTCATTTCATCACCTTCTCTCTCATCACTTGTTGTTTTTTGTTTTTTTTATTGCTTCCCGAGCTGCTTCGCGGTCATCCCAGGGAATTTTTTTGGCGCCATAAATAATGCTCTGTTCATGACCCTTGCCTAAAATTAAAACCAAATCATTAACTTGAGCATTATGAATGGCAAACTGAATTGCTTTGGCCCGGTCTGGAATTTTGAAATAATCCTTGCCCAGTTTTTTATCTTCTCGTTCCACACCGGCGGCAATGTCATCAATAATTCGGTTTCGGTCCTCAAATCTAGGATCTTCATCTGTTATTACCACAAAATCCACATACTTTCCAGCCACTTCTCCTTGAATTGACCTTTTAGTAATATCCCGTTCACCAGCGCTGCCGAAAACCGCCCAAATTTTCCCTTTTATTTTTCCGGAAAATAACTGAAAAACTTTCCTGAAACTATCAGGAGTATGAGCATAGTCAACAATCACATTATAATTCTGGCCCAAATCANNNNTTGGGAAACTCCGAAAGCAATTGTCGCCAAGGCATTATAAACATTGTAGCTTCCCGGAAGTTTTAAGGAAATTTCCGTCTCACCAATCGGTGTTTTAACGATAAAATGGGAACTAAAAACATCACTTTTAACCTCTGTGGCTTGAATGTCAGCTTTATTTTTTATGCCATAACTTAGAACCTTGTCTGATGGAATTTTAGAAAGGAATTCAAAAGCCGAATCGTCTTTGTTCAAAATGGAAATTTTGGCAGTTTTTGGCTTTCTAAAAGCAGGAGATAGATACTGAAATAGTTTAGCTTTGGCAGCCAGATACCCTTCATAATTTTTATGATAATCTAAATGTTCATGGGTAATATTGGTCAGCACCGCGGCGTCATAATCAATATAAAGACAGCGGTATTGCGCCAAAGCATGGGAAGTGGATTCAATCACTGCCCAATCAACTTTTCCATCTTTCATTTTTTTAAGGAGCCGTTGCATTTCAAATCGGCCAGGGGTGGTCATCCGAGAACTATTGGACCACCTTTTTTTGCCAATTTTAAAATCAATTGTGGTGACCATTCCTGTTTTGAAACCAGATTTCTCTAAAAGATGTTCAATCATCGCCACTGTTGTAGTTTTACCATCAGTCCCAGTTACTCCAACAACTTTAAAGTCCCTGGAAGGAAAATTATAATAAAAAGCCGAGGCAATTGCAATAGTTTTATAATATAAAGCCATCACCGATTCGGGAACATATTTTCTAATTGTATGTTTTAATTCACTAAGCATTTGTTAATCTTTAAAAACTTGGCAACTTACTAATTTTTAACTTTTGACTTTTAATTTTTAACTTTTTTTAGGCTTTGTTTCGGTCTTCTTGCTTTTTCCGCCAATTTAAATAATTTGTACCAAAACTGATTGAAAACCAAATCAAAGCCGCCCAAAAGCCGTACTTCTCTACCTCCAAATTGTTTTTTAAAACGGGTAATTCCAAACCAAGGATGATTTTTATCTTCACTTTCAGTGATATTAAGTAAATCATAAAGCCAGCAGTCTCTTTTTTTAGCTTCCTTGATAATCTCCCAATGCATTAGATAAGGCGCCATGACATTTCGGTTTTCATTAGAAGAAGCCCCGTATAAGTAACTGGCAATTCCTTGATAAAAACTGATAATTGCTGCTGACAGGGGTTTTCTCTTGTATTCAGCAACAAAGATTGCGATATTTTCTGGTTTAAAGGCATTAATCAAATCTAAAAAATACTGCTTTTTCCGGTAGGTAATTTGGGCTCGTTTTGAGGTAATCTCAAATAAATCGTAAAAAATAGTAACGTCTTTGGGATTTACACTTTGTCTGATTTTAACTTTTTCTCTTTGGGCAATTTTAATATTGTAGCGACCTTTTGGTTTCATTTGAGCTAAAATTTCTTCATCTGATTTAGTAATATCGAGCCATTGTCTTTGGCTTGGCTGGATTTCCTCAAAAGCAGGAATAAAACCTAAATTTTCTAAAAACTTTTGGTCTTTTTCATTGTTTTCTTTTAAAGGTTCGATTCTAAAAAAAATTGTTTTTTCGGATTTAGAAATATCACCAACTTCTTTTAAAATTTTCTTAAAATTATTTTTTAGGTCTTCCAAATCCAATTCCGGAGCATATAAAAAACTAAGTGCCAAAGGCAATTTTTTCTCTAAAACATAAAAATCTCCAATTTTATGGATCACCCAACTTTGTTTTTCTTTTAGGCGCGCCCAATTTTCAGTTTGAAGAACACTTTTCATTATCTTAATTTTATTACACAAAAGCCATTTTCACAAATAAAATGTGTTATTATTATGAATGTAGTGGATAATAAGGTTCTATGAAATAGGTTCTTATTAAATTTGAAGAGGGGGAAATTTATGGAAAATATCAAAATACTTGGTATAGAGACATCATGTGACGAAACTGCGATAGCAATTGTGGAAGGAAAATTAATCACTGGTAAACCTAAATTAACTATTCTTTCTAATATCATTTCTTCGCAAATCGATCTTCACGCCAAATATGGCGGAGTGGTTCCAGAAGTAGCTTCCAGAGCTCATATGGAAAATATTGTTCCGGCAATGAAAGCAGCGTTAAAAAGCCATGAGCTAAAAGCTCGGAGCTCTAAGCTCTTAGCTCTTAGCCAAATCGATGCCATTGCTGTAACCTGCGGTCCAGGACTTATTGGCTCTCTTTTAGTTGGCGTGAATTTTGCCAAAGCTTTAGCTTATGCTACAGCAAAACCAATTATTCCCATTAATCATTTGGAAGGACATATTTACGCCAACTTTGTTGGCGAAAAGTCAAAAGTCAAAAGTCAAAAGTCAAAAATAGAATTTCCCGTACTTTGCCTTATTGTTTCTGGTGGCCACACTTCTTTGGTTTTAATGAAAAAGCATTTAAAATATCAGGTTGTTGGTGAAACCTGGGATGATGCCGCCGGTGAAGCGTTTGATAAAGTAGGAAAACTTCTAGAACTGCCTTATCCTGGCGGTCCCAATATTGAGAAAGTAGCCAAATCTGGTAACCCTAAATCTTTTAAATTCCCTCGGGCTTTAATGGGTAAAAATAATTTTAATTTTTCATTTTCTGGCTTGAAAACAGCAGTTTTATATGAAATACGAAACATTTCAAAGCTTAAGGCTCCCGCCACCGCCTTCGCTTCGGCGGGCAGGCAAGGCTTAAAGCTTAAAGCTGATATTGCGGCCAGCTTCCAAGAGGCAGTTATTGATGTTTTAGTCGAAAAAACCATGTCTGCGGCTCGAAAATATCAGGTTAAAACCATTATGCTTGCTGGCGGCGTCGCAGCCAATCAGAACCTAAAAGACCGGCTTAGAGCCCAAAGCTCGGGGTTCGGAGTTAATTTTGCTGTCCCACCGGCAAAATTATGCACTGACAATGCGGCTATGATTGCTGCAACCGGTTATTTCTATGGCCTGAAAAATGATTTTACGCCTTGGCAAAAAATTAATGCAGATGCCAATTTAAAACTTAAATAAAACTTTGTATGTTCAATGCTTAAATTTTTTAGTATACTAAAATCATGGCAAATAAAATAATAAATAAAAAACCCTACTACAAACTCCATTTTTTAAAAGAAATACCAACCATATTAGTCAAAAATCCTCAAATTAAAAGTTTGATTTTTGATTTTGGTGATACTTTATTTGATACTGAAAAAATACCCAGCAAAGTCAGGAAACAAAATGATGAACTTTTAGAATTACTAAAAAATAATCTTAAAGCACAATTTAAATCCAAAAGAGAATTTATAAAAACTTATAATAAAATCCAAAAAGATTTTGTTAAAAAATATAACCCCAGACTTCTTGATTTTAAATTTTGTGATTTCGCCAAGAAATTCTTAGAAACAGTTTGTAAAAATCCAAAAAAGAAACTTCTTAATCAATTTTGTAAAATGAGTTATGCGCATGATTTATATTTTTTCAAACCCAAAAAATATTTAGAAACTACAATAAAAAAACTTGCAGATGACGGCTACGAATTGGGAATTATCAGCAACACTATTTATCCAAAAAGCCATCTTTTGGCGGCTCTTGAAAAATTTAAAGTGAAAAATTCTTTTAATTCAATCACCGTTTCTTCAGAATTTGGAAAAATCAAACCTCATCCGGATATTTTCAAGAAATCTTTAAAAGAACTTAAAGCTATTTCAGAAAATACCATGATGATTGGCAATGACCTAAAAGCTGATATTGGTGGTGCTTCAAACTTAGGAATAAAAACCATTTACATTGAGGACAAAAATGAAAATTGATTTATCCAAAACTTACAATCACCGAGATGTCGAAAAGAAGATTTATAAAAAGTGGGCTGATGCCAGTTATTTTACTCCTAAAATTGATTTGAAAAAGAAGCCATTTACGATTATTATGCCGCCTCCGAATGCCAACGGCTCCTTACATATTGGTCATGCAGTTTTTGTAACTTTAGAAGATATTATGATTCGCTATCACCGAATGAAAGGAGAACCAACTTTATGGCTTCCTGGCGCTGATCATGCCGGTATTTTAACTCAAGTAGTTTTTGAAAAAGAATTAGAAAAACATGGAAAAACCCGTTTTGATTTAGGACGGGAAGAATTCTACCAGAAAACTTATGAATTTACCATGAAAAATAAAAAATTTATGGAGGAGCAACTTCAAAGCTTGGGTGCCAGCTGTGATTGGAGTCGGAAACATTTCACTTTGGAACCGGAAATTTCCAGGGCAGTTTTAGGAACCTTTAAAAAAATGTATGAGGAGGGTTTGATATATCAAGGTAAAAGAATTATTAATTGGTGTCCAAGATGCGCTACTGCCCTTTCTGATTTAGAAGTAATCTACAAAGAAAGAAAAACTAAACTTTGGTACATTAAATACCATCTCAAAACTCAGAACTCCCGCTTGCGCCGAGGCTTCGGCGGGCAGGCAAAGCTCAAAACTCAAAGCTATATTGTCGTGGCAACAACAAGGCCGGAAACGATGTTGGGCGATACTGCTGTAGCAGTTAATCCTAAAGATAAACGTTACAAGAATTTAATTGGTAAAAAAGTCATTCTTCCTTTAATGAACCAGGAAATTCCGGTTATTTCCGATAGTTTAGTTGATCCTAAATTTGGCACTGGAGCCGTAAAAGTTACTCCGGCTCATGATCCAGTTGACTTTGAAATTGGCCAAAAACACAAGCTTCCTTCAATCTCGGTAATTGGTCAAGATAATAAAATGACCAAAGAAGCTGGAAATTATTCTGGATTAGATGTAAATGTCTGTCGAGAAAAAGTGATTTCAGATTTAAAAAAATTAGGTTTGCTTTATAAAGAACAAGATTACACTCATTCTATTGGCACTTGTGAACGCTGTAAAACTATTGTTGAGCCTTTAATTTCTAAACAATGGTTTGTTAAAATTAAACCTTTGGCACAAGCGGCCATTGAAGCGGTCAAGAAAGGAAAAATTAAATTTATCCCCAAGCGGTT
>JABAOF010005931.1_pt2 | contig 11326 bp, 7 predicted proteins | sample 7062171 | NCBI WGS metagenome assembly JABAOF01 (sample SAMN14538628, study PRJNA623070) | marine sediment metagenome | biome: marine biome [ENVO:00000428]; feature: marine pelagic biome [ENVO:01000023]; material: deep marine sediment [ENVO:00002113] | place: India: Gulf of Khambhat ... | reverse complement strand
ATCTTTCAGGAATCTATTTACCCGGCCAAATCTTCTTCAGAACTCTCTTCTTCTTCGGAATTCTTTTCCTTCTCCTTTCTTCTTTTTTCTGAAAGGAAGCTAATCAAAATACTCAAGCCGTAAAGGGCCAGCATGGGGACAGCTACAATGCTTTGAGTGATCGGGTCAGGAGTGGGAGTGATGATTGCAGCAATGACAAAAACAGCCAAGAATGCATACTTGAAATTTTTTAGCATCCATCTGGAGGTAACAATCCCCATACGGGAGAGGAAAAAAACAAGAGTGGGTAATTCAAAGACCAGAGCGATCCCTATGAGCACCCGAAGAGCCAGGCTGAAATATTTGTCAACTGTGATAACAGGCTCAAAATCAGCCCCCATGCCGAGGAAGAATCGGCAGGCAAAGGGGAAGACCACAAAGTAGCCGAAGAGAGCACCTATGATAAAAAAAATCGTGGTGAAAAAAACAAACGGAATAACATATTTTTTTTCTCTCTTGTAGAGGCCAGGAGCCACGAACATCCAGAATTGAAGAAAGATGAAAGGTGAAGTAGCAAATATCGCTGTTAAGAAAGAAACTTTGATGTAAAGCATAAAGGGAGCTGTCAGTGTCGTGAAAGCTAATCTTTCTCCCTCGGGAAGAAATTGGGTAACCGGAATGGCCAAGATTTCGTAGATATCTTTACTGAAAAACCAGGCTGGGATGACAGCGAGGATGACAGCGATGAGGGAGTAAAATATCCTTTTTCTTAAATCTTCAAGGTGTTCGAGGAAGGTCATACGGTCAGGAGACTTTTTTCCCTTCCTCATTTTCTTCAATATCCTTTTTAAACTCTTCCTTTATGTCTCTAAATTCATCAACCTGTATCTCTTCTTCAATTTTTTCTTTGATTTCATCAGATGTTTTTCTGAATTCTCGGAGTGCCCTGCCTATAGACCTTCCTACTTCGGGGAGTTTTTTGGGACCAAAGATGAGAAGAGCAATGGCGAGAATGATGAGTAATTCAGGAAATCCTATGTTTCCAAACATTTTCTTCTTTTTTTAGAGACTTGAGTGCTTATGGAAATATAGCCGTTCAACCAGATTAAGTCAAGTGAGCATCTTTTTTCCATGAGTCAACAAAAACTTTACAAGACCCATGGGCTTTGGTAGTATTTGAGTGGACTGAAACAAGAATGAAAAGAAAGATATTTTTATTATTTGCCTTGATATTTGTGCTTATCCTTGTTCCTGCTCGGAACGAGGACATCTGGAGTCCATATTTCGAGAAGGTATCCTCGATAGTTTCCCTCATAGAAAAAAACTATTTTCGGGATATTGACCAAGAAGAGCTTGCTCATTCATCTATTAAAGGGCTGCTCCAGACTTTGGATCCGCATTCTTATTTTCTTGACCCGACTCATTTCTCTCGGTTGAGAGAAGAACACGTGGGGAAATATCACGGCCTGGGAATCGTAATTCAGAAGCAGGAAGAACGTTTAGTGGTGATTTCTCCTATCGAGGGAGGGCCTGCCTACAGGTTGGGCATTCAGGCTGGAGATGTTATTTCTCATATTAACGGCGAGAGCACAAAGCCAATAACTAGCTATGAAGCAATGCTAAGGTTAAGGGGTCCTAAGGGAACCAAGGTCAGCATAACGATCGTCCGCGAGGTTTTGGAAAAGCCTTTTGACCTGACCATAGTGAGGGAGGAGATACCTCTTTACAGCGTGCCCTATTCCTTCATGCTCCAAGACGGGATTGGGTACATTTTCATCAGAAATTTTGCTGCAACCACAACCAAGGAATTTGAAGCAAAGATAGAGTCGTTGATAGAGCAAGGAATGAAGGGACTCATTCTTGATATGAGGACGAATGGCGGCGGCACTTTTTTCCAATCAATAGAGATCTCGGATGAATTTCTGCCAAGAGGTACTACTATTGTTTCCATGAAAGGAAAAAACAAGGAATACAACAAAGAATTCCGAGCTCTGTACAACAATCAATATGAGGACATTCCCCTTGTAATACTGATAAATCGAGGAAGTGCCAGCGCTCCTGAAATCGTAAGCGGAGCCATAAAGGATAACGACAGAGGTTTAATCGTGGGCGAAACCTCCTTTGGAAAAGGATTGGTTCAAACAGTTCATCCTCTTTCTCTAAATGCTGCAGTTGCCATAACGACTGCAAAATATTTTACGCCGAGCGGCAGGTCAATCCAGAGAGATTATACTCATCTTGAAGATTATAGGTTCACCAGCAGAGTTCAAGAAGAAAGAGAAGTCAGGTATACCTCAAGAGGAAGAGAGGTCCTAGGCCAAGGAGGTATAACTCCTGATTATGAGGTGAAATTCTCTTTCCAGACTGTTACGGCAGAGCTGCTGATTAAGGGAGCCTTCTTCTCCTATGCTCAAAAGTTCACAAATAAAAATACTCCTCTGTCGGAAACAATCAGCTTTCCTCCAAAAGGCCAGACAGAAGTTATCGGAAGAGATTTTGGTGTTGGACCTCTGGTGATAGAAGATTTTAAGCACTATCTTCGAGCGAGCAAGATTGATTATGACTCAGGTCAATTTGAAGAGGCAAAAAACGAAATAAAAAGAGAACTGGAAAGAGAGATATTCTCTTCACTCTGGGGCATGGAGGAAGGGATAAAGGTTTACCGGAAAAGCGATCCTGTTGTTTTAAAAGCGATAGAAGTCTTACCTGAAGCTTCAGCCCTCATCGAAAAATAAAATGGGGCCAGGCCCCATCATTATTGTAGGGGTTTGATTCATCAAACCCACCTTTTTCATCCAAATAATTTATTTGTATTAAAATAGAAACAGGCCCCATCATTATTGTAAGGGCTTGATTTATCAAGCCCACCTTTTTGATATCAATAATGTATTTTTCAAAATGGGCCCAGGCCCCCTTATTATCTTAACGGGACTCAGTCTCGTATCTTTCATTCATACCTCAAGCTATCCACCGGATTGGCTGTGGCGGCTTTGATGGACTGGTAGCTGACTGTGAGAAGAGCAATGATGAGAGTCAGTACTCCTGAAATACAGTAGACGAGGGGTCCGATGCTGACCTTGTAGGCAAAATCCCGGAGCCACTGACTCATCACCAAGTAGGCAACTGGCCAGGCGATGAGGTTGGCTACAGCGATCCATTTAAGGAATTCTCTGGTCGTCAGGTTGACTATACTGGGAATAGAGGCCCCTAAAATCTTGCGGATACCGATTTCTTTGGTCTTCTGCTCCGCCGTGTATGCCGCCAGCCCGAGCAATCCCAAACAGGAGATTACTATAGAGAGCAGACTGAACACGTTGAAAAGCCGTCCAAGCTGATGTTCAGACATATACTGCCGATTATAAGCCTCATCGTAAAACATGAGACGATAGGGATAACCCGGTACAGAAGTTTTAAATGTATTCTCTATTGCTCTAAGGGCATCCGGGACCCGGGTTCCGTCGATCTTGACGAAGATAAACTGGTGCCAGGGCCTGTACATCCGGAACACAAAAGGCCTCATGGCAGTGTGGAGGGTGCGATCATGAAAATCCTTGACAACCCCTATGACACGCGCCTTTCGAAAAGATTCTTCCCATGCCGGGTGAGCCATGTATATGCTTGTGCCGATTGGATTTTCCAGTCCCATACGCTTCGCAGCCAATTCATTGATAATACATGCCTCGTCTATATCCGTCGTGAACTCAGGAGAAAAACTTCTCCCCTGGGTAATCTCCATATCAAAGGTTTTAAAAAAATCATAATCCACAACGGTGTAATCAACCGGAAGCCGGTTATCACTGGGATTTTCTTCCCAATCTATGGAAATGCTCTCGCCGACCCAGGTGGGTCCCTGAGCTGCTGAGGTGACACTCTTTATCCCCGGCTTTGTTTGAAGCTTGTCTTTAAAGGATTCAAACCGCGGCCTCAGCTCGGGGTTGTTTAAGAGGATAACCACATTTTCCCTATTAAGACCGATGTCAAGGCTTTGAATATAATTCAGCTGCCTGGAAACAATCAAAGTGCAGGTGATGAGACTCACAGAGATTGCAAACTGAAAAACGATGAGTATTTTTCTGACAGCCGACCCTCGATTCCCGAATTTTAATTGACTTTTCAGAGTGTTTATCGGTTTGAATGACGAGAGGAAGAGTGCAGGATAGCTTCCCGCCAGCAAGCCGACCACTAAAGTCGTAAGGAGAAGAGTCAGGATTACAGATAAGTTGGCAAGAGACAGGAACGCTAAAGACTTGCCTGTAAAGAGGTTAAACTGAGGGAGGAGAGCCTCTACCAATAACACTGCCAGGATCAGGGAAAAAAAGGCGATCACCAATGCTTCGCCCAAAAACTGTCTCATGATTTGCGACTTTAAAGCTCCTATGACCTTGCGCATCCCCACTTCTTTAGCCCGCTGGGCCGACCGGGCTGTAGTCAAGTTAATGAAATTGATACAGGCCATGATGAGAATGAAAAGCGCGATGACAGAGAAGACGTAGGCCTTTTTTATGCTTCCCGGAACACCGAATTCATAGAGATGGACTCTGGTCAGGGGTTGAAGCACCGGAGAATAGGTGACAACCGGATCAACATTCTTTTTATAAATGTCCGCAATCTTTGCGGTAAAAGCCGAGGCAGAAGCGTCCTTTCTCAAGAGAATGTAACAGGGCCCGACCCATTCCTCCCAGCGGGCCAGGCGATCCTCTCCCAGAAATTCAACCCGGATCATGAAATCGAACTGCATGTGGGAATTCGGAGGAATGTTCTCGATAACAGCGGTGACTGTGAAATTAGCCCCTTCTTGGGCTAAGTAGAGCACCTTGCCGATAGGGTCCTCTGTGCCGAAATACCTGAGGGCGGCGTCTTCTGTGAGAACAATGGCGTTCCTATCCGCAAGAGCTGTCTCTGCGTCGCCCTTTATGAACGGAAAGGAAAACATCCGGAAGAAACCAGGGTCGGCCATGTAGATCCTGTCCTCCTCAAAGCTTTTATCCCCGTGCTTAACGAGCGAGCTGTAGAAGAACCAGACGCGGGAGAACTCCTCGACTTCTGGATACAGGGATTTCAGAGCCGGAGCCAACGCATATGTGGGCGAAGGGATGAGATCTCCGCTACGAGTCTTGTTCAGGATCCTGTAAATCCGTTCCTTTTTTTGGTGGAATTGGTCGAAACTCAGCTCATCCCGCACCCAAAGTCCTATAAAGATGAAGCAGGTCATCCCGATAGTCAGGCCCATGATTTTGATGAACGAGTATCCTTTTTGGCGTGCGAGCTGGCGAAGAGCTATTTTTATATGGCTTATGATCAAGGTCAACCTCCACATCATTTCAACCAAAATGAATGGAAACAAACAATGATACACCTAACTTGCAAAAATTATGCCAATATTGCAATTGGGGTTTTTTACAGATATTTAACAAAATTTGTTCATTTTTGAACAATCTCTATCCGCATGCGAACACTAAAATTGGTGAAAGGCCCCATTCTCGCACCTTATTGATTTTTCCAGTCTATTCGTGTGTTTGATAAATCAAAGTCAGCATTTCAATTTGACTCTTTCCTCCTTAATTGATATTCTCTTGTCACGCAAGAGAATAAGGATTGTGGGTAATGAAATGTCCCAATTGTGACTTTGAAAATCCCGACGATTCTATTTATTGCAGTAAATGTTCTGCACCACTTAAGCACTCAGAGGAAATATCTCCCACAAAGACTCTCGAGACACCCGCGAAAGGATTAACCAAAGGAACTACTTTTGCCTCCAGGTACGAGGTCATAGAAGAACTCGGAAAAGGAGGCATGGGCAGAGTTTATAAGGCTTTGGATAAGGAGATTAATGAAGAAGTCGCCCTAAAACTCCTAAAAACTGAAATCGCCTCTGACGAGACAACAGTTGAGCGCTTCCGGAATGAGTTGAAATTTGCCCGCAAGATCGCTCACAAGAATGTTTGTAAGATGTATCACCTAGCAAAAGAGAAAGAAACTCCATACATCACCATGGAGTATGTTCCGGGCGAAGATCTTAAGAGCTTGGTAAAAAAGAAAGGGAAGTTAGCAGATGAGGAAGCAATATCAATAGCTAAGCTGGTGTGTGAAGGCTTGGTTGAGGCGCACAGGCTGGGTGTTGTGCATCGGGATTTGAAACCTCAGAATGTCATGATTGATAAAGAAGGCGATGTTAAGATCATGGATTTTGGCATAGCTCGCTCGGTTGAGGCACCTGGTGTTACAGTAACGGGAGTCATGATCGGGACGCCGGATTACATCTCCCCTGAGCAAGCAGAAGGAGAGGAGGCAGATCATCGCTCTGATATTTATTCATTGGGTGTTATCCTGTATGAGCTGGTGACAGGAAGCGTCCCTTTCAAAGGAGATACAGCACTTAGTGTCGCACTAAAACACAAGTCCAAGATACCTCCGGAACCGAGGAAGCTCAATCCTGAGATCTCAGAAAATCTTAGCCGATTGATAATGATATGCATGGAGAAAGATAAAGAGAGAAGGTATCAGACTGCGGTAGAGCTCCTATCAGAATTGGATAAAATTGAGAGGGGTATTCCCTTAGCATTGAGGATACCTTTAAAGAAAAAACTTGAAATCAAGTGGAAGAGTATTCTTCTCTACGGGGGAGTTCTTCTTCTCTTGGTTTTGGTCGTTGCAGGTGCAATCTATCTATTTATGGGACGTGCTGAAGCCATCGATTCAATTGCGGTCCTGCCGCTTGAGAACCTTACCGGCGACACCGAGAATGAGAATCTCGTTGACACGATTACGGACGAGTTGATCGGACAGTTGGCTCAGATTGGAGCGCTGAGGGTGATTTCCCGTCGGTCAGTGATGCGGTACAAAGAATCAGATAAGCCCCTGACAGAGATAGCCCAAGAGCTCAATGTGGATGCGCTGGTGGAAGGGACGGTGCAGCGGGTTGGCGACAGTATGCGTATTCGCGTGAACTTGATCGATGCTCTGCCTGAGGAGCGGAGCCTTTGGGCGCAGACATACGACCGGGCCATGAGCGATGTGTTGGTGATGTACAACGAAGTGGCGTGGTCGATTGCTAACGAGATCAAGGTGAAGCTGACACCGGAGGAGAAAGAACGTTTAGCACGCACTCGACAAGTCAATACTGAGACCTACAAGGCCTATCTTCGGGGGATGTTTTACGTGAACAAGTTCACACGAGCAGGATTCGAAAAGGGCTTGGCACACTTCCGCGAGGCAATCGAAAACGACCCAGCGGATCCCTTGCCGTACGTCGGGCTGGCGCTCGGTTACTGCATGATGGGTCATGGTGGCCCTGATTCTGCACTGGAGGCCTTCCCACTAGCCAAGGCCTACGCGCTCAAGGCCTTGGAACTGGATGAGACGCTAGCCGATGCCCATTCGGCTCTGGCTCAGACCAAACTCTATTACGAATGGGACTGGGAGGGTGCAGAAAAGGCATTCCAGCGTGCCCTGGAACTTGATCCCAATTCAGCCTCAGCTCAGCGCCATTATGCATGGTTTCTCAAGGCAATGGGACGGCATAATGAAGCCCTGGCAGGAATGAAACAAGCCAGAGAGCTGAATCCTCTTGCGCCTATCCTTCCTTCGGATATAGGATGGTTGTATTTCTCTGTGGGGCAATACGACCAGGCGATAGACGAAAACCGTAAGTCACTCGAATTGAATCCCAATTTCAGGCAAGCTTTTCATATATTGGGAAGAGCTTATTCAAGAAAGGGGATGCATGCCGAGGCCATCGAAGCGGTGAAGAAGGCTGGGGACCTCCCATGGATTGGATATACCTATGCGGCGGCCGGCCAGATGGATGAGGCACGGAAGATACAGATTGAAGCGGTAAAGGATAGCAAATCAAGTAGTCTTGATCTAGCCGCGCTTCATACTGCCCTAGGGGAAAAGGATGAGGCGATAAGATGGCTAGAAGTTGCTTATACGGAACGCGTAGACTATCTCCCCTGGCTCAGGGAGTATCCTTTTACCGAGCCTCTTCGCGACGATCCACGCTTCCAGGATATAGTGCGCCGCATGAAACTGCCGGAGTTGCGATAACCAGCAAATCCAACAGAAAGGCTGGGAGGAAAAAACCTTAGAGCATTACGAGAAATTCCTCGACTTCTGGAAAGACGCTGACCCTGGTATTGCTTAGGTTGGAGATGCTAGGAAGAGAGCTGCTGGGCTGAAGAGTCAGTAATTTTCTGCTTACCTTATTTATCCCATTTTTACCAATAGATTATTTATCTCTCGGTGACTCATCGTGACATCCGTCAAGATATAAACCGATGACCTTTCTGTACTTCTGAGATCAAAATATCACTACAGAATACAGGAATCCCGATTGATGGCGATTATTGGCATTGTGCTTCCTCTGAAGCTAATAACCAGGGACTTACGTTTTTGGAATTAAGGATGCCGGATATAGATTTTGTCGGTGATTTTCCAACCATCAGGGAATTTGAGCAGGAGCAAGTAGTCAGTAAATATTTGCTTATCGCCGCGGAAATTATTGATCTTCACTACGGCTGTATTTCCGGTGATATCAATCATCGGATATTCGAAACGGGTTTTCAGCTTAGGCGGATATTTCCCTTCGGCTTTATTCTTTGTTACTATTTCAATCCACTCGGAAATGGTCAGTACAGCAAGTTTGCCGCCTCTAATCCCTTTCAGGCTGAAGTCTTCGTGGAAGCCCTTTTTCATGGCTTCCGGATCGCCGATGTTGTTCACTCCATTAAGGTACGCATCCTCAATGACTTTGATGACAGCGGCTTTTTCATCATTGCTATCGGCTGCCCACAAAGTGCAGGCAAAAGCTACCAAAAGAACTAACACCAGTTTCTTAATCATTTGAACCTCCCTCTTTTTCATTATTTCTCCAAATTTTCTACCTAAGATTATAACAAAAGAAAAATTCTTGTACAAAAGGCTAGGGAGTAATAATTAGATTCCTATTTCACTACTAACTTTATTTGTAGGGGTTTGATGCATCAAGCCCTTCTTCTTGATTTTACCAATCTGTTTGTGATTAAAATGGGTACAGTTCCCATTATTATTGTAGAGGTTTGATTTATCAAACCCACCAATTCAATTAAATAATCAAAATGACAGGCTAATAATTACAAGAAAAAAGGGATAGTCCCCAGTTCCCAAAAAGTAAGCCCATCTTAAGGGAATGATTGCCCGTTCTTATTCAAAAGGTTATATAACCTATTTTTACCATATGAAGCCTTTTGCTGAGGATTAATTATTCTTTTTTATATTTTTCTGCTGTAACTTTATTGCCATTTTGATAGAGCAAAGTTGCTTTAATGTTGTAATGGTTATCTGTTTCAAACTTAATCCTAACAAATCCTGCTTTTTCTATTATAAACAAATTTTCAGACATAGGAATTAACTTTGAACTAAAACCAGGATATTCGATATATGATGAACTTTCTCTCAAATACAATGAACCATTTTCAATAAATATTTCAAAGTCTTTTGTATATTTACCAACATATTTTTTTATACTTTTAAAATCTAACTTATAGGGATCTTGTTTTGTTTTCACCCAATCTCTTATCCAGTTTAGACTATTGGTATTTTTTAGGTTATTGGATTTTTCAATCAATTTATCTATTGCATGCATATGAGCGGTAAAAAGAGCCCGATGTGCAGGCACTTCAATATCGGGTTTAACTCCATTACCTTCTATATCTATGTAAGTATTAGTTATTGGGTTTATACTTCTATATTTCGGAACAAAAATCACAAAGTCATTGTTAACAATTTCCAGATTGCCTGCAATGCCACCTCCTTGTGTAGTTTCTCCAATCAAGGTCGCTCTTTTATGGGCTTTCATATTGTAGGAAAATCCCTCGGCTGCTGAAAAAGTCGATCCGCTTGTAAGAATATACAAATCTTTCTCAAACAGTGTTCTTCCCGGAACAAAAGGAAGTACCCAATGTTGTTCAATTTGTTGTCTTCCTCCCTCTTTCCATTCAAAACTCCATAAATTAGTATTATTTTCAATAAAATAACTGCTTATTAATTTAAGCATAAAATGAGACCCGCCGTTGTTACTCCTTAGATCAAGAATAACTGCCTCCGCATTTGCAAGGAAATTAATAGCGGCCACACATATCTCGCCCGCTTGTCTGAGGCTTGAAAAGTATCCTAAATTAAGATATCCAATATTTCCCTCTAATAACTTCAACTCTTTAAATCCAAAATTGCTTTTACGCTCTCGCTCGATCTTCTCTTCTAGCGCTTTTTTCCTCTCTTCATCACTTTGAGATCTACTTTTTCTTATCCGGCGGACACTTCCTGGACTATATGAGACACGTAGGTGTAAATCATTTTTTATTTTTCTTAAATCTTGGGTTAGGATACCTGCAAATTTACGAACATTATCGATACTATTATAATCGCCTTTTTTAAGTTTATTAGTGATTAAGTTCTTCATCTCTTTAGCTTTTTCAGGATAAGCATAATTGTTCACAAGTAACTCTCCAATCTTTTCAACAATTTGTATTTTTGTATCGGCATCTATGATTGGTTTTTCAGATGTATCTTTCGCTTCCTGAGAAAAAGAAGAGAGACATAAAAAAAATACCAGGTTAAAGAAAAAAAGCATCACTATCGAATTAACTTTAATATTTTTTTTCATTTCAAAATCTCCCTAAAAGAAGAGTTTAACCGACACAAATTGCTTCAGGTTTCTTGATTTAATCCTATTTTAATCAGCAATAAATATGCCAATATTACTTCCTGGGGTTTTCGAATGCTTATTTACCACTATATGTTCATTCTCGAACAACTTATGTTCACAAATGAATGTTTAATCTTTCACCCTTTGCGTGCTCCATTTTTGATGCCATTTTCAACATCTATCTTGTTATATAATAACAATTTATAGTGATTTTGCAATGTGATTTTTACATTTAATATCGGGAATACGGGAGATAAACCACTTCTTAATAATTTATTTGGGCAATAAAAAAGGCGGGCTTGATGAATCAAGCCTCTACAAGAGAAGTCAAACATCTTCATGTAAATCAGGACTTTCCAGAGGGTATATAGGAAATAAACAAGGCACCTATTCCTTTTTATTCAAGACAATCTTGTGTTTATCACTTTTTAAAATATTGTTATAATGACACATCAATAATTACAGGAAAAAGGAATAAGGCGGTTAAAAATAAAAAAGGGAATACGCCCCTAAAAAATTATTTTCATAATGGCAGATTAATAACTGCTTAAAATGGGGCCTGGCCCCATTATTATTGTAGGGGCTTGATTCATCAAGCCCGCCGATTTATTTATAGAATCAGAAAGGATAGGAGGAACAGGTGAAAATTGCCACAGCCTCGGA
>JABAOF010002244.1_pt4 | contig 11333 bp, 11 predicted proteins | sample 7062171 | NCBI WGS metagenome assembly JABAOF01 (sample SAMN14538628, study PRJNA623070) | marine sediment metagenome | biome: marine biome [ENVO:00000428]; feature: marine pelagic biome [ENVO:01000023]; material: deep marine sediment [ENVO:00002113] | place: India: Gulf of Khambhat ... | reverse complement strand
AGGAGAGGCCCAACCCGTCGGAGCCGCATAGAGGTGGGTGGGGAGGTCTTCGGCTGAGAAGGGTTGGATCTCGCATTTAAAGGTCTCATCCAACAACACCTTCATCACGGTTTTGGGGATCCTTCCTTTCACCACTATAGTATCCTTCTCTTGTTCTTACTTTGTGTTTTTTGTTTGAAGTGACAACCTTAATCTTTCGGTACTCATTTTTTGGATCTGTATAAGAGGTGTATCCAAGGAGATACTGATGACTGAGTTCTCTTTTAATCATTCTTAAGACAGATTTCAATTCATCGATTTGATTAACGAAAAATGCCTTTCCACCGGTGGCCTTAGAGAACCGTTCAAGCGAATAAACGATACGAGAAGTGGTTAATAATGGAGAATGCTTATACTTTTTTAAATATTGTTCGCTTAAAGGAATTTTGTACCCAATAGTATAAATAGGGATATCTACCCTCCTTGCAGTTTCAACAGCTTGATCATAAGAATATTGGCTGTCATTCTCGATGCCATCCGTGATTAAAAGAAGAGCCCTCTTCTCGTTGTTTCCCTTATTAGCAAACCCTGGTGACACCGCCACGGCATCATTCAAGGCTGTCTGTCCATAAGCCTCGGTTGTCTCCAGAACAGATACTAATTCATTCTTGTCTCTAGAATAATTCACAGCAACCTCTACCTCTCCATCAGCAAAAATTAATAAAGAGACTTCATCATCAGGCTCAAGAAGGTATGTCATGAGATATTCGAGTGCTTCCTTGCTTTCCATCAGTTTATCCTGAAGAGCCATGCTTCCGCTGACATCAAGGAGAACGGTCAAACTCAAAGGAGCCTCAAAATCGTGCTTAAAATAGGTTATATCCTTCTTTTCATTATTCTCGTATATACGAAAATCCTTTTCTGTCAGGTCGTTTATGTATCTTCCTTTCTTATCTTGAACGGTGACAGCTATGGAAACAGCACTGACAGATATGTCATATACTATTTCTTTTTCTTTTCCTTTTTTTTCTTGTGAAAAGGAAATTGAAGAAACATTTATCGCTGCTACAAGAAAGCAAATAAGAACACTTGGTATTGGAAGGTATATTATTTTTTTGCTCAAATTGATCTTTTTCTTCCTTTTTTCAGCATCTATTTATTTCTTACTTGCTATTCAATCTTACTCTGAGAATATCTAAGAGTAAACTTTTACCTGTTTAAACATCTTACGTTCTATCAAAACCTAATCTTCTAGCTCCCAATAATCAAATTCCTTTCTATAATTAGGACATTCGTCGTTGTTACACATGTATTTATAGCCTCTTCCTCCTCTTGACAATCTCTTAATATTATGTCTATTTGACTCAACGGTTGAATGATAGCGTTTGCTCCTCATTTTTTTCCCACACTCTGAACATTTTATTTCTTTTGGCATTCGACTCCCCTTTTTATCTAAATTAACTGACTTAATCTAACTAATACTGCTTTGTTTTTTTTTTGAAAAGCCCAATAATTCTAGGCGAACCTCTCAAGATTTTGGTCCTGAATATTTAAATTCAACCCAAGAATATCCCGACCCAAGCTCATCTTTGTAACTTTTGCAGACCGGACAAAGCGAATACCTCGGATGCTGTCCCCTCCTCGGGATGAACTTCTTTTTACATCGGAAGCAGACTGCCCTTTTTCTCGCTTTTCTATCCATTTTTTACATAGTCTTTTTCGTGGATTCGTAATAAAAAATTATTTCTTATAGTTCCTACGACCTGGGGGTATCCCCCCAGGTTTCGCTTATCCAAGCTCTTCAGGTAGGCTACTGCTACTTCTTTTTCTTGGGCTTCTTTGCAGCCTTTTTGGTTGCTTTCTTTGCCGCTGTTTTCTTTTTAGCTGCTTTTCTTGCCATTTCTTTTCCTCCTTGTATTTCTTGATGCCTCTCTGATGGCATCATTTTCGTCTGCCATATTAGCGCCTATGTTCTAATCCAACTTTATGATCAATATCCCTGGCTATCGTTTTTATTTCAGCTAGAGTCATTCCGATTTCTTTCTCAATTTCTTCTATTGTTCTCATAAAGCTATGCATCCGGAGTTCATAGGTGGAATTTATTTTAACAACAAGACCAGCTTTCATTAATTTTTTCAAATGATATATGACTGAGCCTATTGTTGGCTCCACAACCTCCGTTAATTCTTCGCTTGTCAACCCTTTTTTCTTTTTTGCGGCCTCGATCAGCGCCTTTAAAATCCTGAACGCGGTCTTGTCTTGATCCCGGGGAGTGACAAAACCTAGACTATTGCAAACCCATTCTATGTCCTTATCAATCTCTTTCTCCGTAGGCTCTCTGAGCTTTCTAATTACGAAATGCCTTAATGCTTTGACCATAATATTTAGATTATTCCTTTATATTCAAATTTAGATTAATAATTCACATCAATTATAAAAAACTAAAATAAAATTACAAATACTTTTTTATAAGTTATGATCTCCTGGGTCTTTAGCATCGGTCTCCTAATTTGAATTTCTATCTGAAAAATTTACTTATTTCTCACCATTTTTTATCGGGTTAGGGGTTAATAAAACAGATAGATAAATTCTCAGTCAGCGTTTGATTTTTCTTGCTTTTGGAGGAACCCAGTGCTCGATGAATTGACTCCTGCCTTCATATTCATCGACAAGGTCCTGGAAAATCGCCCGCATCTGCTCGTAGGGAAGGGTGCCGATAATCATCCGGCCGTTGATGATCATGGTCGGTGTCGAACGGACACCGTAAGCGAAGCGGTCTGAGGTCTTTCCGTACTCTGTGCCGGTGTTGATGATCGCCCGAACCAAGTCTTGAGTGGCCGGATCATCAAGCGCCCCCTCCACCCCGTATCTTCTCGCTAAATCTTGACGCCATTCAGGACTGCGAGCAGCGTTGAAATTGGCAAAGATCTCGTCATGGATGGCCAAGAACTGCCCTGGATCGTAGGCAGCCATGTAAGACAGGTCACAGGCCCCGGGGTGGAGATCCTTTTCAACGACCGTGTTGCACTGCCCCTCCAGAGGAAAAAACTGAAAGACAACGTTGATCTTTCCGGCAAACTCCTCTTTGAGTTTGTTCAACTGCTGGGTTAAGAACAGGCAATCAGGGCAGAGAAAGTCTGCATACTCGATAATCTGGATGGGCGCATCCTCGAAATTCTCGGTGGACCGGACAGTCCAGTAGGGAGAGAGGAAGCTCGGGTTGCCGACCATCGGGAGATCGCGGAACTGCTTGATTATGCGCAGCGCAACAGTCGCTTGAGCCTCCTTCCTGACCTCATGATACTGGATCATGCCGTATGCGCCCAGGGCGGTTAGAAAAAATACCGTCACCATAATCTTGAACGAAGGCTGGAAAAATCGTTTAAGAAATCTACCCTGAACTCGTCCGATTCCATACCGCCAGAACAGGACAAAGCTCAGGATAGAAAAAATGTAGAATCCAGTGCAGAGCAGACACAGAGTGTGAGGGACGAAAACCGAGTAAACAAAGAGGCCGATAACTCCCAGAACATTCAGGAAGGCAATAAAGGCGTTGGTCCGCTCGAAGGGCTTGGAAGGAAATAAAGTTCCAAGAGCAACAAGCGCCCCGACCGCGATGCCAAAGTAACCGATCGGAATCCCGATAACCTGAGATATAACGGAAAAGGCTGAACTGTCGCAGTTGAAAAAAGCGCTGATGTCGCAGAACGATCCTTCAAAAATGGTCTCAGGGTAGTTAGCGAGAAAGAAATGCCGGATGGTGAGGGTGGAAAAAGCCATCATCCCAATCCCCGAGAAAAAGCTGAGGATCCTGGGCCACCTTACTCCATCCAATGTTAATGTCCGTTCCATCCCAAATATCTCCTGATAATTCTCGAGAATCTGTCAATATAGAGTACTCATTTTATATTCACAAATCAAGGAGTTTATGCAGAATTGACTAGCCCGTAACCTTATGCTATATATCATAATCAGCGATGGCTGATTTAGGATATGACAGAGAAAGAAAGGGATTCAAAGGAAGAGAAACAGGGTTCTAGCCCCAGTCCCGACATCTTCCCAAAGCGATCCGAATTTTCCCCTAAAACTCCCCGTGATGACAATGAAGTCAAACATGAATTCTTCTTGCTGGACGAAGCCAGTTCACAAATCGCAGCCCTTACACCAGAGCTTGAGACTCAAAGAAAGAATGCAGTCAACAAGACGTTACCCCTTGAGATAAGGCTAGAAGCATTTGAAGACATTTTTGAGTCTGAAATCGGGGACACCTCATTATCTCGGGCTCGGAATATCGAAAGAGAAGTGGGCTTGCGACAGGTCTATTTAAAATTCGAGGGGGGAAATCCCACCGGAACTCAGAAGGACCGCATTGCCTTTGCTCAGGTTCTTGACGCCCTGCGCCGAGGCTTTGATTCGATCACAACAGCAACCTGCGGTAACTACGGCGTAGCCATGGCCTTTGCTGCTTCTCTATCGGGCTTGCGTTGCATCATCTACATCCCAGAGTCATACCACACAAAACGGGAAAAAGAAATGGCAGACTACGGTGCAGAAATTATCCGAGTTCCAGGGGATTATGAGAACTCTGTTCAGATTTCCCGAGAACATGCAGAATCCGAAGAAATTTATGACGCCAATCCTGGCGGAGCAAACACAGCGCTCCAATTGAAAGCCTACGGAGAAATCGCTTATGAAATCTACGACGAATTAAGGGATGCCCCCGCTGCAGTGGCAGTTCCTGTCTCCAACGGAACAACACTGGCGGGGATTTATAAAGGATTCCTGAGTCTCTACCGCCGCGGAAAAACTTCAAGGATTCCTAAGATGATCGCTGGTTCCTCCTTCGGGAAGAATCCTATAATCCACGCCTTTCTGAAAAAAACCCTTCGTTGCGCTGACCTCCAACCTGAAAAGATCCGCGAGACGGTAGTCAACGAGCCCTTGATTAACTGGCAAGCCATCGACGGAGACTATGCCCTTCAAGCGATTCGTGAAACTTTAGGCTGGGCTTCTTACGCAAGCGATAAAAACATGATGTATTTTTCTCGCCTGATTCGAGAAAAAGAAGGCCTCAGCATCCTTCCCGCATCCACCGCTGGATTAATCTCTATGCTCGATTGGAACCAAAAAGAAGCATTTCTCAACGACCGCTACTTAGTCATCCTAACAGGAAGAAAATGACAGATGCCTTTCCTGAAGGAAACGCAATAATTTTTTGTGAAGGAGCATTTGGGACTCCGAACGNNAACGGAAAGACAGCCCACGGCCTCGTGCGTCGGACAACCAGATACAACATCCTCTCTGTCATCGATTCCAGAAACGCCTACAAAGATGCCGGCGAGGTCTTGGACGGCAAGCGCAACAACATAGGCATCTACCCCAGCTTAGAAGAGGCACTCCAGGCTGCTCATGAAATCGGTCAAAAAACCACCTATTTCGTCATCGGGTTAGCCCCGGATGGAGGACGGCTCAGCCCAGATCACCGTCAGGCCGTAAAGGATGCCATCCAGACAGGATTGAGTGTTGATTCCGGACTTCACGACTTTCTTTCTGAAGACCCTGAATTCCTCGATCTCGCTCAAAAACACAATGTCCGCCTTCGGGATGTGCGCAAGACTCCACCCCGCAACGATCTTCACTTTTTCAGTGGGAAAATCGAACAAGTCAAATCTCTGAAGGTGGCTGTGCTGGGGACAGATTCAGCCGTGGGCAAGCGAACCACGGCCTGGCGGTTGGAGGAGGCCTTGTCAGAGAAAGGTTACAGCGCAGTGCTAGTGGGAACAGGGCAAACCGCTTGGATGCAAGGTGCCCGGTACTGCATAATCCTCGACTCGCTTATCAATGATTTTGTTTCTGGAGAAATTGAACATGCCGTCTGGAGTGCCTGGCATGATACCCATCCAGATGTCATCATAATTGAGGGACAAGGCAGTCTTTTAAATCCTGCCTACCCGGGAGGGTTCGAAATTCTTGCAGCAGCAAGGCCTGATTTCGTGGTTCTCCAGCATGCTCCCGCCCGCAGGGAATATGACGGCTTCCCAGGATATCCCATCCAACCATTAGAGGTTCAGATCAAAGCCATCGAAATCATCTCCGGGAGACCTGTCATCGCCATCACCATCAATCACGAAAATCTCTCTGAGGAGGAAACTCTAAAAAGCTGCGAAGCCATACGTAAACAGACCGGGTTACCGACAGTGGATGTGTTGAAAAGCGGCGCGGAAGAACTGGTCAATGCCATTGTGGCTTATCTCAAAGAAAAAAACCTTGAGAAATAGAGCAATGGTTAAAAAAACTTCAGATCCTCTCGATATTCTCAAAGTCATAGATCGTTTAGAGGTAGGTCCCACTCGCGTGGAAAAGCGCGGTCTTATATCTCCATACAAGGTTATTCAGAAAAAGAAAGTAGATGCTTTCGAGCTGATTTACCGATACAACGAGGACGTTTTTGACCCTAAAGATCCGGAATCGATTAACCTCGCTCATATGATTGCCGCTCAGGTGGCTTTCAATTATGGCTTTTTCTGCAGCAAGACGATTTTTCATGGCTCCTATGACCAATCGGACCAGCAATTCATCAAAGATATGATGACCAACACGGCTCGCGAAATCTACGTTAAGAAGTTCCTTGAGCCCAATCCTTTCCTTCTCAGTTCAGCCGCAAATCTTTCAGCCGTGAAGCGAGAATCGTACCTACAATCCATGATTTCCTTCGAGGGCAGGTCTTCTGATAAACAAGCTCAATGGGCCGTCGACAAGTCCCGGTATGCCATACTCTCCAGCGGTGGAAAAGACAGCCTTCTCAGCTTTGGCCTTATCAAAGAGGTCGGCCGTGAGGTTCATCCTATTTTTATCAACGAATCTGGACGGCACTGGTTTACCGCTCTCAATGCATTCAGATATTTTAACAACCGATTTCCCGAAACCACAAAGGTCTGGACAAATTCGGATAGAATGTTCAGCTGGATGCTCAGACATCTCCCCTTCATCCGCCCGAATTTTGCCAGTCTGCGTTCAGATGAGTATCCTATTCGCCTGTGGACTGTGGCTGTGTTCCTTTTAGGAGCGCTTCCTCTTTTGAGAAAAAGAAGCATCGGTCGGCTCATCTTAGGAGACGAGTTTGATACCACCAGTAGACGATCACATCAGGGGATCACTCATTATGATGGCCTGTATGATCAAAGCCGCTACTTTGATAATGCCCTGACTCGTTATTACATTCAGAAAGGATGGAACATCACTCAATTCTCAATTCTCCGGCCCCTCTCGGAAATCCTCATCGAGAAAATCCTGGTTAAAAGATACCCGGATCTACAGCGGAATCAGATGTCCTGTCATGCGACTCACATCGAGGGGAAAAGGGTTTTCCCCTGCGGTCGGTGCGAGAAATGTCGCCGCATCGTCGGAATGCTGGTCGCCCTGGATGCAGACTCAACGCATTGTGGTTACACCGAGAAACAGATCAAGATTTGTCTTGAAAGTCTAGCGCAAAAAGGTGTCCATCAAGAAAGTGCAGGAGCCCAACATCTGGCTTTCCTCTTGGAACAGAAGAAAATACTCACAAAATTCTCTCCAAGTATTAAAATTAGGGAGCATCCAGAGATCATGAAGGTCCGTATCGACCCAGAAAGGTCTCCGATCGAAAGCGTCCCTGTCGATATTCGAGAGCCCGTGCTGCGGATATTCCTCGAATATGCTGCGGGTGCGGTCAAGCGTCAGGGGAGGGTGTGGGTTGATTACGATCCTTTGAACGATCCCGCTCTGGCAACGCCTTACCCTTTCGAAATTCCCAGCAACAGGTTTGTTCGTTTGGCCAAGGGAAAAGATAACTCAGTCTCTGCCCTCACCTCTCATATATTAGGAGAACTTACCTGGCCTGAAGCCCAATCGCACCTTAAAAAGGTCGATATTGCGCTGCTTCCTGTTGGCTCTTTGGAGCAGCATGGTCCCCATCTCCCACTGGATACCGATGCTTTTGATGCCAATCACCTTGCTCTGCAAGTGGCTGCCGCCTGCAGCGATCCAAAGCCTTTGGTTCTTCCTCTCATCGCCTACGGGGTTTCCTATCATCATGGCGATTTCAGCGGTACCCTAAACATATCGCCAAAAACACTCTCTCAATTCGTTTATGAAATCGGGATGAGTGCCGCTCGCCATGGTATCACAAAGCTAGTGATCATCAACGGACATGGAGGAAACATCCCCGCCCTCCAGTATGCAGCGCAGATGATTAACCGCGACGCCCATATCTTTACCTGCGTGGAGACAGGTGAGACCAGTGAAAAAGATATCCTCAAATTGGCGGAAACCCCAAACGATGTCCATGCTGGAGAGATAGAAACCAGCACCACCCTGGCCGTCCGCCCGCACATGGTCAGACGTGGCAAGATGAGAAAATTTATCCCCAAATTCTCAAGTCGGTACCTTAACTTCAGCTCAAAAAGAAGCGTGGATTGGTATGCACGCATCGCAAAAATTTCTCCTACTGGCGTCTTGGGGGATCCCACAAAGGCCAGCAGTGAAAAAGGCAGGAAGATATGGTCAATCATGATCAAACATCTTGTCGAATTTGTAGAAGACTTGAAAGGCATGAGCCTGGATGAGATTCACCATAAACGTTACTGAAAGAAGACAAGCATGAGAATCACCCGGATTGAATCCTGGCCTGTCTCTATGAAACTGATCGAGCCCTACTCTATAGCCTACGAGACCATAGAAAAGACCACGAACGTTTTCGTGAGAATCGAGACAGATCGAGGAATAAGCGGTTTTGGCTGTGCCGCCCCGGATATGCAGATCACAGGAGAGACACCGGACAGTGTTCTCAAAAGCCTGGACAGCATAGTCTCTCCGAATATCAAAGGTTCTGATCCTTTGCGTCTGGCTATGATCATCGAGCGCCTCACTCCCCTGCTTGAGTTTCAGCCCTCCGCTCTGGCCTCGTTAGATATGGCACTCTATGATATTCTTGGAAAGTGCAGCAATCTCCCCTTGTGGAAACTCCTGGGAGGTTTTCGCGACCGCATCAAAACCAGTGTCACCATCGGAATCCTTCCCGAGGAAGAAACCGTGGCTCGTGCCCGTGAAAGAGTTAATCAGGGTTTCAAATGCTTGAAAATCAAGGGCGGCAAAGATGTCGAATCCGATATTGCCCGCATCCTCAAGGTGAGAGAGGCGGTCGGGAAAGACATCGAACTGCGTTTTGATGCGAATCAGGGATATACAGTAGAACAAGCGCTTCGTTTCTTCAACGAGACTCGGCAAGTGCACTTGGAGCTGATCGAACAGCCTACTCCGAAAGGCCAGCCAGACATGTTGGGGCGTGTTACAAGCAGCGTTAAAATCCCGATCATGGCTGATGAAAGTCTGATGACTCTCCGGGATGCCTTCCGTCTCGCTCGAAGGGATCTCGTCGATATGGTCAATGTCAAACTGATGAAAGCCGGGGGAATCTCTGTGGCCATCCAGATCAACTCTGTGGCTCGGTCGGCAGGATTAGAAGTTATGGTAGGTTGTATGGATGAAGCCGCTCTCAGTATTGCTGCTGGTCTTCATTTTGCTTTAGCTCGTCCAAACGTCACTTATGCCGATTTAGATGGCCACCTAGATCTCCTGGATGATCCTACCCAGGGGGCAGTCATCCTCCGCAACGGTACGCTTTTCCCCACTGCCAAACCTGGCCTTGGGTTTGATCTGCTAACTTGAGCTTGTTATTTTCCATAATACAAACCTTGGCTACCCTATTTCTTTTCTCATGATCTTGTTGTCACAAAGCTATTTATCCTCGAACTTTTGCTTCGATCAAACTTCCTCCGATTAAGCCCAACCACGTACCAATTCCAGATAGAGCTATGCTGTAGACAAGGATCATAAGACGATAAGAAGCCTGATCTAGGTCTAATAAGGACTGGAGCACGATGAGGGAGATCGAGAGGAGGATGAATAAACTGGATAAGATGATTTTCTTCTTCAACAGGGGTGTATCAATCCGTTTAAACCTGAGCCGGCCATCGTACAGCCCGGATAAAGTGGCCAAGACAGCCGCAAAAGGCAGCAGCCAAACTAGAGCTTCAGCCATGGCCAATAATGTCGATGGCAGCCGGATAATGTTAATCAGGTCAAACAGGTTGATCAGGAATAAACTCAAAACAAAAGCCAGCGGGAAGTGGACCATGACTGGGTGGATGTGCAATTTCATGATTATCCTTCTTTTGGCGGAGACGGGTGACTCAAACTCCTCGAAAATCTTCCCCTTGAATCCACAAGCCGGGCAGACTTCAGGAGGTTCTTTACTTCCGACAATATATCCACACACCTTGCATCTGTACAGTTTCTTCATGCTAGCCTCCTAGAACGACAATTCTACAAGACTCGCCTTTTTTTGAAAACAGAAAAACAAACGAGGACATTCCCCAAAAAATCGCCCTTTCTTCAATTGACTTCCTAAATAGCAAATTTCTAAGATCAATGGATGTAGCGAAGTAGATAAACTCTAAGGATGGTACTTTGGGGAACGTCCCCCTTTATACTACCAATGCTTCAATACCAGCGCCAGATAGTCAGCGGCTTTTTGATCCTGTTCACGGGCCTGGAGAATAATCTCGGCGGTCTTTTTTCGGATCTCAGTCTCTCTGAACAGCTTGGCCTTCTTGACTGAAGCTCCCGGCCCCCCAACCAATCCCCTAGCTTTCCACATCAGCGAATGCTCTTCATCATAGCATTTGGCCGCCTGAGATAATTCTTCTTTCGGACAGGAAACGTCCTTTATGATTTTTTGGAGAAACTGATAAGCATACCAGCGTCCTTCGGCAATCATCCCTGTAGCATCCATGTGAACATGGTAACGATGATGAAGCTCTTTCACTTTCTTATCAATGAATTCTTCGTCCTGTCGAATCGCATCTGCCCAAGCTTTATATGCAGCCAGACCGCTCTGGCAATCATTCTGGACCAGTGGTGTCCGAGCAATTTTGAGAGCCCAACGTAGCCCGTCTTTGTAGCTATCCTCCGGAGGAGGGGGCTTCTTTTTCTCCCCGATTAGGATCAACCTGTGTGTATCTTTAAACCAATTTCGCTTTCGGAAATAACCGCATGGTTCATACTCCAAATCAGTGCTGAATTCTTTAGCCTTCTGGAAGCAGCTCCAGCCGATGAGAACGTCTCCCTCCTCATCAAAACCGGTGATCAGACAATCCACAGGAGGACCGACCACTCCGTTAGCTATAACCGACCGTCCTTTCTATTGAATACTATATTTTATTCTTTTTCTAAAATAGTTCTCTTCGGAGCGGCGGTTTTCCTTCTGGATAATCTCATAAGTGTAACCCACTAACTCCAGGCCTCTATTGTATGGA
>JABAOF010026825.1_pt3 | contig 11336 bp, 6 predicted proteins | sample 7062171 | NCBI WGS metagenome assembly JABAOF01 (sample SAMN14538628, study PRJNA623070) | marine sediment metagenome | biome: marine biome [ENVO:00000428]; feature: marine pelagic biome [ENVO:01000023]; material: deep marine sediment [ENVO:00002113] | place: India: Gulf of Khambhat ... | reverse complement strand
AGGGCACCGCTGGCTCCCCATCTAGCACGGCCCAGCGTTATCATGCACTTCTAAGATTTCTTCTCTAAAAATCTGCCTGTTCAGTGAGTATAGGATTATAACACGAAAGTAACCCAACCCTCTATTTTTTTCTTTCTTCTCATATTGACCAGGCACTTTTCAGTGTGATAGGCTATTCCAACAATTCAATGGGTGAATAACCCAAGGGAAAAGGCCAAAGTTCAATCGCTGAAAAAGCACTCGGAAGGAAGTGAACCCAACACTGTGGATCAGAAGAAGACAGGGAGGAAAAGGAAAACAGGGATGACAAACCCAGAAAAAAGAATAAAAGAAAATAACGTTCGAAACCTATCTGACGACAAGAACCTCCAGGGCAGAAAAAAATGGCTGGAATGGATTGTAGAATACAGGTTCGTCTTCATAGTGATTGTCATCCTGGGCCAGAACCTGCTCTACGTCATCTACATTTCATTAGGCTTCCCCGGAGAGGATTTCATCGGCAGTGGTACTTTCACCCTAATGCTGATATTCTGCGCCCTTGCCGTGAGCAAGGACAAGAGGTCGTTCAGGATAGGCCTTGTCTGGGGAGTTATCTCGATTATAACCGTTTGGCTTGCTATATTTCTCCAATTCTGGCCCTTAGCCATCGTCTATTGGTCGTTCTTCCTATACACCACAGTAGTGATCATATACACTGTAACTAAAAGCAAAGAAATCAACATCAATATCATCTTCGGGTCCATCGCAGGCTTCCTGCTGATCGGTGTTTTGGGTGCCATGATATGCAACATGCTTGAAACATTCTCCCCCGGTTCCTTTATCCTGGCCGAAGGCATGGGAGACTATCCTATCACGTTCTTCTACTTCAGCTTCATCACTATGACATCGTTGGGATATGGGGATGTTACACCTGCTACGGATATCGCCAGGGCAATCTCGGTCTATCTTGTCATATTTGGTCAGTTGTACCTAGCCATACAAGTGGCCATCCTGGTGGGTAAGTTCCTAAAGAGGGCCGATGCCAAAAGGATAGACAAGGAGATTGAGGACCTGAAAAAGGAAATACGTTCCTTGAAGGAATAAAATATAAGAATCTTATAATTTTGATAAGATTATAATTTTAATAAGAATCTTAAAATTTGCCTGTGAATACCTAACATTTCGGAGGAAAGCGAATGAATTACAGACGCTATATTTGTGTATTTATCGCTTTATTGCTTATCGCAAGCCTGGGATTTCCTCAGACGCGTAAACAACTGCCAGTAGTGCGAATTGGAATGGTTATGGATGGGTCCTATGAACTTAACGAGGAATATCTGTCTTTTTTCCTGAACGAGATCCTGGAACTCACTCGAGGGGAATTTGATGTTAAGTTCCCGGAAGATAAACTCCTTATGGCGGATTGGACAGCAAAAGGCGTAAAATCCGCGATGGACAAACTCCTTGCTGATCCACAGGTAGACCTCGTTTTAGCGATGGGAATTATTGCCTCTCATGATGTCGCTACTCGAGGGAGTCTGCCCAAACCTGTAATCGCACCCTGGGTTCTCGATGCGGAATTGATGGGATTTCCGTACAAAGATGGGACAAGCGGTGTGAAAAATTTAAATTATGTCAACCTACCGGAGAGGACCATAAGAGAAGTTCAAGCATTTTTAGAGGTTGTTAAATTTAAAAAATTAGCTTACTTCATCAACTACCGTTATTTGGATGCAGTTCCCGAGCTCAAAACACGAGGAAGGGATTTGCTGAAAGGAATCGGGATTGATTTCCAGGTTATTGGTGTGGGCGAAACCATTGATAAAGCCCTTTCCGAGATGTCGCCTGATATCGAAGCCGTTATGGTTGGGCCGCTTACTCAAACGCCCAGGACGGAGTTTCTACGACTTGTCGATGAATTGATAAAACGTAAACTTCCCAGTTTTTCGGTGTTTGAAGCCAGAGATGTGGAACAGGGAATTCTGGCCAGTGTGATAACAGATGTTGCTTCACAGATAGCCCGCAGAATAGCTCTGAACATTCAACGAATCCTGCTGGGTGAGGAACCAGGCTCCATACCTGTTGACTTGGCTATAGGCGAACAACTGAGAATAAACATGGAGACTGCACGCAAAATCGATGTTTATCCTGACTGGAGAGTATTGGTGGAGGCGGAATTGTTACATGAAGAAATAGCAGAGTTAGAGCGAAAAATTAGTTTGAGCTCAGCCGTCCAAGAAGCCATCGACGTGAACTTAGATCTTATCGCGCAAGAAAGATTTGTGACTGCAGGATCACAGGATGTGAAGGAAGCACGTTCAAAATTACTGCCTCGAATAGACGTGTACGGGACAGGAGTTATCATTGACAAGGATACGGCTGAGTCCAGTTTCGGAGCGCAAGCACAGCGCACTTTATCCGGATCCGTTAGCGCTTCACAGGTCATCTTTTCTGAGCCAGCCTGGGCCAATTTATCCATACAAAAATCGCTTCAAAAAACCAGGGAATGGGATTATGAACAATTGCGGCTCGATATTGCCCTGGCTGCATCAAAAGCCTATTTGAATGTGCTTCGTGCCAAAACTTTTGAACGAATCCAAAAGGATAATTTGAAAAGAGTTCGTACAAATTTGGAAATGGCCCGAGTGAGGGAGTCTACAGGGATGGCAGGTCCTGCCGAAGTCTACCGTTGGGAGAGTGAAATGGCTACAAACCGAAAAGCCGTTATGGAGGCAGGCTCCCAACGCATAATCGCAGAAATAGAACTCAACCGTCTACTGCACAGGCCGTTAGTAGAGCCTTTTATCACGCTTGAAGCGGACTTGAGTGATAAAAGCCTTTACACAAGTGAAGAAATGTTGAGATACACAAGAAATCTCAGGCTTATGGAGGTTTTCCGGAAGTTTATGGTGGAGGAAGGCTTGAACGCTTCTCCTGAATTGGCCTCATTGAATTCGGCAATCGAGGCACAGGAAAGAATTCTGCGTTCAGCATCAAACAGCTTTTGGTTACCTACTCTAGCTCTTCAAGGAGGGGTTTCGCATATTTTTTCAAAAGGAGGGGCGGGTTCTAGCCCTTCGTTTCCACCGTCATTTCCGCTTCCAGAAATGGACGATACCAGTTGGAACATTGGATTAAGCTTATCTTTTTCCCTAATCAAAGGAGGGGAGAAATTTGTCGTGCGGACAAAAGCTCAAAAAGAGCTCGAATACCTGAATTTTCAGAAGCAAGCAGTTACTGAAAAGATAGAGCAGCGAATTCTATCTGCTATTTTTCTGACGGGAACTTCATTTGCCAGCATTGAACAGGCTCGAGAAGCTGCAGAGGCCGCCAACAAATCTTTAGAAGTAGTCCAAAACGCGTACACACAGGGAGCTGTTTCAATTCTCCGTTTATTGGATGCTCAAAACGCTGCGTTTATGGCGGAACAGGTGGCAGCCAATGCTGTGTATGATTTTTTGCTTGATATGATGGAAATGGAGCGTTCCACAGGAAGGTTTGAATTCTTTATGAGCGAGGAGGAACGTCAGGCATTTCTTGAGCGTATGAGAGCCTTTTTTAAAAAGCATGGAATTAATGAGGAAAGGCAATAGAATAATATGGATAAACGATAAAAGAAAAAACATCGGAGGGAATCATGACTGCCAAGAATCTGGCTAAACTTTGTTTTGCTTTTTTAATAGCAGCTTTGTTTTTTTCTTCCTGTAAGCAAGAGCAGGAAATCCAGGAGATTATTCGACCGGTACGCTACATAAAGGCCGTTCCCACAATGGGGAGCTATGTGCGAACTTTTTCAGGAGTGGCTCAGGCTGGAACAGAATCGAGACTCAGTTTCAAAGTGCCGGGAACAGTTAAAAGGATTGCTGTTCGTGTCGGGTCCAGGGTCCGTAGGGGCCAACTTCTGGCTGAGCTGGACTCGTATGATTATGAGCTCAGATTGCAGCAGGCAGAATCATCTCTACTGCAGGCCAAAGCTCAAGCGCGAAATGCAGATGTCAATTATGAACGAACAAGAACTCTATACGAGAAAAAGAGTACGTCAAAGAGTGATTTGGACGCAGCCCGGATGGCATCAGAAGCTGCCAATGCAAACGTTCAAACATTCGAAAAGCAGTTAGAATTGGCTCGGATGCAATTGAATTATACTAAGATAAGAGCTCCCCTGGATGGAGCGATAGCTGATGTTAGGGTTGAAGTTAACGAAAACGTGCAGGCAGGTATGCAGGTTATATTGCTTACATCAGGTTCTCATATTGAAGTGAAAGTAGCCATTCCAGAAATCTTAATTTCACAGATTGAAGAAGAGAAAGGTGTATCCGTAAGATTTGACGCTGTCCCAGGCAAAGAGTTTCAGGCGACTGTGACTGAGGTCGGAGTGAAATCGACAGGAATGGCCACCACTTTCCCTGTCACCTTGCTTCTAAGTCAACCAGACCCGGATATTCTGGCTGGAATGGTTGCCACCGCTGAATTCCGATTCAGATTGAAAGATGAACGCGAGAGATTCATAGTGCCGTCTGACGCAGTGGGAGAAGACCGCCAGGGACGGTTTGTCTTTGTTGTTGAACGCCTCACCGATGAGGAAGGATACGGGATTGTCAGACGGAAACCGGTTAATGTCGGGGAGTTAACAGCAGATGGGCTAGAGATATTTGAAGGCCTTGCGGATGGCGATCTGGTCGTTACAGCCGGAATCAGCCAGATTAGTGATGGACAAAAGGTAAAGATCTAGTCAGGAGAAGAAACGTATGAATATCACACAAACCGCCATCGAAAGAAACCGGGTTACGTTTGTTATTCTGTTCGCTGCCCTCCTGGCTGGGCTAATGGCGTACCAAGGAATGCCCCGAGCAGAGGATCCCGGTTTTACTATCCGCACAGCAATGGTATTGACCTACTTTCCCGGCGCCAGCCCGGAAAGAGTGGAAATGTTGATCACTGATAAGCTGGAGCGGGCCATCCAGGAAATGCCAGAGATTGATTTTATCCAAAGCGAATCCAGGTCGGGCGTCTCGATTATTTTTATAAACATCCAGCAGAGCTATAAAAAAATGCGGCCTATCTGGGATAGCCTGAGGCGAAAAGTGGACAAGGCCAAAGAAGAACTACCAGACGGCACAATAGGACCTTTCATTAACGATGAATTCGGCGATATCTTCGGCACAATCATCACCATCACCGGGGAGGGATTCTCCTATACGCAACTGAAAGAGGTAGCCGATGAGGTGAGAAGCGAGCTACTGCTCATCGAAGAAATCGCAAAGGTCGAGATTCACGGGACACAGGAAGAACGCATATTCGTAGAATATAATGATGCCCGCCTTGCAGAAGTGGGCCTTTCCGCATCTCAACTCATCAACATACTGCAGAACCAAAACATCGTCATCCCAGGAGGTGATGTCAGCACCGGAAAAGAAAAGATCGCTCTGGAGCCGACAGGCAGTTTTGAATCCGTCGAGGACCTGAAACGGACCCTTATCAGCATTCCGGGACGGGCAGATTTGATCTATCTTGAGGATCTTGCTTTAGTTTACAGAGGATATATCGATCCTCCCCTTTCCATCGTCCATTCCTCAGGAATACCCGCACTGGCCCTGGCCATCAATCTACGCGAAAAAGGAAACATCACCATTCTCGGGGAAGAGGTCAAAGAACTGGTGAACCGTCTGCAGGGGCTCTATCCCATCGGGATTGAATTCGATATCGTGGCTTTCCAATCGGATCATGTCGAGCGCGTGGTCAATGATTTCATGAGCAGTCTTTTTCAGGCCGTCGGAATCGTAATCCTGGTCATGCTCCTGACCCTCGGTGTTCGAACTGGATTGGTCGTGGCGTCTCTTGTCCCGCTAACAATGATCATGAGCATCCTTATCATGTCCTTCCTCAATATCGGCCTCAATCAGATGTCTCTTGTTTCCCTCATCATCGCTCTAGGATTGCTCGTGGATAATGCGATCGTAATGTCAGAATCGATAATGGTCCAGATTAAGTCCGGCATGCCTGCTAAGGAAGCAGCCATCAGTTCAGGGACAGAACTCCGTGTTCCTCTGCTAATCGGGTCTCTCACCACGGCAGCAGCTTTCCTTCCCTTCTTCCTGGCAGAATCGAGCATGGGCGAATATGTGGGCCCGCTGTTCAAAGTAGTAACCATTACCCTACTCTGTTCCTGGTTCTTGTCCGAAGCCATAACTCCTATTTTCTGTGTTTACTTCATAAAGGTTAAAAAGAAAGAAGAACATTACGATTCAAGTTTTTATGTGCGATACAGGAATTTTCTACTCCGGTTGCTTCGCCATCCTGTCAAAACTATAATTGCCGTAACACTCATTTTCTTTATTGCCATGCAGGGCTTCATGTTCATTCCTGCTGTCTTTTTCCCACGGAATGATAAAGCCATCTATACAGCAGAATTCGAACTACCTAAGGGGACCCCAATCCGCCAAACGGAAGCCGTAGTCAAAGACATCGAAGCGTTTATGCAGCGAGAGCTTGTTGCCGGTCCTGACCGTCCCGAGGGTATCGTTAATTGGTCCACTTATATCGGACAGGGTGCACCACGCTTTTATATCGCATACAGTCCAGAACCGGCTAAGCCAGAATATGCAGCTATGGTCATCAACACCACATCTAATCCGATTATCGATTCGCTGATTGCAAAAACAGAAGATTACTGCAGGGACAAATTCCCAGAACTCCGCACCCGCCTCGATCTTCTCTTATACGGCCCTCCAACAGCAGCTGTAGAAGTCCGGATATCCGGTAGGGAATTGAGTAAAGTATTTGAGCTGGCTGATACTGTCAAAGCCAGACTTAAAACAATACCAGGGACAAAAAGTATTCGCGATGACTGGGGGCAGAGGACAAAAAAAATAATGGTGAAGATAAATCAGGCCCGCGCACGCCGTGCGGGTGTAACAAACCGCGATATCGCCATTTCGCTACAAACAGCTCTGACAGGAATCGAGGTAACCCAGTTCAGAGAAGAAGACAAAACCATCCCCGTAACCATGCGTTCTGTAGCAGCGGAGCGTCAGGATATCGGAAAACTGGAAACAGTCAATGTCTACGCCCAGATGACGGGAAGAAGCGTTCCTTTAAAACAGGTGGCCGATCTAGAGATTCAGTGGCAGCCGTCAAAAATACTAAGACGTTCAAGATTAAAAACGGTTACTGTTAAGTCCGAGGTGGAACCTAATGTTCTTCCAATCGCTCTCAGCCAGCAATTGGATAGATGGCTGAAATTGGAGAGCCAAAAATGGGACATTGGATACAAATATGCCCTTGGAGGCGAGATAGAAAGCTCTGGTGAGGCCAACGCGTCCATCGGGGAAAAGATGCCGATTGCCTTCTTAATAATCATCCTTCTGCTGGTCGTCCAGTTCAATTCCATCCGGCTCCCAATCATCGTCCTGACCACAATTCCCCTTGGGATAATCGGAGTTGTCTTTGGTCTACTCGTTGCGAATTCCTATTTTGGTTTTATGACACTGCTTGGGGTGGTTTCACTTGCTGGAATTGTTGTCAATAACGCCATTGTGCTTCTGGACCGTATAAAATTTGAAATAAAAGAAAATGGGCTGGAGCCGGCCCGCGCCGTTGTCGAAGCGTCCCAGCGCCGTCTCAGGCCTATCCTCCTCACGACCGCGACGACTATCGGAGGCCTTCTTCCTCTGTGGTTCGGCGGAGGCCCGATGTGGAAGCCAATGGCTATAGCCATTATTTTTGGTTTGCTTTTTTCAACCTTGCTCACCTTGGGTGTTGTTCCCGTTCTCTACTCGATTTTCCATAAGGTGAAATATAAAAGATTTGAATTTTAAAATTCCAAAAACTTGAAATCTTTCGAAAAAGAAATGCATTCGTAAAAGGAGGATGAGATATGAAGAGACGTAAATACATAAGGGAATTCCGGGCAAGCTCACCGGAGCGCCTTCAAACTCTGGCAGATGGTGTATTTGCTATCGTCATGACATTGCTGGTTTTGGAGCTCGGAGTAGAAGGAATAGCAGAGACAGCGAATAACGCGGGAGTCGTTCATGGGCTTCTAGAGATGTGGCCCAAATTTCTGATATATGGGTTGAGCTTTTTGATCTTGGGCATTTTCTGGCTCATACATCATTCCGTTTTTATTTGGATCAAACGTTATAACGATACACTTATATGGTTAAATATCCTCTTCCTGCTGTTTGTGGCACTGATACCCTTTTCCACAGCATTGTTCGGAGAATATGGAGCCATGCAGGTCACGGCTTTGATCTACGGATCCAACATGCTCCTTATTTTTTGCTCTGGGTGGGCAATCTGGGCCTATGTGACAGGAAAGCGACGCCTTGTGGACGAGGACCTTAACCCTGCTTTAGTAAGAGCAGGGAGTTTAATGGGGCTCGTCTACACTATTATTATGTTATCTGCAATCGGTATTTCCTTCGTCAACCCCGTTATTTCTTTCTTTATTTATGGATTTATAGTCGTAGCCTTCATTACTTTTACCGCAATCGGAAGAGCAGAGATAGCCATGACCATGCCCACAGCCCACAAGTCCGAGCAGAATAACCAGGTTGGAAAGCTGAGATAATGGGGTCAGGCCTCCATAACTTCAATAATTTGCTTTTTTTCGTTTAAATGGTGGATGATAAAATGGGGACAGGCCCCATTTTTGATATGGAAAATCTCCCACTATTAGTGTCTTAGAAATGAACTGGGAAAAATATGAAAGTCCCTAAAAAGACTTCTTTTTTTAAGAAATCGTCCATGAATTTTTTGTCTTAAATATTCCGAAAGGAGGTTACAGATGAAAATTAAAATTTTTTGGGTAGTACTAATTCTGGTATTAATTTCATGCCAACCTCAACAAACCGCAGAACAAGCACCTTCAGTGGAATATCTAACCTCAGATGAGTTAGCCAATTATCCGTTTTCAGAAGCTGTTCGCGTCGGAAACTGGCTGATTCTTTCAGGTCAGATCGGGATTAATCCCGAAACAGGAGCTCTTCCTCCAGGTGGTATCAAACCAGAAACAAAACAAACAATGGAGAATATTAAGCGTACTCTTGAAAAATATGGTTCGTCTCTGGATCAAGTAGTCAAATGTACGGTTATGCTGGCAGATATTAGTGAATGGAGTGCTATGAACGAAGTATACGTTACCTATTTCCCTGACCATAAACCCGCTCGAAGTGCATTCGGAACAAGCGGGCTCGCCATGGGGGCACGCTTGGAGATTGAATGCTGGGCTACAATCAAATAAAAGTGTGGTAAGGCCTCCATAACTGCTACAATTTGCTTTTCTTCTCATTAATTGATATTCTTTTTGCCGATGATTTAAAGGGGAGGATAGGCCATGAAATGTCCAAAGTGTCAGGCCGATATCTCGGATGACTCCCTCTTCTGCAGCAAATGCGGGACACCCATAAAGCCTTCGGATGAAATCTTCTTCTCACGTACCAGAACAATCCTGAGACCTATGGATGAATTACGTCCCGGGACAACACTTGCGGGTAAGTATAAGACCATTGAGATCTTGGGAAGAGGGGGAATGGGCATTGTCTATAAGGCCGAGGATACCAAGCTTAAACGTAGCGTTGCCCTCAAGTTCTTGCCTCCTGAATTGATCCAGGACGAAGAAATCAAAGAACGGTTTGTCCTCGAAGCTCAAACTGCAGCCGCCCTATCCCATCCCAATATCTGCACCATCCATGAAATCGATGAAGAGGGAGGCAAATCCTTCATCTCCATGGAATATGTTGAGGGCGAGAGCTTAAAGGAGAAAATTGAGAAAGGCCCGTTGGAGATTGACGAAGCCCTGAATATTTCCATGCAGGTGGCAGACGGACTTGAGGAAGCACACAAGAAAGGCATTATCCACAGAGACATCAAGAGCGCCAACATCATGGTCACAGATAAAGGTCAGGCTAAGGTCATGGACTTCGGTCTGGCCAAGGTCAAGGGAGGAACTCTGCTGACAAGAGAAGGAACAACTCTGGGAACAGTAGCATACATGTCTCCAGAGCAAGCAAAAGGCAGAGAAGTAGATCACCACTCAGATATCTGGTCTTTGGGAGTGGTCATGTATGAGATGCTCTCCGGGCAGTTGCCGTTTCAAGGAGAGCGGGAGGCATCCATCCTTTATTCTGTTGTGCATGAGGAACCAAAACCAATCAAAGAAATAAAGCGCGATCTTCCTCTAGAATTGCAGCAGATTATAAATCGCGCCTTAAAGAAAAAGCCAGAATCCCGCTATGCATCAGCATCAGAGATGCTAAAAGACCTGAGGAGATATCAGGATATTCTGCAAGCAGAGGAATTGGGAGCATTAAACCTTCGCACACTCCTTCGTCGCATTCGCAGGCCAAGGGTCGCAGTCCCAATCGTCACTGTAGTTCTAGCTATTAGCCTTGTTGCTGTCTGGTTCTTCAACCGCCAGGCCAATATCCGCTGGGCCAGACAAGAGGCGCTCCCAGAGATCGAACGGCTTGTTGAAGAAAGTTGGCGGGATTTCACTGATCCTTACAGACTTGCGGAAGAGGCAGAAAAATACATTCCAAGAGATCCCAAGCTTGCCGAGCTCTTCTCAAAATGTTCCCTGAACATCAACATCAAAACAGAGCCTCCGGGTGCAGATATATATGTGAAAGAATACAAGGCCCCAGACAGCGAATGGGAATATATGGGTGTTTCCCCTATCATAAACGTCAGATTACCTTTTGGATTCGTGAGATTTAAGATGGAAAAGGAAGGCTATGAGACACTCATGGCTGCATCTTCTACATGGGGCATAGATAGAAAACAAAAAAATCCATTTGTTCCTATTGACCTTATGAGAGTGTTGGATGAGAAAGGAAGTATCCCAGAGGGCATGGTGCGGGTACCAGGAGCGCAAACGCCTCTTGGGAAATTGGATGATTTCTATATAGACAGATATGAAGTCACGAATAAACAATACAAAGAATTCATAGACAGGGGCGGATACAGAAATAAGGAATACTGGAAACATGAATTTATCAAGGATGGAAGTGTCCTGACATGGGAAGAAGCCATTGCAGAATTTTTAGATCAAACAGACAGACCTGGTCCTTCCACCTGGCAGGCAGGAGATTATCCCGACGGACAGGATGATTATCCGGTATCTGGCATTAGCTGGTACGAGGCAGCAGCCTATGCAGAGTTTTCAGGAAAGACTCTGCCTACAGGACATCATTGGGGTATTGCAAGGGGTGAGTATACTCCTATGATCCAAGTGTTCCAACTTGGGGGTTACGCTATTTTTGCTCCCTTTAGTAATTTTGAGGGCAGAGGCCCTGTTGCGGTAGGGAGTCTTCAAGGCATGACGCCCTACGGAGCCTATGATATGGCGGGGAATG
>JABAOF010034548.1_pt2 | contig 11339 bp, 14 predicted proteins | sample 7062171 | NCBI WGS metagenome assembly JABAOF01 (sample SAMN14538628, study PRJNA623070) | marine sediment metagenome | biome: marine biome [ENVO:00000428]; feature: marine pelagic biome [ENVO:01000023]; material: deep marine sediment [ENVO:00002113] | place: India: Gulf of Khambhat ... | reverse complement strand
TTGGCGTACATATTGCCGATGATGGCTTCTGAAGTCGGCCGCACCGCTAATCTTTCCTCCAGCTCGTCTCTTCCTCCATGCGTGACCCAGGCGACTTCAGGAGAAAATCCCTCCAGATGCTCGGTTTCTTTTTTCAGAAAACTCTCTGGAATGAAGAGAGGAAAGTAGGCGTTGGTATGACCAGTCTGTTTGATTCTCAGATCTAGGAGCCGTTGAATGTTTTCCCAAATCGCATAACCATAGGGTCTTATGATCATCATCCCCTTCATCGGGGCATAGTCGGCTAGCTCAGCTTTCTGGATGAGTTCGATATACCACTTTGAAAAATCAATGCTCTTTGGGGTGAGTTTGGTGACAAAACGTTCTTCTTCCATCCGCTCTCTGTTTTTCAGATTCTCGGACATTCTATATACCGCCTGATTTTTTGTCAAGGAAGGAGCAGGCGAAAATCCAGGGTAACCCAAAAAACAGGAAATTCACCCCTGAATTCATCCGAAAAGGTGATTGACCACTCTTGAGAAACATGTGATTTTATACTCGAAATAAGGAAAAGGAAGCTTTCATGTTCGAAAAATTATCTCTCGATGACCTGAACAATCATAAGACATCAGGAAAGGGATTCAAGCTTCCTCTCCCGGCCTTGGTGGAGGGGAGAAACTTGAGCGGGAAGGGATTCCGAGAAAAGACCACTTTATCTTATATCAGTTACCAAGGCTCCTCATTCTGGTTGATGAATTCAGTTTCTGTGGGACACGAATTAAAACTCATCATCGATCTCCCTCAAAACCTTTCCGATGATAAGGATCTTCAACTCATCATAAAGGGAAAGGTCGCTTTTGTCGAGGCAACCAACGGCAAAAATGGCAAGGAGCGCATATCTCTTCAATTCGACAGAAAGTACGTCATCAGGGAAAATGTAAAATGAGACGGTGATTATGTTTTCAAGGATTACTCCAAGATGACCTCTTCCTTACCCTCAAGATAGAGATAATCTTTACGCAATTAGTCACCTTTTTAACCAGTTTAGATGATAAAAATCAAGCAAAATTCACCCTAGGAATCATCCCAAAGAGCGATTGAATGGCTCTTTTCGCTTTGGCACAATGCGCCTAAGATGAGACAGTCAAGATTCGTGCATAAATCCTCCATCCAAGATACCCCCAAAGCAGTGAAGAGAGAGCGAAGCTTTCGGCTCTCTCTCCCAACGTTGGTCAGGGGGATTGATGCCTACGGAAATATGTTCCAAGAGCAAACCGAACTTGTCTCCATCAGCTCACAGGAGGCTACTTTTTCTCTCAATTCAGGCGTGACGATCGGCTCTCGACTTCAGTTGTACTTGGATATTCCGAAAACGCTTATTTTGGAGAACCACCTCAGGATGCTTCTTATGGGAAAAGTGAGTTATGTCAGAGCCGAATTAAACAATAGAAAAAAACAGATGATTATTATAGAGCTGGATAACAACTTTAAAATCAATTCATGGCCTAAATAGATACCCACCTTTGTTTTTTTTTGTTTCCTTATCCCCCCTTAAATTTTTTGATTTTATCGCCTCGGTTAATTTCGCATGTTTTGAATCTTGTTCCCTTATCTCTTTTAACACCCATTAAAAAAAGACTATAAACCCTAGTGAAATGTCTATAGTCATTGAAAAGGATATGTGTACCATGACCTTCGTGACTTGACAATGATTAATTAGTTTTATAACATATGCAAAAAATTAGAGACGTCATGATTATCAATCAAAACTTTTAAGGGGTAAGAAAGTATCCACAATGGCAAAAAAAACCCAAGCATCCGAGGATAAGAAACCCGAGGGAAAGAGGATTAGCATCCTCATCTACTGTCCCTCGGATTTGATCCTTTCAGGAATTATGAGATCTCTAGAAGCTGCTAAAGAAATAGAAATCAGCAACATCGAGAAGACCACGATAGAATCCTTCTTGGAGTCGATCAAAAGTTTAGAGCCTAATGTGATTCTCTTTGCCAATTCTGAACCTCTCCCGAATATCCGTGAGATCTGCAAAGCGATCAAAGAAATTTCAGAGGGAAGAGCCAAGTCACAGTTGCTTCTTCTTGGGAATATTCCCTCCCATGAAGAAATCGTTAGCTTAATGAACGTCGGTGTGAGAGGATATTTTGACCTGAATGCCTCCGGGAGTGAATTGCCAGATGCGATCCGCGTCATCCATAAAGGAGAAATCTGGTTGCCCCGGGACAAAATGAGCAGCATCATGGATCGGATTATCTCTGTCGTCGGTANNGGTAAGGATCTCAAGGAGAAAACACTCGATCAGCTCACTCCTACGGAATTCCAGGTCCTCAGACTCATCGGCCAAGGCAAAAGCAACGATGAAATCGCAGAGGCCCTGTTTATCAGCAAAAACACAGTCAGGTCTCATATCAAAAGTATCTATGCCAAATTGGACACACACAGCCGCCTCCAGCTCGCTCTTTACGCCATAAATTCTGCCCTGTTCTAGGCTTGATGAACCATGAGGTAAAAATGGAAAAAAAAACATCTCAAACCAAGAAGACGAAAACCAAGAGGATAAAGAAGAAAAAACCTTCTTCCTCCGACGTTACGGTCGACAGAAGAAAAGAATGGAGATTTGAACTTCCTCTCTCAGCCGTAGTAGAGGGAAATTTACCGACAGGAGAAAAATTCAAGGAGAGCGTGGTCCTGGAGAACATCAGCTCCGGCGGGGCCTATTTTTGTCTCGATTCAGGAGTGATTGTTGGTTCGAAGCTTAACCTCGTTATCGATGTGCCTACGGAATTAAGCGAAGGGAAAAGGTTAAAACTTTCGCTGGGGGGATTGACTATCCGACTGGAAAAGGCCAGTAAGAAACGGAAGAAACAAGGTGTTGCCCTCCGCTTCCGGAAGAGATTCGAATTCATCTCAGATTAGCCAGAACTTCACAGGTCATCCTGAAATCAACCAAGCCCTCCATATGATCTCCCTTATCTTCTTTTGATTCCCCGAGAGAAATTTTATAAAATACGCGTGGATTTTTTCGATGCTTTTAGTTTCTCTCACGGGTGGAATAGCCACCGGGAAATCGGTTGTCGCGGGTGTGTTTCAAAACCTTGGTTGCTATATCCATCATGCGGATGAGGTGGCTCATCGACTGATGGAGCCTGGAACACCTGCCTGGAAGAAGATCGTGGATCACTTTGGAGAAGAAATCCTGAATAGAGATGGAAGCATCAACCGCCCCAAACTGGGAGCCATTGTCTTCTCCAATCAGGAAGAGAGAGGATTTCTCAACAGCCTCATCCATCCTCTGGTGATGAAAAAGAAAAAAGATGTGATTCGGCGGCTGAGAGAGGAGGGACAATATAAGATATTCATTTCGGAAGCGGCCTTAACCTTAGAAGCAGGTTTTGTAGCATTTTTTGACAAGGTTGTCGTCGTCTTCTGCCAGCCTGAGATTCAGATTAGAAGACTGATGGAAAGAGACAGCATCTCACGCAAGCAGGCCCTCCGAAGAATCCATGCCCAGATGACCCCAGAGGAGAAAACAAAATACGCCGATTATATTATCGATTCATCTGGGACGCTCGAAGAGACTGTGGAACAGACAGAAAGAATCTTCAGAAATCTGATATTGGATTATGAGTTAAAGCAGAAAAAAAGATTCTGAGTCGGGGCTTGAGCAAAGGTTGCCGATTAGGGGCAATCGTCCTCGAACGAAGCCCCTCCTATTTTTTTGGTATCAGGTTTTTAGTGAAGCTGCCAAAAGGGGCACCATGAACTCGTGATGCCCGATAAAATAGAATCCCCTGCCCTTCTTAGACAGAGGCCTTTTCACAACGTTTTGGTCGGGCCGATAATGGTGGATGAAATCGAAAACGGCTGTGGAGAAAGCCTCGAGCTTATAGCCTTTATTCCTGACTAAGGACACGGCCTTAAGGAAGACTTCGGGCAAGATGACAGCTGATCCAATGTTGAGAAAAATCCCCCCACCCTCGAGATTCTTTAATAAGGAACAGAAGAGAAAAAAATCATGCAGGCTTAACTTTCCGATAGCCTCTCCGCTTACACTGGGATGAATGTGGATGATGTCTGTCCCGACAGCAACATGGACAGTGACAGGAATGTTTAGTCTCTCGGCTGTCCAGAGAAGGCTCGACTCTTTGTGCTGTAAGTCAGCCTCGATCATCATTTTTCCGATCGACTCCCCCAAACCGAGTCCTTTCTTTTTACCCAGATTTACAGCCTTGTTGAGCATTTCTCCTGTTTCCTTGGCCACCCCGAACTGTCCCTGTTTGATCTGAGATGCCACTTCCTCAGATGTATGGCCGGCAAAAGCAATCTCGAAGTCATGAATGATTCCAGCGCCGTTTAGAGCCAAAGCGGTCACCCACCCTTCTTCCATCAAATCGATGATGATGGGGCTGAGTCCGACCTTAATCACGTGAGCACCCAAGGCAAAGAGAATGGCTCTATTCTTTTTTTTGGCATTTTTGATCAAAGAGACGAATGTTTTAAAATCTCTTGCAGCCAAGATATCGGGGAGGCTTTTCAGGAAGGCCTGAAAGTTATCCTCGGGTGAGAAGGGACGCGCGAAATGGGAAATCTTGACTTTACTCTCCCTTGATCGGAGGGATTGGGTTTTCAATCCTTGAGGTGAGATGGGTTTTATTTTATTTGATATTTTTTAAATCCTGACCAGGCCTGAATTTGATCCTTTTCCCCTTTTTTATCTCAATCTGTTTTTTGCGACGGATATCCCTGCCGTAGCCTGTTTTCTTAGGAACGACTTTGAAGCTGGCAAACCCACGGATTTCGATTTTTTCTCCACTGAGAAGGGCTTTTTTTAAAGAAGTAAGAGTTTTTTCTACGATTAACAATGATGTAGCCCTGTTGAATTCCGATTGTTCTTCGATTGCAAGGGCGATATCATTCTTAATCATCAGAGTCTCCTTTTTGTTTGGCATAATAATAATTAATTTATTAAAAATAAAATGTCAACTAATTTTTTTAATTTCTTCGACTTAGGTTTAGGTAGCCTAAGTTTATTTTGTACTCTTAGATATAACGTTGTTATAGGTTGACCTGGAGAGTTATGTGGATTGATGAGAGGATTATTGGCTCTTCGTTCCAGCCAGCTCCGTTCTCGCATCTACCTCAGGAATATCCGGCTTCCTGGCTTCCACTCTCCTTAATTATTCATGTTTTTCGCTTATCGACCGTTTCTTAACAATGGCAAAATCAGCTAGCTTTCCCTGATATGTAATTACACTTGCTTTTATTTCAACATGAACGTCGCTTCCATCTTTGTGCTTTATTATTGTATTATAAACAGGGGGAACATCCTCACCTGCTATGCGTTGAATGTAGTATTTTGCCAACCTGGGAAGTTCATCAGGATGAACGTAATGTGCAAACGAGGTTCCGATAACTTCCTCAGGAGAATAACCTAATAAATGTGTCACATACGGATTTACATATTTTATTAACCTATCTTGAATTATAGCTATAGTGTCTTCTACGTTCTCAAACAATTGTCGAATTTTCTCTTCAATTTTCCGCAGTTGGTTATTTGTTTGTGTTCTCGTGATTTCTAATTTCTCCAGTTCAGCAATTCGTTCATGTAATTCAAGCAATTTTTTTTGCCTCAGTTCTTTTGATTGATTATCTTTATTCATGTGAGCCTGGTTTTTCTATTATTTCAGAAAATTCATTTTTCTATGTATTTTGTACTATAGAAAGTAAAAACCAATGCTTCTAATTTATCCTGCTTGCCGATTTGTCTCTATTGCTCTTTCTATGTAAATATCTCTGCGAGTACATCAATATTGGAAGATGCAATCATCCTCTACATCTTCTTGATTGAATTTATTGGGTTGAGCGAGTGTTGCTCAAGATAAATTATTGACTTGGAATTATTGCCCTCCTATAATGAAATCAAAGAGATGAGAAAATTAATAGTCATTCTATTTGTCCTCCTTCTCCCTGTGCTCTGTAACTCGGCTATTTTGAAAATAGATGTCTCAGCTCCCATCCACCCAGTCACCTCAGAGTACATCCGGAACACGATCGATCGAGCCGAAAAAGAAGACGCCCGCTTAATCATCATGACCTTAAATACTCCCGGTGGTTTAGATTCTTCGATGAGGGAGATCATCGAGAGCATCTTAAGTTCGAAAGTCCCAGTCGTGGCCTATGTCCATCCCAACGGAGCCCGGGCGGCTTCGGCCGGATTCTTCATCGCCGTAGCCTGTGACATCTTTGTCATGACTCCAGGGACAAACACTGGGGCAGCCCATCCTGTCGGCGTTTCCATCACTGGACAGGCAATGGATAAGACGATGGAGGAGAAAGTCACGCATGATGCCGCCTCGTACATCAAGACCCTAGCTGAGAAAAGAGGACGGAACATAAAGATGGCCGAGGATGCCGTGAGAAAAAGCCTCTCCTACACGGAGACAGAGGCGCTGGAAGGGAACCTCATCGATCTTATTGCTCAAGACGAACAGGAGATCATCGATTATTTTGACAGTCGAACGATTAAAAGATTCGATGGCGAAGAGGTTCCACTCCGGCTCGAAGGAGAGGATGTGGTGGAAATCCCGATGACTGCCCGGCAAAAATTCCTGATCACCATCTCCAATCCCAACCTTGCCTATATCCTTTTAATGTTGGGTTTGCTCGGCTTGTATTTCGAGTTCTCCAATCCAGGAGCCATTTTACCAGGTGTTCTTGGAGGGATCTGCCTGCTGTTAGCCATTTTTTCTTTCCAAATCTTGCCTATCAATTATGTTGGCTTGATTTTGATTCTCTTGGCAATCGGATTGTTTATCCTCGAATTGAAGGTTCAGAGTTATGGAATTTTAACCATAGGAGGAATCATAGCCATGGTCATCGGCTCGATAATGCTAATCAATACTCCCATACCAGAGCTTAGGCCGAGTTTAAACTTCATCATCCCGGTCGCCGTTGCCATCTCGTTGATTTTCATCTTTTTGATCACCCTGGCCATTAGAGCCCACATAAAAAAGGCGGCTACGGGCAGAGAAGGGCTTGAAGGTGAGATCGGCACAGCTCAAACGGATATCGATCCCGAAGGGAAAGTCTTTGTCCACGGCGAAATTTGGAATGCTGAATCTAAAGAAAACATCCCTAAGGGAGCCAAAGTGAAAGTCGTGGAAGTCATGCGGAATTTAAAGATCAAAGTCACAAAGGTCTAACATCGAGACAGAAATATCTTGAAATTTTATACAGCTTCGAATAGATTGAAAACATCTCAAAAAATCAGCGAAACATAAGGAGGTTACAATGTATACTTTCCCCATAATCATCATAGCTCTCGTTGTTCTCTATTTATTGAATGCGATTAAAATACTAAGGGAATACGAAAGAGGCGTGATCTTTCGTCTCGGCCGTGTCCTCTCCAAACCCAAGGGGCCGGGAATCATCCTCGTTTTCCCTCCTATCGACCGCATGGTCCGAGTCAGCCTTCGAATCGTTGTCATGGATATTCCACCTCAAGATGTGATTACCAAGGATAATGTTTCCGTTAAGGTCAATGCTGTTGTCTACTTTCGTGTCATGGACCCTCAAAAAGCGATCTTGGAGGTTCAGGACTTTCTTTTTGCCACTTCTCAGCTTGCCCAGACGACTCTGAGGAGTGTCTTGGGAGAGGTTGAACTGGATGAACTTCTCTCTGAAAGAGAAAAACTCAATGCTCAGCTTCAAGAAATCATAGACATGCACACAGATCCATGGGGTATTAAGGTTCAACTCGTGGAGATGAAACATGTGGATCTACCGGATAATATGATCCGAGCCATCGCCAAACAAGCCGAGGCGGAAAGAGAACGAAGGGCCAAGGTTATCCATGCCGACGGAGAATACCAAGCCGCCGGCAAGCTGACCCAAGCTGCCGATATCATCTCGACCAATCCTCAGGCTCTTCAACTCCGTTTCTTGGGGACCCTGACAGAAGTTGCAACCGAGAAGAATTCTACCATCGTTTTCCCGCTTCCCCTTGATATGTTAAAAGCTTTCATGTTTAAAGGATCGAAAGAGAAAAGCGATAAGGAATGAAGACCAAGGATTACAGAGAAGTCCAGCTTTCAAGCTCCTCCCTCGTGTTCATTTTTATCGCCATCCTAATCTTGGGCGTGGTCATCTTTCTACTTGGTGTCTCTGTAGGTAAGAAACAGGCTCAAATTCTTAAGGAGTCAGAATTTCCGGCAGAGGCTAAGTTAGAAAAAACTAAGGAAGAGGAGCCAGAGTCATCTGGAGAAGAGAGGGATGTTATTCAAAAAGAGCTGGCCATGCACCAGCGGATTAAGAAAGAGACCGAGAAGAAAAAGCCGTCCGAAGTCCAAAGCGAACACCTTTATTTTGTCCAGGTGGGGGCTTTTGCCGACACGAAAGCTGCTTCCTCGGTGGCCGAAAAATTCAAGAAAGAGGGCTACCGCGCTTTTGTCCTCGATCCTCTATCAACGGACAAAAAGCCTGTCTATCGAGTGAGAATCGGGAGCTTCCCATCCAGGGAACAGGCGGAGAAGATAAGAGATAAATTAGCCGAGTCACAGAAGAAAAAGAAGAGCGACTACTTCATCGTCCGGAAATAGGTGTTTTTGCTCTCTTTTCCTAAAAGAAGTATATTTGTTGAAGCTTGAGAATAAGAACGGTTGATATTTTTCTGGCCTTACTGAGCGGACTCATCACGGCCCTCTCTTTCCCGAAGTTCAGCCTTTCCTTCTTCGCTTGGATTTCGCTCATTCCCCTTTTTTTTGTCATCCTCAAGTATCAGCCCAAGCAATCCTTCCTTTTGGGCTTTTTAGCAGGAATTTCTTACAATGCTCTTCTGATCTACTGGATTCCGTCTGTTCCAGCTCATTATGGCAATCTCTCCCTTCCGTTCAGTTTCTTGATTTACGTCGTCTTTGTCCTTTTCCTCGCTCTTTTTTGGGCCTTTTTTTGTCTTCTCTTCTCGAAAATTCTCGGATCATTTCCTAAACTTGTTTTTCTGATTTCTCCCTTCCTCTGGGTCTCTTTCGAGTATGCCTTGACTCACCTGTTTACTGGATTTCCTTGGGGGCTTCTCGGCTCCAGCCAGTACAGAAACCTGCCGTTTATCCAGATGGTCTCTGTCACTGGTGTTTACGGCCTTTCCTTCGCAATGGTCCTTTTCCAGTGTCTTTTTGTGTTTTCCATGAAACATAGAAAAAAATATCCCTTTTTTATTGGGCTCGGTTTCATCCTTTGTCTCTATGGATTGGGACTGTGGAATCTGAAACAGGTTCCTCCGGGGAGAGATACGTTTAAAGCTGCTGTTATCCAGGGAAACGTATCCTCAGATATTTACTGGGATCAAGTCTCGACTCAAGAAATCCAAAACTTATTCGAAAGACACATGGACCTCAGCAACCAAGCCTACCGTGAGGGAGCGCAGCTCATCATCTGGCCTGAATTTTCTGTCACCCTTTGCTTCAGTTGTCCTCAGGAACTTTACCAAGAGTTTAAGCTCAGGCTTTTTCGGTTTGTCCAAGAAACAGGCTGTACGCTTCTTGTCGGGACGAATGAAATCGCCGTTAGTGGAGACACTATCCTTTATTATAATACGGCTATATGCCTTGGACCAGACCTTTCCATGAGCCAGTACTATAAGATGCATCTGGTCCCGTTCGGAGAATACACTCCGTATAAAAAAATCTTCTCCTTCATCCAAAGAATGACACATGCCATCGGAGATATTACTCCAGGAAAAGAGCACACCCTCCACAGGTTTGAGAGTTATCCGTTTGGCTCTCCAATATGCTACGAGATCATCTTCCCCGATTTGGTCCGCCGGTTTGTCAAGCAGGGAGCTCAATTCTTAGTGACCATCACCAACGACGGTTGGTATGGAAAGAGCTCTGCCCCTTACCAGCACTTTTCCATGGCCGTGTTCAGAGCCGTCGAAAACNNAGCTGCTACGACAGGAGTCAGTGGCATCATCGATCCCTACGGACGCATCATCACACAATCGAAGATGATGACTATAACTCATCTCACAGCCCAAATTTATCCTTCTGTGGAAAGAACAATATACACCCGTCATGGCGATATCCTGGCCTTCCTCAGCTTGACTTTTTGTGGTGTATTCCTTATCCTGACCCTAGTACAGAGGATTCATGCCAGAAAAGCCCGTAAAAATTCCGCTCTCTGAACTCCAGGCCAAAATCAAGGATTACCTCTCTAAGTACGATAAATTAAGAGGTTTTCTTTGACATAGCCGGCAAAAAGTCTGAAATCGAGAATATCAACCAAGACCTCTCCGCACCTGATATCTGGAAGGATCAACAAAGATATCAGACCCTTCAACAAAACAAAAAGAGGCTAGAAAAAGACCTTAGTTTCTTCACAGGGATGAAACAGAAAATAGTAGAGATCGAAGTCCTCGTCGAATTGGCGGAAGAGGGAGAACAGGTGGAGGAGGAGCTGCAGCAGGCGTTGGTCTCTATCGAAGAGGATTTGGCTGAGGCTGAGTTGAAGACGTTATTCTTCGATAAGGATGATGCGCGGAATGCAATACTGACTGTCCATCCTGGAGCCGGGGGGACAGAATCACAAGATTGGGCCCAAATGCTCCTCAGGATGTACCTTCGGTATGCCGAGCGAAAAGGCTTTAGGACAGAAATCCTAGATATTCAGCCGGGGGAAGAAGCCGGACTGAAAAGTGTCACTCTCCGGCTGGTCGGAGATTATGCCTACGGAAACTTGAGCCAAGAGTCAGGGGTGCATCGATTGGTCAGGATTTCTCCTTTCGACGCCAACAAAAGACGACATACTTCCTTTGCAGCTGTCTTCGTTTATCCAGAGATCGAAGAGGAAATCGAGGTTCAAATCGATCTTGACGATCTAAGGATTGATACTTACCGTGCTTCAGGTCGTGGGGGCCAACATGTCAACGTGACCGACTCAGCCGTCAGGATAACCCATATTCCTACGGGAATCGTGGTTCAATGTCAGAACGAGAGATCCCAGCATAAAAATAAAGCCTCGGCGATGAAGGTCTTGAAAGCCCGTCTGTACGAATTAGAAAAGAAGAAAAAACTGGAAAAGCTGGAAAAGCTGGAAGACGCCAAATCAGATATTGCCTGGGGAAATCAGATTCGATCCTATGTTCTCCACCCCTACAGGATGATCAAGGATCTCCGCACAAACGTCGAAGTCGGAGATGTGGATAAAGTTCTCGACGGGGATATCGATGAATTCATCAAAGCCAGCCTTCTGCAAAGGATGAACAACAAGGGAGAAAACTAGAATTTCTTTCAACAGGTAAACTTTTATTAATCTGAGTTATTACACGGAAATGACTTCGCTCCCTTCAGAT
>JABAOF010014018.1_pt2 | contig 11341 bp, 16 predicted proteins | sample 7062171 | NCBI WGS metagenome assembly JABAOF01 (sample SAMN14538628, study PRJNA623070) | marine sediment metagenome | biome: marine biome [ENVO:00000428]; feature: marine pelagic biome [ENVO:01000023]; material: deep marine sediment [ENVO:00002113] | place: India: Gulf of Khambhat ... | reverse complement strand
TGGCTTCATCTACACACCGGCATTACAACCTGTGGAAGACCAGTCAAACGAGTATGTCAAGGCGTTACCGGATACCTCACTTGGACCAGGGATGTGGATAGAAGTAACGGTCCCATGGGTAGATGTCGTGCTCGCCAATCCGCCTGCACGTGCACCCTGGTTGGTCAACAGTGCCAAACCACGATTGTATTACAGTCAAATCCTTTGGGTTGACGATATCATGGAAGATAAAGAAGGCCGAATTTGGTACAGGATTAATGAACGATATGGCTTTGGCGACAAACTCTGGGCGGACGCGACGGCCTTTCGTCCTTTGACCGAAGAGGAGATTTCTCCCCTTACCCCAGAAATTGAAGAGAAGCGAGTAGTGGTCAACATTCGTAGGCAGACTCTCTCTTGTTTTGAACGAGATCGCGAAGTGTATTACTGTCGAGTGTCCACGGGTGTGAAATTTGATGCCCAAGGAAATCCCTCCGAAGAATGGTCTACGCCAAGTGGCCCTCATCCTGTTTGGCGGAAGGCAATTTCTATCCATATGGTTGGAGGTACAACAGGACGGGAGGCGGTTGGGATCTCCCAGGTGTTGGGTGGACCTCATTTTTCGTAGGAAACGGTGTGGCTATCCACTCGACCTTTTGGCACAACGATTTTGGAGTGCCCAGATCGAGAGGGTGTGTCAACGCCCGGCCCGAGGATGCGAAATGGATTTTTCGGTGGCTTGCTCCCGTTGTACCCTATGATCCCGGTGACGTCACAGTGTCCATGCCGGGAGGCACAATCGTAGAAGTAGTAGATGCATAGTGAAACAAACTTTATGTGGTGTGCAACTGATAACAGGATGTAGGTGAAAAGCAGGATCTTGAACATAAAATTATCGCACGGAGAAGATGTACAGAAGATGTACACAAAATGATTTCGATTTGGTTCGATTGGGACACCTTCGTTTTGCAAGCTCTGGTGTGCGAAGAAATGTGTGATGAGAACACTGCTTTCAAGAGCACAACCCGATATCACGGTTGAGGGCTTGGGACAGGCATTGTCGCATTCAAAATGATTGATCAGGTGTTTAGTAAAGGTTTCACGCCAAGGGTGTTCTACCTTGAGCAACTATAGAGCCGATGACCTTTCTTGAGGAACTTGATGATGAAGGATTCATATGGTCAAGTTGATAAACAAACTGGGTTACCTATCGCACAGGTATATCTTTTGGAATGAGTTTGTGGGTCCGATTACTTCTACTCTTGAGATTCCGCACGACTAAATGACGAGCATTGTCAGAAATATCAGAATCGATATGAACGGACACTCACGCCCGAATAAGAGCTGATCGGTGAGGTCATGATTGATCGCATACTTGCTCTCATGGAAATACGTTCTCGATGGCTGTCGTTGATGGCGCTGGTGCTGGGAGTCGGGGGGCTGTGGATTTGGATCTCATCGGTTCCAGCATCTGCCACAACAAGTGGGCTTACACCCAGTCCGAGGGTTGGTTTCGCCGCCCCGGAGTTCACGCTTGATCTTCTCGAGGGCGGCCAGGTGACGCTATCAGAGCTGCGGGGGAAAGCGGTTGTGATTAACTTGTGGGCTTCTTGGTGTCCGCCGTGCCGGGCTGAGATGCCTGCGATCCAATCCGTATACGAGCGCAATCGAGATCGGGGGTTAGAAGTCCTCGCGGTCAACACAACCTTTCAGGATAGCGAGAGGGATGCAGCAGCCTTTGTCCAACAATACAGTCTCACATTTCCTGTGCCTCTGGATCGAACCGGAAGTGTGTCCAGACAATACCAATTGCGGGCGCTACCCTCCACCTATTTCGTGGACCGAGATGGAGTGATAAGGAAGGTTGTGATCGGCGGACCGATGAGCGAGACGACGATTCAGACGGCCGTGGAAGAGATCCTGAAGGGAGAATCGTGATGTTCCCCATACTACAACTTGGGCCACTTGCACTTCAGCTTCCGGGGCTCTTCCTGTTGGTAGGTATCTGGATCGGTATGTGGCTCATCGATCGGCAGGCTCCAAAACACAACCTCCCCGCGGGGACCTTGAACAACATGGTTTTCTTAGGTTTGGTGGCAGGAATAATAGGTGCACGTTTCTGGTATGCCCTGAGGTACCTCGATGTTTACCTCGAGGCGCCACTCAGCCTGCTATCACTTAATATCAGCACGCTTGCACCGCTCGAGGGTAGTGTCACTGGCCTACTAGTCACATGGATCTATGGCCAACGAAAAAGATTGCCATTGTGGCGAACCCTTGATACGCTAACACCAGCGTTCGCGGTGATGCTGATCGCGTTTGGATTTGCCCATCTCTCGAGCGGAGACGCGTTCGGAGCCGTCAGCGATCTCCCATGGTCGATCGAGCTCTGGGGAGAACGCCGACACCCCTCACAGGTTTATGAAATCTTGGTGGGTATTATGATCCTCTTCGCTGTGTGGAAATTACAGAACGAGAATCGCCCTTCTGGAATCTTATTCCTCGCTTGGATTGCCCTTGCAGCAGCGAGTCGATTGTTCCTCGAATCCTTTCGGGGAGATAGCGTGATCGTGTTGGGGGCATACCGGGTAGCCCAAATCATCAGTCTCCTCATCCTCATGAGCTCAATGTTAGGACTACACTTTTTAGCCACCCGAGATCTAGCTTCTCTCAAGAGTAGGCCCTGATTGCAATATCAGCACTCCTTCGACCTATGGGTATGCGGCCAAGGATCAACGCGCCTTATTGCCTATCACTGCCATCGTGAAGTGCAGGGACTGGGCATAGACGTGGTACGGCGCTCCGAGGCAGGACAGTGAAAAACAACTCAAGCTGTCTTCTTGCTGGCAAGTGCTCCCTGGCCGCTCAGGTATCCCAGGTACGCCGGGACGAGAGGGAGCACACATGGACTGAGGAAGGATAGCGCACCCGCTGCAACGGCGGCTAGATAGGTCGGGGCTGACGCGCCTCCTAGTGGCAAATCTAGGAATAGACCATTACGCTGTGCCCAAATAGCGATTAGCGTGATGCGGTCTGATAGCATCAGGATACCAATCACGATGAGGAAGAACCCGCTGACCCATTGAAATACCCGTACGTATTTGTTCATCCTGCGGATAACAAGTAATGCCCGGTTTAGGAGGATTGCCAATCCGAGGAATGGAAGACCCAAGCCCAGTGCATATCCCGACGAGAGGATCATAGCCTGGCCTGTGGTCTCCTGGCTGAATCCAAGCGTGAGAATCGCACCAAGGGTCGCACCCACGCATGGCGTCCAGCCGGCAGCGAACAGCACACCAAAGAGCCCTGAGTTGACCAAACGATTCGCTCCCCACCGTCTCATATGAGGGCGGGTGTCTGCCAGGAGCCACGGGACGCGAACCACTCCTAGTGTGACCAAGCCAAAGATAATGACGACGATCCCTCCGATTCTCCCGAGTACAAGTTTGTATTGGCCAAAGAGTTGCCCAAGTAGCGTCGCTGCGCCGCCCCACCCAAGCACAAAAACCACAGAAAATCCTCCGATAAAGAAAAGTGCATGCCCTAAAGTTGAAAGGCGAGAGGCTTTGGGCGCAGATGGTGGAGAAGAAAAGCTCATGTTGATTCCTCTAACAGCGTTTGTATTTTGGCTTCCAAGGTCTCAATCAGCAACGGTCCGATGAAAATCTCCCTAATTGTACCGTCTCGTCCGACAAATATACTGGTCGGGAGGCCGATAATGTTGTAAAGGTCTTCGGATACTTCACCGCTTTCGTCAAGCAAGATGGGGAAAGTCAATCCAAGTTCACGTGTGAACGACTCAACTTGCTCAAGATCATCCACCTGTGTCCAGTTGACACCAAGCACAGTGAAGCCCTGATCTTGGTATTGTTCATACGCCAATTGGAGGGCGGGCATCTCCAGCCGGCATGGGGGGCACCATGTCGTCCAGAAATTAATCAACACAACGCCTCCATGGAACATATCGAGAGAGATTGGAGTGCCTTGAAGGTTGAGCAGTGTGAAATCTGGGGCCAGGGAACCGATCCCCACGGTCTGCCCAAGACGGCTGGAAAGGGTGCCTGCTGATGGGATGAGAATGTTTGGCTCGGGTGTTGAGGGTATGGGTTCATCTGTCGAGATCGGGGTCGGATTCGGGTTCGGGGACGTCTGTGGGGAGCGAAAGAAACGCAACCCTAACGCAAAACCAACAGCAATGGCGAACAAAAATCCCAACCAGCGGAGAAACGAGATGGTCTCTGGACGATCATTTCGTAACTTGTAACGGTCATTCATCTGACAGGAATGCTCCATCCTGAGAATGGTGTATGTCGGCCCATTCTACCGTCATCGTGTGAGTAGATTCCATGAATCCATGTAGGGCTCATCCACCAGCGGAGTGTGTCAGGACTATTGTTCCACAGATGCAGCTCTGGACGGACGCTGGATCCACGGGATAAACCGGTGGCGGAAGAGCAAGGTCAAGAAGGCAAACAGCCCAACAACAGCCATGACCGTTTGATTGATGTTCAGGCCAGCCACCTGAGAAGAATCTAGTCGCAGGAATTCCAGGAGGAACCGACCGGTCGGATACGCAATCAGGTATGTCAGGAAGATATCGCCTGGACGGAGACGACCAATCAGTCGTCGTCCCAGCCACAACAGGAAAAGTGCGTTTACCAGATTCCACAGTGACTCATAGAGGAATAGCGGGTGGTAGTAAGCCTGATCCAGATACGCAGGAAGACGATTTTGTGGCTCGATGAAGATCGCCCATGGCAAGTTAGTCGGTGCGCCATAAAGCTCTTGATTGACGAAGTTCCCCCAACGACCGATCGCCTGACCCAATGCCAGCGCAGGAGCAGTGATGTCCAGCCAGGGCAGGGAGGGAACACCCCTTTTGCGTGTAAGCGCGAAGAGGGCGATCGCACCTCCAATGATTGCGCCTGGGATACCGAGCCCACCACGCCATATCGCTAGAGCATCAAGCGGATGTGTAAGGTAATACGCTGTTGTGATACCTTGTGCAACCATGGAGGGAGGCGGGGTCAGAATATGCCAAAGCCGCGCCCCAATAATGCCTCCAACGAGGACCCAGATCAGCCCATCCCAGACCACTTCTGGATTCTCGCCTTTACGTCGGGCTTCACGCTGGGCTAGAAAGGTGCCTGCTACAACGCCCAACATGAGGATGATGCCATAAAGCTGTATAGTTAACGGACCAATTTGAAACGACACTTCTCACCTCACCGATGCTTTCTTTTGGATTGAATTTCCTGGTTTGAGGACATAAAGACTTGCAAAAACTGCCAGGATTGTCATCCCTCCCCAGAAGAGGAAATGGCCGAAGGGATTGGGGTGTTCGCGGTAGATGCGACGGTATTCAGGTCCCGCATTGGCAAGTGTGTATGCTTCACTAGAAAGCTCCCAAATTGCTTCATGCGCAATGGCTCCAGCAATAATACGCCTGAGAAACGTGCCAAATCCGTTACTTCTCCAGCGGCCGAACACCATCAAAAAACCAGCATGGAGAATGGCGAGGGGAAATGTCTGCAGGTGGCCGAACTCATGCAAGAAGCTCAGCTGGAGATGTTCCTCGGGAGGCAGGCCTTTTCGGAGAACGAGATTAACGAGCGGAGGATGGGAGAGTGGCACACGACTTACCTTGACAAGATGCCACAGATGGTTTCCCACATCGATCTCACCGGTCAAACCATACCAGGAGCGTACCTTACGCAGATTATTAGCCATTTCCAGGGTGTTCTACGAAAGAAGTCTGGCGACATACTCGTGTTGGCCATCGCCGCCTGCGGTCGTGACTGCCAATGTCAACTGGTCATGGCTCACCATCGTGGGGTTGAATCGCACGAATGCAAACCCCGATAGGTGATCAACTTCAACTGTCACCACGCCCTTCAGTCTCAGAAGGTTGTTCTGCACTCGGATCAGGCATCTCATACCCCGGATAGTGAGCCATGCATCTGTAACGCTGACTCGTTCCTCAGATGAAGTCTCCTTTTTGATGGCCTCCACATGACAGTCATTCATGTCGCTCATCAAACAACCTCCAATTTCCTTCCCGCAAGATGCTCCCATCTGGAAGCCGTGTCATCAAGCGCCAATGTGGATCTCTTTATCAGTACTGGAACGCTGTCTTGATTCCAGATCGAGAATCTTGCCGATGTTTTCATCAAACGTTCGCTTGCAGACCGGGTTGCAGAAGTAATGGGTTGTATTCCCGAGTTCGGTTATCCATAAGGCGGTGGAGATTTCGACCTCCATGCCGCAAACTGGGTCAATGGCTTTCATCATTTTCAAGCTTTCCTTTATTAACACCCTGCTAAAAGCGGAATCATTTTTACAACTATCCCCGGCATGGGGCGTTGTCCTTGAAACGCGCTATTCAATCAGTAGTTGATGCTGGTTCAAGCAGTTGTTCGCCAGATCCTTTCTTCCGGGTCGTTCTGGACTGCCAGGGCGTACCGATCCATGGAAGTAGAAAATAATCCGCACCGATGTAACCTGAGACCTTCCACGCCAGGATCAGCCCCAGGGCGATGAGGAACAGCACGGGATTGGTGCTGGCCGATCCCGCCATCATGAAGTTCCAGTTCATCAAAGCACCGAAGAAGGCAGCAAACCCTGTGAACGCACCAAGGATGAGTGCGATCCCGACCAACAATTCGCCGTAGGCGACGAGCTTGGCAAACCACGTGTAAGCCTGAGCATCTATCAATGTCTGAATAAACGCTCTATACCAATCGAAGGCGATCGGAGGCCTCCCTGCCTCGGGGATAGACACGGCATTCAGCCAATAACCCTTGAGCGCTTCACCTCCAGCCACCCAAGCCGGATTGCCGACCTTATGCAAGGCGGCGTCGATCCAGCGATAACCGAGCCACAATCGGGGCAGAATCCAAAGCCAGGCAGCGCGCTTATCTGCCAATAGCCTTTGCACTATCGGTGGATCTTGAACGATGGCACCAACACGAGTTGTGACAGCAGACATTTGAACCAACATCCTGATAGCAATTTCATGCATTCTAAGTAAGGAAGAGGGCAAGTAGTAAGCCGCTTTTGGCGGGTATCTTGATAGGCGATTTTGCCCGTAGATTATGCGACCGAGGGATACTCTATCTCTAGGCTGTGTTAGGTTACCTGTCGATGTACAAATTTCCAATGGTGTTTGGATGAAATATCGAGCTTCAGCAATGAGTTGATGATTGGGCTGGTGATGAGGCTGGTAAGAGCTAGGCTCTAGAGTGTGTCCATAGATATTCTCGTCTCACGATCCTCAAATTCCCCACTGTCAGCTGGTCATGAATGGGGAGAAAAACGGATTATGGGCATTAGCAATGAGCGGCCTTCATCCTTTTGACCTCACCCAACACGTTGGCACAAAACAATTCGGAGGTGCAACGAAAATCACCAGCCTCCCTAATGCAGGGTCAAGCCCAGTTGCCCTCATCGGATGTGAGAAAGGGAGGAAAGGTGGCCTGGATCGTCTTATCCCATTCATGGATCGAGCAGTCCATGGTTCACTCAGATGATACGTAGGGGAGGCGACTAACCTGCTAGGATGGAGATTTGATTTTGCTCGACCTTGACAGGGTAGCGGTCCAACGGTCGTGGTGGAGGGCCCGCCACTACATTACCTTGTCGATCGAAGACTCCATTGTGACAAGGACAGAAGAATTGCTCACGTTCCGCAATCCAACGTACTCGGCATCCCAGATGGGTGCAGATGTTCGACATTGCTTCGAAGTCTCTTCCATTCTGTGTGAGAATGTAGAAAGTCACCTCTTCGTCTGACGTGATCCATCCAGTTTTTCGTTGAACCCTGGCTTTGAACAACGTGGGTGCATCCAGCGGGATCTTGGCGACCGAGCCTAAAGTAATCCATTGTTCATCTTCCTGGCGCAGAGAAGTTCCGAGAAGGTAAGCTATAGCCGGCACACCGTATGCTACAGAGATGAACGATGCAATGACGCGTGTGACCAGGCTCATGAATTGGCGCCGGTGGATATTTCTTTCATTTTCATCATCCATGTTCCGAATCCTCTGATTAACATAGAACGATCGAACGGATGGTTATTACGTTCTTGCATTCTTCATACATGCGTCTCCCAATCAGTACACTGCCTTGAGAACTCTTGTCGTTAGATCGGATTGTGATATTCATAACTTTCATTCTGGCAGTTAGAGCCGGTATCTTGAAGGGCTCTTTTGCGTAAGCGATCGAGGGCACAACGGCGTGTGCCTACAAGCGCCATAACTTTCCTGGATATCTCCAATCCTCCGAGGAGTGTTAGCTCAGATCCGGACATTAAACAATGTTGCGAGAAGGAAATACGCCATTGTGCGCTTATGTATGGATGCACAATCCGGTATGTTGAAGGAGATCACATAGAATTATGCATGAGGTTTCAAATAGAATGATTCACGGCATTTCAAGCCATCCAGTTAAGGCGGAAGGAGAGAAACTGTCGAGGATCTCCGTGCAACATTTGAAAATAATCATAAATCAATCCACTTCACCAACAGACCGAGGAAGAAAGCTGTTCTGATGGACAAAAAATCTCGTCTTACCAGGAGAGGATTTCTAAAGACCATCCAATGTCTTTTAGTCACTTCGGGCTTGCTGGCGTTTCTCGCTCCAATCGTGGCCTTTTTTTGGCCGTCAAATTTGGAACAAGTGCCATCAGAGCCCGTCTCCATCGGTGATGAGGGATCCGTCCCTATCAGCGGCTCAAAGACTCTGCGGTTCGGGCGTTACCCAGCGCTGGTCATTAATACAGAAGAAATCGGTTTAGTGGCATATAGCGCCGTCTGCACGCATTTCGCATGCATTGTGAAATGGAATCCAGAAAGCAAGATGATCGAATGCCCCTGCCATGCGGGTTTTTTCGATCCCAGCGATGGTTCCGTGATCTCCGGACCTCCACCGGCGCCGCTCGAGAAGCTTCATGTATCCATTGAGAAGGACATGATCTTAATTAGGGCTAACACGTAAGCAAAGATGCAGTGTAAAGGATCATGTATCTAATCCAGAAAAATGAATGGCCAAGGGAAGTGAGCGACTGTTCCAAGTACAATCAAGGTTAAAGGATCTGTTTGATTTTGAGATCTCGCAGTTCTGCTTACAACAGGTTCCTCTCAACCCGTATAACGCCGCCTTTGCATCGTGATTTGACAACTGTCACATCTTTTATGTAATACGCCATTTGGCCCTTTTCCCGGTCGACAACCTCCCATACGCTTAGACAGACCACCCACTGAGGAGGGATCTCGAGTCTTGTCTGAATATAAACGTTTCTTACTACCAGCAGTGTCTGGCCTTGCAGGAGCGCTTTCTCTGACTGGAATCTACTTCGGTATTGTCTCCCTGGCGGAGAGTCCAATCCATGCATTGGAGTTGTTCAGGGAGGATCGCTGGATTGTTCTCCCCATTATCTTAGGCTTTGGAATCCAAGTAGCGATTTACGTCGTACTGAAAAAGCGCCTGTTCGTTCCCGTCGTTGATATCGGTCCAAGTGGAGCACTCACAGGGGCAGGGGGTGGGGTTTCTGCCACAGCGATGGTAGCTTGCTGCGCTCACCACCTCGCCGATGTTCTCCCCCTGATTGGTCTCACAGCTGCTGCCACGTTCTTGGCTGAATACAGGCTCGCTTTCATGCTCATGGGTCTTGGGACGACAATCATCGGGATCATCGTGATGTTGGTGATCCTTTTGCGTGAAAGGCAGAGGGTCTTGAGAATGCTTTCATCAGCTGTGGAGGTTGCATGAGGAGAGTAACCGGAATCGTTGTTGGGGGTTGGAGCAGGTTAATCTCAACGCACTGCTTTAGCACATCCCAACTACTGGTGGTTATTTTTCTGCTTACAGTCCAATGGCTTCTAAGTGGATGCAACAGCTCTTCGACCGAGGTTCAAACTGTACGCTCAATTCGTGCCCAAGGATCCGCCGCGCAGGTAGCCTCTCCGACACTGACGCAGGATGTCATGCGAGTGGACCGACAGGGCGCAGTTGAGGTTGCCGTAACACCCTTGGATTTCAATGAGGGCTTCGATGAAGTGATACGGTTCGATGTCTCTATGAACACGCACTCTGTCGACCTCGCAATGGATCTGGCTAAATTGTCCATATTGACGACGGACTTAGGCTCAAGCTTACCAGCCGACTCCTGGTCAGGCGGTAGTGGCCACCACGTGCGTGGTGTTTTGGTGTTTCCTGCACATAAGGCGGATGGATCCCTCTTGATGGCCGGGGCGAGTGAGTTGATCTTGACAATCCGAGATGTGGATGCTCCGGAAAGGGTATTTGTATGGGAATTGTCCGAACAGCCATGAAACAGAGACGATACTCGATCGCGGTGGTGGTATTCATCGGTGTGTTCATGATCGGAGCTTCGCCTGTATCCGCCATTGCTGCGAGTGAAGCCGGCAGTGTCGTCCATATCTACTTCAGTGCGGGGTGTGCGGACTGCTGGCCGTATGTTGAAGAGGTCATGATCCCCGCATTGAGGGTTGGAGGTGTTACGGCAGAAGTCGAGATCCACGACTACACGATCCCTGCGGAGCGGACTAAGTTACTGGAGATGGCGGACAGAATCGAGTTACCGCGCTCCATTGCTGATTCGCTCTATGCTTTTGTACCCCTCGAGAGTGGTGAACTTGTCATTCTAGGTCATGTACCCGCGGATCTGATCCAACAGGTTCTTGTGAGTCCCAATCTCCCGCCGCGTTTGGTGATTTGGCAGCCGGAGATGCACGGAGACCCAAAGGAATACCGCTTGTGGGCTTGGACTGGGGATGTCGAGGTGTTTGACATCGAAACGCCGTTCGAGGAAGCGCTCCCCGTTACGCAGGCCTCCCAGGGGCCGCTGCCAGTTGGGCTGGCAAACCTCGGACAGCTGCTCCCCGCTGTGATCGTCACGGGTCTAGTCGATTCGGTCAATCCATGTGCCTTCGCGGTGATCCTGCTATTGCTGGCGTTTCTTTTCACCATTCGCCAGTCACGGCAACGCATCCTTCAACTCGGTTTTGTGTACATTGGGATGATCTTCTTGGTGTATTTTGCCATCGGTCTCGGAATCCTGCGGGCGGTGCGGCTGTCGAGTGAGCCTCACTTTGTCGCTCGCGTGGGGAGCTGGATTCTGATCGGTTTGGGCTTGATAAATCTGATCGAGTATTTTTATCCACGCTTCCCGATTAAGCTCCATATGCCAGTGATTGTCGGTCAGAAGACCAACGAGCTGCTCAAAAAAGCCACTATGCCAGCCACTGTCGGTGTTGGTTTTCTCGTTGGCTTGTGTACCTTCCCGTGCTCCGGAGGCGTATATGTCTCGATCATCACGTTGTTGAACGCGAAGACAACGCTGGG
>JABAOF010000161.1_pt4 | contig 11343 bp, 11 predicted proteins | sample 7062171 | NCBI WGS metagenome assembly JABAOF01 (sample SAMN14538628, study PRJNA623070) | marine sediment metagenome | biome: marine biome [ENVO:00000428]; feature: marine pelagic biome [ENVO:01000023]; material: deep marine sediment [ENVO:00002113] | place: India: Gulf of Khambhat ... | reverse complement strand
AGGCAAAACACCAATTGAGATTGTTGCAGTCTACGTGAACCATGTGGCACAATCGTTTTCCTCGGTTGAGCTGGCTCCAAAGGAACATACTCACTTGGGTATCGTCTACAGCTGGAACAAAGACTCTGTATACCATATCAACGTGGCAACTGTCGGAGGAACCCAAAACGCGGACTACTACAAGTCACCAACCTAAGCAAACAATGCACTCGCTCAGAACAAAGCCCCCGAGCATATCTGCGCTGTAGACGCAGATACCTTAACGGAGGCAGGCTTCCAATGCGTCTATTGCCTCATCTTGACCCTTGGCTTCGATCAGATCAATTTTGTAAAGGACCGCTAACTTCTTTGCGTTGTTGTTCAGTTTGGGTATAGCAATCAAACATGCCCTATTGGGAGTCGCGTCAAAGACTTTGGCGAACATAGCAATTACAGCTTGCTCTGACACCGCATCACCCGTTGACGTTGCTAGATCGAAGGCGTTAGCATTCTCAGAGTTCCCTGAACGATAGGCGATGATGTCAAACATGTGATTCGCCCCAGATTTCCCCTTCAAGAAACCAGGACTCTCCACCTGAAATCCTCGACTTTGCAAGAATTCCCTTATCGGAGCGATCAAGATCCAACCCAAGGATGCCTCTTGCATCGCTTCTTCGGTCATACTGTAGGAGTAAACATCTTTGTAGATGGCCTCCTCAAAACCGAAGTTGTGATGGCAATTGCGACAGAAGTGGGAAGTAATTGGAATATCGAAGCTTTTGCCACACTCATTGCAGGTGCACCAAACTCCAGCCTTTCTGTAGTCCATATCAGGCTTGGTCAATTTTACGTGGCATCTTGGACACATCAGCCTGTCCGCTTCTCGAAAATGCTCTTCAGTGTCAATGTACCCGCATTGGATGTGCTCGATCAAGGAACTCTTGCTTACGTCGAACGAACTGCAATACGGGCAGCAATAGCGGATGGAGACGTTGGCTGAACCGCAGTTGGAACAGTGGAGTGTCTTGTCGTAGAGCTTTCTCCTAAGAATGCCGAGTTCAGCAAGATTTTCCAGAAATTCCGTTGCTCTAGCACGATCACCTGTGATGTCTTCTACGATGGGATATCTATAGCCCTGCTCCAGATCATAGATGGGGTTCACTTCCATAATTTCCCCGCTAAGAAACTTGCTTATAAAAAGCTGCACGCGACTGTCCTTGTAAGTCTCGAACCACTTGTCTTTTGACCCTTCAGGCATAGGCTTCGTCCAACCAAGTAGCATCCAAGAACTGCTTTAGCTTTCACCTCAAAGCTGAACGTCTTATCACTTACGAAGGCTTTAAAACTTATGATTTAGCAATACATACGATTCTGATTCTCTTCTAGTTTCAAAACAAAGCAGAAGCAATAAACCCGCCTTCCAAAGCTTTGATTCTGAGGCACAACATGAGGTGTACAGCACTAGAAGATATAGCCATGAAGGAGTTTCAAGAAAACGGGTTCATTGCCTTCACGCGAAGAAATAGTCACGATGCGCCAAGCGTGAAGCCAGACATCGCACTTGCCAGCCCAGTCGAGTTAAAGACTATGAACCGCCAGAAAATCCCAATAGCCATAATTCGGCAAGATTCGTCTTTGACACAAACAGAGATAGCTAATAACACTTTTATGAAACGGGAAAGGTTTTCATAACGATGGAAACCTGAAGTGACCTTGAATGGCTCGGAACAAAAGAATAATCCATTGTCCCAAATGTGGTTTTACCTTCGACATAACATACGGTAGAACCTTCGCTTGTTCAGGATGCCCCTCTATCGTTCAATGTGGAATGGCGAAGTGCCCGAAATGTGGACACGAATTCCCATTGCCTGGACGTTTTGGAGACGCTTATTCCAACATATATCGCGGATATGAAAAGCAAGGTGAACCATAGCTCGTGCAACATCTCATTCAAGCGTTTTGCTATGTACCAAGCGATTTTTGCCGCACCACAATGACTACCGCTGATCCTGAGAATGTCAAAGCGCGTTCGATCAGAACCCTGTGGCGTCTTGCGCCGCTCTACAGACATAATCATTGGCTTTGTTTTCCGGTGCAAGACCATCACTCGGCAACTCTTAATAAGAACATTACAGTATTGCCAAATGCTAGTTTGACGAAGTGCGCACGCAAGAACACGCTGAAACTGGTGAATTCTGATGCCTTCTGAAAAGCCTTTGAGACGTTTGGTCTTCAAATGGACAGCGCTTAGAGGTCTCGCGGCAATCGTGCTTTTCATCGTCATAGCTTTTCTCGTCGAGTACATAATGATCTATCTGTTCGTTTCTATAGGTCTAACGGACGAGTTCCTCATATCGCAGGTTCTTAAGGTTCCAGGGACCGCCTTTTCCTTCACTGTCACTGTAAGCCCCATCTTTCATCTAACTCCTCTTGGTGTGATGACCGTCCTAGTTGCAAGCTGGACATACCTCACCAAGTACATTGCAGTAGTACCACGTGGATTATCAACACCTAGGAAAATGCAAAGGATTCCTAGAAAGCGATATGGGGGCACAAAAACGAAGCGCCTTGAAGGGATTAGACAATGGTGGAGAAAAGCTGGTGAAAAGCTGGGAAAGATCGGTCGCCGCGTAAAGGACGCTGTTCGTCGAACTCGGGGAATTTCCTATCTCTCTAGGCGTCTATCTTTCGCAAAGGCAACCATCAGAAGTGCCATCACAATCATCATGATCTTTCTAGCTTCAGCCTTTGCAATGTCTATTCTAGTCTATCCCGATCTGATCCATTCCAGGGTAATCGGGCTTTACGGATCCAATCCATGGTTCCACGGATTTGTGCTGAACACGCTGGCAACGGCACAAGCAATCGGCAGAGCCTTATCTCCAATCGCTTCGATAGATAGCGCGCTTCACACTGCAGCACCAGGATTCAGGCTAGCCCTTGAAGGGCTCGGAACAGCTATATCAGAGCCTCTAGCTAAACTTGATATCGTGTGGAAATACATGCTTTGCCAAAACGTTGCACCCTGGATTTCTGCAGTCACAGCTCTAGCGTATGGTAGGTATGCCTCCCTCGCATATCGTCGCTACAAGAGAAGATAGAAGACCTCGCAACCACCGACGCCGCTTGAGTTCACAGGCAAAAGAGAACACTTTGCGATATCTTTTTCTACAAACGTAGCCTTGCTCTCAGTGAGACTGGCACAATTGGCGAGACTTAAAGGATTCGAGAGACTCACCGACATTGATAACGCTCTCTCCATCTTTTTCAAGAAGCTTGAATTGAAGCGCATGAAACCGGTCCAGATCCCCGTCAAGAAGAGTCTAGGAAGAGTCACAGCGGGGGATGTTATCGCCGCGTACGATTTGCCTCGATTCAATCGTTCTGCTATGGATGGCTACGCCGTGAAGGCCCGAGATACCTTTGAAGCATCCCAGTTCAACCCGAGAGCCCTCAGACTGACCGAGGATAAGAAAGTCCAGAAGAACGAGGCAAGACGCATATGGACTGGAAATCCTCTGCCATCGGGAGCTAACGCTGTTGTAATGCTGGAACACACAAAAGAAATTCAGGACGGAATTGAAGTTTGGACCTCGGTTACTCCGGGCGAGAATGTTTCCAAGAAAGGTGAAGATGTCCGCAAGGGCGAGATGGCCATACGAGATGGAACTCGGCTGGGACCTCATCACGTAGCTTTATTGGCCGCCTTGGGGCTAGTTCAAGTCAGTGTTAGGGAAAAGCCCAAGGTTGCAGTTCTATCCACTGGCAACGAGCTTATTGACCTAGGCTGTAAACTGAAATCGGGTCAAGTGCTAGATGTGAATCGTCTCCTTCTCTCTTGTATGTGTGCAGAACTCGGCGTAGAAACAGTGGATCTCGGTATAGCAACGGATGATGCAGACGCGATCAGCATCAAGATTCGCGAAGCATTGAAGAAGGCTCACGTGACCATCACGACGGGTGGTACAAGTGTGGGAAAGGCTGATCTTGTTCCTGGAGTCGTCAACAGTATTGGAGAACCCGGTGTTCTTGTTCACGGGATAGCTATGCGCCCTGGTATGCCGACAGGGTTAGCGATTCTGCATGGAAAACCGATAATCATGTTGTCTGGTAATCCTGTGGCAGCCATGATTGGCTTTGAGATCTTTGGGCGGCCTCTTCTTACAAATCTGTTAGGACTGGAAGATGAACAGAGACCGATGGTCAAGGCTAGGCTGACGAACAGAGTTGCTTCAGCATTGGGACGACGAGTGTTTCTGAGAGTACACGTTGTCGAAAAAGACAACGAGTTTTTCGCTGAACCTGTCCGGATTAGGGGCTCTGGGATCCTTTCCACATTGACGAAGGCAAACGGATATGTGGCTATCCCGGAAGACCGTGAGGGCCTAGAGAAAGGTGAACCTATCACTGTGCATCTTTTCGACAGAATCGGGGCGGCGTAATGTTTAGAAAACTAGTGAGCTTAGACGAAGCGCAGAGAATCCTGAGAGACCACTTCTCTCCAAAACCTATCGGAGTGGAACAGATCCCTATTTCCCAAGCATGCAATCGTGTTCTCGCCAGAGATGTTGTAGCTTCAATTGATGTCCCACCTTTTGACCGGGCAACTGTGGACGGCTACGCGGTAAGAGCTGAAGATACGTTCGGCGCCGAGGAAAATAGACCGATCGCCCTCAAATTCTCCGGTGACATACCAGTAGGCATGCTCCCTAGCATCACCGTCGAACATGGAACCGCGGCTGGGATAGTCACTGGGGCACCTCTACCCAAGGGAGCCGACGCAGTCGTCATGATTGAATACACCGCCAGAAAAGGGAATACGGTCGTTCTGCGCCACCCAGTCTCTAAAGGAGAGAACATCATGAAAGCCGGTTCTGATATCAAAAAGGGCGAAGCCATCTTGGGGAAGAGTGAAGTACTATCTTCTCGAACGATCGGTGCCCTAGCTGCAGTCGGCTTGACAGAAATTGAAGTTCACAAACGACCAACAGTAGCCATTCTCTCCACTGGTGCAGAAATCATTGACCCGGGAAAGCGCTTGCCCCCCGGAAAAATCTATGACATCAATGCACACACCTTGAGCGCTGCAGTTGTGGAATGTGGTGGAGACCCCGTGAACTTCGGGGTTGTTTCCGATGAAGCAGACCATCTAAAGACGATGATTCAGAAGGCGCTGAATTCGGTTGACGTTGTCATGACTTCTGGAGGAGTGTCAGTGGGACCTAAAGACATCGTTCCCAAGGTGTTAGCTGTATTGGGCGCGCCAGGAGTGGTTGTCCATGGGGTGGCCATGAAGCCTGGAAAACCAACAACAATCGCAGTGATCAATGGAAAACCTGTATTCTCGTTGCCAGGCCATCCCACATCTGCTCTGCTCGCGTTTCACATGTTTGCACGTCCTATGATCTCCAGAATGGGGGGTAGAACTGAGGAACCTTTGGCCGTCCTCAAGGCTCTGGCAGCAACAAGAATGTTTCCTGCGAAGGGACGGAGAACGTTCATTATGGTGCAACTCGTCAAAGATGCGTCAGGTAGCTTGCTCGCTTCGCCTGTTCCCTTAGGGTTGTCTGGTGCGATAACTACGCTGACCAAGGCCGAAGGCTTTATCGAAATACGCGAGGAACGACAATTCGTCGACGTTGGAGACGAAGTTACGGTCTACTTGTTCAACTCGAAAAGCCACGTTTGGCAGTGCTAGCCGCAAATCCCTAGATCGTACTTTTCTTTGCTAGGTCTCACCGAATCGTCTCCTTCTCGAGACAACATATATAGTTGCCAAGGTCGTCATGACTAAATACATGACTAGAGCTAGGTGGAAGAGCAACATCTCAAGATTTGGGTTGAAAGTCTCCTTTACCACTGAAGGGTATAACGAGGTTGTGCCGAACGTTATTCCTATGAAGAAGAGCGCGATTACAAGTACAACGGACCACCTACTCATTCTGATTAAGCCGTAGGCGGCTGTCAAGCTGAGAAGCCCTAGAACGCCTATATGTGGGGGCGCAGCGAACCTAGTAAGTAAGAGATAAACCAGAAGCAAGCACCCAACTACTCCGTAGAAGCCAGAAAAGAGGGCCACACCAGCGTTCTCGATTTTGAATCTCATCTTCAACGCCGTTTCACACCCGTCCAGCCATTGCTTAAGTCCATCGAGGTAATAAATTAGTTTCGTACAGACCAAAATATTTAGGGTTATCGATCACATATCGGAGTTCTGGGGCTTGGAAATGAGTCATTACGAGCTTTTTGTCTCTCCATCGTCAGTTTTCAGTGGAATTCAAGCGGAGTTCGCGGAAGCAGAGTATGTGGTTCTTGGGGTGCCCTTAGATTTGACCAGTACTTACAGGTCAGGAGCCAGATTCGCGCCCACTGCCATTAGAGAGGCGTCACTCAACATAGAAACCTATAGTTTTAGAACAAGTATCGACGTGGAAGACTTGAAAATTCATGACTTGGGTGATCTGCACATAACTGGTGACGTGGAAGAGACCCTCAGACGTTTGGAGTTGGTCGCGAGAGATCTTCTAAAAACTGGCAAAACGCCTGTGGTAATTGGGGGCGAACATACGTTGGCTTTGGGGATGATGCAGGCTGAGAATGGGAATTCGGCCCTCGTGAGCTTTGACGCGCATCTAGATCTACGCAATGAATACATGGATCTGACTGTATCCCATGCTACTTTTATGCGTAGAATTAGGGAGCAAGTCAACCCGAAGGAGATTCTAGAGATTGGTACTCGCGCAGTCTGCAAAGAAGAACTGGACTACGCAGAAAAATTCGGCATTCAATCTGTAACTGCCAAGGAAATTCGCGAAAATGGGGCATCGAAAACGATAGGAGCTGTGAAGGACCTGCTCAAGGACTGCGAAAAAACCTACGTGACCATAGACATGGATGTCCTAGACCCTGCATATGCTCCTGCAGTTCAGAACCCCGAACCTGATGGATTAGATATGCCCGTCTTCCTCGATGTTCTCTGCGGAGTTTGTGACGAGCGAGTTACAGCGTTAGATCTGGTTGAAGTTACGCCTCATTACGATCAGGGAGTAACAGCAGTGCAGGCTGCGAAGACGTTGTTTGAATCGCTATGTCACGTAGAAAAGGCGCGAAGACAGTAACCCTAGGCTTCCTTGCAGAGCTTTGCCACGAAGAATCCGTTACATTCATGAATGTGTGGATAGAGCCTCTGGCATTCTCTTTGTCCCCGAAATCCCGGCAGACCCATATTGGGCGAAGTCGCTGCGAGTTCGAACTCAGGGTGCCACTTCAGAAATCTCTCGATCAGCATCTCGTTCTCTTCCAATGTAATGCTGCAGGTGGAATAGACCAGACGACCACTATGCTTCACGGCTTTCGCACATCGATTCAGCATTTCCCACTGGATCGTGGCCATGTCCCGTATCGATTTTCTAGTGAGCCTCCATTTGGCGGAGGGCATCTTGTGAAAGACTCCAGTGCCAGTGCAAGGAGGATCCAAAATCAACACATCAGCGGAAACGTTTACAGGAAGCAGATCATTCGCATCCGCAACGACTGGGGTAGCTATCTTGACGCCCATACGCTTCGTTTCCCTGGTCCAAACACGCATTCTTCTTTTTGAGTAATCGATAGAATATATCGCGCCCTTGTTTCGCATAAGCTGGGCCAGATAAGTTGTCTTTGCTCCTGGCGAAGCACAAACGTCCAACACTGTCTCGCCTGCCTGGGGGTTCGCGACCTCTATCGCGAGACAGCTAGCCTTGTCTTGGATGTAGAAAGCGCCGTCTCGAAAACTTGCTGTCTTCGTCAACCGGCGTTGATTCTTTATCACTTCATAGATGTGTCGGAGCTTGGGGACTTTTTCAAGGGTGACCCCCTCAGCCTCTACTTTCTTGAGAAGATCTTTCTCGGAGCCCTTCAAGGTGTTGATTCTTATGTACGTGGGCGGGATTTCGATGGTGCTTTCCAGATATCTTAGTGCTTCCGCTCGTCCTAACAATCGATAGCAGTAGTTCACAAACCATTCAGGGTTAGAAGTCAGAAGCGCTTTCTTCTTCTCATCACTGAAAGCGGGTGAAAGAAGATCATACGGTACATTCAATATCTTACCCAGAACCTCTTCAATTTGTTGCAGTTCGCGCCAGCCCAAAATCGAACGTCCCAGTTGAGCCACGTCCACCGCATCCTCAAAACCGCCATCTTTCAGCTTGGTCTCGTGAGTGTAGAGACGGAGAAAGGCTCGTACGCCAAGTCTGAAATCATCGAGGTTCCGGGGCTGTAGCGCGGATCGTAGGACAAAATCGATGAGATTCTTTCTGCGAATTGTCTCATATACCAATCTGTAGGCTAGCCCAATGACTTCTGGGTCTCTCACACCAAGCTGCTTGATGGTTCTGTTCAAGGCTGAACGCTCGCTTAGCCCCCTCAATTCGATCCAGCTTAATGTTTCGATAGCCAAAGTCCAAGCAGCTTTCAGCAAAGTTTCTCCTGAATACGGATGAGGTTCAGACGTTTTATAAAGCAACCGATGCACACGAAGGGCGCTAAAAGATTAAAAGACCCACAGATTAATGACTACTCCAGAGTAAAGCTGCAAGTCTGATGGGATAAAGACAGTATGAAGAGACGACTGGACGACTTTCTATCATCTCCTGATGGGGCGAGAGAGCAGAAGGCTCGATCACCTGTCGAGAAACGGCCCAAGAGAAGGAGGAAAACTGCATTTGAACCAGCTGTGGCTCCGCGAGATCTGCCGCCTTCCTATCTTGTATCTGCCGCGTATGATGGAAAGAGGCGATCTGCTTACGTTAAACTCTACGAGCCAGAATTGGCAAAGATTTTCTTGTGGTACGATACGACTGGGCACAAGCCTTACTGCCTCACGAACCTCACACCGAGGGAACTCGAAAACATCGATCGTCTGAAACTGCATCCGGGATTCGACCATTTTGAGACAGTAAAGAAATTCGACCCATTGAAAGATCAAACGGTACCCGTGACCAAGGTTGTTGGGAAAGACCCATTGACGATAGGTGGGCGCCCCACTGGTTGTGTACGAGATATCATACCGGAAGAATACTCCAAACTGAGCGGCGTAGAAGGAAACGCAAAGGTTTGGGAAGCGCGGATAAGGTACTATCAGAGCTACACCTATGACAATCAACTCGCACCCGGCATGATCTACAAGATAGAAAACGGAGCGCTTGTTCGAGTCGAACATCGAGGCGCTGAGAAGACGGTGAATGCCATACGTAAACTGTTCCCAGACGAGGTCGACAGTTTCCTGCAGAACATAGAAATGTGGGCTAGACTGCTGGAGTATCCAGCGCCTAAGTTCAAGCGGATAGCTCTAGACATCGAGGTCCTGCCGCCCATATTGGTGCGAGAAGGGGTCAAGACTGAGCGCGTTCCGGAACCCCGTGAAGCCGAGCATCCAGTCATTTGTGTTTCGTTTGCAGATTCGAGCGGTGGAAAACGGGTATTGCTTCTGAGGCGTGAGGGGGTTGAGGAAGGAAAGAAAGAGCTGCCTTCCGACGTGAAGACCGAATATTTTGATTCTGAAGAGAAGCTGATTCTTGAAGTTTTCAAGGTGCTCTGGGACTATCCTTTTCTCCTAACCTTCAACGGAGACGAATTCGATCTACGCTATTTGTCTCATAGAGCAGAGAGACTTGGTGTGAGAAGAAAACGCATTCCCATCGAGACTAGGAGAAGGGTCTGTCTCCTCAAAAACGGAATCCACATTGATCTCTACAAGTTCTTCTTCAACAAGTCTATCCAGATCTATGCCTTCAATCAGAAGTATCGCGACGTAACCTTGGACAGCGTAGGCACCGCCCTACTTGGCCTCCCCAAAATCCGATTCGAAAAGACAATGTCAGAATTGACCTACAACGAACTCGCTCGATACTGCTTGAGGGACGCTGAAATCGCCTTCGAGCTGACAGCCTTCAACGAAGACCTCGTTATGAAGCTGATCCTCGCCCTTACGCGAATCAGTCGGATGCCTATGGAAGACGTGAGTCGCCAGGGCGTTTCAAGGTGGATTCGAAACCTACTTCATTATGAACATCGGCGGAGGGATATGCTAATCCCAAACGCCGAAGACATATTGGCGCTCAAAGGCGCCACTGCCACCAAGGCCATCATAAAAGGTAAGAAATACAAGGGGGCCATCGTGGTTGACCCTGTGCCTGGGGTGCACTTCAATGTGGCAGTCATGGATTTTGCGAGCTTGTACCCGTCTATAATCAAGGTCTACAATCTCGGGTACCAGTCGATTCTCTGTCCCCATGAAGAGTGTAAGGATAACGTGGTTCCTGAGACGCCTCACTGGGTCTGCAAGAAAAGCAAAGCGCTTGAAAGCCTCTTGATTGGTTCCCTCAGAGACTTGCGAGTAAGGTGGTATAAACCAAAATCCAAGGACAAATCGCTGTCCAGAGAGTTGAGAAGCTGGTATGATGTCATACAGAGTGCGTTGAAAGTTATTCTAAACGCCAGTTACGGTGTCTTTGGAGCGGAGTCCTTTGACCTCTACTGTCCACCTGTAGCTGAAGCGACGGCGGCGATTGGGAGGCACGTCATAACTGAGACGATAGACAAGGCCAGAGCCTTGGGGATCGACGTAATTTATGGAGACACTGACAGCCTTTTCCTCAAGAATCCTTCGCGGGAGCAGATAGAAGGCTTGACAACGTGGTCCAAACGTGAACTGGAAATGGAGTTGGACGTGGATAAGGTCTACCGCTATTCAGTCTTCAGTTCACGGAAGAAGAACTACTTGGGAGTATTGCCGGATGGAAGTGTTGACGTGAAGGGGATGACGGGGAAGAAAAGGCATATCCCTGATTTTATCACAGATGCTTTTGATCAGATGGAAAATCGATTGGCTCAGGTCAGGTCACCTGTAGATTTTGACGAAGCAAAGAGAGATATCCGAAGAATCGTGCGGGACCGCTATTCGATGTTGAAGAACCGCGAGTGGAAATCTCTTGATGAATTAGCCTTTGAGGTGGTTCTGGGAAAGACTCTTGCAAGTTATACGAAGACGACACCGCAGCACGTCAAGGCTGCTACCCTGCTTCAGGAGAAAGGGTACGAGTTGAAAGCTGGAGACATTATTCGATTTGTTAAAGTTCTCAGGGATCCGAATGCAAAACCTGTTCAGCTTGCTTCAGCCAGTGAGATTGATGTGGACAAATACTCGGGATATCTGCGTTCAACCTTTGATCAGGTTCTGGACGCCATGGGCTTGGATTTCGATGAAATCATCGGATTGACGAAACTCGAGCGCTTCATGTAACATTCTGCTGGCAGCTATCGCCGCGCTCGGATGTGCTTGATTTCCACTCCTTCTTCAGTGGGCTTGAAGGGAATACGGTATTT
>JABAOF010025545.1_pt1 | contig 11344 bp, 10 predicted proteins | sample 7062171 | NCBI WGS metagenome assembly JABAOF01 (sample SAMN14538628, study PRJNA623070) | marine sediment metagenome | biome: marine biome [ENVO:00000428]; feature: marine pelagic biome [ENVO:01000023]; material: deep marine sediment [ENVO:00002113] | place: India: Gulf of Khambhat ... | reverse complement strand
GGGCTCGACGAGTACAAGAGGGAGTTTGCAAGGAGCGCCGATTTCGCGAAGGGTTGGTCGGTTAAAGATCCGGGAAATGTTACCCTTATAGACACAGTGAAAAATGCTAAGCCACAGGTTCTGCTCGGTCTCTCCGGCGTCACCGGCTCCTTCAGCGAAGAGGTCGTCAGGGCAATGGGGGAAGGGTGTGAGCGTCCCGTTATTTTCCCCCTGTCGAATCCCACGAGCTTCGCCGAGGCGCGGCCCGAGGATATCTACCGCTTTACTGGCGGAAAGGCAATCGTTGCCACGGGAAGCCCTTTTCCCGATGTGGACTACAAAGGGAAGGTGTTCATCGTCGGACAGGGAAACAACGTTTTTATCTTTCCCGGAGTCGGCCTGGGAGCCCTTCTGGTGAAAGCCCGGGTGATAACCGACGAAATGTTCACCGTGGCCGCGCAGAGGCTTTCCGAGCTCGTCTCTCCCTACCGGCTCGAGTTGAATTGCGTCTACCCCGCGATTTCCGATTTGAGAATGGTTTGCCGGGAGCTTGCGATCGAAGTGGCGAAAATGGCGATGGAGCAGAAGGTGGCGAGCAAACCGGTTGTGCCCGAGCTTTTGGCGGAATTGGTGGTATCCCGCATGTGGTCGCCCATGTACGCCCGGTATACGCGGGGTGCCCCGCATCTGGATTGAAGAGGGGGAAAAAAGACCGGTGAGGGAAAGGGATTAAATTCCATCACGTTCGTATTGAGTCTCTGTTCACGGTTCGTCGTTTTTTTCGTTGCCTCCTCTTGGTCTTCAGGACACTACAGCCTCCGGGCAATCTGACCGTCAGCGATTTCGCGCCCGGCGGTTTAACGGACGAATCGGGGAGAGGACTGCTTTGATTAATCCTTACTCCTCGATTTATAATGCATACTATGGGCTATTCGGAACTTCTGGAAAATAAAAAATTCAGGTGGCTCCTGGCAAGCATTGCCGTCGTTGCTCCGCTTGAAATTCTCTCTTTTTTCGCCATCCGCCCCCCCATGGCATTGACCGTGCCCCTTTATGGTGCCATGATCCTCATCTTCGGAAGGGGTGTTGTCCGCAGCGGCATTTCGGGGCTAGCCCGGTTCGATTTTTCCAACATCAACCTCCTGATGACGGTGGCGATTGCAGGTGCAGTATATCTCGGTCATCTCGAGGAAGCGGTGATAATCGTCGTTCTGTTCTCGCTGGGGGAGACGCTGGAGGAATTCGGCGTGCGCAGGAGCCAGCGGGCCATAGAGATGCTCCTGGAAAAAGTTCCCCTGAAAGCCACGATCAAGGGGGAAACGGAGAGCGTTTCCGTGGAAGAGGTACCTGTGGGAGCGGTCATTGTGGTCAGGCCCGGCGATCAGATACCCCTTGACGGCGTCGTCGTCGCCGGGAGTTCGCTGGTCGACGAGGCGGTGATCACGGGAGAGCCCCTGCCGAAAAACAAGTACGAGGGCGATACGGTATTTGCCGGGACTCTCAACGGGCAGGGGTACCTCGAAATCGAGGTGAATAAAAATGCGAAGGAGTCGACTCTCTCCCGCATCATAGAGCTAACGGGCGAGTCGCTGGAGAAAAAATCGAGAGCGCAGCGCTTCATCGAGCGGTTTGCGCGGTACTACACCCCCCTGATGCTCATTTTGTCCGTTGCCCTGGTCGTCGTCCCCGTGATATTTTTCGGGGAGCCCTTCGCCCCCTGGTTCGTCCAGGCACTGACCCTCCTCATCATTTCCTGCCCCTGCGCGCTCGTGATAGCGACGCCCGTTGCGATGTTTTCCGCAATCGGCAACGTGACCATGAAGGGAGCCCTCGTCAAGGGGGGGAGGTTCATGGAGGAAGTGGGGAAGGTGAGGGCCATCGCCTTCGACAAGACGAGGACGCTCACCAGGGGGGAACCCGTCGTTGCCGATATCATACCTATGAACGGCTTCAGCGCTACCGAGGTCCTGGCCTGCGCCGGCGGTCTGGGGGCGTTCTCGGAACATCCCATCGCGAAGAGCATCCTCCAGCGGGCAGAGACGATGGGCGTTTCGGGTCACCGGTTCGAAAACTTCCAGGCCGTTCCCGGAAAAGGGGTCAGCGGGGAGTGCACGGTATGTTACGACAGCCACCACTGTATGGGAAGCCTGCGGTTTGTCGCGGAAGAGCATCAGGTGGATGATGCGGTGGTGAGGATGGTGGAGGAGCTGGAGAAGGAGGGGAAAACCACCATCGTGATTACGGATGACAGGAGGGTCAAGGGGATCATCAGCGTGGTGGACGAGATCCGGGAAGAGAGCTATCCACTCATAGCGCATCTTGGCCAGATGGGGATCGTTCCCGTTATGCTCTCGGGCGATAACCGCTCTTCGGCAATGCACGTTGCCGCGCAACTGGGGATTAAGGACGTGCGGTGGGGGCTTCTGCCCGAAGATAAGGTGCGTGAGCTTGAGGGCCTCGCGGAGCAGTACGGGCATGTGGCGATGGTGGGAGACGGAATAAACGACGCTCCCGCGCTGGCCGCGTCATCCGTCGGTATCGCCATGGGTGCGATCGGGTCCGACGTGGCTATAGAGAACTGCGACATTGCCCTCATGAGCGATAACATAAGCCTGGTGTCGTACTTGGCCAATGTGGGGAGGAAGTGCGTCGCCAAGATCAAGGTCAACGTTGGATTCGCGATAGGGGTGAAGTTCCTCTTTCTGGCCCTTGCTGTGGCGCAGATGAGCAACCTCGCCATGGCGGTGTTTGCCGATGTGGGGGTCACGGTTCTCGTGATCCTCAACAGTCTCAGGCTTTACAGCTACTATCCGCTCAACCGGAGTTATTCTTTGATTTCGCAATAAATTCTTTGACGTATGACCATAATCTATATAAACTATTGGAAATATAGATTATCAATTCTGCCAGGGAGGGATCGATGAAGGTATCGAAAAAACTCGAGTATGCACTGCGTGCTCTGATTTTCATGGCCAGCAGGGAACACGAGAAGATCTTCCTCATCAAGAACATTGCGTCGTTAAATGGCATACCGAAGAAGTTTCTCGAGCTTATACTCCTGGAGCTGAAAAACGCAGGGATCCTTTCGAGCAAGCGGGGGGTATCCGGGGGATATAGGTTTTTCACACCTCCGTCGCAGATTTCGGTGCTCGACGTTTACCGGGCGATCGAAGGTGAGATTGAGCCCACTGAGTGCATTCGCAGGGTTGATGCCGATTGCGAATCGGCCGTGGAACCCGAATGGTGCGCCATTCGCGCCCTGATGGAGGATGTCAAGGTACGCCTCGAAGATCAGATGAAAAAATGGAGCATCAAGAAGATGGCTGACTTAGAGAGGGAGCTCCGGTCGAAGTCGGCTGAGAGCATGGTTTTTCACATATAAACCGTACAGGTTGTGACTATTCCAGTGAAGGAGAATCGGGAAGAGAGGTTCTTTCATGAAGTACGCGTCTGACGTAACGAAACTTGTGGGAAATACTCCTCTTGTGAAGCTCAATCGGGTGACCGAAGGCGCCGGGGCGACGGTCCTGGCGAAACTCGAGTTTTTAAACCCCCTGGCGAGTGTGAAGGACAGAATCGGCGTGTCGATGATCGAGGCTGCTGAGTACGATGGAAAGATCGATAAGAATTCGGTCATCATCGAACCGACGAGCGGCAACACGGGGATTTCCCTCGCCTTCGTCTGCGCCGCAAGGGGATACCGGTTGGTTCTCACCATGCCGGAGACGATGTCGGTGGAGCGGAGGAAGGTCCTGATCGCTCTCGGGGCAGAGTTGATCCTGACACCCGGCCCGGAAGGGATGAAAGGTGCAATAAAGAAGGCAGAGGAACTGGCAGGGGAGATCCCAAATTCCTTTATTCCCCAGCAATTCGAGAATCCCGCGAATCCGGAGGTCCACAGGAGAACGACGGCAGAGGAGGTGTGGCGTGATACGGACGGGGAAATCGACGTCTTCGTGGCGGGAATAGGAACGGGGGGAACGATCACAGGCGTGGGAGAGGTGGTCAAGGCGAGGAAGAAGGGAGTCCACTTTGTCGCCGTTGAACCAGTCGACTCGCCTGTACTCTCTGGAGGCAACCCGGGGCCGCACAAGATCCAGGGAATAGGCGCGGGGTTCGTTCCCGGCGTGCTCAATACGGACATTTATGACGAGATCATCACCGTCAAAAACGAGGACGCCATGCAGATTTCGAGAAGGCTGGCGAAGGAGGAAGGACTGCTCGTGGGGATATCCGCGGGAGCGAACACCTGGGCTGCACTGCAGGTGGCGAAAAGACCGGAATTTTCAGGAAAACTGATCGTGGTCGTTCTCCCCAGCGCCGGTGAGCGGTATCTCACGACAGAACTGTTTGATTTCGGTGATGTTTGATATTCATGGAGCTGAATGTGGCGGGGGAGAGAATGCCCGCCGGATGGCCCACGTATTCTGCATGGTATCGGGGGTGAGGTGAAAAAGGAAAAGGCACTTCACACGAAAATAGCCCAGATCGGCGTCGGGTTCGACCATCGCTTCGGCGCCATAAGTGTCCCCATATACCAGACGGCGATATACAAAAAAAAGTTCGGCGAGAATCTGGGCTACGACTATTCCCGATCGGAAAATCCCACGAGGACCGCCCTGGAGAGTGCCATCGCGGAGCTCGAAGAGGGTGCACGGGGGCTCGCGTTCTCCTCCGGGATGGCTGCAATTACCTCCCTTTCATTTCTCTTCGAACCGGGCGATCTTGTGATCGTGAGCGATGATCTCTACGGGGGTACCTACCGCTTTTTCCAGGAAATAATAAGGAAATACGGCATAACCTTTCACTACATGGACCTCTCAGACGTCGAAGGCGTGGAGGAGTTCATGAAGGGGAAAAAAGTTCGGGCGATTTTCATCGAAACACCCACCAACCCGCTCATGAAAATAGCCGATATCAGAAGGCTCGTCGCCCTTGCGAAAACGCAGGACGCAATTACCATCGTGGACAGCACGCTGACGACACCTCTCTTGATGAAACCCCTTCAGCTGGGAGCCGACGTTGTGGTGCACAGCGCGACGAAGTACCTGGGAGGGCACAACGACCTCATAGGGGGCCTGCTCGTTACCGCCGACGCCGAACTGGGGGAGCGGCTCTACTTCAAACAGAAAGCCGCAGGGGCCATCATGGGGCCCTTCGACTGCTGGCTCCTCATTCGGGGCATGAAGACCCTCGCCGTGCGCCTCGCGAAGGCACAGGAAAATGCCGAGGCGATCGCAGCGCACCTCTATCGCTCAGGGGGGGTGGGAAAGGTCTATTTCCCCGGATTACCGGGACACCCGGGAAATGACGTTCATTTTTCGCAGGCAGAGGGGCCGGGAGCGGTTTTGTCCTTCGAGCTCCAAGAGGGGTCGATACTGCCGCACTTTTTCGATTCGCTGAAGGTGGTAAATCCGGCAGAGAGTCTCGGGGGTGTTGAGTCCCTCACCACCCATCCGGCCACCATGACGCACGCCGACATCCCCGAAGGGGAAAGGCTGAGGATCGGTATAACCGACAATCTCGTAAGGATATCCGTGGGGATCGAAGACCTCTCCGATCTCATTCCCGACATTGATAATGCAATCAGAGCCTGTTTCGGCTAGAGTAAGAGGGTGAGGGGGACAGGGCCCCTCTCCTCATCGGTATCGCACCCGGGTCCTTGAATATGAACCCGCATATTGCATGATCGTACCTATGAGTCCTACAGTCTCGGTTCTGATGCCCGTTTACAACGCCTCGGCGACGCTCTCCGATTGCATCGAGAGCGTGCTCAGCCAGACCTACGCCGATCTCGAGCTCGTCTGTGTCGATGACGGGTCGACGGACGGAAGTGCCCGGATGATCCAGGAGGCGGGAAAGCGGGATAGGAGGGTGAAACTCATACGCGGCGGACGGCGCGGGATCGTGGGCGCCCTCAATCTCGGCCTTACGGCCTGCTCCGGGAAGTTCATCGCCAGGATGGATGCCGATGATATCATGCATTCCGAGAGAATACGGGAGCAGCTGCGCTATTTTTCAGATGGCGGAAGATTCGATTTGATCGGTGCGAGGGTGAGGATGATCAGCGATTCGGGTGTCCTCTCCCCGGGAGTGATGCGTTATGAAACGTGGACGAATTCCCTCTTGTCTCACGAAGCCATGATGCAGGATCTGTTCGTGGAATCGCCCCTGGTACATCCCACGTTTTTCCTCAGGAAGGAGTACTACGAAGAGCTGGGAGGATATCGGGACCACCCCTGGGCGGAGGACTACGATCTGATACTCCGTGCCTACCTGAAAAATGCCACCTTCGGCAAGGTTCCGGAACCGCTTCTTCTCTGGAGAGATTCGGGCGAAAGATTGATCAGGAATGATCGGAGGTGCCAGAGAAGTGCCATGTTCCGGGCAAAGGTCCATTATTTCCTGAGAGCGGGATTCATGTGGCGGAAAGGTTCGGTGGTGATAGCCGGGACGGGGCCCTCCGGGAGGGAGGTGGCGCGATTGTTCCTCGATGAGGGGATCCGGATCAAGTGTTTCGTCGACAACCTCGGGGGTCCGGAGAACAGGACGGTCATGGGCATACGGGCATTTGGATTCGGTGAGAAGGCGCCGGCGGAGTTTTTCCGTAAGCTCGGCGATTCCTATTGCATCCTCTGCATCGGCGATGATGGAGGAAAAAGAGCCTTCACCCGGCGGCTCGAGGAAGCCGGGATGGTTCAGGGAAAGGATTTTGTGCGCTTTGTGTAGGGAGAGTGTATGACACGTCTCGCCTCTCCGGTAAAGCTCATCTCGGCGATACTCTATCGGGATGAAGAGCCTCTCCAGGAAGCGCTCAGGTCTCTCGAGGAGAGGTTCTCCCGGACCGATTACCGGAGCGCGCCCGTTTCCTTCGAAGGGACGCGATACTACGAATCTGAGATGGGCAGCGGGCTCCTGCGGGCGCTACTCTCATTTGAAAAGCTCGTGGACCCCGCATTTCTCGTTCCGGCAAAGCTGGCGGCAAGAGACATAGAGGACACGTCGAGGAAGGAAGGAAAAAGAAGGGTAAACATCGATATGGGGTATCTCGACCACCACAAGATGGTTCTGGCATCGTTCAAAGAGCGGGGCAACAAGATCTACTTGGAAAGAGGCGTGTGGGCCGATATGACGCTCTTTTTCCGGAAGGGAAGCGTCGATCCCCTTCCCTGGAGCTTCCCGGATTTTAAAGCTGGTCTTTACGACAGGGACCTTCTGGACATACGGAGGGTTTACCAGGAACAGATGAGGAGTCTCAGATGATGAGAAGAAACATCGCAGCGCTTTCTCTCATTTCGGCGCTTGCCTTTGTACTCATAATACCCCCGGAGCAACTCCCTGGCCGCGCCGGTGGGCAGGACCCTTACGCTGCCAGGCGCCTCGAGATGGTCAAAGAGCAGATCGAAAAAAGGGGTGTCAAGGATGGGCGGGTGCTGGAAGTCATGCGGCGGGTGCCGAGGCACCTTTTTGTCCCTGCCGATCTCCGCCACAAAGCGTATAACGATCATCCGCTTCCCATCGGAGAGGGACAGACCATCTCACAACCCTATATCGTGGCGCTCATGACGGAACTGCTGGAGGTACAGCCGGGAAACAGGGTTCTCGAGGTCGGCACGGGGTCGGGGTATCAGGCGGCGGTCCTCGCAGAGCTTGCCGGTGAGGTTGTCACCATCGAGATCTTCAAGACGCTTGCCGATTCGGCAGGTGAGAGGCTTGCGAGGCTCGGGTTCGGGAAGGTGAAGGTCATCCATGGTGACGGCTATTTCGGGTACGAGTTGCTCTCACCCTTTGACGGGATCATCGTTACCTGCGCGGCCCCGCATATTCCGCCGACCCTCACCGCGCAGTTGAAGGAGGGGGGCAGGATGATCATTCCCGTGGGTGCTCCTTTCATGACACAGAACCTGATGCTGGTGAAAAAGGGGAAGGACGGGACGGTTACGACCGAGTCTGTGCTCCCCGTCATTTTTGTCCCTCTCCTCGGTCACTGAGGAAAGATCCAATTATGTCTCTTGCACTGTTTCTCTCTCAGGCCCTGTCCCTTCTCCTCGAACTGGCGCTTTTTCGGTTTCTCTCCATAGAGCATTTCCACCAGTTCGCTTCGGTTACGGTGGGAGTAGTGCTTGCGGGGTATGGCTTTTCGGGTATTCTCATCTTCCTGCTCGGCAGAAAAAACAGACGCTTCTACGATCCCGTCCCGTACATTTCTGCATTTCCCGTGGCGATAACCTCGTCCATCATCTTCCTCTTTCTCATCAAGGTTGAGCCCTCCCATCTTCTCGTCTCCCCGGAAAAATCCCTCCTCCTTTTCTTCCTGTTTCTTGGTTTTCGGTGCCCCCTTTGCCCTTTCGGGAGCCATCGTCGGGAGCGCTTTCTCGTCGCTTCCGGTGAGCAAGTTCAGGGTTTACGCCCTCTCAATGGTTGGTGCCGGCACGGGCGTCCTTCTCTGGCTTCCCCTGTCAAGATTTTTGTCGCTGAAGTCGATCCTCGCTGTTATCGTCATCGTCTCGGCTCTCTTAATTTTTTTGGTACCCGGAAAAGATAAGGGGCGGACACTGACGAGGCTCGCTATATGCCTCTTCTCGTTTGCCGGGGTCCTTTTCGTTTCCTTCAGTCCCCAGCCTCTGTCAGAGTATAAGGCCCTCACCCAGTTTTTCAAAATCGGGGACAGCCGGGTCCTCGCGAAGACATTCGATATCGATGGGGAGTACCTGGCGGGATCTACGGCTTCCCTCCACGCCCTTCCCGGCCTGTCTCCCCGGTACGGAGGTGACGTGCCGGAGCAGATCTTCGCATACCTTGACGGCAACGTCTGCGGTTGGTCTCTTATCCCCAGTCCGGGGAAGTACCGGGATCTGCTCGGGTTCATGCCGGAGTCGGCCCCGTTCGTGAAGGGCGGTTCCCGCGTTCTCATAACGGGCTACGACTCGGGTGTCCTGCAGGCGATGGCATCAGGAAATGGCTACGGTAGCATTGTCGTAGCCGAGAGCAGAAAGGGGTTTCTCTCCCTCATGTGGCAGGTCGGGCGGTTTGACGATGAAAGGGGCAGGATCGTTCCCACGGCACCCCTTCACTATATCAGGGAAACTTCCGATCGCTTCGATCTGATCTTCATCCCCGAGGTGGGTGCGCTCTCCTATTCGATGATGTACGGAAAGCCCCTTTCGGAAAACTACCTTTTTACACGGGAGTTGATGCGTAAAGCTCTGCGGCTGCTCACAAAGGGTGGCATCATCGCCCTTTCCGGATGGAGTAAGAACCCGCTCCGCGAGGAGGGAAAGATCCTGAATCTTTTCAGAGAAATTTTGCCTTCAGATCAGCGGCGTACTTTCGCTGAGCGGGTCATCGTCGTGTACGGCTACTCGCGGTTCGTCATCATGATAACCCCCGATTCCTTCGACGGCACATTCATCGACAGGGTGGGCCTCTTCCTTCAAAAGACCGGTTTTCCCGCCATCGTGAAAGGTCTGCCGGTCGATGGCGATTACCGGGACCGGCGATATGAGGAGGCCATGCTGGCGTTTTTACGGGGCGACGACGAATTGGTGCGGCGGCTTCCCTTCTCTTTTGCGGTGCCGGATTTCGACAAGCCCTACTTCTACCGCTTTTTCCGCCTCGGTGAGGCGGGAGAAATTTACCGGGAACTGGGAAGGACATCCCTCGTCTTTTTCGAGTCGGGATACCTCATGCTGCTTTTGTCGCTCGCCGTCGTCACCCTGTGGGGCACAGCCGCAATTCTGGTGCCCTCCCTGTTCGTATTGAACGCCTATTCCCGGAAGCGAGCTGCCGGGTTCGGCCTGCTCGCCCTCGGCGTGCTGTGCGGGTTCGGCTACACGATGGCTGAAATGATTCTCGTGGGGAGGGCATCGTTCTTTTTCCGCTCCTACACGGAGGGCTTTCTCGCCGTCCTGGCAATCTTTCTCACTTTTTCAGGGCTGGGGGCGGTTTTCGGGGAAAAGTTCTCCCGGGCGGACAGGAGGATGTACCTCTTCATTTCGCCGGCCGTGGTAGCCCTACTCTCTATGGCGGCGATGCTGCCGTTTTCTTTCCCGGTACCGGGATTTTTCGGTAGAACGGCGGAGATTATCATCTTCTCAGCCCTGTGCGGCATCCTGTCGTTCCTCCTCGGGCTCTACCTTCCGCCCGTTCTTGCGCTGATGCAGGAAGTTGCGGGAGCGGAGGGGCTCGTGGCGCTCTGGGGAGTCAACAACTTCTCATCGCTTTTGGGATCCCTGATAACTCCCGTGATTACGGTGAGCTCTGGATTTTTCGCTGCATTTTTGGGGGTCTCGGCGGCCTACCTGATCTTCGCCGCTCTTTTCAGATGGCGGAGGACCTGATGTGTCACGTTCAGTGCCTGGAGGGAAAGAGGGGCGGTTGGACGATCCCGGCCTCTTTCAGGATCTTCTCATACCTCTTTGAGCGGTAGAGGAGGTATTTTTCATAGATCCTGATGATATTTCGGCCCGTCATGGGTTGCATCCTCTCGCTCATGTCCATGCACAGGTCCACGAGATCCGGAAATTTCTCGGAGAGTTCCCTGAACACCGGGATAAACGATTCTTCGCTGAGGGAGGTGGCGCTTTTCAGGGATGATTCCACATTCGAGTAGGCTCTCGAGCCGATGGTGATGTAAAAGTTCTGGTCGGCTAACTTCTGCTGGATGAAATCGGAGAAAAAACCCGATAGAAAGAGACAGAAATCTCCTATCAGCTTGTAATCCCTGACTTTTTCTCTGGTGCCCTTGCCGGAGGTATGTAAAAATTTAACCGACAGGGGCATTTCGGGATCATCCCGTGACAGGGAGAAAGCGACGTCGCTCCTTACATACTCCGTCAGAAGGCCAACGAGATACGATCTGGTCAGGCCGTTTATACTCACCGGGTTTTCAGAGACCACCTCGTCCAGCCTTTCCTCGAAGAACTCTCTTATCGACCTGTTTTCGATTATTCTCACCATCTGGAGAATCACCCTCTTGGCCCCATGCCGTATCCCGGGGGGCTCTTTATTTGCCTTTCGTCTTTATTTATAATATCGGTCAAAAAGCCGGGTTTTTTGAGGGCAACCACGGGGGGGCGTATGCAGGTACTTCAGGCGGTGATAAACAGAAGAAGCATCAGGAGGTTTGAGAGAAAAGAGATCCCGGAAGATCTGATCCATCACCTCGAGGACAGCCTCATCTGGGCTCCCAGTGCTGGCAATCTTCAGAGCAGGCGGTTCTATTTTATCTACCGTGACGACCTGAAAGGGAAACTGGCAAGAGCAGCCTATGACCAGGATTGCATTCTTTCGGCCCCCCTGGTTGTGGTGTGCTGCGCCGACCAGCGAATCGAACTGCACTACGGCGTGAGAGGCACGAGTCTCT
>JABAOF010000779.1_pt1 | contig 11346 bp, 10 predicted proteins | sample 7062171 | NCBI WGS metagenome assembly JABAOF01 (sample SAMN14538628, study PRJNA623070) | marine sediment metagenome | biome: marine biome [ENVO:00000428]; feature: marine pelagic biome [ENVO:01000023]; material: deep marine sediment [ENVO:00002113] | place: India: Gulf of Khambhat ... | reverse complement strand
AGAGAAGAGAGGTTGAAGTTTCACCCCGATTACAGGGAGGGCTCCCGCCGTGAAATCACGGTTGGACCGAGTAAGGGGTATGCCATCTCTCCGGAGATCGTTGAGCTCTTGGAAGCGAGAAGCAGGGTGGATCCCGACCAAATCGATCTATCGGCCATCGACTATGAGACCGATGTCTTGATCATCGGTGGGGGAGGAGCAGGCACGGCTGCAGCCTTATTGGCTCAAGAGCAAGGAGTGAAGGTCATTATCGCAACGAAGTTGAGGCACGGCGATGCCAACACCATGATGGCTGAAGGGGGTATCCAAGGGGCGACAAAGGGGAGCAAGGATTCACCCTACTACCACTATCTGGATGTGATGGGAGGGGGCCATTTCAAGAACACCCCGGAATTGGTATATACCCTGGTCACCGAGGCACCCAAGGTCTTAGCTTGGTTGGAGTCCATGGGGATGATGTTCGGCAAATCCGAAGGTGGGACGATGCTGACTTTACACGGAGGGGGCACATGCCGGCAGAGGATGCATTACGCCGCGGACATCACCGGGGCTGAAATCATGAGAACCCTCAGGGATGAGGCAAGAAATCGGATCGAGGATATCAGGGTATTGGAATTCTCTCCGGCGGTGGAACTGATCCTGAACGAGCACGGTCATTGCGCCGGCGCCGTTTTCTACAACATGGAGACGGAGGAATATTTTAATGTCAAGGCGAAGGCGGTCGTCATGGCCACGGGAGGTTCGGGAAGGCTCCATATACAAGGGTTCATGACGACGAATCACTATGGGGCGACCGGGGATGGTTTAGTGATAGGGTACCGGGCAGGGGTGAAACTGTGCTTCCTCCATACAGTGCAATACCACCCTACCGGGGTCGTCTTTCCTGAGCAAGCTGAGGGCCTGCTCATCACGGAGAAGTTCAGGGGAGCGGGGGCACATGTCCTGAACGTTGATGGAAAACAATTTGTGAACGAGAAGGAGCCGAGGGATGTCGAGTCCGCATCCTTTATCAGGGAATGTGCGGTAATCGGTAAGGGTGTCCCAACACCCACGGGAAAGGTTGGGATATGGCTCGATTCCCCCCTGATCGATCTGCTCAAGGGCGAGGGAACAGTGAAAAGGGAGTTTCCGGGAAAGCATATTCTGTTTCGCCGTTACGGGATCGATATCTCGAAAGAGCCCATGCTTGTCTTTCCCACACTACACTATCAAAATGGAGGGCTGGAGTTTAATTCGGATTGCGCGACCTCGGTACCTGGCTTCTTCATTGCGGGCGAGGTAACTGGAGGAATCCACGGTGAGAACCGCCTCATGGGGAATTCCCTCCTTGATGTCTGTGTTTTTGGTCGGATTGCAGGGAAGAATGCAGCTGTCTATGCCAAGGAGGGGACAGAGGAGGGGAGGTTGACGCTTGAACACGTCAAGAACTATCACAGGGAACTGGAGGAGGCCGGAATAGTTACGGGGAGGGTGGCCCCGATGCTGCTACCCGATTATGGCAATCCGGAAGTGAGGGAAAGACAGTTGACCGCCCACTATGTGGGAACTATTCGGTAAGACACCGCTATCGGAGCTCTGGGTCGACCTCAAGGAGCGGGGGCAGCGGAGCCCCCGCTCCTTTTTTGTGGACAAGAGTTGTCTGAACATTCGTCGAAGAGCTCTCCAGAAGCTTAGGGAACTTCAGGCTGCAAGTCCTTGTACAAGGGGGAAGTTTTTGATATAAATGCATAAAGTGGTGGGAGATTGTCCATGAAAATTCACGAGTATCAGGCCAAGGAGATCTTCAGGCAGTTCGGCATTCCCGTTCCGCGTGGTGCGGTGGCGGAAACACCCGGAGAGGCGAGGGAGATTGCTCGGCAGATAGGCGAAGGGAAAATCATGCTGAAGGCCCAAATCCACGCTGGGGGAAGGGGGAAGGCGGGTGGCATCAAATTGGCCGGTTCGCCGGAAGAAGCGGAGGCGGTTGCCGAGGAGATGATTGGCATGCGGTTGGTTACCGCCCAGACGGGTCCCGAGGGTCAGGAGGTGCGAAAGGTTTTAGTAGAGGAAGGGATGGTTATTGAAAAGGAGTTTTACCTCGGGGTAGTTGTGGATCGGAGTAGGGTGTGCCCCGTTCTCATGGCAAGTGACCAAGGAGGGGTGGAGATTGAGAGGATTTCCTCCAAAAACCCCGAGAGGGTTCACATGGAATATGTGGATCCATCGGTGGGGTTGAGGCCCTTTCAGGTATCCAGGTTGGCTTTTGGTTTGGGGTTAGACGCCGCCGTGATGGGGAAGGCGAGAAGTGCTTTTGGTGGACTTTATCGGGCCTTTTGGGAGAAGGATTGTCTCCTAGCGGAGATTAATCCCCTTGTTCTCACAGAAGGAGGGGAGCTGGTTGCGCTGGATGCTAAGATGAACTTCGATGATAGTGCGTTATATCGTCATAGCGATATTTCGACGATGCGAGATCCCAATGAGGAGGATCCCCTTGAGATCGAGGCCTCCCGATACAACCTCAATTATATCAGATTGAATGGATCTGTAGGTTGTATGGTGAACGGGGCGGGAATGGCCATGGCTACCATGGATCTCATTAAGCTTGCGGGAGCTGAACCGGCGAATTTTCTCGATTTAGGTGGAGGGGCCAGTGCCGAGATGGTGAAAAATGGATTCAAGATTCTCGTTTCGGATAAGAACGTCCGATCCATATTGATTAACATCTTCGGGGGTATCTTGCGGTGTGATACCCTCGCCCAGGGGGTGATCGATGCCTCCCGGGAGGTGGAGCTGGATATTCCCGTCATTGTTCGTCTTGAGGGGACCAATGTGGAAGAGGGGAGAAGGCTTCTCGATGGGTCAGATCTGCATTTAATCGTGGCGACAGACTTGAAGGATACAGGCGAGAGGGTGATGGAGGTACTCAAGAGGACGTCAAGCTAAGGGGAAGTGGATGAGCATTCTCATCGATGGAAGCACCAGGGTTGTTATTCAGGGAATTACGGGTAAAGAGGGGCAGTTCCATATGAGGCAGATGGTTGAGTATGGGACGAGGGTGGTCAGTGGTGTGACCCCTGGAAAAGGGGGTCAAAAGGTGGACGGAATTCCCGTTTTCAACACGGTGAGAGAAGCCGTAGGTACAACGGGGGCGACTGTTTCGGCCATCTTCGTTCCCCCAGCCTTCGCTGCTGACGCAATCATGGAGGCGGCTGACAGTGGGGTATCGTTGATCGTGTGCTTCACCGAGGGAATCCCGACCCTGGATATGCTTACGGTTTCTCATTATCTGAAGAAGAAGGGGGTAAGGCTCATTGGTCCCAATACTCCCGGGATTATCTCTCCGGGAAAATGCAAAGTTGGATTGATGGCGGGTTACATTCACCAAGAGGGCAACGTGGGGGTTATTTCCCGTAGTGGCACCCTGACCTATGAGATGGTATATCAGTTGACGAGGCTTGGGATAGGGCAGTCCACCTGTGTGGGTATCGGGGGTGATCAAATCATCGGACTTTCCTTTGTCGACTTACTGGAGTTCTTTGAAGGGGATTCGGACACCGAGGCGGTGGTCCTTATAGGCGAGATTGGTGGAACGGCGGAGGAGGAGGCTGCCGAGTTCATCCGGAAGAGCCTGACAAAGCCCGTGATTGCCTTTATTGCGGGGAGGACGGCCCCTCCTGGCAGGAGGATGGGCCATGCGGGGGCCATCATCTCGGGGGGGAAGGGGACGGCCGAGGAGAAGATACGCTCCCTTGATGATGCGGGGGTTAGAGTGGTTGAGAACCCCGCGGGTGTGGGGGAGGAGGTAGCAAGGGTCTTGGGGGGAAAAAAGAAGTAGGCAATTTGGGAGAGAGGGTTCTATCGAGGCCAAGGAGGTTATGGTGGCAGGTTTTTTGGTGACCGGTGGTGCTGGGTTCATAGGATCTCATTTGGTCGAGTATCTGGAAAACCGGGGAGAGCGAGTGAGCGTTCTGGATAACTTCTCCACAGGGAAGATGGAGAATATAGAGCCCTTCCGGGAACGCATCCATTTGATCACGGGGGATATCCGTGATCGGAAGGCCTGCGAGGAGGCGGTAAAGGGGATCGATTTCATCTTGCACCAGGCTGCGGTGTGTTCCGTACCCAAATCCGTTGAGGATCCCCTGACAACCAATGAGGTGAATATAGATGGGACATTGAACCTCCTGATAGCGGCCAAAAACGCTAAGGTAAAGAGGTTTGTTTGTGCGAGCTCATCGTCCGTTTATGGCGATAGCGAGAAATTGCCGAAGGTTGAGACGATGAATCCATCCCCCGGTTCCCCATATGCCGTTACAAAGTATGCCCAGGAGAACTACTGCAAAGTCTTTCATACGATTTATGGCTTGGAGACGGTTTCGCTTCGGTACTTCAATGTCTACGGGTCAAAACAAGACCCTTATTCGCCGTATTCAGCCGTCATTCCTTCCTTCATGAGGTGCTTACTGGTGGATGAATCCCCCACCATATACGGTGATGGAGAACAGACGAGGGACTTCACGTACATATCCGATTGTGTTCAGGCCAATTGGAAGGCGTGTCATGCCCAAGGGATTGGAGGAGGCGTATTCAATGTTGCAACGGGAAAGAGGATTTCCATAAACCAATTATACCGGGAACTATTGAATGCACTGGGGAAAGAGATAAACCCAATCTATGCGAACCCAAGGCAAGGAGACATTAAACATTCGCTGGCCGATATCACCATGGCGAAGGCGAAGATGGGATATTCTCCCGGCTTCGATATTGCAGTTGGGTTAAGAGAATCTCTCCAATGGTATCGGGAGAATTTCTTGGGAAAAGGGAGCATATAATATGGAAAATGATTTAAGGGATAAAATTGCGGATTTAACCAGAAGGGTGGATGCAATCCGGGGTCATCTTTGACGTAAATGCCAAGGTAAAACGCATTGAAGAGATCGATAAACAAATCGCCGAGTCAGCATTTTGGGAAGGGACCGAGGAAGCCCGCGGCGTACTGAGGGAGAGAACAGCCCTTTTAGACCTTGTGGAACAATGGCAGCGGATAGAGAAGGAATTGGAGGATGGGGCGATATTACTGCAATTGGCTGAGGAAGAGGATGACGCAAGGGAGATCGAAGGGGTCCGGAGGAAACTGGATCAGATTAAAAAGGAAATCCGCGCTCTCGAATTGAGAGAAATGTTGGGAGGGCAGCATGACCTCAATAATGCCATCGTGAGCATCAATGCCGGGGCAGGTGGCACGGAGGCCCAAGATTGGGCGGAAATGCTGCTGAGGATGTACCTGAAGTGGGCGGAAAAGAAGGGTTACAAGAGCGAAATCATCGATATCTTGACGGGAGAGGAAGCAGGCATAAAAAATGTGACGTTCACGGTGAGTGGGGATTATGCCTACGGCAACATCAAGGCTGAGGTAGGAATCCATCGTCTCATCCGGATATCGCCTTTCGATACCGGTAGGAGGCGACATACCTCTTTCGCCTCTGTCTTCGTATGTCCTGAAATTTCAGAGGGAATTGTGGTAGAGATTGATGAGGCGGACCTTCGAGTCGATACCTTCAGATCAAGTGGAGCCGGGGGTCAACATGTCAACAAGACGGATTCGGCTGTGAGGATTACCCATATTCCAACGGGCATTGTCGTTCAGTGCCAAAACGAGAGATCCCAGCACAAGAACAAGGCTACGGCGATGAAGGTATTGAGATCGAAATTATACGAGAAAGAGCTCCAAGAAAAGGCGGAAAAGGAGAAGGAACTCTATGCGAGGAAAAAGGAGATTGCATGGGGGAGTCAAATTCGATCCTACATTGTGCACCCGTATAAAATGGTAAAGGATCACAGGACAGGTGTCACCACAGGTAACGTGGAAGGGGTACTCGATGGTGACCTAGACCGATTTATCGAGGCCTACCTTTGGGATTATTTGGGATGGGGAGGGAGGAAGGTTGGAGAAAAGGCTTGACTTCTTTTAAAATGAATTTTAAAATCGTATTAATAATATAACAGAATTATTGAAAAATAGAGTTAATGGAAAAATGCTTTAAGCATTTGGAACAGCGAGTGCAAGAGATTCTTCAGGGATATAATAACCTAAGGCAGGAGAAGGAGGCATTGATCGACAAGCTCCGCCGCAAAGACGAGAGCATCGAGGCACTGAATGAAAGACTTCGGGCTCTGGACGACAGAAAGAGTTCTGTCAAGGCTAGGGTTGAACGGCTAATCCAGCGCATTGAGGATTTGGGTTTTTAGAGTGTTGAAGGGCATGCAGTGGAGAGATTGGTAGAGGTCAATATTTTCGGGCAAGACTACACGATCAAAACCGATGCTGATGCGGAGTACATCCAAAGGATAGCGAAGTATGTAGATGAGAAGATGGACGAAATCGTCCGGAATACGAAGACGGTTTCGACACTGAACACCGCTATATTGGCGGCCCTCAATATTGCGGATGACTTTTTCAAGGAGCTGGAGAAGAGGAAGGAGATTCTAGCAGAGGTGGAAAACCGTTCGATGGAAATTGTCAAAACCATTGATACTCAGCTAAAACAGTACACTGGAGAGGAGGAATATTCCGAATAACAAATTCCCCTGCTGTGTTCGTGCTGGCCAGGAAATTTTGAGCCAACACCATAAAAAAGGGAACCTTCTCTTATTGTGGTGAGCAAGCCCTTTCTGGAAGGGAAGCCTAAAACAATAATGAGGTGCCCACCTGATGAAATCAGGTTCAAAGGGACTGACTACACGGCACGTGGCGGGGGAATTAACATTTTTTCAAAAAGGGATGAGCTCGTAGGGTGAGTATTGATCCATATGATTGATGGATAAGGGGTAAATCTGGGGCGAGTTTAATAGAGGGATCTAAAGGGATACCTGGAGAAAACTGTTTAAATGATTATGGTTCGGACCGGGGATAGAATGCCCAAAAATTCAAAAATCTTAAATCTTCCTACGGAGTTAGTTGAAAATAGATCGGTAATGGGTTTTCGCCATTTTTATGGGAAACAGCAGTGTACGGCACCAGAGAAGAAGGGAGATTTGGATAAGACCCCGTTGCGCAAAGCAAAAAGCATATCCCTGTTGGATTGACCTCAGAAAAGGATAGACCCTAAGCACTGCCTTCTCTTATTTTCACTCACCTCATCACCCCGCCATCATTCCATCGCAATTGGGCTCGTCATCTATTAGTTGCAAACAGGGAGGAGGTGCGTTTTCCGTTGAAAATATCCCTCACTATATTTATCGTGATTTCCTCAGTTTCAGCTTTGCTCGGTCTTCTCGTTGGATTCTTTGGTCGCAAGAAATTCGCGGAAGCGAGATTGAGGATGGCGGAAAGTACGTCGCAGAAGATTATTGAAGAAGCGGAAACCAAAGCGGAGATCTTGAGGAAGGAAGCTCTCCTTCAGGCAAAGGACAAACTCTATCAGGCTAAAGCCGAATTTGAAAAGGAGACCATCGAGAGGCGTCAAGAACTACAAGCGGAACAGAAGAGGTTGCATCAAAAAGAGGCTAACCTGGATAAGAAGGTGGAGTTGATTGATTTTAAGGAGGGGGAGGTATCGCGACGGGAAAAAGAACTTTCTGCAAAAGAACGGTTGGTTGTCGAACAACAGAAACAGTATGATGAGCTGATCGAGAAACAGCGCATCAAATTGGAAAGCATCGCCAAAATCTCATCGGAAGAGGCAAAACGATTGCTCGTGGAGTCCATGGAGAGCGAGGCTAAACACGAGGCGGCAAGACGGATAAAGGCGATCGAAGAGGAAACCAGGGAAATCTCGGATAAGAAGGCTAAGGAGATCATAAGCTTGGCCGTCCAACGGTATGCGGGGGATTATGTGGCGGAAAGGACCGTATCCGTTGTCAATCTGCCCAATGATGAGATGAAGGGGAGAATCATTGGGAGGGAAGGGAGAAATATCAGGGCCCTCGAGGCGGCGACGGGAATCGACCTGATCATCGATGATACGCCTGAAGCAGTTATTCTATCAGGTTTTAATCCCATCCGCAGGGAAATTGCCAGAATTGCCCTTGAGCGACTGGTCAGCGATGGACGAATTCATCCCGCTCGTATAGAAGAGGTCGTCCAGAAGGTAGAACAGGAAATGAACACAACCATCCGCGAAGCGGGGGAACAGGCGACGTTCGATGTCGGTGTTCACGGGATTCATCCTGAATTGATGAAGCTCATCGGAAGGCTGAAATTCAGAACAAGCTTTGCCCAAAACGTCTATCAGCATTCTATTGAAGTGGCTTTTCTTGCGGGAATAATGGCTTCGGAGCTTGGGGTCAATGTGAAAGAAGCCAAAAGGGCTGGTCTATTGCACGATATTGGCAAAGCTCTCGATCACGAAGTCGAGGGCTCCCATGCTCAGATTGGGGCAGAGATGGCCAAGAAATATGGGGAATCCTCCGTTGTGGTGCATGCTCTAGCCTCCCATCACGACGAGGAACCGATGGAAACACTCCTGGATATCTTAATTCAATCGGCTGATGCCTTATCTGGGGCAAGGCCTGGAGCTCGGCGTGAAATGTTGGAGACCTATGTGAAGCGATTGGAGGATCTTGAGAAGATTGCCAACTCCTTTCCAGGGGTTGATAAATCATACGCGATCCAGGCTGGCAGGGAAATTCGTGTTATCGTGCAAAATGAAAAGGTTTCGGACGAAGAGTCTCTGATGTTGTGCAAAGATATTGCCCGCAAAATCGAGGAGGAGCTGAGTTACCCTGGGCAAATAAAGGTTATGGTCATTCGCGAAAGCAGGGCAGTGGAGTATGCCAAATAATTTTTGCGTTATGATTTGCTTCCCTCAAGGGTCTTGAAGTGAGAATTCTGTTCATTGGTGATATTGTCGGGAAGGCGGGAAGGAAGGCCATTTCAACTCTGTTGGGCGGTCTTACTGAAAGGGAGGGGATCGATTTTACCATCGCTAATGGGGAGAATGCGGCTGGGGGCATTGGTATTACCCCGGCAATTGCAAGGGAGATTTTGGAATGGGGCGTGAATGTGATTACCTCGGGTAACCATATATGGGCCAAAAAGGAGATCATTCAATTCTTGGATGGAGAGGAGAGGATATTGAGGCCTGCAAATTATCCCGACGGTGCGCCTGGAAAGGGGAGCAAAATTTTCACAACACGAGGGGGGGAGAAGATAGGGGTGGTGAATTTAGAGGGAAGGGTGTTTATGAAGAACTTGGATTGCCCCTTCGCGGCAGCCGAAAGGCTGCTTATGGAGCTCAAGAGGGAGACGGATTGTACGGTCGTTGATTTTCATGCAGAGGCCACCTCTGAGAAGGTGGCATTGGGCTGGTTTTTGGATGGAAAAGTAAGCGCGGTTCTGGGAACGCATACCCATATTCAGACTTCCGATGAGCGGATTCTCCCCAGTGGAACTGCTTATATCACAGACGTGGGGATGACGGGTCCCATAGCCTCCGTAATTGGCATAAAGCGAAAGGTTGCTATAGAGAGATTTTTGACCCAAATGCCCAGAAAGTTCGATGTTGCGTCTACAGAGGTCGAGTTACAAGGGATTATACTGGAGATTAACCCAAAAAACGGAAAGAGCGAATCGATTCGAAGGCTCAAGGTGCCACTGGATGGGTAGAAGATCACGTTTGAAGAATGTTTTCGAGATACTGACTGAAAGGGGGTTTATTGAAGGAGTGACGGATGAGAAGGCCGTCAGAAAGTGTCTGCTGAGGCCTACGACCTGTTACATTGGATTCGATCCAACAGCTCCCAGCCTTCATGTAGGAAACCTTATACCCATTATGGCACTGGCCTATATGCAGAGAAATGGCCATAGGCCCATTGCCCTGGTAGGAGGGGGCACGGGCTTAGTGGGGGACCCAAGCGGCAAGATCGAGATGAGGAAAGTCTTGACCAGAGGGGAGATTGATGGGAATCTCCGTGCGATGGGGAAACAGTTTTCCAAGTACCTGGACTTTTCCAAGGGAAATGCATTGCTTCTCAATAATGCGGATTGGTTGACGAGGTTGAACTATATTGAATTTTTGCGAGATATCGGGGTTCATTTCAGTGTTAATCGAATGCTCAGTTTCGAGTCCATAAAGATGGGTTTAGAAAGGGGGCTTTCTTTTATCGAATTTAACTATCAACTCTTGCAGGCCTATGACTTTTGGCATCTCTTTAAGCAATACGAGTGTGTCCTCCAAATGGGAGGGAGCGATCAATGGGGCAATATTGTGGCGGGGATCGATCTAATTCGTCGACTCGAGGGCAGAACAGCCTTTGGGATCACCTTTCCCTTAATCGAAACGGCCGATGGGAAAAAGATGGGAAAGACGGAGCGGGGAACCGTTTGGCTCGATGCTTCCATGACTTCCCCCTATCATTATTATCAATACTGGATCAATACTGATGATCGTGATGTAGAGCGTTTTCTTTCACTCTTTACCTTTCTCCCCACGGAAGAGATACGGAGCATACAGTGTTTGAAAAACGCTGACCTCAACATGGCCAAGCACGTTTTGGCCTTCGAAGCAACTGTGATCAACCACGGCCGGGAACAGGCCTTGGAGGCGTGGCGCTCATCAGTGTCATTATTCGGCGGAGGGGATATTCCTTCGGATTTGCTCCCATCAAGCAGTATTCCTCGGGAGAAGGCAGCCGAGACGGTGGAATCAATTCCAACGACGTTCATAAACGGAGAGAGATTGTCAAGGGGGATTGTCGCCTTCGAAATCTTCAGGGAGACGCTCTGCGCATCCGGTGCCGAAGCGAGGCGACTGATCCAACAAGGGGGGGCCTATATAGAGGGGAGGAAAGTGGAGCGCTTCGACGAACCATTGAGGCTGGAGGATTTTCGAAATGGGGAGGCGATCTTGCGAGCCGGAAAGAAGAAATTCCACCGGGTGAAGGTGCGGTAAAAAGGTGCTCCGCCGGAATGGAGTTCGAGACGTGAGGAAAAGGACTTGACAGGAAAGAGAGAAGGGGTTATAAAGAGAATATTCAAGGGAAATCAGAAGAGGGAAAAATTTCTCTTGACAAAACGGTTTTAGATTATATAATAACATAATGGAATAGTTTTGTTCTTTGAAAATTGAATACGGAAACTGTCGATTTGTGGGTCCAGTTTAATTGGAGAGTTTGATCCTGGCTCAGAACGAACGCTGGCGGCGTGCCTAACACATGCAAGTCGAACGAGAAATTCCGACTCGTCGGAAGAGTAAAGTGGCGAACGGGTGAGTAACGCGTGGGTAATCTACCCTTGAGTTCGGGATAACTTCGCGAAAGCGGAGCTAATACCGAATAAAACTGACCTTGTTCCGGCAAGATCAGTAAAAGATGGTCTCTACATGTAAGCTGTCGCTCAAGGATGAGCCCGTGTACCATTAGCTTGTT
>JABAOF010054037.1_pt1 | contig 11348 bp, 6 predicted proteins | sample 7062171 | NCBI WGS metagenome assembly JABAOF01 (sample SAMN14538628, study PRJNA623070) | marine sediment metagenome | biome: marine biome [ENVO:00000428]; feature: marine pelagic biome [ENVO:01000023]; material: deep marine sediment [ENVO:00002113] | place: India: Gulf of Khambhat ... | reverse complement strand
ACGGATAATGGTGGTTTATGGAATACAGTTATTGCTTCCACGGCTAACAGTGGTAGTTATAACTGGACGGTTCCCAATACCCCTTCTAGCATTTGCCTGGTGAGGATCAGCGATACCGCCGGACCTGCTTCTGATGTCAGTAATGGGGCGTTTACCATTGCAGAGCAAAGAACCATTACTGTAACCGCACCTAATGGTAGTGAGAATTGGGAAGGTGGAACCGATCATAATATTACCTGGACCAGCACCGGCAGCATTGTCAATGTGAAAATCGAATATTCCACGGACAATGGTGGTTTATGGAATACAGTTGCTGCTTCTACGGCTAACAGCGGTAGTTATAACTGGACAGTCCCCAATACCCCTTCTGCCAGCTGCCTGGTGAGAATCAGCGATACCGCCGGACCTGCTGCGGATGTCAGTAATGCGGCGTTTACCATTGCAGAGCAAAGAACCATTACCGTCATCGCACCCAATGGCAGTGAGAATTGGGAAGGCGGAACCGGTCATAATATTACCTGGACCAGTACTGGCAGCATTGCCAGTGTCATGATCGAATACTCCACGGATAATGGTGGTTTATGGAATACAGTTGCTGCTTCTACGCCCAACAGCGGCAGTTATAATTGGATTGTCCCCAATACTCCTTCCAGCGCCTGCCTGGTGAGAATCAGTGATATTGCCGGACCTGCGTCGGATACCAGCAATGGGGCGTTTACCATAGCGGAGCAAAGAACCGTTACTGTAACCGCACCCAATGGTGGACAGAGATGGTTTATCGATTCAACATATTCCATCACCTGGTTAAGCACCGGCAGCATCGCCAGTGTCATGATTGAATATTCCACCAACAACGGCGATTCATGGAATACGATTACCAGTTCCACGGCCAACAGCGGCAGCTATAACTGGACGATTCCTAACACACCATCCACCACCTGCCTGGTAAGAGTTAGCGATACCACCGGTCCGGCAGCGGATGTCAGTAATGCCGTATTTACCATTGATCCCTATCCCACGATTACAGTCATTTCCCCCAATGATGGTGAGATTTGGGACGCCGGAATTACCCAGACTCAGACCATCACCTGGACCTATACTGGTACAATCGCAAATGTCAATATCGATTATTCCGCTGATGGAGGAGCATTGTGGAATTCTATTGCCTCCTCAGTCCCTAATACCGGTAGTTACAACTGGGTGTTACCGGCTGTTGATTCCAACAACTGCCTGGTGCGGATAAGTGACACCGTAACATCAGCTTCGGATATGAGCGATGCGGTCTTTACTATCTGGCAATTACCTTCTATTACTGTTACCGCACCCGATGGCGGCGAATCCTGGGGTCGTCGTACGGTTCACACCATTACCTGGACTACCACCGGCAATATCCAGGATGTAAAAATACAATATTCTCAAAACGCCGGGAATGATTGGATAAACATTGTAAGTTCTACGGCCAATGATGGAAGTTACCAGTGGACTGTTCCCAATGTAAACAGAACTAAGACCCAATGTTTGGTGCGGATCATGACCCTTGATGACACGGTTTTGGATACTAGTAACAATTATTTTACCATATTAAAATAATAACTCATGGTTATTAGCTGATATTTTTTGGGTCAGCGGGCCGCATCCCCGGGGAGGGGCTGGAATCCGGATGCGGCCCCCGGACACAACCCGGACAAGCCGGAACAAAAAAGACTTGGCTTGTCCGGGAAATTCCAAATTACAAATCACAAATTACAAACAAACTACAATTCCAAAATTACAAATCCCAAACAAATGGGTGTCCTTCGGACAAATTTTAAACACCTTCGGCGAGGAGAAAAAATCTTGACTGTCCCTTAAAACCTACCTTCTAATCTTTATCTTCTTTGTGTATCTTCGTGATTTTTACCGCATTGTAAATGCCTTCGTGGCTAAAAAATTAAAATTAGAATTACTGTGAATGTTTGGATTGGTTTGAAATCTATTAATATTTCGTTTATAATTTGAAATCTATTAATATTTCGTTTATAATTTGAAATCTATTAATATTTCGTTTATAATTATAACTTTTATAACTAGAGGAGAAGAACATGCGAAAGCTTCGAATTGCAGTGATGGATTTGGTTGCCAATTCAGACAAACCTTCGCTGTGGGGCCGCCTTATGGCACCTAACTTCGCCGGGATCATGCCCCAGGTGACTGCAGCCTGGTGCGAAGAAATGGGCCATGATGTCACCTACATTTGTTTTACTCGATATAAAGACTTACCCCGGTCTTTTGACTCCTTCGACTTCGTGATCCTGGGGGCATTAACCAAAAGCGCCCAACTGGCCTATTCCCTGAGCAATATATTTAGAAGTAAAGGTGCAGTCACTGCACTTGGTGGTCCTCACGCCAGAGGCTACCCGCAGCATGCAGCCAAATATTTCGATTATGTATTCGGTTTAACCGACAAAGAAGTATTGTCCGAGGTTTTACAGGATTGTTCACCCCATCGCCCGGAAGGACTTAACGTCTCGGCTAAAACGCAGCCTTCATCACTGCCCACGATCAGACAACGCTGGAAATTTATTAAAGCCGCACTGGACAAAGCTCCTTTTCTCAAAATAATTCCCATAGTGGGCAGTTTTGGGTGTCCCTATTCATGTAGTTTCTGCTACGACGCCAACGTCCCCTTCCAACAATTAAATCTCGAGGAGATGAAGGAAGATTTTCCTTTCCTTTTAACAAAATTTAAGCGACCGATATTATCGTTTTATGATCCCAATTTTGGCGTTCAAATCGATCGCTACCTGGATTTCATCGAGGAAAACGTGCCTCCGGGCAGCATCGATTTTTATGCGGAAAGCAGCCTTTCATTCCTCTCCGAACCACGTTTGCAGCGGCTGAAAAAGTGCGGATTCAAGGTCATGATACCGGGAATTGAATCGTGGTATGAAACCGGTGAAAAATCAAAAACAGGGAAAAAAACTGGGATGGACAAGGTGAAACAGGTTTCCCAACATATCAACCTGATCCTGGATTACATCCCCTATCTCCAGGCAAACTTTATATTCCCTTTTGACTCGGATGAAGGGGAAGAACCCTTTGAGCTTACCAAGCGTTTCATTGATCTCAGCCCCGGGGCCTTTCCAGTATACTGCTTACTCACGGCATACGGCCAATCCGCTCCTCTCAACCTTGAATACCAGAAACAAAATCGCATCCTTCACCTTCCTTTTTATTTCCTGGACAGCCAACAAGCCATGAACGTGGTTCCGAAAAATTACTCCTGGGTTGAATTCTATAAACATTACACCAGTCTTGCCCAATATAGCTTTACAAAGAAAGCGATGATGGCGCGCTTCAAAGCAAACAAATCCACACTCTGGCGCTGGATGAATGTATTACGGGGACTCCATTTCTCTGAAATAATTAATTACTCCAAAGAATTTCTCAGCCTCTTCCAATCCGACAGGCAGTTTAAGAAATTCTATCTCCAGGAGACCTCCGAAGTACCTCAATATTATCTCCAATGGATGCGCAAATCTCTGGGTCCCCTCTGGGAGTGGCTTCCGAAGGAATCTAATGGGGCAACCCTATGAAAAGGCCACTGCCAGCACAGAAATCAATGGACAACGAGCAACCGTGGCAATTGTTATTCCTTCCATAACCCCCATGGTGTTTGTCAACTATAGGAACCGAAAGATTTATTATGGAATGAGCGATTTCTATAAAATCAACGTGGTTAGCTTAAAAGGAAAGGAAATCTGCAGCTTCTATATTGACGGCCGAAAGCGGAAAGATGTCTCCAGGGCATTTAAAAATGATCTTGCCAAATTATTAGGGGATATACCGGCGGATGTGGTTAAAAATATTATCGACGGTCTCCCGAAAAAGGCTTCTTTTTTCCAGGGTATAAAAATAGACAAAAACGGACTGATTTATGTCTTAATTTCAGACCCGGGTAACGAGACCTTTTTGGCCATTGATATCTTCTCTCCAATGGGCAAATACCTTTATTCTTCAGAATTAAGGCTTGAACAGGGACGTTTAATAAAATGGGGAGATATCTATTTTGACGATGACTTCTTAATTCTAACAGTAGAAGATGAGGAGGGAAACCTTAAAGTGGCTAAATATTTGATTAAACTGCCTGTTTACCAAATACAGCCATAATAATAATTCGAACATTTCTGAACTCCCTAACGCTCCACTATTCATTTTTTTCCGGTTGCTATCATTTTGTTATAATCAACTTCTGCGGCAATATAGCCAAAAGCCGCCCGGTTTTTGCCCGCTAAAATGCTCTTAAATATTTCTTTTGCTTTTTCCGAATGACCATTATAGTAATACCAATTACCCACACCATACCCCACAGTGGCAGTTGACAGGCCGGTATCCGTACCACTGGCTTTTATGGTTTTCAGCAATGATACCGGTGTTTTTAATCCTTTGTACATCAACAAGAGAGCGTGATAGTCCTGGTCCTCGATGATTTTCATTTTTTCCTTTACCGGTCCCAGCAGTCTTTCTGCCGCTGCTTTATTATTCATGCGGCGAAAGGTCATATACAGCCAATGGGAAGCAGCCACAAGGGTATCATCATTATTACACCATTTTAAACATTCCCGGTAGGCAGATGCGGCTTGTTCAAAATCTCCGGTCAGGTAATAAGCCAGACCCAGATGATACCAGATATTGAATTGAGTATTAGAGACAGGTATGTTCGCGGCATTGGGGATGCCATCCGGTTCTACTTCCAGGGGGATTCCTTTAACCAGTTTTACAGCTTTTTTAAAGTCTTTTATCGCTTTTTTGAATTTCCGGGTGGTAATGCAGCGGTGGCCGCGGTGCCTGTACAGTTTATAGGAACCAGGATATTTTTGCAGTCCTTTTGTATAGATTTCAACGGCTTCTTTGTATTTTCCCAAGTAAGCGGTACGGCGGCCCAACCATATGGTATTTTCTTCGCTGGGGTCTGCGTCGAAATTTTTCTTTGCTTGTTCATAATTTTTCCTGGCTGTCTCTTCCGTATTTTTCGCGTCGGTCCCCTTTTTTTCCTCCTTTTTTTCCTCCTTTTTTTCCTTTTTTATTATTTCAATTGCTTTTTCCAGGTATTCGTCTCTACCTTCACGGACTGCTTTTATGGTTCGTTTTACCGGTACCGTGGGCAGGATTCCAATTAAATGATGTTGTGACCCGTCATGCTTTAAAACCTTCATCCCTGTCCACATGACACGAAAGCCCCCGGGAAGAGGTATAAAATTAGCATTCCCGTTACAACCCGCTGTGGTCTGACCGACAATTTCCGCCAGCTTGTAATGTTCGATGATTCCCATATAGGTTTCACCAGAACTTACCACAAAGGGTTCGGTAATAAAAACAATTTTCGCTTTGAAGCGCGGGGCCTTTGGTTCTACTGACCAGCGACTCTTAGAATAAGTTAAATCCTGGCGGTCAGGATAAATAACATTGGGAATATTCCATCGTGCCGACTGAACCGTATCGTCGATTAAATGGGGAATGATATGGGATTTCGGGTTAATTATTGCTTTGGGATATTTCTCATCCCCATCCCACCTGCTGTCAAATATTATCCCCTTCGCATTTGCCAATCGGTCGATTACCTTTTTATATTCTTCTAGATCGGTTGAACTGAGATTGACGTAATAAAAATCTTCAGCCAATTCCTTGATGTCAGGAAAGTCAAATTCGGATATCCGGTTAAAAAAGAACCTTCTCTTTTCTTCTTCTCTTTGGATCTCCACATGAACGGTTTCGTCATTTCTAAGCAGGGTTAATTTTGCCGTACTGCCCTGGGTCCCGCTTCCAAATTGGTTTAATGCACGATATCTTCTTAATTGCGGAGAGCCCGAGACATATTGTTCTGCATTTAATAATGCTTTTTCACCGCTTATTCCATCGATACGATGAATGATATCGCCTTTTTTCAAAAGCGGAGTCTCTGAAGCGGTGATGACAACTTGATTTTCTATCCACTCGACTTTTATGGGCAGGCCCCCGGGGGCAGGTTTGGGTTTATAATAGATAAAACCATGACCATCTTGCAATTTAGCTACTATCTTTCTAAAGCTGTCATAATAATCATTAGGCGTCTTATTCATAAGTACTTCACTGAGAGTTTCCGGTAATACCTTATCCCAATCCGTATCGATCACATCGAAATACGGATAGAAATGTTGAAAAACGTTCCAGGCAATGACAATATTGCCTAACCTTAGCGGTTCACTCTCCGCTGTCATACTATTTAAATCTATTTTATTCAACTCTGCCGTCAATGGTTCAAGCGGATGTTTATCATTTTTGCCCAGGGTTCCATTCTTATCGCTCCAAAGGGCTAAAGGTACCTGGCAGGATAAGCCTCCGCCCAATTCTTTATTAATTATTTCACCCACTTTTGGATATTGTGGGAACAGCATCCCCGGGATATAACCCGCTGCGTTTTGAATTTGTAACACATTATTGTCGCCATCCTTTACCACCGTGTATTCATAATTAGTCTCGCTGCTTTTCCGATATGTCCATTCTGCCGGACGGTTATCCGGTTTTACTTCATCAAAGCCGGGATTCGATAAAGACACGTCTTCCCAGTCTCCATCCTTGTCTGCTAAATAAAAATGAAAATCATCCGCCCACATTTTGCCCACACCCACTAACTCAGCCCCAAATTGCAAATAATAGGGATCTTCATTGAATTCTCCGGTTATTTCATATTTTTTCCATTCATTTTGCCTGATGGGACGGTCCCGCATTAGATCGTCAACGATTGGTTTCCCTGATGGGGCCACCGCATTAATATAAATGTATCCCCCGTTTTTTTCACCGTTAACCTCTGTCTTTGCTTGAGCCGTCAGTTTAAACCGTTTTCCTTTGTATTTTACATCAAAAAAGGATAAACATATTCCATTTAGAGCACTCTCCGGTATTTCAAAGCGACCAAGCCGGAAGCTCTTATATATATTACTTCTATATTTTAAATCCACCCCATAATGCTGCCAGGCAACCAAATGCAGGTCCTCAACATTTTTGGGCAGTTTTGAGTCAAAGGTTTTCGGTTTTACACCGGTATCGTAAATTTGAATGGTTGGCGCGATAGGCAAAAACAATTCTTCCAGGATTCCTTTTAATTCCTGGCTGTTTTTAGCATTTTTCACTTTTGCCGTACCATAGACAGCAAATTTATCCCAATTGACCCGGGCCGCTTCATCGCTGGGGTGAAAGAATCGTATATATCCATAGAGCCTGGCAAAAGCGCTGAGATTTTGAACCTCTCTACTTGCTTTATCTCCATTATCCATGGGAAATAAAGTGAATATAAAAGCAGCGGATATCATTACTCCCAGGAGTAACATGTTTCTCTTCTTAATTCTCATGAAATACCTCCTTTTTTATTAATACTCTGTAAAAACGCCCTAAAAAAAACAACGTTTCCCGGTTGGTACTTTTCAAACGTCATGAACGACTCCTATAGGGTGTGGACGCCGTCCACTTTTGACATTACCGATTATATAGGAAGTTTAATTTTTAATCAATGCTTTAATTTTCTACGACTCTTGATCAGGCAGGAACTTGCCTATTCCTGCATACTGAGTAATACCCTACTGGAAAATTTTATTGTGTTTATTTGCCTGACCCCAAAAATATAAATGGTTATTGACAAACGGATGAAATTGAGTTATATTTACAGCGGAGGAAATAATGCAGAGTTTAGCAGAATCAATAAATAGCCTTCCTACTGATCTTCAAGAAAAAGTCTTTGCGTATATCGAAGAATTGAAAAAGAGTAGAAAAAAGAAAAAAAGAAAACTCAGCATGAAATGGGCTGGTGGGTTGAGAGAATACAAAGACAAATTTACTTCTGTTGAACTTCAAAAAAAGTCGCTGGAGTGGTGGACAGGTTGAATATGCAATGTACCTGGTAGATACGAATATTTGGCTTGAGCTGTTACTTGAACAAGATAGATGGCAGGAAGTGAAATCATTTTTCGAAAAAGTGAATACAGATCATATCCACATTACTGAATTTGCTGTGTATTCTATAGGTATCATTTTATCAAGGTATGAAAAAACAGACGTTTTTAAAGATTTCATTACTGACTTAATTCATGATTCCCAGGTCGATATTATCCGTTTGCAAGGTGAAGATCACTTTAAAATTATAGAAGCAATGGAAGAGTATTCCCTGGATTTTGATGATGCGTACCAATATGCTGCTGCCCGGAAAATGAATTTAGAACTGGTGAGTTTTGATTCGGATTTTGATCAAACCCCGGAAAAGAAGATATTACCAGGTCAGGTAATCCAGGAAGAAATAGAAGAATTAGAAGAGGAATAAAAAGTAGAAAAAAGACGGGACAGGCAGATTCCCCTCACATCATGCTGGGGGGCTAATAAGCATCCTGGCAAACGAAATGGCCCGTAGGGGTTGAAGGTTGATTTAAGAATACCTTTCCTGTAAAATATATCTATGGGAAAGAAAAGAACCAAAGAAGGGAGGCATACGGCTGTGAAAGTGAAAAAATTATTACAAATGCTCTGCCTGGCAGGATTTATCATTTTTCCAACCTTAATACACGCACAGCAGCAGTCAAATTTTAAATGGACAAATGTGATTCCCTGGGTCATTGGTGTGGCAGGTGTCATTATCATTATTTATTACAATTCTGTCAAACCCAAGAGGGCGGAGAAAAAGAAACGCCTGGCAGATGAAAAGAAATACCGTACAGCTTTAAAAGAGGAATTAGATCATATTGATTTGCTGGGGTCACCGGATATTGAAAGTAAAATCGTCAAACTGGAGGAAACCTTTATCTCACTTTGTATCTCTGAATACTTATGTGACGAAGAACGGATTGACCACAGAAAAAAAATGGAAGAGTTATATGACCGGCATTTAACACCGGAAAGGGTGATGGAAAGAGCATTTCAAAAGTACCGACTGCTGCTGGTAATCGGTGACCCGGGTTCAGGAAAAACAACGTTACTGAAATATTATGCGGTCAGTTGTCTTAATAAAATATACAGGCAATTTGGTTTCACAGACGATGTATTTCCCATTTATTTTCCTCTGCGGGAATTGGATTTTGAAGAAAATGACCCTGTTCCTCTTCCTCAGAACCTGGCAAAGTGGTCGGAAAGGCATTTGTTGAATATTTCCGCTGATCAGTTTCACTATTGGCTTGACACCCGTAAAACCCTGGTGCTTTTGGACGGTCTGGACGAAATCAGCAGCAAAGAACAGCGTAGAAAGGTGTGCAAGTGGGTAAAAGATATGTGCACAGGGTTAACAAATGCCTATTTTGTGGTGACGTCACGTGCCACCGGGTATCGCAAACTGGATGGCATTGAACTTAAAATGCCTCATTTGCGGGCAGATATCATGGATTTTACTCTGGAACAGCAGGCTGATTTTTTGAAAAAATGGTTCCGGGCAGTTTACTGCGCTGAATTGCCACCAGTGGATAGTAAAATGACAGAGCAGGAATGGAAACAACAACAAAAGAAACGGGCAGATCAACAGTCTCAAGCCATTATTGAGTTTTTAGAAATAGAAGAGAATAAAGCCATAAGAGAACTGGCTGCCGTACCCATGTTGTTGCAGATTATGGCCATTATCTGGAAAAAAAGGCAATACATTCCTAAAACCAGGGCTACCATGTATGATAAAGCCCTGGACTATCTCCTGGAGTACCGGGACCTGGAAAAAAACATTGAGCCTTTGTTACTGGCTGATGAATCCCGGCGAGTGTTAGCGCCAACAGCTTTGTGGATGCAAGAAGAACTGCAAAAGGATGAAGCACCAAAAATAGCAATACATCAGAAAATGCAACCTATTCTCAATACCCTGGATAAGAAGAGTCGTCACCCTGCTGTTGTTTTTTGCGATTATCTACGGGATCGCACCGGAGTGATTGCCGATTATGACAAAGATCATTATATTTTCCGCCATAAGTCCTTTCGTGAATTTCTTGCCGGTATCCGGTTAAAAGAAGAAGCCCATAAACAGAAACGAATTAAAACACTGGTGCAGCATTTTAAGGAGGATTGGTGGGAAGAAACCCTGCGTTTCTTTATGTGCAAGGCAGATGATGAGATATTTGACCGGTTTATGCGTGCCTTATTTCAATCAAAAGTAAGTAAAGAATTGGATGCCCATCAACAGGACTTGCTTCAGCAATTGGTTATGGAAGCACCCCAGAAACGAATCGATTCATTAAAACAATGTTTAAAAAGCGAAAATCTGAACAATAATCAAAAAAGATATGTGATGGATTGTTTAAAAATCATCGGCACCCCCGAAGCGATGGAGGCAATCGAGACATTCATTGAAAACAGCAAAGAAGATGAAGCCAACCTGGACCATGCCCGGGACATCGTATGGGAGTTAACTAAAGAGACCTCAAAAGTAGAAGAATTGGCTGAAAAGGACCGACTTGTTTCAAAACCGGGTTCCATCCGTAATCCCTTTGAGGACAATGTGGAATATATTAAAATCCCCGGCGGCACCTATAAATACTCGGTTAGAGAGAAAATGGAGACGGTCCCTGATCTTTATCTCTGCAAATACCCGGTCACCAATAAACGGTACCGCCGGTTTATTACGTTCCTTGAAGGCAAAGAAAAAAAGTTGCAGGAAAATCTTTCATTGAAGTTGTTTGCCGATCGGTTCATTCAATTTGCAGAATCCATTAAAGGATACAGCGATTATCTGGGTGGGGATTTCAAAGAATGGCCGGATAAACTTCGCTCCAAAGCCGACGATAATAAAAAATTTAACGGGGATGACCAGCCGGTGGTGAGGGTTAGTTGGTATGCGGCCCGCGCCTATTGTTTCTGGCTCTCCTGCCTGGAGGCGGTAATCAACCGGGGTGAAGAATTTGAGAAAATCAAGAATATCGAGAGGTGGGCATCTATTTACCGGCTGCCCATGGAAATGGAATGGGAGTGGGCGGCCGGAGGGGAGCCGGATGGTTCTATACGAGAATATCCCTGGCCCAAAGAAAAGGGAAAACCCAATGACAAACTTGCCAATTATGATGGAAATGTCGGTGCCACCACGACGGTGGGCCGTTACCCTGAGGGTGCGACACCTCATGGACTTATGGACATGGCCGGCAATGTCTGGGAATGGATGGAAAATTATTCCGATGAAAGAGAAATAAGACGTGCCCTTCGCGGTGGCTCGTGGCTCGACGTTGATTCCCTTCTGCGTTGTTCCGCCCGCGACTTCGTCAGCCCGGTTATCGTCTGGTACTACGAGATCGGGTTCCGCGTTGTTTCCCCCGCCCAGTCTTAATTGATACTCTGAATCTCTGTCCATCTGGAACTCTGGATCGGCGCAGGAGAGAGAAGAA
>JABAOF010000649.1_pt1 | contig 11354 bp, 12 predicted proteins | sample 7062171 | NCBI WGS metagenome assembly JABAOF01 (sample SAMN14538628, study PRJNA623070) | marine sediment metagenome | biome: marine biome [ENVO:00000428]; feature: marine pelagic biome [ENVO:01000023]; material: deep marine sediment [ENVO:00002113] | place: India: Gulf of Khambhat ... | reverse complement strand
TCGCCCTGGCGAAAGCGTGCCAGGGCCCCTTCGTGGCTGCCGGGCCGTTGCATGGAATCCGTATCCATCCGCAGGCATTGGTAATTGGGAAACCGGCTCGCAACTTCCTCTTCCAATTTTTGCGTCCCTTTGCCCAGAAAGCGCACGCCGCTGAAATTACAATGCGGGCAGCGGTCGGGCACCCTGGTCCGGTAATCGCAATAGTGGCAGATGGCTTGCCGTTGGTGTTTGTGATGTGTCAGCCCGATTTCGCATTGGGGACATGTGACCGGTTTGCCGCAGGAGGGGCACTGGATGTGGGTGGAAAAGCCGCGGCGGTTGAGCAGCAGGATGACCTGCCCACCGTCGCTCAACGCCTGCTCGATCGCAATATGCAATTGCCGGCTGATTGCCCCTCGCGAATAGCGTTCGGCGTCTGCGGTCCGCAAGTCGATCGTGTTGACGGCCGGCAGCGGTCGGTTTTCCACGCGGTGGGGCAACCGCACCCTCAGGTATTCTCCCCGCTCCGCTCGATAATAACTCTCCAAAGACGGAGTCGCGGAACCCAACACCAGGGGTATTTGTTCGTCGATTGCGCGTTGGCGAGCCACTTCGCGAGCGTGATAACGTGGAGCGGTCTCTTGTTTGAACGAGTTTTCGTGTTCTTCATCGATGACGATCAATCCCAAATGGGGTGTGGGTGCAAAGACGGCACTGCGGGCCCCCACAATCACCGGCACGGTTCCGCTGGCGATCTGTTCCCAATGCCCATGCCGCTGGACGTCGCTCAAGTGGCTGTGCAGTACGGCCACCGCGCCGAAACGTTTGCGGAACCGGGAGACGGTTTGCGGCGTCAGGCTGATTTCCGGCACCAGGACGATCGCCTGCCGGCCGTAACTGACCACTTCCCGGATGGCGTGCATATAGACTTCGGTTTTGCCGCTGCCGGTGACACCTTGCATCAAGATGGTCTCGTGCCGCCCGCCGCGCAAGACTTTCAGGATGTGTTGCAAGGCGACGTGCTGTTGGTCGTTCAATTCCCGATAAGGCTCAACCGGCTGGTCCGCAGTCTCCAGCGGCTGGTGACGCAGACGTTGCACCTGGCTGGCGATCAAGCCTTTGCGGCGGAGGGCAGAGATGGGTGCGGTGGTACAGCCTGCGGCTTCGGCCAGTTGAGCGGGCGTCATGGGCGTACCCTGCCGGCTCAAAATTTCCAGCACGGCTGCCTGTTTTTTGGGCAGTTTCAAGTCTCTAAGTCCCGCCCTGACTGCTGGCGGCACCGACAGGATGGTGGTCTGTCGCGTACCTGCCGAGCCCCGCACTCCGGACGGGACGACCGTTTCCAGCACCTGTCCCAGCGGGCAGAGGTAATAGTCGGACATCCACTTTGTCAGCCGCAACATCGCAGGCGAGAGGAGGCGGCGGCCGTCGACGACTTGGAGGATATTTTTCAACCGGCGGGTTGTGCCGCAGACGTTCTGCAGGCCGACGCAGTAACCGGTCACGCGCCGGTTGCCGCGCCCCAGGGGAACGCGGACCCGCGTCCCGATCTGCACTTCGTCACGCATCGCCTCCGGTACCACGTAATCCAGTACGCCGACGGGGCCCGCGGCAACGGCCACCTGTGCCACATACTGTTCGGCCGCCGCATCCAGCTGCCACGGCGGCGCGTCCGTATCAAACAAACTTTTCTGCTCAGCCTTCATCCCAGATCGACAACGCATGTAGCCAAAGCATTTCCAGCTCATTACCATACACTGGACATCTGCCAATTGTAGGCGGTAGAGGGGATCCCGGGTAATTGGACCTGCCGCCGAAGTCGCCAAATCGGCTACACAGCGAAAGAAATCAGACGTATGAGACTGGGCATATTCGGCGGATCCTTCGACCCCGTACATTACGGCCACCTGCTGCTGGCCGAGTACTGCCGCTCGGATTGCCGTTTGGACGAGGTGCGGTTCGTACCGGTCGCGGTCGCGCCGCACAAACAGCACCTGCAGCCGGCATCGGCCGATCATCGCACGCAAATGCTGCGGCTGGCCATCGGAGGCCACGAACCATTCACGATTTCGACTGTGGAGACGGATCGCGGTGGCGTCAGTTACACGGTGGACACGCTGGAAGCACTACAATGCGAAGACCCGACGCGCCAGCTGTTCCTGTTGCTGGGAGCCGACTCGTTGTTCGATGTGCCCAATTGGAAAAATCCGGCCAGGATCTGTGAACTTGCGACCCTGGTTGTCGTCCGCCGCAGCGACATGCCGGAGCCCGATTTTTCCTGCCTCGACCAGGTCGCAACGCCAACGCAGATCGATACCTTTCGCCGGCATCAAGTCCGCATGCCGCTGATCGAGCTAAGCAGCACCACGATCCGACAACGCGTCGCGGCGGGCCACAGCATTCGCTTTCAAACGCCGCGAGCTGTGGAGAAGTACATCGAAACTCACCAGCTGTACACGTCGGCCAGCTGACAAAGCGGGCCACGGGAACCGGTCATTACCAGCAAGGTGGCAGGTTGTTCAGCGATCAGCGGCCAGGTTGCCGTGTTTCGATTGCGGGGCTGTTCAATGTCTTTCGATCCCCAACCGACCTGGCGTGGCACAACTCGAATCGGGCAGCCGCACGTCGCATCCCGCTCCGTCACGCCGATCGCCGGATGCCCAGCATGCCGCGGAGCGGATCGGACATATCCAAGCGGTAAACGCCGGGGTCGGCGCGTAGGGCGTCGCAGGCCATCTCCAGCTGATCGGCTACGTCCAACGAGGGATCCATGAAGAAAATCTTCCGACCGCGGAGTACGCAAACCCCGCCGCCGTTACCACCGACACACTCTTCGCGAATTTCGTAGCTCAATTGGCGAATGGCGGATAACGCTTCTTCCAGCACCGTGATTGTTTGCATCCCAGCTTCTCCAACCCCCAGAACCGCTAACCGAATCCCCAGCAGGGGGGCGGATTATAGGGGGATGTCCTTCAGCGGCCCAGGTCGATCGGACGATATCGAATCTGTCCTTAACCTTTTGGCAGGCAACTAGTTAACCCCTGTCAGTGGCGCAAGGAAGTGAGGATTCGGCGAGTTTACCAGCTTCCGACAGGGTTCGGCCCAGAGAGTTTCCCCCCATGCAGCCCGCCAGCGAACAGCAGCCACGGACCTCTGAGCAAGAAATTGCGATGCTGCGCCGGCGGCTGGCTGATGCTCAGCGGATGACGGCGCTGGGCGAGCTGATGAGCACGACGACGCACGAATTCAACAACGTGCTGATGACGATCATCAACTACGCCAAGATCGGCATGCGGCACAAAGACGAACCGACTCGGGACAAGGCCTTTGACAAGATCCTGGCCGCGGGAAATCGGGCCGCGAAAATCACCAATGGCATTTTGGGCGCTGCACGCAACCGGTCGGATGATTTCGCACCGACCGATCTGGCCAAGCTGGTGGAGGACACGCTGGTATTGTTGGAGCGGGAGTTGAGCAAATACCGGATATCGGTCGAGAGGCAACTGGATGACGTACCGCCGGCCATGGTCAATCCCAATCAAATTCAACAAGTCCTGCTCAACCTGCTCATCAACGCTCGTCAAGCCCTCTCCCAAGGCGGCCTGGTCATCGTCAAGCTCGTTCACGACCGTCCCGCAGGCATGATCAGTCTGACGGTACGTGACAACGGAAAGGGCATACCCCAGGACCACCTGCCGCGAATTTTTGATCCATACTTCACCACCAAAGACGGACCTGACGAAACGGGCAAAGGCGGCACCGGCGTGGGCCTGGCAACCTGTCGCGATATCATTGAAATGCACAAAGGCAAGATCCAGGTAGCCAGCACCGTGGGCAAAGGAACCGCTTTCACCTTGAAGCTGCCGGTCGCTGGCACGGCCACCGAGCAGGCCCCCGTCACCGTCCGCGTGGGCATTCCTGACCGATCCAGCGAGGTTGCCTGAACCTGCCCAGCGGTCGGTCTCGTTTGGTCTCCCGCCCGCGCGCCCCTTCTGGCAACATCTTTTGCTGGCTGGATTCCGGGCGGTCCGGTCCGGCAAACAACGTTCGGTGTGGTTCTGGGGCCAGACCCCGGTCGATCCACCGGTCGATCCATTGTGACTTGTGTATCTGGCGGCCCGCTGGTTTATGGCTTCAGGATCAATACGGCCGAAGCGCCTACCGTTGCTTGGCAACTCGATTTTCCTAAGGCATCTCGGACCTGAAGCTGGCGGGTCCTGAAGCTGGCGGCCCAGGCTGTGGTTTGGCGCCGCCTGGCGGTTGGCGATCCGACCGGTCTTTGATGGAACGATTTCGGGGCTTGGGTTAAGGGAGGATTGGCCGGACCAAGTCTCGGCGGGCCGGGATTCGGGCAGGCGGCGTTTTGTGGTTGGATTCCGGCAGGAAGCGTTTTGCGGTTGGATTACAACAAAACCACGCTTTGCGCTTGCATTCCCCCTGCCGGAACGCGTGGCGCGTTTGGGTTACCTGAAAATTGAACGCCGACGGACCACTGGGCCCAACCGGGCCTGGAGATCGACCAGGATCCGCTGTTCCAAAGTGGAGTCCCGTCCCAAGACGATCCAGCCCAGCGTTTGGGGGGGCTGGTCGAACGAATTTTGGACGCGATCCAGCGATTCCTTAAATTCGATTGTCGTTACCGTAGCTCGTTCTGGCCGCTGGACATCTTCCAACTCTTTTTGAACCTGGACGTCTACCAGGTAACCGCCGGCGGTGGGGATCACGCGAACAAGGCCCCAGCGGCGAATCGACTGGAAGGTACTTTGCCAGCGGTTGACCGGTCCCACCGAATCGTGCCGCCACGGTTCCAGCACGGTCGCGCCGGTCAACGGATACGTCTGGATTTTTCCTTCCACCAGTACGTTGCCAACCTGCCGCACGCGTTCTTCGCTCTTGATGCGAAAATAGTCGTCGACAACATCCACCAGGGCCTCCCAGAACAGTTCTTGACTGGTGGCCGGGATGAAGACAGGATCGGGACCGGCGGTTACCAGCGGGACCCCAGCCTGCTGCTGGACCGCATTCCATGGCGGAGTCGCCCAGACTTCGGTGAGTGCCATTTCGGAAATGGCCGGCGGATGGCAGCCCGCCAGTGCGGCGAGTGCCCCCAGCAACACGGTGGAATCGATCAAACGCCGCCGCATAGTTGGCACCTGACAATTTTTGCGAACGCAAAGCTGACCAGACGGAAGAAATGGCGGCGTAGTCTGCAGAAAATGCGAGGGCCGTGCAAGAGCAGCTCTTCTTGCCAGCACAGCCAGTGGCCTGTCAAGCTGGTTCTGCTGGGTCGGGCGGCCTGTGGGACATGCCGAAAGGCTTGGCGACTTTCGCGACGGGGGAGAACGCCGGCAGGTGTTCAACTGCGGCCCGTCAGGTCCCGATGGGTTGGCTGAGGCCTTGCGGGGCGAAAGGAGTCGATCGCTGCGATTTTCAATTCCGAGCCGGTCTGGTGGGCGGCCTGTTCCAACTGAGCTCGGACGGCGTCCTGCAAGGCATCTGGTTCGGTAGCCACGCGCGCGTTGACAACCAGGTCCAGCGATCTGGCTTGAACCTCTGCGGCACAGGACAGTTCGGGCGGCTGTTGGCTACTGACCAGGTTCGCCATCGCCCATCCTTCCTCGCTGAGCCCCAAGACTTTCACATGGGCCGGCTCGGCGCCCTGGAGGCTCTTTAACTGACGGGCGAGCCCCTGAACGATTTCCAGTACGACCTCATCGACGGCAAAAGGGGCATCGGCCGACCCCAGCCGGGCTCGCCCGTTCAGCCAGCAAAGTTCTGCCTCGCCGTCGGCATAGACGTCGTAATCAATCGCCAGGGCCGCCGCTGGCCGGCCAGCCGGTTGATCGAGAGCGGCCAGTAATGCTTCAAAGCCGTCCCCCTGCAGCGCGCTGATCGCCAGCACACGCTTGCTCGGATAGCGCTTGCGGACCAGTTGCACCAGCTCCTGCCGCTGGTCCTCGGCATACCTGTCGATCTTGTTGACCGCGACAACGTCTGCCTCTTCGATCTGCTTCAAAAAAATGTAGGCGGCCTTGGGCGAGAATCCAGCCGCGTCGGGTTGATCCCGCAGGATCTTTTGACCATGTTCCGGTTTGACCAACACGGCCAGCGGGCCGACTTCAAACCGCTGGCCGTGCAAACGGCACAGCGGTTCAACGACGGTCGCCATCAGATCAGTGCAGCTTCCGACCGGTTCGGCCAAAATCACGTCTGGATGGTCCTCGGCCTCGATGTGGGAGATCACGGCAGTCAACTCGTCGAATTTGCAGCAAAAGCAGGCGCCAGGCACCTCGCCAACGCGAAATCCTTGTGCCCGCAGGGAGTGGGTATCGACCAGATCGTACGACTGGTCGTTGGTGACCAACCCCACCTTCAGCCCGCGATCGAGATACGCCTGTGCGGCCCGCGCCATGGCGGTTGTCTTGCCGGCACCCAGAAAGCCCCCCAGCATTAAGAATCTCGTTTTTCGCATAAGGGCAGTGTAATCCACCGCCGTTCGGCGCGAAAGAAGGCCGGGCTTTTGGCCCTCGGCCAGAGGATACGGCGGGCGGTTGGATATCGGGCGACGTTCCGCAGCGTCCCGATCCAGCAGCTGCTGGGGGAGTCACGGAAAATGCTGTTTGATATGCCGAACCAACTGACCCGACGGATCGGGCAGTCGCTGCTGCAGCCGATCGCTGAACTGGCCGGGCGGGGTCCGCTGTCGGACGTCGGCCAGGTAGCGAACCAGTTCCTGTTGAGCGGCGGGGGGGCCGTGCAGGAGGAAATGGGTCCACGCCCAGGCGGCTCGATACTCCACGCGTCCCATTTCGCTCAACTGCCGCTTCGCTTCCAGTCGCTCTAGCGATGGCAGCTGACCCAACCGCAGGCTCCACCGCAGCCCTTTGCGGTGCGGGCTGCCGGTCGCACGTTCGTCAGGCGGATTCTCGAAGTATTCGGCCAGCCCCTCATCCAGCCACAGCGGCACCATGGGCAAGGAGGCGTGCAGGAGGGCATGGGTACATTCGTGTCGCATGTCGGTATCCAGACTGTCCGAAAAGTAGGCCAGCACCATGCCGGGCCCTTTGTTTTTGACATACAGAGCACGGCGATAGGGCACGTTGGGAAACCAGCGGTTCAAGTATTGGTCGTACTGGGCGCGGCTGCGAAACAGGTAAATTTCGATCCGTTCCTGAGCGGGTGGGATTTGCAGATGGTGGACTAAATCTTCCTGGATACGAGCCAGATCGGCAAAAATCCGTTCGTGCCCGCTCAACAAAAAATCGGCTCGACACACAAAAGGGCCGAACGCGCGGATATCGATCCACGGTTGGGCGTTGGCAGGGTTGAGGAACGAGCCGCTGAGGGCGGCAAGGGCTGCGCTGTGCAGGCAGATTCGCCGCCAAGCTAAACATGGCCGAAGAAAAATCACCGCACCCTTTCCCTTTATCCCGCTTGCCTGTGTCCACACTCGCGTCCGCCACGGCAGATTAACCCGCTCGGCGAAGTCCCCACCAGCCGCGCAGCCCGGGTCTGGCCCCCTGCTGAACGCCGGCGGCGACCGACTTGCCGCTGGCCACGCGGCCAGGATTTTCACAGCAGATCCGCCGGGCATATTCCGTTCCGACCAACTGCGTGGCTCGTCGAAAAGCGGCCTGCAGACGCGGGCGTCGAGCGGTCGCGCCGTGGGCGTCGGTGGCCAGGAAATGGCACAGACCCTCCTGCAGGATCTTCTGCGAAAATTGCTGAACCGACGGACCAAACGTTCCCAACAGACTTCCTGCCGTGACTTGCATCAGGCAACCTGCCGAGACAAGTTGTGTCAGCAGCGAGGGTTGGCGAAGGATCCCCTGGTTGCGTTCCGGATGGGAAAGGATGCTTTGCAATCCCACGCCCCGTAGGGCCTCCACCAGGGGATCCAACGGCAGATACAGGTCGTGTGGCAGTTCCAACAGGACGTGCCGCCCCTGGTCACCCAGCGTCAGCACGCGATCGGCCTGCAGTTCCGCCACCAAATCGGGTTCGATGCGAACATCCGCACCGGGCAGGACGTTCAGCGGTATCTGGCGTTCGCGCAGCAAAGCGTCCAGCTGCCGTACCCGCTGGCGGACGTCCGCCGCTGTATTTTGTCGGTAGCTGCCCAACTGGTGCGGCGTGCACAAGATGGTTTGGACCCCATCCGCGACGGCCAGTTCAGCCATCGCCAGGGATTCGTCCCAATCCCGCGCGCCGTCGTCGATGCCGGGCAGCAGATGGCAGTGGATGTCAACAAAGCAGTGGTCAGCCACGAGGGGACCCCGAAGTTACGCGGCCTGGCGCCTGATTTTGGGACCTTGATTTTTTGCGGCGACCCGATCCGGGAACTTGCCCCGGACCGACAGTGCCGGCCGCTGACCGGTATGTAACTCGGTCCGGGCTTTGGCAGCTTTCCCATAGCTCCAACGAGAAACATAAAACGCGTAAGAACAGTGCCGGCAACGAATGGGGACCAGGAACAGCAACCGGCACAAGAACCGATCGAGCCAATGCGTTGTTTGCACCCCGACTTTTCTGTCCCAGCAATTCGGACATCGCATAATCGAACTCTCGCAAAAGGGTCGAATCTCGCGGCAGCACCAGAACGGGATTCGCAAACGCCGCCAGGCTCGTTCGCAAGGCCCACGGGCAAGGCGTCGTATAGCGAGACCGCCTGCCGGAGACCAGATCAGATTGCCGGCCATCTCAAAATGAAACAGACTTCTCAGATTGAGACAGGCATGCTGGCACCGCTGGCCCGCATCGGCCAGGCCACATCGCTCGCAACCCTGCCCACTCACACAATTTACCACCCGCCCGCTTCAGCCATCCCCCGCTGCGGCATGGCCTTTGCCTCCTAGTCCGCAAGGCACGAAATCATTTTTGCCTGGGTTTTTTGGCGTGCGTTTTGTCGGTCTCATTTTTTCTTGTTTTTCTCTTATTTGGCGAGGGCGCGTCCATGTTAGTGCTGAGTCGAAAGGCGGGCGAATCGATCAAGATTGGCCGCGAAATTACGGTTTTCATCAATCGCATTTCTGGCAACCGGGTGACATTGGCCGTGAATGCTCCGCGCCATATCGGAATCATCCGAGGCGAACTGACTCCCTTTGAAGATTTCGAGGAGGCGGGTTCTGCGGAGACGGTTCAGCGGAACAGGACAGCTTCCCTGTCGTTCGGTCCCGAAAACGAACCTGTTACACGTCAGCCCCGCTTGCCGCGTTGAGTCGATTTTGTTGGACAGCCGTATCGACCTTGCGGAGGGCGTTGGCGACTTGATTCAGCAGGTGATCGTCGCCCAGCAGTACGGGATGGTGCAGCAGCAGGGTAGAATCCGCCGCGTGACCGCTATGGTCCAGGGTACCGTGGCGGCGGCAGCGTCGGGGGCTGCGCCGAGCGAAGCCGGAGAAGCCGGAGTCGAGAGGTACGCCCTCGGCCCGCAGGGCGGCGATAAGCTGGTCGCGGGTGACGTTACCTGGGAGCGATCGGCTTCGGTTAAGAAAGAGGCCAAGCTTGTAAAAGCCTGGTTCGCAGTCCGCGGACCATTCGTTGGGCGACTTTAAGAAGTTGATGTCGCGCATCTGGGCGATCAGTCTCGCCGCCGCCCGAAGTCGCTGTTGATTGTATCTTTTTAGTTTTTCCAGCTGGGGCAGCAGCACGGCGGCCTGCAGTTCGCTCAGCGGAAACGCATCGTTTCCCCGCTGCGCATAAATCTTCGCTCGCTGGAAAACGTCCTGGCGATTGGTCAACAACGCCCCTCCCCGACCCGCTGTCAATAGTTTGCTGCCGCCAAAGCTGAGAACTCCCACGTCGCCGAAGGTACCGACCAGCTGTCCCTGGATACGGGCGCCGGGAGTCTGACAAGCGTCTTCCAGTATCGCAATTCCTGCCGCTTGGGCCCAGGCAATCAGCTCGGACATGGGTGCCAGCGTTCCATGCAGGTGGGAGACAATCACCGCTTGCGTGCTTGGTGACACGGCCGGCGCCAGCTGTTCGGGATCCAAAGACCAGCTACCCGGCCGGAGATCGACCAGCACTGGCCGAGCCCCCACGGCTTCGATCGCGCGAAAATTTCCCGGAAAGTCATAACCGGCCAGGATAACCTCGTCCCCCGGGCCGATGGCCAGACCGCGCAGCGCAGCCTCGATGGCATACGTCCCGGAACAACACAGCAAGACATGCGAGACACCGTGCAGGCAGGCCAGGCGATCGACCAGCGCGGCGGTCGAAGGACCGTGATATCGGCCCCAAGCTCCTGACTCGTAGGCTGCCTGTAGCGCCCGACAAACCCCCTCGTCGGGCAACGGCCATGCTGGCACTTGATCGACCGCCGGCTGGCCGCCATGAATCGCCAGCTGGTCACAATTTTTGATTTTGAGACTTGACGTCATCGATCGTTTTTCGGTAAACGCGTCTTGCCAGCCGCTGCGGCTGACCCCGCATCGGCGGATTGCCGTTCGACCAGCGAAGATAGTTATTATGGAACGACTACGGAACCCGTTGCAAATCCGTAAACCTTGCCATCTGCCAATTTTTTATGGAATGTAACGGTAATCGTGGACGAATTGCTGATTAGCCTCTTCAAACCGCGCGACTGGTCTGACCGAATCGGGCGAGCAGTGTGGTGGGAGTCGCGCAGCGATATCATGCTAAGGAGAGCAAGTACGATGCAGCTTTCTCGCACCTTTTGCGGCACGAGCGTGCTAGCGGGCATGTTGGCCGTGATGTTCAGCGGTCCCGTGGCTTCAGCGGCCGAAACCGTGCTGGCCACCTCCCAGGTCGCCGACGTTTCGCTGGGCAAAAATGGCTTGTTGCAAGGCCAAGTCGTGACCGTTCAAGGCTCACCGGCGGCCGGCGTGCCACTTGTTGTTCTATCCAACGGTGCGCAGGTCGCCAAGACCGTCACGGGCCCAAAGGGCCGATTCACGATCGCAGGTATGCGAGCAGGCTTGCATCAGGTGCTGGTGGCGGGCCAACCAAGCAACGTCCGCCTTTGGTCGGCAGATTCCGCCCCCCCCGTTGCCCAAACACGAATGTTGCTGGTCGCCAACAGCGAGCACGTGGTTCGGGGCAATTATAGCTACAGCGGGCTGGGAGTGGGCGGGAACTGGCGCAAGCTGGCCGCTATCGCGCTGGGCGGAGCGCTGGCCTACGGCATCTACGAGTATGCCGAAGACGATTCCGGCAGCTAACCCGCGCTTCTGACCAGACATCTTCTGCGCGACGAGCGTGTCTTGGCTCGGCCGCTTCCGGCGTCACCGTCCGAGGCCCAACCTTTGATCCCTGCGCCTTGCGGTTCAATCGCGTCTTCTTGATTGCCAGGCAAAGACTTTCCGTCGCCTCGCAAAAAAATTTGTGCCAAATCCGCGCCGAGCCGCAACGAT
>JABAOF010005849.1_pt1 | contig 11358 bp, 12 predicted proteins | sample 7062171 | NCBI WGS metagenome assembly JABAOF01 (sample SAMN14538628, study PRJNA623070) | marine sediment metagenome | biome: marine biome [ENVO:00000428]; feature: marine pelagic biome [ENVO:01000023]; material: deep marine sediment [ENVO:00002113] | place: India: Gulf of Khambhat ... | reverse complement strand
GGAAAGGCGCACGTTGCATACCTTCCCGGTGAGAAGGTCGTCGGCTTGAGCAAGATCCCGCGCATCGTGGACATGTTTGCCCGGCGGTTGCAGGTGCAGGAACGGCTCACCAAGGAAATCGCAGAAGCGATCGAAGAAGCGATCCGTCCGCAAGGTGTGATGGTCGTCGTCGACGGGCAACATAGTTGCGCCTCGCTGCGAGGGGTAAAGAAGCACGGCGTAAACATGACCACCACAGCGCAGCGTGGTGCATTCCGGCATGACCGGGAATTAAGATCAGAGTTTTATCGTTTGATCGGTAAATAAATTGCGCTTGCTTGTAGCTGCGCGAAGAGCTGCTACCGGCGGAGACCGATATAGAGGAGGTTTGTTGTACGAGCGACAAACCTCCTCTATGATCCTCCTCCTTGAGGAGACCATGACTCTTTGGTGATTGTGGCGTAAGAAATCACGAGCTTGCGACATCCATTGGGTAGTGCAATAAGGTGCAATAATCAACAACTCGGAACATCGAGGAGGTAGCATGGATCCCAATAATGTGACTGTAGGATTGGCGCTATTGGCCGGATTAGCGTCCTTCCTCTCACCTTGTGTACTGGCACTTGTCCCGGCTTACATCGGATACCTCGGTGGTCGCTCAGTGACGCCGAGTGGTGTCACCGTAGAGAACCGCTGGGGTACTTTTTCGCACGGACTAGCGTTTGTCGTCGGTTTCAGTGTGGTGTTCGTAGCCCTTGGAGCGGCGGCATCGGCTGTTGGTGTGCTACTGTTTGATCTGCGTGAGTGGATCGCTCGCATTGGCGGGATTATCGTTGTTATTTTCGGTTTGCATACCCTAGGATTGATCAACATCCCGTTCCTGGATTACGACACACGCAAGCAAGTGCAACCGAAGAAGTCGGATTACCTATCCTCCGGCCTTATGGGTGTGTTCTTCTCCGCCGGCTGGGCACCGTGCGTAGGTCCTGTGTTAGGGGCGGTGTTGACGCTGGCGTTGAATGGAGCTGAGGTGGGACAGGGCGTGATCTTACTGAGCGCCTACTCGGCTGGTCTGGCAATCCCCTTCCTGCTGGCTGCCCTCGGCCTTGGTCGGGTGACGGAATTGTTACAGAAGCACAGCCGGGCGATCAGGTATCTATCGCTCGCAACGGGCGTCGTCATGGTGATTGTGGGCGTCATGCTTTTCACCGGGACGTTGGAGCGACTGGCCAGCTTTGGTTTCTTTGTGGACTTTGGTATTTAGGCGGTGATTGATGCGAGAGAGAATTACATTGACGTCGGATTGGAAAAAATTCTTGATCGTTGTTGTGGTGGCAGTGGTGGCGTTGGCGGGATTCAGTCTGAGGGACTTTTCCGATCTTGAGCCAGCACAATCGCCGGGCTTAGGAAGCGATACTGCTGGGCTTGAGATTGCGCCCGCGATGGGTGCCCTGGCGCCGGATTTCACCTTATTCGATCTCCAAGGCGAAGAAGTGAGCTTGAGCGATTTCCACGGCCAGCCGGTTCTGATTAACTTTTGGGCCACCTGGTGCGGACCGTGCCGGCTGGAGATGCCAGCTATCCAGTCGCGATATGAGAGATATAAGGACGACGGGCTGGTGGTATTGGCGGTGGATTTCGACGAGCCGGCAGGCGATGTTGAAAGCTTTCGTGATGAACTTGGTTTGACTTTCCCGCTGCTACTCGACCCGGGCGCCAAGGTGCAAAAGCTCTATCGCAATCGCAGCTATCCTTCCAGCTTTTTTGTCGACGCCGATGGCGTCATCCAGGTGCAACATATCGGGGTGATGACGGAGGGTCAGATCGACGAGAATCTAGCGCAGATTGGGGTGGGACCCTGAGCGATCGATCGTCTGTGGGCTTGAACTATCAGTAGTCAGTAATCAGCAGGTTGGTATGTTGATTTAATGAAAGAGAGGGTAGAACCAATGCTAAAGAGAATACGAGTTAGACCGCTCATCTTGGTCGGTGCGCTCAGCCTGATCCTTAGCGCTTGTGCCTCGGCCGTCTCGGATGGATCGACTCCGGATCTCGATCCGAGTGTCACAGCCTCACTGCCCGACACGGGTGAGAGCGGATCCCAGGTTTCGGAGGGCGAGGTGGCTTCAGACTCGGATCCCGACTCTTTGGGAGGTGCGGACAGCGACGATCCGTTCGCCAATGTCAATATTCGGTTTAATCCCAGGTACTGGCCGGACACGGATTTTAGCAAGCATAGTGTCGATTACAGTGAGATCTTTTCTGGAGGTCCACCGCCCGATGGCATTCCGGCGATCGATAATCCCGTCTTCGAGAGCGTGGCGGATGCTGATGCGTGGCTGCAAGACGAGTGGCCGGTGATGTTCTTCGAGTGGCAGGGCGACGCACGCGCCTACCCGTTGACGATCCTGATCTATCACGAAATCGTCAACGATGAAGTCGGTGGTGCTCAAGTTTCTTTGACCTTCTGCCCGTTGTGCAATGCCACGATCGCCTTCAACCGCGTGATAGCGGATGGTACGGTATTGGATTTCGGCACGACGGGTAACCTGCGCAACTCCGACCTTGTCATGTACGACCGGCAGACCCGGTCCTGGTGGCAACAGTTTACTGGTGAGGCGATCGTCGGCGAGTTGACCGGAACTCAATTGGAGTTTCTCCCTTCTCAGATCATCGCCTGGAGCGATTTCAAGGTTAACCATCCAGACGGGAAGGTGCTTTCGCGAGAAACCGGCCACGTTCGCCCCTACGGACAGAATCCTTACGCCGGCTACGACAGCATCAACAGCTCTCCCTATTTCCCGGTGACGGGGGATAATGAGCGGCTTCCGCCGATGGAGCGCGTCGTCGCGATCCAGTTCGACGAAATCGACATGGCTTATCCTTTCAGCACCCTGAGTGAGGTCCTGGTTGTGAACGACGAAATCTCTGGTCAATCACTCGTGGTGTGGTGGAAAGAGGGCACAAAATCGACCTTCGGTAACTCCGGGCGTGAAACGGGCTCCACGGGTGTCTTCTCCCGCCAGCTCGACGATCAAGTCCTTTCATTCAGGGCCGTCGATGGGGGTTTCGAAGATGAGCAAACTGGGAGCCTGTGGAACATCCTGGGTGAGGCGGTTGAGGGACCGCTAGCCGGTCGCAAGCTGGAGCGTATCACGTCCGGTGAGCACTTCTGGTTTGCCTGGGCGGCATTCAGACCCAGTACGGTGGTCTGGTCTCCGTCTTCGTAGTCTTTCACCCGCGTGGATTCTTCCAACAATGCCGGTGCGCAGCAAAGTGCGACCCATATTCAAGGGTCGCACTTTACTTTAACGAAGCGGTGACTTCTAAGGAGCTTGTGGTTCCGGGGCGCGATTGCGGTTGCGAGTCACAAAATTGATGGCGGCATCAGGATCGAAGGTTGACATGCGCAGCATTCGCCCCCATGAAGTGAGGACGACGGGTTCGGAGATCGTCTCCCAAGGAAAAGCGATGAGCTTGACACCATCGAATCGATCCATCACTCTCTGGATCTCAGATTTCAAGCTGTCGCAATCCGCACCTTCCGGCAGGGCTGCGCAGTTGTACCAGAAGATGACGTAGCCATGCTCTAGATTGTGCACGAGGTATCCTACAGGATAGGGCGGCATAGCCGCCACATCCGCATCGTGGTAGAAACCGGCCTGAAGGCTCTCGGCATAGTGCGGTCCGGAGGTTGGCGGGTCAGTGTTATATGAGCCAGGATCAAAGCCATCCTGGACATGATCTGCAGGGAGAATCGCGAAAGCTTCTCCGGCAGGCGGTTTCGCAGCGTTCCATACCACAATCGCCAGAATTCCAAGTGTGAGCGCACCAATAACCACAAAGGGTGCGATTCTGAGGATACGCTGACGGTTTCGTTGCTTACGCCGGATTTCACGTTTCGTCGGTTGGGCCATTATCAATCCTTTTCGAGGAGATTTCTTTCCATATCCTTCGTGTTCGTGAGGTTCTCTTGCTGTTTGCTCGTCCCCAAGAAGCATTCAGGGATCCTTGAAGAAAGCTTGTTTGCATCCTGCGGTAGAACGATGATCAAGGCTAGCAGGATCTTGAGACGATTCTTGCGATCCTCTCGTACAATTTCCTCTTGTAATCTGGGTAAATAATACCGCATTTGGAAGTAATTCAGTCGAAGAAATCCACTTGCGATTGAATGACAACCTCAAGCTTCTGTCTCATTTTTCGCACGGTTCTGAGCTTGCAGAATGTAGAGATGCGACATTCACAGCGTGGGGCTGTGTCTTGGCTATTGTTTTGGAATCGGCTTCGGGAGCGTTTGAGTGATGCTTTCAGCCTCCGAATAGCAAGGCCCCTGTGAGGCCGATCAGTGGCGGGATGAGCAATCCCAATCCGAAGCGTATCATGGTGAAACGCCATCCCAGGAAGGGTAATTCGAAAGAGACGGTCAACAACGCTAGGGAGGACCAGGAGGTGATCATGGCCAGCGTTGGACCGAGGCCGGCCCCGGTCCGGTAAAGAGCGGCAATGAGCGGGAAGACGACATAGGGTCCGCCGGGGAGCAGCATACCTGCGCCGGCACCGATCAACACGCCGCGCACCCCGGATTCAGGCCCGATCCAGGCGCGTACCAACTCCTGCGGCGCGAGCACTTTTATATAGCCTACGATTAAAAAGGCAATGACCAAGAGCGGCAACGTGCGTATCAATGTACGCCAGCCTAACGTCACGCCGCGCCTGGCGATGTCGTCGCCACGACGCCGGGCGTAGAACCACATTCCCAATGCCAGCACGACCATGATGACCGTCGATTCGGTCATCGCATTGCCTCACGGATAGTATGGATATGCCGACCAAAAAGCGTCTCGGCTAGAAAACCGATCAGCGGCGGGACCACTAGCGTCAGTCCATAGCGGATCAACGTGAGATCGGATCCGAGCAGGGCAAACTCGTACGGCAGGCGCGAGATCGACCACAGGTTTTTGGCTGTGACGAACGCCATCAGTACGCCGAGTCCAGCGCCTGAGTGAAACAGTGCCCCGGCGATAGGGTAGTAGACGAAGGGTCCACCTGGGATGAGTGCGCCGCCTAAACACGCCAGCAGGATCCCACGCCATCCTGCGCTCGATCCCAGCCATTGTTCCACCAGCTGGCGTGAGACCAAGACCTGAGTCAGGCCGGCTACAAGGAACGCGGCGAGCAGGAGAGGTGTGACCCTCCACAATTCGAGTCCTCCAGCCTTGACTCCCTCCCAGGCCGTCAACGCACCTCCGCGTGTCCATGCCAGAACTGCCAAGACGATGGTCACACCTATCAAGAAGAGCGTCGTGCGATCGGGTTTCCATTTGGGCATCGAACCTCCTAAGCTTGCCCATTGTGCGACGAGGGGGCCGAGAAGGCAAGTGCAATCCTCCAGGTAACCCGGAAGCTCGAAGCTTCCCAATCGCTGGGGCGTTTGCAATTTGGGTTGTATCGTCGTAATGTGAGGTGATCTGCACACGACTTCGGAAGTTCCGAAGGACTTCCGAAGTCTGAGTGGTTCGTCCGCTGAGCCTAATTATCCGCCGACCCTAACTTCGAGAGGGATGGACCATGAGAAATCGCCTCATAGTGCTGACATTGTTGCCTTTCTTGCTGTTGATGTTCGCCTGTAGGAGAGAAACCGAGCCGATGGAATCGCCGGTGCCCGCGGAGGGTGTGGACCAGCGTGTCGCCACTCGAACATCGGAGGGAGTGGACCAGGTGCCGGCGCCCATCGCTGCGGATCACATCACGCCGTCCGAACTTCCTCCTCGCTTGATCCACTCGGATGACCTTGTTTATCACGGCGCGTTTCGAATGCCGGACGATCTGGAATGGGAGTACAGTGGTTATGCCATGACGTACTCACCGGAAGGTGATCCCGATGGACCGGACGATGGTTTTCCAGGTTCGTTGTTCGTTTTGGGGCACGACCATCGTTCTCAAATCTCCGAGATTAGCATCCCCGTGCCGGTCGTCTCGGTAGCCAAAAACCCGGACGAACTCGACCGTGCGGTCACCTTACAGAAGTTCCAAGATATCTCCGCTGGCATGTTTAGCCAGTTGGAGATCCCCAGAGTTGGTCTGGAATACCTGCCACCACAAGGTGTGCAGAGCAGTGCAAAGCTGCATTATTGTTGGGGGCAGCACTTTCAATTCGAACAAGTCCCTTCACATGGCTGGAGCGAACTCGATCTTTCCTCTCCACAGGTGGTAGGGCCTTGGTTTCTAGGGGAGTACACCAATTACATCAGCAACGACTATCTGTTCGAAATTCCTGAAGGGTGGGCCGCTATCAACGCCCCAGGCTTACACCTGGCCACTGGAAGGTTTCGGGATGGTAGTTGGGGTGGCTTGGGGCCGGCTTTACTGGCATACGGTCCGTGGTTGGAGGGCGATCCTCCCGCGCCGAACGCCAGGTTGAACCAAGTTGTGCCCCTTCTTTTGTATGGTGTCCCACAACCAAACTCCCCCGAAGTTTTCGTTGCTGATGAGATGCGTATGATCACGTACAAGGAGGCGGACGAGTGGTCAGGGGGTGCCTGGTTGACGTTGGGGGGCAGGTCCGCCGTCATCCTCGTCGGGACGAAAGCGCTGGGCAGGAACTGGTATGGCTTTGCCAATGGTGTGGAGTATCCTATCAGCGGAGATCCGGATGAAGAATACCCTGACGTTCCCCCCTGGCCGTACGATGCACGTGGGTGGTGGTCGGAGGACATCGCCGCACAGATCATCTTTTTTGATCCGGAGGATCTGGCTGCCGTTGCACGCGGCGAGATGGAGACCTGGACGCCGCAGCCGTACGCCACACGAACCATCGATGAATTCCTTTTCGACCCCGGGTTTGACCTCGAGCGGCAGAAGCGTTATTCGTTGGGCGCGGTCGCTTTCGATCGTGAACGGGGCATCCTGTACGTTGTCGAGAGGCGTGCTGACTATGAGGAGAGAACGTTGATTCACGTCTTCAAGCTCGTTGATTGAGTCAGTGTTCAGTTTGCTCGAGTGGTCCCTTGTTCCATTTCGGTGAAACCGCGCCAATTCCGACGATAAGCAACCCGGAAGCTTCAAGCTTCCGGGTTGCTGAGGGGGTATGACTTCGGAAGTCCGTTAGGACTTCTGAAGTCTGTAATGGAATTGAAAAGAGTTGGTCAAGGAGGTGCTTGGATGCCTCGAAGGAACAGGTCAGCCAGAGCCTCAGCGGTGGCTCCGACCTCACCCATTGCCTCCTGTTTGCGTAGATCGTAGAAGGGCCTGGTCATCATGCTGTGCAATGCAGACGCAGCCAGCGCTTCATCCATTAAGCGGAAGGAACCTTCCTGGATGCCCTGTCGGATAACGTTCTCCAGGATCTTGCGATACTTGGCGTGCTTTGTTACTAAGCGTTGGGTCGCCTCTTCGCTAAGCCGGGCTGACTCGCGCGCCGTAAGCACGGCTGTCTTCAGGTTCGCATTCAAATAGTTCCAGAAGGCCAGCAGAATGGCGCGCAGCTTTTCCGTCGCAGGGCGATCCGTGTTGGCGATTCGAAGCGCGTCTTGATAGGTGTTGTCCATCTCCTGCTCGACGAAGTAGAGCAGGAGCTCTTCTTTGCTCGGAAAATAATCGTAAAGAGTCGACTTGCCCATGCCGGCCGCCTCGGCCACCTGCCGCATCGAAGTCTCGTGGTAGCCTTGCTCAAGAAAAAGTTGAGCTGCGATCTTGAAGATGCGGTGCCGGTTTCTTTGTCGCATTCTTTCGGAGATAGGTATTCCGCGTGGCATTCCACTCCTCAACAACGATCCATACCGACCGATGGTCGTTTCTAAGATACTATAGCTTCTGCCAAGAACCTGGGAACACGCTGACAATCGCCTGACCAAGATGCGCTCCGTTCTATCCGGGAGTAGCGGCGCGACTTGAGACGTGATCTTCCCCGCGTGAGCAGGTTGCGATTATTCGCTGAAGGGGGCATACAATCTGCTTGCAGGCACATTTACCATGGGGAAGGTCCTCTGGACTTCATTCACTTAACCGAGTTAAGATCATTTTCAGTTGACGGCTCATACAAACAAGGGGTTACAATGGGTCTCAGCATGCGGTTGTATTGAGCGCCCTCAGGAGTTTGAGTCTTCGTTGGAAAGTCGCTATTGGGCGCATTACGGAGGTTGATCATGATCCAAGATGTATACAAAGATCTGGCGCACTTCCTGGACAAGCTCCCCGGAGGTTATCCCGCAACGGAGAGCGGGGTCGAGTTGCGCATCCTACGCCGATTGTTCACAGAGGAGGAGGCGGCTTTTACTCTGCATCTCAGTATGCGCCCCGAACAGGTCGAAGCCATCGCCGAACGTGCTGGCCTCGATCCGGGCTTATGCGCCGAGCGCCTTGAAACGATGTCGAAGAAAGGTCTGATCTTCCGCCAGCGAAGGAGTGATGGACCTCGCTATTCGGCGTCCCAATTTGTGATCGGTATCTGGGAGTATCACGTCAACGACCTCGATCCGGGGTTGATAGCCGACTTTAATGAGTACCTGCCCTATCTCTTCGACTTTGAGGTGTGGCGGAAAGTTCCGCAGCTGCGGACGATCCCGGTCGTCGAAAGTGTGCAGTTGGGGCGCGAGATCCTGCCCTATGAACACGCCGAGCAATTGGTGCGCGAACGCGACAACATCGCCGTCGCGCCATGTATCTGCCGGCGTGAACACAGGATGGTGGGAAAGGGGTGTGATCGTCCTGAGGAGACGTGCTTGATCTTGGGCAGCGCTGCCGATTATTACGTCGAAAATGGACTGGGACGTTACATCGACGTCGAAGAGGCCTTTGGAATATTGGAACTGGCCGAGCAGTCGGGTTTGGTGCTCCAACCGAGCAATTCCCAACGGATCGTCAATATCTGTTGTTGCTGCGGCTGTTGTTGCCAGGTGTTGAAGAGCTTCAAACGCCACCCGGCACCGGCGAGTCTGGTGACCTCGCCTTATGTCGTCGCTTCCGATCCTGCGCTTTGTGTAGGCTGCGGCGATTGCGTAGAACGCTGTCAGATGGGAGCGGTGAGTCTGGTTGATGAGATTTCGGTAATCGATTTAGAGCGTTGTATCGGTTGCGGTTTGTGTGTCACAACCTGTACTTCTGAGAGCCTGCACCTTGTGCGTAAGCCCTCGGAGCAGCAACCGGAGGTGCCGCGTACACTCGCTCGAACGTATGTAAAGCTGGCCCGCGAGCGCGGTGTGCTTCGATCGCGCGATACAGCCTCGATGGCCCTGCGCGAAGCGAAAGACAAGATTAATTTTCCCAAGTAGAGGCCAGATCCTGAAGAAAGCCTGTTCCGGGCTAGGTATGTGAGAGGGATGCCAACGAAGGAAGATCGCCAGCGTCGCCCGCCTCCCATTTCTCGCTACCTAAACATTCGCAAGGCTTACCATCCAAGTTTCTCCTCGGACGGTGAGCGTCTCGTGTTTCTTTCAGACATTACAGGTGTCCCTCAGGTTTGGCAGGTGGAGCTTTCCGCACACCGCCAGAGAATTACGTGGCTTGAACAGCGTACGTTCGAGCCCGATCGTGTGCTGGGCGTTTGGTGTTCGCCAGCGCCGGGGGACGAGCGTTTGATTTACAGCGCCGATATAGGGGGCAGTGAGAACGCCCAGCTCTTCCTGCTTCACAACGATGGTACGCCGGATCTGCCACTCACGTTAGGCCATGAGGGGGCATTGCATATTTTCGGGGAATGGTCGACTGATGGCAGCCACATTCTGTTCGCGGCCAACAGACGCCATCCGGGCCTGTTCGATCTCTACCTCCAGCCAATTGATGGCCAGGCACAGAGGGTTTGGCAAAACGACAAGCCAGGGTATCTATTCAGTATGAAATTCTCGCCCGATGGTAAGCGGGCTATCATCAGCCGGGTAGTAAGCAGTTTTCAACACGATATTTTCGAGGTCGATCTTGACACGAAAATTGCTCGTCAACTCAACCCGCCCGAACTCATCGCCCGATATGACCCGCTATGGTTTGGTCAAGATGGAAGCTCGCTCTATGTGAGTACCGATAGAGGCTCCGATTTTCTCCACATCGCCCGCCTCGACCTCGAGACCTGTGCGCTCGAGACGCTGGTGTCGTCCGATTGGGACCTGGAGTTCCTCACATGCGCGCCAAACGGTGACGTCTTGGCGTATGCAGTAAACGTGAATGGGGCCTACGAGATCCAGGTACTAGATTTGGCATCTGGGGGCATACGGCGCGCCCCTTCTATTGGCAATGAGCCCGGGGTTGTCGCGGTGTGGGATAGGCTGCTCGACATGTCGCCTGACTCGGCTAGGCTCGCCTTCTCCTTCACAAGCGCAACGCGTACCTCCGACATCTTTTTGTGGGATTTGAAGCGTGACGTAATTGATCCTGTGACGCAATCATCACATGGCGGTATCCCGCGTGACGACTTCATTGCACCGCAATTGGTGCGTTACGCCACATTCGACGAGCGTGAAATCCCGGCCTGGTTTTACTCGCGACCTGAAGAGGGTGACAAGCTCCGCCCCGTAATTGTCTTCGTGCATGGTGGTCCAGAGTCGCAATTCAAGCCGTACTTCCATTTTTTTCTTCAGTATTTCATTCAACGTGGTTTCGCAGTCCTTGCGCCGAATGTGAGAGGCTCGACCGGATATGGTAAGCACTTCGCGCATCTTGACGATGTAGAAAAACGCATGGACTCGGTGCGGGACCTGGCGTATGCAGCTTATTGGCTCCGTCAGCAAGCGGGGATCGATGGTGATCGGCTAGTCGTCTACGGCGGCAGCTACGGGGGGTTTATGGTTCTGGCCGCGCTAACCCAGCAAGCGGATTTGTGGGCTGCGGGTGTAAATATCGTGGGGATTAGCAACTTCGTTACGTTCCTGGAGAACACCAGCGAGTATCGGCGGAGCCACCGCGAGGCCGAATATGGCAGTTTGGAGGAGGACCGAGACTTTCTGGAAAGCATCTCACCACTCAACCATGCGCATAAGATTGTGTCCCCTCTGATGGTCATCCACGGTGCGAACGACCCGCGAGTGCCACTCAGTGAGGCGAAGCAGCTTGTGGAGATGCTCGAATCGCGCGACGTGCCTGTGGAATTTATTGTATTTGAGGATGAAGGGCACGGTTTGGTGAAGTTGAAAAACAAGCTCGTCGCATATCCGGCGATCGCTGAATTCTTGACCAAGCATCTCCCCGAATAACATCATTAGCTCCCTTCGCTCTACTTAACTCATGTTGTCTTCAACGAATACTTGAGATTGAGACGCTCGCCAGGGGGGAACCCTTAGCGCTTTCGAGCAAAAGGGCATTTCAGCAAAAAGGGTTCCCACGCCGCCGTCCGGTCGGGCATGGGAGCCCGACCTCCTGCTTTGGGGTCAGATTTTCTCCTGGTACGCCCAG
>JABAOF010000589.1_pt4 | contig 11364 bp, 12 predicted proteins | sample 7062171 | NCBI WGS metagenome assembly JABAOF01 (sample SAMN14538628, study PRJNA623070) | marine sediment metagenome | biome: marine biome [ENVO:00000428]; feature: marine pelagic biome [ENVO:01000023]; material: deep marine sediment [ENVO:00002113] | place: India: Gulf of Khambhat ... | reverse complement strand
TTGAACCCGACGCCATCATCCTCCACCTCGAGCACGAACATGCCATCGTTTTGCAGGAGACGCACCCAGACGTGTTCTGCCTCTGCGTGCTTGCGGGCGTTGTTGATCGCCTCCTCGGCGATGTAAAAGACCACACCCTGTTTCGCCATCTCCATGCATTCGGACACGTCGGAATCGGCCTCGATGATCACCTTCTGCTCGTGAGTCTCGCGCACCTTCTCAGCCAATTGCTGCAACCCAGCGACCAATCCCTGTGACTCAAGAATCAATGGGCGCAAGGTGAAGAGCATGTGGCGGATCTCCTTCGTCGTGCGTCTGGCCATATCCTCCACCATGAAGAGCTCATCGGATGCGCCATTGGGGTCTCGATCCATCAAGCGCCGAGCGAAGTTTACCCGCATGGCGATGGCGGCGATCGTCTGCGTGGGCCCATCGTGCAGATCACGCGCCAGTTTCTTGCGCGCCTCCTCCTGGATCTCAGTGATACGCTCTTTCTCCACCTCCAAGTCCCGGTACAACCGCGCATTCTGCAAGGCGATGATGGCCTGCTGCGCGATGGCCCAAAGGAGTTCGACTCGCTCGACATTGAAGTAATGCGGTTCGCGGTGCGCGAAAATCATGATGCCGTATGAATCCAAGCCCGTAATGAGAGGGATGCACAACACGACACCACTCTCCCGCAGAGCCTCCAACCGGTGAAGCTCAGGATCTTGCGACAAATCGCGTGAGATCCGTGGTTCCCCGGTGGTCAACGCACGACTCATCAATCCGCTCTCCCCTTGAAAGGTTATACGCTGATCGTCAAGGGTGAGACCACGAGCAGAGGCGACATGCAACTTCCCATTCGAAAAGAGCAATAAGGCGCTGACCAGATCGACGTCCCCAGATCCGAAGTCTTCCAAGGAGCGAGCGCTGAGATCGAGCGCCATCTCAAGCACGCGTTCGTAATCCAGCGTGGTCGTCAATTCGGCTGCCATGTGGAAGGTGGCGCGCGCACGTTCCCGCTCGCGCTCTCGCACCTGATTCAAACGGATCGCTTCCTCATGCTCCAGCTGCTGTGCACTGCGACGGACCTGTCCCGCAAACCACATCATGACGACACCGGAGAGTAGCAACAACCCCGTGAAAATCCCCTGAACACGCCACTCTTCTACGCCAATGTCACCCAGAAGCGCACGCCCTCCAAACTCAAGCAAGATCCCCGCCCCAACCATCGCCATCCCCTGCCAGAACCCATGGATCAGTCCTGCTCTCAATGGGCCCACCAGAAGACTCCACCAAAGAGGGCTCTCAAATCCACCCGAATTCGCGATAGCCGCCACGGCAAATACGACCTCAATCCCCGCAGCGGCACCTTCCAGCCAAGCCGGCCGCCAGCCACCGATGCGCAGCAGACTTGCGAGCATGGTGAATACCACCCAACCCGCCAGTAGAAAGATCAACCTGCTCGAGAGCTTTCCGTAATAGCCGGCGACCAGCGGTAACGCCGCCATGGATAGCGCTCGGGTGCTCAGGATCAACCAATCTACAGGGGTGAGAGCGGCTCGGTCACGAACGTCAAGCATAACTTCAATCATAACCCCATCAGGATTGAATGCAATACTACAAATTGACCATTGCAAATGAGATACCGTGTACAGGCTCGGCGAAGAGGTCCTCAGTTGTAAGTAAAAGCAATCCCGTCGTGACCGAGATTGCTTTCCTGCTAGGCGCCCTCATTGCGCAGCCACCTCCAGAGCACGCCCCGGCGCGGCGCAAGAAGAAAGACGATGGCGAAGATCGCCGTACCGACCAAGACAATAGCCGGTCCGGAGGCGACGTCCACATAAAACGAAAGATACAGCCCCACGATCGATGATAATGTGCCAATGCCTGCCGCCAGGACCATCATGACAGGTAGTCGATGGGTGAGCAGGTAGGCGGCCGAGGCTGGGGTGACCAACATGGCTAACACAAGAGCGACGCCAACCGCTTGAAGAGAGATCACGATGACCACCGCAAGCAATACCAGCAGCAGATTCTGGAGAAAGGTCACGGGCAGGCGCAATGTGGAGGCCAATATGGGATCAAAGGAGAGCACCAGGAATTCCTTGTAGAAGGCGAAGACCGTTAAAAGCACCAACGCGCTCAAGGCGACCATCAGCCGCAAATCCGCGTCCGACACTCCCAGTAGATCACCAAAGAGAATGTGTGCCAGATCCACCGCATAGCTGCGTTGTACGGAGATCAAAGCCACACCGAGCGCAAAGGCACCGGCAAACACCACCCCAATCGCTGCGTCCTCCTTGATCTCCGCACGGCGGCTGATTGCGCCGATGGTCAGAGCGGCCACAATCCCCACGATCAAGGCGCCCAAGGGCAGCGGCCACCCAAGCAGAAAGGCGACGACGACACCGGGAAGGATGATATGCGCCAGCGCGTCGCCTAGAAATGCCATCCCTTTCAGCACCACATAGGTCCCCAAGATCGGACAAACCACCCCCACGATGAGGGAGGCCCACAGGCCGCGTAACATAAAGGTGTAACTAAATGGCTCTAGTAACCACTGCAACAGGTTAGCCATGTAGGTGATGTTCCTCTTCGTCACCGCAACAGGGCTCGGCGAGTACCACCGTCCCGTCCTCTGCGGATAATTCATGCACGTAGCCGCTATAAGCCTCCAGGAGGTGCGGCTTCTGGAACACGTCCTTTGGGTCCCCAAAGGCGATCACACGCCGGTTGAGCAGCACGACCTGATCGAAGTGTTCCGTTGCGAGACTGAGATCGTGTGTGGCGACCAAGACCGCAACGTCGGTTTGGCGCAGTTCTTGTAATATGACGAAGATCGCCTGCTCGCTTGGCAGATCGAGCCCGGAAAACGGCTCATCGAGTAGGACAATCTCCGCCTCCTGGGCAAGCGCCTGCGCTAGAAAGACGCGCTGTTGTTGACCGCCGGACAACTCCCCGATCTGCCGCTCGGCTAGCTCCGTCATCCCCACTTTATCCAACGCTTGGTGAACGAACGCCCAGTCCTGGCGACTCGGCCAGCGGAAGAGCCCGATTTTACGAATGCGTCCCATCATCACAACTTCGGTGACCGTGACTGGGAAGGTCCAATCGACTTGACTGCGCTGTGGTACGTAGGCGATGCAAACATGGCCACCCGGTCTGTGTCCAAACACGCGAACCACCCCCTTGTCCGGCTTTTCCATACCGGCGATGAGCTTGAACAACGTGGACTTACCAGCGCCGTTCGGGCCCACGACGGCGACGAGCTTTCCGGTCTGTATGCTGAGGCTGACGTCCTGCAAGGCGACGGCACCGTTGTAACGCAAATTCACGCCTTGCATCCGGATTGCTGGGGCTTCATCAACGTGGCTGGGGGGACGACCGAGCAATTGTGCCATGTGGATCTCACTTTCCTATCGCCTAACCACTATTGCGTCCATTGTACCGCGTAGGATCTCAAGTGACCGCTGCCAATTATATAAGGCACCAACCCCCTCTCCTAATTTTATAGACAGCAGATATGGCAAATGGGTCGCATTCCCCTAACTGTCCTACTGATTACGAAGTTCCCTTTCGGTGAACGCAGCGGCGTGGGAGCCGCTGCTGCTGGATTGCAGGCCGGGCTCCCATGCCCGGCGGTCAATTGTTTGGGGTGGATGGATTGGAAAGAAGGAGTTCCTCCTGTTCAAGCTAGCCGGGATTCATGAGCCAAGCGCCCCCACAATGGCTTCGACGTTGTACCGCATCAGCTCGAGGTACGTCCCAGCTGGACCACCTGGTTCGCTCAAGGACCCCGTGTAGAGCGGCACCAGAAAGACACCGGTGTCCTCCGCTACCCGCTGTGCCAGCTTGGGGTTCACCGACTCCCCCACGAACACGGCTCTGACGTCCAGCGCAAGCATCGTCTCTTCCAACGCCGCTAGTTCTCGAGCCGAAGGTTCTGCCGCCGTGCTATACGCCGGAATCACTGCACCTAGCATCTCAAAACCATAACGCTCGGCGAAGTAACCGAAGACCAGGTGATCGCTGACCAACACACGATTCTTCTCAGGCACCCGGCCGACAAGTTCCTCAATCGAGAGATGTAGCACTTGCAATGCTTCAGTGTATCCGTTGGTGTTCTTCTCATAAAGCTCAGCGCCCATTGGATCCAAGGCGCCCAACGCCTGTGCGATGTTCTCGGCCCAGATCATGACGTTGAGGGGGTCGAACCAGACATGGGGATCGATCCCGGTCTTGTGACCCTCTGTGTGCTCTTCCCCTTCATCGTGGTCTTTGTCTTCCCTCTCAGCGAACCGACGCAAGTCGATCCCCTCCGAGAGGGACACAACAGGCACATCCTCAGCCACCTGCTCGAGCGTCTCGTGGAGGAATTGCTCCAGTCCCACGCCGTTGATGAAGATCACGTGGGCATCGGTCAAAGCCTGGTAATCACGCGGTGTGGGTAGAAAACTGTGGGGATCGGCGCCGGGGGGGATGAGGACGGTCAAATCGATCGACTCTCCTCCGATTTCTGCCACGAGGTCGGCGACGATGCTGGTGGTCGCAACCACGCGCAGCCGCTCGCCATCACCTAGAGGGACTGCGGAAAGATCGTGCGGGTCTGTCAGAAATTCCTGTTCCCACGCCGCGACTTCGTGCTCAGGCTCTTGATCCCGCGTCCGGGTCGACGTTGCGTCGGAGCAAGCGGCCAGCGCGATACCGAGGATGACGGCCATCTTGAGAAAAGCACAGAGCTGTTTACGCCTTATCAATTCTCATCCTCTTGGACCGATGCTGCGTCTCAATCACGAACGAAATCAAGCAACACTACCAAACTCCTTACTTGCCACAAAACATACTCCAAGAAAAGCACCTCAGACACTCTAAGGACAACACCCGTTATCTCGCCTGACATGTCGGGCACAGTCCCACCAGTTCGAGCATGTGCTCCTCGATCAGGAATCCGGTCGAGTTGGCGATTTTATCGATCCATCGCGGCAGATCCTTTGAACCTGGAAACTCCACCACCTGATGGCAATCACGACACACCAGGTGATGGCCGTGCACCAGTTCGGTGCGGGCGTAACCGCGGCAACCGTCCTCGAAGTGAACGCGACCGATGCAATCCATATTTGAAAGCAAGGCGAGCGTGCGATAGACCGTCACTAGCCCGAGGGAGGGACAATAACGCTTCCCGCGTGCATGGATCTCTTCCGGCCGCAGCCAGTCTTCAGCCTCATGGAGGACACGGACCACGGCTTTCCTGGAGCGCGTCAGACGGAAGCCGGCCTTGCGCAGCAATTCTAAGGTATCTCCCTTTGACCCTTCAGTCATAATTGAAAAATCTTTTCAATAAAGACTCTATGCCCAACGACACCATCCGTCAAGATCGGGACGGAAAACAGGCGTTTTCCATAAGATGCATAGCCGTGTAGGCTGAATTCGAACCTCAGAGAGGTAGCAAAGACACGTTCGACCGCCTTGCATGCGATAGGACCTACATAACTTCGCTGACCGTCATCCTGATTCGCACGATGAATTTCGAAAGCCTTTACGGAGACAGAGGTAACACCTTGAACCGTTACCCGGAAAGAATGATCAGACCAAATAGACTCATGGCAACCAGGCCGGCAAAGCGGCGTCCTTTGCGAACACGTGCGTTTCTCCCGTATCCATGTGCCACAGCAACACATCCGGGACTGCATCCGGAATCCCAACACTCAGCCGCTGAAATACGATCGCCTGCCCCCACGGATCCCAGCGATAACCCCCATAGGTGTAGCGCGGGTCGTCGGCAATGGGGTGGACCTCGCTCCCGTCCGGTTTGACGAGCCACAATTGCTTACCTGACGCACCGTCCGCAATCCGCAGGCTCACGGCGATCCATTCCCCTGTTGGTGACCATGCTGGTACGCCAAAGTCCGACCAACCTGACATTTCTCCGAGCAGGAGATCCACGCGCTTGGCGTCAAAATCCACCACATGGACCTCGACTAATGGGTGCCCTTCCGACGTGTACAAGACGTTGAACGCCATACGCCTACCGTCAGGTGACCAGTCGCCCACGAGTCCTATTTGGGTAGGCACCACCTCCTCCACCTCGGTTTTTAAGTCGAGCGTGCGAATTCCTCCCGCAATCCCATCGAAGAAAGCCAGACGAAGACCGACGGACGCCCAACTAGGATCCTGCCCCTGCACGTTCTCGTCCTCATACAATTGCCAAGTGTTGCCCTGCTCTACGTCCACCAGCCAAATATGAGGCGGACCGGGAAGCGCGTCGAATGACCCCACCTCACGCTCGCGAACGTATGCAATGAGTACGCCGTCTGGCGACCATGCGGGGTCGGCACATCGGTCCGTCTCGCAAGCGACTAGGATGAGAGCATCACTCCCATCGTCGTCCACCAACCACAGGTCGCTCCCTCCGTGCTCGTTGACAACGGCATAGACGAGGCGCGCACCACCTGGGGCGACCGTATAATCCCTGATTCTCCCGCCGGAATCCGTGATTTGCTTCGCCCCCCCATTCTCCGACACCGACGGAAGGAGCCATAATTCACGTTCCCCGTTGGCAGGCGATAGGTAGACGATGCGAGGCTGACGAACGGTGAATCGCCAGGATTGCGCTCTCCGTAGGCGTAGCCCTTCCAGGCTGGCGGCTTCGGGATCAAGACGGACTGTATATGTAACGCCCGGCAGTAGCGGCCGAATGGGGAGAAACCGGAGTATTCCACCTTCCCAAGCAAATTGACCGTCTATGGGAGGATCTAGATGAAAGCGATCTTCCACGGTATCACGCTTCATCGGCTGGGAAAACTCAAGCTCGATGCGAACCTTCGCACTCACGGTCTCATCAGCGTGGGGATACGTATCCAAGATGCGAACGCCAAGCCAGGATCTGACCAGGTCCCTACCGAAAAGCACAACGCCAAATCCGAGAGCGACACCGACGATGAAAAAAATCGCCTCCCATCGGCCCATCCTGCGCAAAGTCATTCTTTTTCCCGTGAACAAGGTCTTTAGATTACGATTTACGCCTTATGAACTCTCTTGGCCAAACAGCGGTGGCTCTCACGCCACCGCTGTTTTATCTGACCAAGTTTGACAAAGATATGCCGAAAAGCAAACGGTAACCAGTGTTACCGACAGATCAGCATCGGTTGGCGACTCGCGCGCAACACGTGGTCGACAGCACTACCCAATACCACCTCCACCACCGGAGCAGCACCATACCCCCCCATGACGATCAAGTCACTGCCTCGGGTTTCGGCTGTCTTCAGGATCGCTTCGGGGACAGATCCCTTCTCCTGCACAAAGTCTGCTTGCACACCGTGCCGGTCGAGGTAATCTCGAGCTCGATCCAGCATCTGCGGAGCGGAGATACCGTTTTCATCCACACTAACAATATCGAGCGACATCTTCCAGCAACACCCCAGATACGTCGATACGAACAACGCCTCTTCTGCCTTCGCGCTCCCATCGTACGCCAACAACGCTCGCTTCAGGGGCGACACGATACCCGGCGTCGCCAGAATGGGCAGCGGACAACGACGGACGATCGTGCGAAAGCCGGAGCTGAGCTTAGCCAATGGCCGTGGTGAGGGAGGATGTGCCAGATTGACGACCACCAGATCATTGAAGCGCGCCCTTTCACAAAGGTGGCGTGCCACCTCACCCACAACGAGATTGAGTTCCCCTTCGACCCCAGCTTTTTCACAACGTTCGTCGAAGGCACGTTTAATCGACTGGGCATCCTCACCCTCTGCCTGCTCTTCAGAGGGAACGATGTGTAATCCATGCAGTCGTGCCCCTTCCCGGCGTGCAATCTCCAATGCTTGTTCCAGTGCATTCCACCCGACCTCTTCACCACTCAAGCCCACCAACACATCGGAGAACATTGAGCCGTGGTCCCGGGTGGATAGATGTTTCTCGCGCCAACGACCCGCTTTAGGACCAGCTTCTAGTTCATCGGGCGTGACGGCGTCGAGCATCTTTCCCCCAAGACGAGAAGCCACGCGCTCGCGCTTGGGGCTGAAACGGTCAGCGAGATCTTCGGCCGCTATATCGGTCCGTACCTCCTGCCCGAGTGTCTCCGTCAACGTTGCACGGTGCTCCGACACCCACAGGTAGAGGTCGGCTTCCGTGCGTTGCGGAAAATCGCGCAGGATCCCTCGCTCACGTATGACCTCAACAACTGGAAGGTAGGTTTGCTCGTACCAAAGGTTGACCGCTTCCTCGTAGGGGATTTCGCACTCCTGCTCCAATCCGATGCAGTGGCGATGGACCCTGATCTGCTCTTCGAGCAGCGGATACTTCCCGGGCGCCGTGAGGCTAAGATCGGCATCCGGCCAAAGCCGGTCGAATTGTGTCTTTTCTAAGAAGTCGGCGTACTCAGCTTTCATGATCAAGTCGTCCGCTTGATCGTCTGGGGAAAGCAGGACCTTGGACTCGACTTCTGTGACGTACGCTTCGATGTGAGTCGAGCCCAGCTGCCGGGCGATCGATACACGATGGTTCCCATCGCGCACGAAATAGGCGTCACCTATCTGATAAACCTCAATCGGTGGCACACCGCTCTGATCCGTGACGGCGACCTTGACGCGTGCCCAACGCTCCGCGTCACTGTCCGACCGGGGTAGAAAGTTGCGTGTGAAATCGGAGTAGCGTCCCACGCTGCCGACGATCGCCTCGAGGGGGATGTCCCGTAATTCGATCCTTCCTCTCTCGAAGGCCCGCAATTGTTTGCGTACCTCATCATAGGAAAGAAGCTCTATCGACCTGCCGGTCAGACGCGCCAGAATCCGCTCCAACGACGCCCTGCGTCGGGCGCGACGGAAATCATTTATCGCCGAAGCGATGCTCATCGCCTGCAATCCAGCCATGATCAATCTATTTCACTTAATTTGGACGTAGATTCTACCCAAGAATCAACGCGCCCGTCATAGTCCCCATGTCCTGCGCGCAAGTCTCCGCAATCGTATTCGTTCACGCCGTCCTCCGACAATCCTTCAAAACGAACGCACCGGGTTGCTGAACAGCTTCGCAGGATAAAATGTGATCCCACCTGCTAATCTCCTCTACATGAGAACCTTCCACCATTCCTCAAATAGGCCTCAATTTCTATTCCGAAAAGAATATCGCATTCTGAAGCTCTCATATCCCGAGTGTGCGAAAGAGATGTCGTTCGATTCCTATGGCGTGGGGGTAGGCGTGAGGGTCGGATTTGCAGTTGACGTCGGCGTGATTGTAGCCAAGAGAACACCTAAAAGCCAGCCTTCCTGACCTTCCTCCGTACGCACCAACCACCAAACGCCTCCACCGATTTCCTCGGGTCCACCGATAACGCTAAGGGTGTCGCCCTCTTCTACGAAACCTATGATCTCACCTTGGGGTGCGTCCCGCAGGAAGCCTCCCAGATCACCGGTGCGGAATACGATGGCCAAAGGCGGCAAGGGTGTCACGGTTGGGGTTGAGGTGGGGGAGGCGGTTGATGAGGGAGTGACGGAGTAGGTCGGGGTCACAGTGGAGGTCATGCTAGCCGTCGGAGTCGCGGATGGTGTTGGCGTGATGGTGGGAGTCGGTGTCGGTGTTGGCAAGGAGGCCATGACAGAAACGCCCAATCCAAGCGCACTTGCCAGCGCGATGATTCCCATCAAAACAATGGCGGCGGCTAAGGAATGGCTGTAGCCTGTCAGCGGGCGGAAACCGAGCACAACGAGTGTTCCCAGTCCAACGACGATTGCCCATGTGAGATGCAGACCGAAGGTCAGCAGCGCGCCTCGCCAGAGATCAGGCAGTCCGTGTGCCAATCCCACCGCCGCCGCTCCTAGCGGCAGAGCCAGCTCGTACGCCACCGCAACGCTTGCAAGTGCCGGAATGCGTTGTGTGCGCGTCAACGAGACCGCCATGAGTATGGCACCAACGAAAACCAGGGCGAAGTCAATCCAATTGAGAGATGTGTGGCCGCGGGCTAGAAGAAGCTCAGGTGTTTCCGCGGAGAGCAAGCTGCCACTCAACCCGGCGATCAAGCTCAAGAGTGCTAGCGAGACAGCTAGCGCAGCCAGCGTTCGCAGAAAGAAGCGCGGCGAACCCGAGACGGCCGCCAAGGCCAAGCCGGTGATGGGTGCCATGCGCGGCGCTACCAACGCGCCCGCGATCAAGAGCGCCCGTTGGTCAAAGCGGAATCCCAGGCCGATCACCAGGCCGGCAAGGAGAGCGTAGAGGAACAACTCAATACTCGGAGAGACCGCGTGCGCCAACTCTTCGATAAACGCTTCGCGCTCGTCTGCTCTCAATTGGGTGAGCATGCGACGCGCCCTGCGGCGCCGGGCACGCGAGAGACGTTCTGGGGTGTTCAGGGATTCTGTCGTCTGTGGGCTCATTGTCGCAGGCTGGCTACCAGTCGCAAAGGGTTTTCAAGCAACGCAAGGGCGGTGAGGATATCGGGCGCGATGATGTCCGCGGCGTTCAGGGCCTCGACGGACAACCCTTCTTGTGAGATCAAGCAAATGCCGATCGCGGCGTCTTGCAACATGCCGGCGTCGTTAGCGCCCTGCCCTAGAGCGACAACACGCTCGGGGCCCAATTCCCGCACGTAGGAGGCCTTAGCTTCTGCCTCTCCGCCTGGCTGAATTCGTACGGCTTGCATGCCGAGCCGTCGGTCGATGGCTTCCTGGCGACCGTGCGTGTCGGCCGTTAGCAGGTGGATGGTCAATCGATCGCCGAGGGCAGCAAGCGCTTTCGCGACGCCATCCATCAGTCGCCCATCAAGTGCCAGGGTACCATTAACGTCAGAGACCAGGTGGTCGAGCTGGATCTGTCCCCGGCCGGGGATGGTGAGTTCGATCACAGCGAGCTCCCTCCATGCCTCGGCGCATCGGTCGCCGCTCCCCTGGCGTCTGCACACCGCAGGCATTATAGCATTGTGTGCGGAGGGTGTGAATTGCATAGCGCAATGTCATTGTGAGCCGCCGTTAATCAAGCTCAGGGTAAACTCCTTACCGAAGCAATCCCATCCCTTTTCATATGTCTTTGCGAGGCGAGTTGTGCCGAAGCAATCCACTCCTCATCTGTCATCGCGAGGCACGTAGTGCCGAAGCGATCCCCAACACGCGGCTTGGGGATCGCTTCGCCCCTGGAGTAACTCCCTGAGCGTAGTCGAAGGGGGGCTCGCGAAGACAGGCCGTGGTACATGGGGATTGCTTCGCCTTCGGCTCGCGATGACACATTCTAGAGTGCTGCCATTCAAAGCAATAAAACGATACTTGAGCGAGCTGAACGGGGCGTACTCAGTTTTATGCTAGAATGAGCCGATTCCCTTCATTTTAAGGATCCCATCGAACGAAAGGAGCAAGCGTGCCCCTACTTCTCGCTTTCTTGAAGCCGGATGCCGTC
>JABAOF010030342.1_pt1 | contig 11366 bp, 15 predicted proteins | sample 7062171 | NCBI WGS metagenome assembly JABAOF01 (sample SAMN14538628, study PRJNA623070) | marine sediment metagenome | biome: marine biome [ENVO:00000428]; feature: marine pelagic biome [ENVO:01000023]; material: deep marine sediment [ENVO:00002113] | place: India: Gulf of Khambhat ... | reverse complement strand
ACACGTTGCCGGTATGCCGTTCTTTTTTGTGATCGCGATCTCCCTTCTCTCGGGCATAGTAGTCGGCTTCCTCAACGCCGTATTGGTGGTAAATCTAAGACTTACACCCTTCATCGTGACCCTTGCGACGATGTCCATCGTAAGAAGTGTGGTCTATGCGCTTTTGAAAGGAAACGTCTTTACAGATCTTCCGGAAAAATTCTTGAACCTCTATTATGTGAATGTTTTGGGATTGCCAATCCTATTCGTCATTCTCGTTGCAACAGCANNGCATCTTTGCGATAGGTGGCAATGAGAGGACTGCCTATGTTTCAGGTATTTTTGTTAAGCGGATCAGGTATCTTGTGTATTGTCTGAGTGGGTTTATCTGTGCACTGGCCGGGATGCTTTTCACCGTTAGAATCAGAGCTGTCATCCCCGATGCCGGTATCAATGCACCGTTGGAGGTTATTACGGCAGTTCTCATCGGAGGTACAACGATTTACGGTGGAAAGGGATCGATATTAGGGTCTTTGCTTGGTATTCTTGCCATGTACCTCTTGCTCAATGGATTCAGTTTGCTTGGCCTAAATCCCTTTTGGGAGGTAATTATTCTGGGGATTATCCTCATTTTTGTCATTGGACAGGAGGGGATTGTAAGATATTTTAAGGCCATGTTCTCCCAAAGCAAAGCGTAATACCACTTTATTCTATAATATGATTATCAACGCGGATTAAAAACATGCAGTTTAAACGTTTGCAGGGAAAGGTAGCCCTTGTAACCGGTGCGGGGTCGGGAATTGGGAGAGCCATCTCACTATTATTTGCTCGGGAAGGAGCAATAGTTGGAGTAAATGTTAATCAGAATCTATCGGGCGGCAAAGAGACCTGTACTGCAATAAGCCGGAATGGTGAAGAGGCCTTGCTCCTGCAGGCTGATATATCACAATCTGACGCTGTTAAGGATATGGTGAATAGGCTTACTCAAAACTTCGGTGGGCTCGATATACTGGTGAACAACAGCGGTATCGGCACAACCCGTACACCTGACAGAGTAACCGAAATTGGAGAAGATGAATGGGATATGGTTATTGATGTAAATCTGAAAGGAGCGTTCCTGACTTCCAGGTATGCGATACCCAATATGAAAAAGAGGGGAGGCGGCGCCATAGTTAACATTGCTTCCATTCGTGGCCTTTTGGGAAATCCGGTCCTTGCATCCTACTGTTCATCAAAGGGAGGAATGGTCCTCCTGACAAAACAAATGGCCCTTGATTATGCAGATGAAAATATAAGGGTAAACTGCGTATGTCCCGGGTTTACCGATACTGAGATGTTCAAGAACTATCTTCAGAAACAGGATGATCCCCAAAAAGCGAGGGAAAGCTTTTCGAATATGGCTTCTCTGAAGAGGGTTGGTCTTCCCGAGGAGATCGCCAACGCAGCGCTCTTCTTCGCTTCCGATGATTCTTCATTCATAACAGGTGTTGCACTGCCCGTTGACGGAGGTTACACGGCAAACGGTATAAGGGAAATTCAATGATGAGGTTTAAAGGTAAATCGGCAATTGTAACAGGTGCAGGTTCGGGTATTGGAAAGGCAACGGCCGAGCTTTTCGCCCATGAGGGAGCTCGTGTTGCGGTTATCGACAGTTCCTCTGAAAACGGGATGAAAACAGTCGGTGATATTGAACAAATCGGGGGAGATGCATTCCTTGTGGGGATAGACATCACCAATGAGGANNTGATGGGGTTGAAAAAATCAATGAGAGGTGTCAAGGGATAGATATACTCTGCAACAATGCTGGTATTGAGCTTTCGTGTCCCCTCGTAGAGATGAAGGCAGAGGAATGGGATAGGGTACTCGATGTAAACCTGAAGGGGATGTACCTCATGTCAAAATATGTTCTCCCCCGCATGATGGAAAGTCGAAGAGGATCAATAGTAAATACGTCTTCCATTTCGGGGCTTCTGGGATGGCCGGATTCTTCGGCATACTGTGCTTCAAAGGGTGGTGTTATTCTCCTGACAAAGGAGATGGCAGTCGAGTACGGATCATACAACATACGCGTCAATTGTATCTGCCCGGGGACAACCCTAACCCCCATGATTGAACGCTTATTGAGTCTCGAGAATAACCCTGTCGAGTCAGCAGAATCAATTAAGAGGATGCATCCACTCGGTAGATTTGCCAGCCCAGATGAGATCGCAATGGCGATACTGTTTCTGGCATCAGATGAAGCATCATTTATAACGGGCGCAGTACTTCCAGTGGACGGTGGCTATACTGCAAAATGAGCATATTACTAGCGAAAAGGGAGGGATAATATGGGCGCAGTTATCGATTTGAGTGGTCAGATTGAAAATGGTTTGTGGGGGTATTACGAGCTGCCTGGATTGGAGAATATTATACCTCACGTTGAGGTTGAGACTATTGCAACGGTAAAGGAGAACGATTTTTTTGCATCCAGAATCGTTGTTTCGACCATATCGGGCACCTATGTTGAGGCAGGATCGCACATACTTGAAGATGGAAAAACTCTCGATGAGTACGACGTGAGTAGCTATATTCGACCGGCCAGGATTATTAAACTTCCGCCACAGAAGGAAAAAGCGCTAATCGNNCACCGGAGATAAAGAAGGGTGATGCCCTGATAATCGATACAGGTTGGGGAAAGATGTGGAACAAACCGGGCTACGTACTTCAGTGCCCTAATATGCTTCGAAGTGCTCTCGAGTGGGTATTGGACAGGGATATCAGTATTTTTGGTGTCGATGTCCCGTGCATAGAGGCTTCCTGGTCTGAAGATGATGAGGAGGAGAAGGGCGGGCTTCTTGGCGAGCTTTTCAAGCGGGGAGTTCTTCTCGTTGCTCCGCTTGTTAATCTCGACAGAATCAAATCTGACAGTGGGAAGCTCGTATGTCTACCACTGTCGATCAGAGGCACTTCAGGAGCACCAGCGCGGGTTGTTTTTATAGAAGATTAATGCGGGCAATGATATCTTTGATGAAAGGGGAGGTAAATCTCATGCCGGAAACAAAACCATCAGATTTTCGATATGCCACAGGTGAGTCGAAAGTTCCATGGGCAGCGGTTGGTGAAAATTATAACGCCGATGATGTTCTCGACGTGATTCGGTTCCTGATTCAAAAGGATGATGATGAGTATGATTCAATAATGAAAACGGTGGAGTCGAATGTTCGAGATCTTGCGAAACACGGGAAGCCACCAGGCAAGCTGTCACTGGGTGATAATGTTGCGAAGTTGGAAGAGAGGGTAAACAGTTTCCTCGGAACAGAGTCCAGCACCTTTATCACCAACGCAACATCCGGATTTGAGATTGGATATAGATATGCAAATCTCCAAAGGGGAGATGAGGTCATCGCACCGGCAATTACATTTATTGCTACGATTTCATACCCCCTTGCCATAGGGGCTAAGGTGATATTTGCCGATCTCGATAAAAGAACGATTAACATGAATCCCGAAGATGTTGAAAGGAAGATAACCGATAGGACAAAAGTGATTATTCCTGTGCATATCGGGGGATGGCCCGTCGATATGGATCCGATTATGAGGCTTGCAGAAAAACACAACCTCGTCGTCATAGAGGATGCAGCCCATGCTTTCGGGTCCGTATATAAGGGGAAGAAAATTGGAACCATTGGTCATTTCGGTTCGTTCAGCTTCCATGAGGTAAAAAATATCACCTCCTTTGGTGAAGGAGGGGTGATTACCACGAATATACCCCGTTTCGGTGAGGATATTAAAAAATCCCGGTTTCTTGGGTTAGACCTCTCAAAAAAGATAAAGAACTGGCTCTATGATGTGGTTGCGCTTGAGGGGAAGCATGGCCCTTTTGCAGCAAACAACTCTTCGTCCACCGAGATTCAAGCGATCGGTCTTCTCCGCCAGCTTGAAAGGATAGATTCTATCAATAATGAGAGGAAAGAGGCTGCTGAGTATCTCAACAGGCGGTTCAGTGAAAATGAAGCAATTATACCTCAGCTTCTCGATACCGCTGACATACAATCCACATACCATCTCTATCTGCTTCAGATTGATCCTGATAAGGCTGGTGGTGATATTCAGGACCTGAAAAAAAAGCTCGATGACAGGGGAATAACTAATATACCTCATTTTGCTCCCCTGTATAAATTTGCGGTAGTCAAGACGCTTGGCTATGATGTGGACGCAATTGAGAAAAGCTGCCCGGTTGCTGAAGAGGTATTCAACAGGAGATTTACCCATCTTCCGCTCTATGGCTTAACGCAGGTACAGCTCGATTACATGGCAGAATGCATACTTGAGTCTGTGGCTGAGATGCAGAGGGGTAAGTAGATAAAACAGGATGAAAAAAGATGACAGGATCAGGGGAAGCTCTACCGAATAAAAACTGGATCCTGCACACAATTGGCCACAGGGAAACAGGTGGAGTTCCGTACAACTTCATGTTTTCCCCACCCATCCAGGAGTTGCTTGAAAAACACTACGGGACGCTGGAAATTGAAGAAAAGCTCAACTTCCCGATTCGTATGACAGCTCCGGACTCGATTAAACCTCTCTATGCACATCCTGACGAGTATGGACCGACAATTACCGATGAGTTTGGTGTTGTGTGGTCCACCAGTGATATCGACAGGGGTGCTCCAATTGGTCCCCCTCTTCATGAACCTGACCTCTCACTCTACACCTTTCCAGATGCAGCGGAAGCCTACCGATTCGAGGGGATTGCCCAATGGTGTAGGAACAATAACGAGCATTTCACCGTTATATGGGTAGGGGACCTGTGGGAAAGAGCGACTTTCATGCGTGGTATGGAGCATCTCCTGCTCGATGTATCTCAAAACCCAGGATTTGTCGAATCGCTCCTGTGGGGTATTACCGAATACATTTTGAAAACAATGGAGATCCTCTTCGAGAACTTCGAGTTTGATGCAATCGCTGTAAGTGATGATTACGGTACACAAAATGGCTTAATACTGTCGCCTGCGAACTGGAAACGAATGATCAAACCCGGACTGGAGGAAATTTACTCTCTGGCAAAAAAAAAGGGTTATCTGGTTTTTCATCACAGCTGTGGAAATATCACAGAGGTTATTCCCGACATGATAGACATTGGTCTCGATATCCTTCATCCTATACAACCGGAAGCGATGGACATATTGAGCTTGAAAAAAGAGTTCGGCAAGGATTTGACCTTCTGCGGCGGTCTTAACACGCAGCAGCTTTTGCCTTTTGGAAAACCGACCGAAATACGAGATACGGTTAAGAGACTGAAAGATGAAATGGGAAAGGATGGGGGGTATGTTCTTGAACCAGGAATCACTATTCAGGCAGATGTGCCCCTCCAGAATGTTGTTGCCATGATTGAGGAGGCGCAGAAACGACCGTGAAGGTAAGAGAGAATGGATAACAGTTTATTACAGATGTATGATCTTACGGGAAAATCGGCAATTGTTACCGGCGTATCCAGGGGGCTGGGTGTCAGCTTTGCCCGGGGATTAACCAAGGCAGGATCTGATCTTACAGTTGCTGCCCGTAATTTTGAAATGCTGCAGGAAGTTGCAGAGGACCTGAGGAATTTTGGACACATGGTCCTCCCCCTGCAAGTTGATGTAACAAATGAAGAAGATGTTGATGAGATGGTTGCGAAGACCCTATCCACGCATGGAAAGATCGACATCCTGGTAAACAATGCCGGTATATCTGCTGTTGCTGATGCCGAGTCTATGACACCTGAACAGTGGCAGAGTGTGATCGACACCAATGTAACAGGTCTCTTTCTCTGTGCACAGCGGGTTGGGCGAAGAATGCTTGAACAGGGTTACGGAAAGATTATTAACATAGCATCGATGTACGGAATAAGCGGTTCGAGCTATGTTTCACAGGCCTCCTATGTTGCCAGTAAATCAGCAGTTTTGGGTCTTACCCGTGAGCTAGCCGTCGAGTGGGCTCCCCGAGGATTGCACGTAACAGCTCTTGCGCCGGGCTTCTTTCGTTCGGATCAAACGATATGGGCATTTGAAGAGGATAAAGAGCTGGGGAAGAAACTAATGGCCAAGATTCCGATGGGCAGGATGGGAAAGCTCGAGGAACTGGAAGGTACCATTGTTTACCTTGCCTCTTCTGCATCAGACTACATGAATGGTCAGTCACTGATCCTGGACGGCGGTTTCCTGTCCTGGTGATCTGCTAGTCAGAGCGAATTTTTAAGATTACGTACTAGCTCGGTGTGCAGTATACCATTGATACGTTTCTATTGATGTTTTAAGAATCATGGGAGGAGTACCCAATGACAGATAAATTAGCGATCGAGGGTGGTCCAAAGGCTGTCAAAAACAAGCTCGTCGGCTGGCCCAATTTTGATGATAGGGCAATACAGGCTGTGGTAGAGGTTTTGAAATCGGGGAAGGTGAACTATTGGACCGGTCCGAAGGGTATGGAATTCGAAAAAAAATATGCCCGGTGGCAGGGAAGCAAATTTGCGGTCAGTGTGGCAACCGGAACAGCTGCGCTCCATGTTGCCCTTACTTCTCTCGGTATAGGCCCCGGTGATGAGGTGATCGTTCCATCATACACCTTTATTGCAACCAGTTTTTCGGTCGTTCAGGCAGGAGCAATACCACGCTTTGCCGATGTCAATATCGATGATCACTGTATCAGTGTTGCATCTGCTGAAAAATTGATCGGAGAGCGGACACGGGCTATCATTCCCGTACACCTTTACGGGAATGTATGTGATATGGATCCTATCATGGAATTATCAAAGAAACATAACCTGCTGGTCATCGAGGATAATGCCGAGGCGTTTGGGGGTGAGTACAAAGGAAAGAAAACAGGTACCATCGGACATATAGCGGCTACCAGTTTCTGTCAGAACAAGACCTTTACAACCGGTGGAGAAGGGGGGATGGTAACAACAGACGATGAGGAGCTTGCATGGAGGGCCCGCAGCTTTCGCGACCATGGCTATGACGTGAAGGAAAGATTGAACCTGCTCGAAATGGAACAGAAACTCCCCTATATTCACAATATGGTTGGCTGGAATTATCGTATGACAGAGATGCAGTCAGCCATTGGGCTTGCCGAGCTCGACCGATTAGACACCTGGAACATCCCTGCCCGAAGAAGAAATGCTCATATACTGATGAACAGATTGAAAGATTTGCCGCAGATCAAGCATATGCCCGTTGATACACCTGAGCGTCGCAATGGGTGGTACGTGCTTGCATTTTCCCTCGATATTGAAAATATGAACTGCAATATAAACCAGTTTGTAGAGGCTGCAGCCGCTGAGGGCGCTCCCTGCTGGAGGGTTTTCTGGCCACAATGCCATACAGAGAGAGCATTTACTGATAAAAGAGCCTTCGGTAATTCAGGCTTTCCATTTATATCGAAGGAGTACACTGACCCGGCCAGTGTTGATTACAGCACAGTCGAAGTCCCCAATGCACTCTGGCACGAGAAGCACACCTTTACCTGCTTCGCCTTTCCAACGAGTACTGAAGAGGATACAAACCAGATTGCAGATGCAATTGTAAAAGTCATACGTGCATATTCAAAGTGACCGAGTGGAGGAGGGAATGGTTCATGTTGCAATTATTGGTGCGGGGTATATTGGCAGGATTCATGCACATATTCTTCATCACCAGGTAAGAAACGCTTCCGTAGCCGCTGTATTTGACAGGGTGCATCAGAAGGGACATGGGCTTGCAAAAGAGGTAAATGCAGCATTTTATGAAGATGTGGCAGCCATGCTTGATTCGGAAAATATTGACGTCGTGGCAGTCTGCACTCCGACATCCACACACTTTGAATACGTGAAGGTTGCTGCAGAATATAAAAAGCACCTCTTCTGTGAGAAACCCCTTGCAACCACCCTCAACGATGCAGATGGGATGATAGATATTGTACATAAAAGTGAAATAAAAGCGATGTCAGGACATGTGCTCCGCTTTTGGCCAGAGTATGTCAAATCGAGGGAGATACTGAAGAGCGGGGATCTGGGGAAGCCACTGCACGTATACTGTGAAAGGCTTGTGGCACTTCCAGACTGGCAGGAGGATGCATGGCATATAAAACAGGAACATGGAGTTGGCGCTGCACTCGATGTACAGATTCATGATCTTGACTATCTGAACTGGATCTTTGAAAATCCACGTGCGGTTCGATCGAAGGGAATGTATAATGAGGACTACGGTGGCTGGATGCACATGCAAAGCCACATACAGTTTGGAGAAAACCAGTATGGCCATGTTCAGGCCGGTTGGGGATTTCCACCTGCCTATCCCTTTACCCAAACATTGCGCATACTCTGTGAAGGTGGAGCCGTAGAGTGGAATTTCAAGGCTGGAAAGCTTCTTGAAGACAGGGGAAGGGTAGCGCCTCTATTGATTTACAAAAAAGATGGCTCGTACATAATTGAGAAGGTCGATCAAACCGATCCCTTCCTGCTTCAGTGGAATTACTTTATCGATTGTATCGAACAAAACAATGAAATACAAAGGGCTACATTTGACGGGGGTAAAAAAGCATTGAAGCTTGCCTTTGCAACTATCGAATCTGCTCGGACTGGAAAGGAGGTGCGGATAGACGAGTGATACTCTGGTTTTTTAGTATTAACGATACTCGCTTTGTATTCATACAAATAAACTATAAAGAAATGAGGGAGAGGAGACAAAAATGGGAGATATCAATCTGATTTCGACGATGAAGGAAACCCTGCTCGAGGGCTTCTATCCAAAGGGCTGGGACCTTAAGAAGATCGAGCGATGCTGCAGCAATAAACCCGAACAGATCGGCAAACGGGAGAGCTGGTGGAATAATGGGTATAACATTGTTCCCTGCGATACACTTGCAGATTTTGATACGCTTATGGGACATGAGATCGCACTTCAGATCAGTATGGCCAAAGAAGAGGGAAGGGATATCGTCTTTATACTACCTGTAGGCCCCATGGGAATGTACCGATGGGTTGTTTATTTTCTTTCAAAATGGAATGTCGATTGCTCCCATGTTCACGGGTTCAATATGGATGAATGGAGCGACGGGGAGGGAAACACACTCCCACCGAACAATCCGGGAGCGTTTCAATATGCCATGGAGCATGCACTCTATGAACCGTTGGGGAAACTGACGGTGCCGAAGAAACAGCGTCATTTTGCAACGAAAAAGGATCTTCCATTGTTCGGGGAACAGATATTTGAGCTGAAGGATGGTGGTGCCAAGCTCGTTGTTGTGTATGGAATTGGTAGGGTATTTCACATTGCTTTCTGGGAACCGCAGTTTGCAGGCGAGTTCTCATCGGAGGATGAATGGAAGGCCCAGACACACCGGATCGCTGCCAAGTTGCACCCTTTGACCATTGAACAAAATGCCATCACCAGTTTCAAGAGCAGAACCACACTCGTTTCTGCGCGGGCAAATACCATCGGGCCGGGACTCTTTCTAAAGGCAGATTATGCAATAGGCGGTGCCGATGGGGCGCTGGGCAGAGGTATGATGTGGCAGGGAATGAGCCTGTGGGTGACCTTGAAATACGGGCCTGATATCTGGGTGCCCTCGAGCTTCATGCCTACACTGCCAGGGATGCTCTTCTTTGTCAAGGAGCTTGCAGGGCCGCTCGAGCCCGAGTTGAATTAAACAGCTTTCGGGAAACAACACTAATTATTCGCTAGTGAATAATTCACCAGCGAATAATTATTTTATTCACCATCGCTACTTAGGGGGAATTGCTCCTGCAATGAATAAATTTGATCGATCTAAAAAAAACACAGCCATATTCAGTAAAGGTACAGAAGGATATATGGAGCCCAAGGAAGATTTCAGTCCCCACATCCCCCGGGTGGAATTCGATGCCAGAATTCTCAGGGCACGACAGCTTCTTGAAAAATATGAAACAGACGCGATGATCCTTTTCTCATATGACAACAAATACTATTACGGAGGCTACAGGGAGTCTAACATCCGGTACACCCACAGATGGCGCCATTGTCTGATCCTCTCACAGGAGCATGATCCGGTGTTTATCGGGGAATGGGTTCTCAATAACAGTGTAGAAAAGACGACCTGGATAAAGGATTCACGGTACTGGAGCCCGGTAAAGCTTTGGAATCTTCCTGACAGTTTTATGGATGTGCTCGTTAACACCATTCGGGAGCTCAACCTTGAACATAGTAGGATTGGGTTGGAGTACGGCTCAGAGTACATGCATCAGGTTTCGGTCGACGAGATTCGGACCATTGAAGCCGCATTCCCAGAGGTGAGTTTTGTAAGCGCCGATAGGATTGTATGGGATCAGAGAATGATCAAAACCTCATGGGAGATTGATCTGATGAGGTCAATGTGCGAAAAGGCCCAACGGGTCCTCTCGAAAGGGTGGAATACCATAAAACCGGGAGTAAGTGAAAGGGAAGTGCACAAAACGATCTGGGAAGAGTTTGTGAAGGAGGATATGTATGACTCACCGTGCATTAGCAACGTTACCCTTTTTCTCTGTGGAAGTGATGCACCTGGTAAATGGCGTCTAGTTACAACACCGTTTTACAATCGTATTATCAGAGAAGGTGACCAGGGGTTTGCCGACAGCGGTCCGACCTATAGGGGTTATTGGACGGACTTCCAGCGCTCATTTTACGTCGGGAAAAAGCTTCCCCCGAAGCTTGCCGATCTGTCTAAATGGGGACGGGATGCCTATTTGGGAACAACAGCAAAGGTCCGGCCGGGAATGAGAGCGTGCGATGTATTCGAACTGGCTAAAAAAGAGGTGCTTCGACAGGACAAGGACCAGGTAATTCCAATAGAATTCGTCGGGCATGGAATCGGTCTTCTCAATCATGAAGTACCCTGGCTCGCAGAGAATGATCACACTGAACTGAAACCGGGAATGATTATATGTATCGAAGTGGGATGTTTCGGGAATGACATGGTCTATTTCGGGAATATGCCGGAGGACATGTGGCTTGTAACCCAAACGGGGCTAGAGCTTCTGGGGCTTGATCTGCCACGGGAAATCTGGCTACTATGATTATTCTGTCTTTTAATTAAATCGTATATTGTCAATAAATACGATGGAGCTTAAAATCTCATCACCGACATCAGATACCGAGAATGAAATTGTTATAGGACTTCCTCCGAGTGATGAGATATCAATAATTTTTGTTGTCCAACCGGTTCGACCAGCATCCGAAAGGTCCGGATCTGCATCGGTATAACTTGTTGGTAGAACGATTGGCACTGGGGAGACATTGCCGACGATGTTTACTGAAGTGACAACTTCTGCATGTACGCCGGATGGACCTCGAACTGCAACGACAAACACATCATCGAATTCACTGCCTACCCATTCGTTGAACTCAGCTGATATAAATCATAATCAAATATGA
>JABAOF010007753.1_pt2 | contig 11375 bp, 11 predicted proteins | sample 7062171 | NCBI WGS metagenome assembly JABAOF01 (sample SAMN14538628, study PRJNA623070) | marine sediment metagenome | biome: marine biome [ENVO:00000428]; feature: marine pelagic biome [ENVO:01000023]; material: deep marine sediment [ENVO:00002113] | place: India: Gulf of Khambhat ... | reverse complement strand
CTTCCAAGAGAGTTTGGCAAGAAAATCGGCCACGCTCAGTCTTCTCAATCCGATGCCCTCAGAAGGAAGGGTGAAGACGTCATAGCCATGAGTATGTATTATCACTGGGGTCTTGTGAAAGATTTTGAGAGCAGTGAAAGTCAGACCCAACGGGAGGGTAAGCTGCACATGTATCACGTCATATCCTGAAATCTTACTCGCTGAGCATATTGTCCAGAGAAGCTGATAGAACGGAAATTTGGTGTTAAGTGTCAACCAACGAGGTGTCTTAACTGCAAAGATGTCCATATCGATGCCTCGCTTTTCTATCTCCCTTTCTAATCCACTGAGGTACATAGGGCCTTCATATTGCCACAGCAGGTCCGTCGCAACAAGCACCTTCAAAGAGACATCCCCGCAGATCGCGTTGGCGGTTCTAGTTTGTCTTGTGGAGAAGGCTCATCTTTAGAGGATTCGTGCTATGATATCTTCCAGGGCCATCATTACCATCCGTCTGATGAGCTCGAGGGCATTGAAGTAGCCGTATTTGATTGTGCCCAATCTCTTCCGGAGAGCGATGGGGATTTCGAGGATCTCTGACTGCTTGGTTTGCTTGATATAATGGTTTATTTCGAGTTCGATGTCAAAGCTTTGCGCCTTCGGGTGGAAGTCTTTGAGGCATGTATACCTCAGAAGGCGCAGGCCGGAATAGGGATCACGCATGTTCACGTGGTTGAGAATGTGATGCAGCAGGGTGAAACATTGGTCTACAAGGTAGTAGCGATCTACTAATAGGCGTTTGACATGCGCTCCAAAGCTCGAAGGTTTTTGCCTAGTGTTTCCACTGACCATGGCAAGATGAGGGTCCCTCGAAATGAGCTGCATCATCGTGGGAAGGTATGTCGCCGGATAGGAATAGTCCCCATCGATGATGGCGAGCCACCGTGTGTCCGGAGGAACAAGCGGCAGAGCCTGAGCCACCGCGTTACCTTTGCCTCTTCCAGACTGCATCACTACTGTAGCGCCGAGGCGAGCAGCAATCTGCGGCGTCCCATCGACGCTGTGCCCATCTACAACGATGATCACGGGGTCTCCAAGTTCCTTCACAAGCTCTTCTATGGTAGGTCCTACACCTTCTGCTTCATTCAAGGTGGGGATTATGACGGTTGTCTTGTCACGGTTCATGCGAAGTTCCAGGCCGCTCTAGTTCAGGGCGTGGGCGACTCCGTAGAACGACATGAGCGACGTGAAGCCGAGATCCTCGAAAACACGGATCAGTTCTTTCCAGTCTTCATTCAGGCTCACAACAACTTTCCTAATTCTTTCTGCGCGCAGAGTGTCAAAGACTCTGTTCAGCAAAAGCGCCGTTGGCGCATACAAGTCTGAGGGCCCGAGTATGTAGAACGACTCAATCCTCGCGGCCTCTTTCGGCGACGAATACGTCAAATGAACGTAGCCCACCACCTGCCCCTGCGATTCCAACACCCACCTCTTCGAAGACGACCAGCCGAGTCGACTCGCCACGCGTTCCGTAACAGACGATAGAAAGCTGCTCGGCGATAGCTCGAACGTGACGGCTTTTTGATGGTCCAAGGTGCTGCAAAACCGGTAGACGTCGGATACGTCTCGAGGCTGAACGTCCCGTATCACGAAGTCACCGCTGATGTTGCCAATGGGCCGCTCATCCACCTCTGCCATCAGAAAGAGCCGCCTGTCGAAGAACTCGCCGTGCAGTCTCCGTCGTATTCGCAGAGAAGGCATGTTGTCAGCTCGCACGTAGGTCAACGCCTTTTCGCCACGGCCAGTCCAAACGTACGCCACGGCTTCGCTGATTAGCCGAACGCCAATGCCGCGCCGTCTGTAACTTGGGTCAACGACAAGAGAGTCGATTGTCCAGACTCCGCGTCCAAAGGGGACAAGGTGAACGCCCCCCAGCACCGCGTCTTCCTTGGACACCGCAACCAGAATCGTGGGCAGATACACATTGACGACTTCGAGCATGCGAGAGAGCACAGAAATCAAGTCATAGAATCTCACGATGGACATGAACCTCTGTAGATCTAAGCCCATGATTTCTATCTCTTGGCCAAAGGATCTACTGAACACCTCAAAGAATTGAGCGAAATCTTGCTTCTTGATGCGGCGAACCGTAATGTCTTTCAATGGCGCCATTGCCCTCGAGGGCTTCAAAGTCGTGCCAGCACGTTTTGCAGCCGCTGGAAAGTCGTGTCCTCGGTGAAGTATCGTCTAGCGGTTTCCTTGGCGTGGCTCGCTAATGAATGCCGCAGGTGTGCGTCTCGGTAGAGCAGGTCCATGGCTGCTGCGATTTCGGTTGGCGAGAAGGACCCCGCAAAGTACACGTCTCGCTCGTGTTTGAAGAGTCGACTTAAGGCGTCGTCTCGTTTCTGCTTCACGGCAATAATTGGCTTTCCGGTGGCTGCGGCTTCTAGGAGCCCTATCGGTAGGCCAGGGGCTCGAGTTAGGAGCACAAAGACGTCCATTCTGGAAAGGAGCGCCGGCATTGAAGCGTGTGGGATGCTTCCGTGGAACTTTATGCTCTGGCTTAGGTTTCGGTGCCTGACCTCATGTTCAATCCGCGATCGCGTAGGCCCATCTCCGACAAGAAGCAGTTCGACAGCGTGATGCGTCTGAGATAGCACTTCGAAGGCTTCAACCAAGGACGTTACATCGTGGTAGAGGTGAAACGCTCCGACATAGCCGAAGGTAAAGACGTCGTTGGCATATCGCTTTGCCGGGACTTTGTGAAATTCGTTCTCAACGTAGAAGGGAACGACCGCGATTTTGTCTTTCTCTACGCCGAATTCAGTCAGTTCGTGGACGTATTCGGGAGCAGCTACGGTGATGCAGTCGACGTTGGGGAGCACCCAGTCTTCCATGAGACGTATCAAGCGATAGCGCGTCTGTAACTCGAGTTCGCCTGAGCCCACGCGTGCCCGCTCATCTTTCGGAATGAACTTGACCTCGCTAGACGGAAAGGGGACCGAGAGCGCCTGATGGATTATCTTTCCCTTGGCTACAGGCCTGAACATTAGAAGGATTGTGGAGGCTATCAGCGACCGTGAGACGTAGATCTTTCTTGGCGTGGAAAAACTTCGCACGATTTGAACGACGAAAACGAGGAGCGCGAGCAACATAGGCACATATCTTAGCTTCTGGAGATAAATCACCGTGACTTTACCGAGCTTCTCCAAGCTCCGTATGGTCTTCAAGTCGTTGACAATGCCGCCCCCTACGAAAGGAGCCCCAAGATCTGTCTCCGTAACAAAGAACACGCGGGTTTTGCTCATGTGCAGAGAATCCAAGGACTCGAGGTTGAGTAGCTCACGTGAAGGATCGTTATTCACTTGAGATTCGTTTGACGTGTTCGATGTATCTATGTAGGCCTTCTCGGAAAGACGTTTTGGGCGTCCAACCGAGACGTTCCTTCGCTTTTTGTATGCTGATTCGGGCGCCTTGAAAGTCGTGGGATCGAGGAGGCTCGTGACTGACCTGCAAGTCGCCATAGATGTCCTTGAGGGCTGACGTCATCTGAGTCACTGTCACAAATTCGGCGCCTGCAAGGTTGAAGATTTCGTTCTTGGCGTGTTCGTGCAGAGCTCGGACGTTTCCCTCGGCCAAATCTTCGACGTAGATGAAGCATCTGCCCTGCGTTCCATCTCCGAATATGGTGATAGGTTCGTGTCTCACTGCTTTTCTGACGAAGATTGCGACGACCATATTGGACCGCATGCGCGGGCCGTATGGAATGCCGTATCGCAGTATCGTGTAGGGCAGACCATGATGCTGATGCCATGCGTGTATCAACTGCTCTTGCCCGATTTTGGTTTTGGTGTAGATGTGCTCGGGAAGGGGAATCGGGGCATTCTCGTCTACAAGGCCCGTGTTTCTGCCGTAGACCCAAGTGGTCGAGCCGAGGATTATTCGTTCAACCTCGCGTGCTGTAGCAGCCTTCAAGAAGTTCATGGTTCCCATTTCGTTGATCATCAGGCACACATCGAAGTGAGATAGGGCCACGTTCACGTCGGCGACGGCCGCTAAGTGGTAGATGATCTCGACGTCCCGACACGCTTCTAGCGCGTCTTTCTCATTGAGAATGTCACCCTTAAACCAATCTACCTTGCCGTTACGTGGTTCGAACTTGTCAAATATACGGATGTCATGGTCGGCTTCAACTAGTTTGTCCACTAAGTGGCTGCCGATGAAGCCGGAGCCGCCTGTCACCAATACCTGCATCTACGCAACTCCTACATTTCTGATAGGACTTCGTGAACCATTTCTGTCACGTATCGGGCCTCATCTAACGTCATTTGACTGTAAATCGGAAGACAGATCATCCGTCGGCACATCTCTTCGGCCACTGGAAACTTGCCCTCTTGGAGATTCAGCAGGTCTTTGTAGGGGGTTTGACGGTGAAGGGGAGGCCAGTAGACTTCGCCGCTGCATCGCACACCTTTTTCGCGCAACTTCTGTTTAAACCGCTCTCGCGAAGCCTCGGGAGATAAGAAAGCGATGTATTTGTAGTAGTTGTGAGCTATGTGTGCTGGAACCTTGAGCGGGGTGAGGGCACTCGTGCTTGAAAGTTTCTCGTCGTACACCTTCGCTATTTCATTTCGGCGTTTGATGAAACGCGGCAGATGCTTCAGCTGGGTCAATCCGACTGCGGCACTGAGTTCGTTCATCCTCCAGTTGTAGCCTAACTCAACTATCACGTTGCTGCTGAAGCTCTCTTTCCCTTGGTCTCTCAGAATGTTTGCCCGGTCGGCCATCTCATCGTTGTTGGTTGTGATCGCTCCGCCCTCGCCGGTCGTCATGACTTTCGTGGGGTAGAAACTGAAGCAGCCTGCATCGCCCAGTGAACCGGCAGATTGTCCATCGATGGTGCTTCCGTGAGCATGTGCTGCGTCTTCAATCAGAAACAAGCCGTGGTCAGCACAGACTTCTTTGATAGCTTTTATTTGAGGGCAAATCAAGCCGCCGACGTGAACTGCTATTACCGCCTTGGTTCTGCTCGCTAGATTTTTCTGTACGTTCTTTACGTCTATGCACAGCGATTCTGCATCGATATCGGTCAGCACGGGTGTTCCGCCGGCGAATATGATGGCCGCCGCGGTCGCCGTAAATGTGTTGGTCGGCACCAAGACTTCTTCGCCTTTCGCGAGGTCTATGCTGCGGAGGGCGATCTCGAGAGCGGATGTCCCAGAGCTTACGGCTACAGCTTCACGCACTTTGCAGAACTCGGCGAATTCTGTTTCGAAGCGTCTTGTGTATGTCCCCAGAGTTAGCATTCCTGAAGTCAGTATTTTCGTGACCGCGTCCTGAATGATTGGAATATCCTCTGATGGAAAGTACGGTTTAGCTGACGGAATGTCTTTAGGTTTCACCTGTGTATTCCCCGAGTTTCGCCGTCTAGGACTCCTCACTGGATCTCTCAACTGAGTGCAAAGACAAACTAAACGATCTCGTTATAAACGTTTTCGACGTCTGCCACGGTTGTACCCCATGTGTAGAAGCCTTCGACTTTTCGTCTGTTGGCAGTTCCCATTCTCCGTCTCAGCTCGTCATCCTCAATGACTTTTTCTAATGCAGAGGCGAGTTGATGGCTATCTTGGACGCTAACGAGAAAACCGTTCTCGCCATTGGACAACAGATCTGGATTTCCACCGACATTCGTTGCGACCACGGGCTTTTTCATCGCCATCGCCTCGAGAACAACGTTGGGAAGGCCCTCGTACAGCGAAGGGAGCACGAAGACGTCCATGAGCGCATAGTAGGGCACCGTATCATGTTGCCAACCCGCAAAGATCGTTTTGACCTGAAGCTTTCTGGACAGCGCTTCCAAGTCATTTCGCTGTGCGCCTTCGCCAACTATCAATAGAAGGATGTTCGGAAATCTATCTTCAATTTGTCTTGTAGCAGTGAAGAGATCGACCAATCCCTTTGCTGGAACAAGTCTGCCAACATAGCCTAATACGATGCTGTCACCTATGTTCAATTCATCTCGAAGATGTGCGGCTTTCTCGCGCACCTCCGGGCTTTCGGGATTGAAATGGGCTTGGTCTACACCCGAGGGAATCACCGCGAGCTTGTTCTCGTCAACCTTCAATTTCTTCGCGGTTGAAGCCAAGCTTTCTGAAAGGAGGATAACCTTCCTCGCGGTCTTAGAGATCCAGCGTTCCACGGTCAGATCGTAGCAACTCACGACAAGGTCTACGACGGGATCGCCCGTTCTTGTACCAGGACCTTGGATTGCGTAAACCAACGGAATGGCGGTTAGCTTTGAGACTAGAGCGGCCAAAGCCACGTTTGTTGAGTGGTCATTTATCGCATGTATGACGTCAATGTTTTGTTCTCGCGCGATTCTATAGATCTTTGCAGGCGGAAATGACAACGTGTGGGGTAGACGATACAAGGTGATAAAGGGGCTGATCTCGAAGATTTTGACGTTTGGGTCGAAGACTTGCTTGTCCAGTGTGCGGAAGGAGGTCGCCACGCTCACGTTGTGCTTTCTTTGAGCTAATTCTATGGAGAGTCTGACGAAGTCTGGGTTGGCGAGGTAGTACTCGGCCACAAACAAGATGTTCAACGGGATGGCAGTCCTAGGGCATGCCGAGGTTCTGTTTCATTCGTTTCGCAGTTGGCTCATCTGGAGTTTGGCGTCTTTGGCAAAAGCTACGCTGAAGAAACCGGCGCTGATCTTCTTGATCTTGACACGGGGAAAGTGAGGTGCTAGGAGGTGTCTTATCTGCGTTTTTGTGTAGAAGTACACTGGCAGTTTTCTGCTCTTCAACCAGATCATTCGAAGTGGAACTTGAAAGGCGAATTTAGAAGGAAACGACATGATGCACTTTTCGCTTGTCAGGTCGCCGATCTTCTTCAAGTACGGAGTAGCGTCTTCGGTGTAGTCAAAGAATCCTAATGCAATAGTCACGTCGAAGTCGTTGCGGAACGTGTGATCCAGGAAGTTCTCTTGGATGAAGCTGCAGTTGTCTGCGACTTTGTGTCTCCTTGCCAAAGCCTTCGCTAGGTCTAGCATGTTTGAGGAGAAATCGATGCCAACTACCTGCGCGCCCCTCTTGGCGAGCTCGATGGTGAGGCGTCCTGACCCACAGCCGATGTCTAGAATTCGTTTTCCGTTAACACTTTTGCACTCTTGCAACGTGTAGACAAGCCGCTCAGTCATGTTTTTTCTGAAAATCTTGTCGATGAGCCTGCGGAGAGCAGCCTTTTCTTCTCTGTAGAAGGTGTCAAACTCTTCCGCCACCCCTTGCCAGTATTCTTCTGAGAACCCGCTCAATCAAAACCCCTCGCAGCCACTAGGGACCGAAGCTCGCTAATTCAGACCCGATCGTTCCATGTAGTCTCTAATGCTGGTGAAGTGAGCGCTGGAGAGTATACGTTTCAATCGGGTGTTGGTCTCGCCGAGATTATGGTACGTTATGAACGACTTGTACAGGCCAAGCCTCAACCGGGGGGTCTCAGGATTCAACTCCCACGTGTGAAGATACAGGACCGCGGGATACTCATTGCTGTTGGCGTTCTTGAGTGCACGAAGTATTAGTTTCACCGGAAAAAACCGCAGATAGAAGCCGCCAGCCATAGGGATTCGAAAGACTGTTGATGTGTACACGAGTAGAGGGAACTCCCAAACTCCGCCACTTGGATCTTCACTGGCAACGTCACCACGGCACGGTTTGTACGGTTTCGTCGGCGCATCCCAGACTCCGTATAGCGGCGTCTTCGTAGGAAAGATGCTGGAATCATATTTGTACCCGTTCCTTTCCAGCACATCTAGAGCCCAACTCGTCTTGTTGCTCAGGGAAAATGAAGGTGCCCGGAAACCGATGCACCTCTCACGCGTGACCCGCTTGAACTTGATAACCTCTGATTCGAGTCTCTCAGGGGTCTTCTTCCACAAGGGTTCATGATGGTACGCGTGAAAAGCGATTTCGTGCCCATTCGCACGTATCTCATCGAGCAGATCTGGGTGCTTTTCCGCGAGTTCACCTACTACAAAGAAAGTGGCCACGATGTCATGTTCATCAAGCAAATGCAGAGTCTTGTAGGCATCTTTCGTTGCCTGGCTTTTTCTGGTTTCGCGCGCCTTCTCTTTCACGTACTCTGCGTCATACCATTCTTCGAAGTCGATTGTCAGAATATTGAACAAGGCCTTTGCCCAGGCTCAGAGGGCTTCTGCTTTGGTGTCGATCGTCTTCAAGAAGAACCCTATTCTGATTGCCTTTGGGTGAGTCTAACAATGGCATAAAGGGTCAAGGCAGTGAATACGGTGAACATGCCGATGAGCGTGAATGCGACCGAGGCTAGGGCCACATTGGTGACTAGACGGTTTTCCGCTATGAACAGCTGGAGCGTCCACGCTCCAAAGAGAACTCCAAGTAACAACAGAGCTCCACCGGGCACGCCTAAGTAGAGTAGGGGTCGCTCTTCGACCACCAACTTCAGGATCGTTGCCAGCACACTCAATCCATGACTCACCGGGTTGTGTGTTGACGTATCTAACCCTTTGTAGTTCACTTGCACAGGGACTTCTGCCACCCTCAAGCCTCGTTCTCGAGCGGTCATGAGAATCTCAGCACTTACCCCCATTCCATTCTCGTTCGGCAAGAGCTGGCGTATGGCTTTCTTGCCATAGGCTCTGAATCCACTCAGAGCGTCAGAAAACCGTTCCTTGCTAGAATTGTTGCTCAGCCGCGTGAGAAACTTTATTCCAACGCGACGATAGCTTGGGATTTCATGGTTTCTATGGAGAAATCGAGACCCAATCACGACGTCTGCTTTATCTTCAAGCACTGGTTCCAAGAGTCCCGGTATCTCCTTCGGGTCATGCTGCCCATCGGCGTCCAGCGTCAGCATTACGTCGGCCTTCATTGCCCGGGCCTTTCTAAACAACGTTCTCATCGCGGCGCCATAGCCTAGATTCTTTTCGTGCCGGACCACCACAGCGCCAAGCCGCTGGGCAACATCGCCAGTGAAGTCGGAGGAGCCATCGTCACACACAACGACCATGTCTACATGCCGCTGCGCTAGCATGACGACTCTCGGCAGGGTCTTCTCCTCGTTGTATGCCGGTATGCCCGCTATGATCATTCCGAATCACCCCACTTCACAGAGCTACATGTGGACAAGCAGTCGATCAGGAACAGCGCTCTCCTCTCTCTACTCTCGATACTACAAAAGAGCAACAGCAATTAAAGGGTTACTCTACAGTCTTATATAAGTCAATTCTAGGCGAGCTGACGTGCGAAATCGTTGAACTAGCGTATTGATTGAAAACTCAGTCTCCCTCTGACCTTTTCAAAGATGTTCCTAGCCGTTATCAAAATGTCGCTTTTCTTCGAGAAAAGCAAGAAGAAAAATGCGAGCCAAGCTAGAAAGAGAGCGTATCCGACCTTCGAGTGTACTTCGGGCCATACTTCGTATCCAAAATGGTAGATGACGACGGCGATGAGGCTAACGCGAATGATGTTTATGATGAACGTGCCCACAACCCCGGCAAGAGCCCAGTAAAGCCGCGTTCGAATGTTGCTGGAATCTTCGATCATCGTGACGACGATTATGACTGAGAACGTCAGGAAGCTGTAGATGCCTATGCACCCAGCTTCAAACAGCACTGGTAGGGCGCCCTCTGAGGTGTGGAGCATAATCGTGCGAGGATTGCCCAATGTAGCAGGAATTCCGAGCGCCCTCACAACTACTACCATAAATTGCACGAAGTACGGCACCAAAGGCTCCAAGCCGCCTTCTAGGACCTTGCCGACGTAGTAGCTGGAAGCGCCTGCTGCAATGAGGAAGACGACCGTGAAAGCTTCTTTCAACGCAGGCATGCTGAAGAAAGCCAGGAATAGGCCAATGATATGGAGCGTATAGTTAGCTGCCCCGTAAAGAAGAGGCGCGGGATGAAAATAGGCGATTGCGTAGTAGACAAAGAAACTGGCACAAATGAGAACCAAGCCAGTGAGTCGCTGCAGATTGCCAGGCTGTGGAAACGCAGATAGCCTGTCCCTCTTGATGAGGAGAAGGAGAAATCCATAGAGGGGAATCAAGACTCCGAAGATATTCTGCTGCTGGACGTAGCTGTAATATCCAATTAACGCCAACGGAGCTAGAGACAAGAGATAGAACAGCTTGAGCCTGTTCCAGGAAAACACCATTTTCAACGCATTTCAAGCCGCACAGGTGCGAAGATTTGGTTCAATTGCGTCTTTCGGTGAACCTTCAGACAATCTTGAGAAAACTATTCGGCTGCGCTTGTCGTCATTCGGCGTGGCTGTTGATGGCATTGGTTCCCAGAAACCTTAGAAACCCCAGGTCATGCTTCCAACTCGAAGCATGGTTGTTTCCCCACTTCGAAGCGATTTCGCAAACGCTTTGAACAATCTCACGTCCAACGCGCATCGCCGTTTCCAAGAAACTAGGCGTCAGGATCTTCGAGAGCTTGGCAACAATCCCTGAAAGCGCTCTAGCAAGCACGCGACTTCGAATCGTCTCTACACATCGAATAGTCAAGTCGAAGATGCATCGCTCGACTCTGGTTAGAGTCTTGAACCATACCCTCTGCCGAAGGGCTCTCGCCCTGACCTTCACTAGACCCTGCCTAGTCAGCAAACTGCGTCGCTTCTCCTCTCACTCTTCACCGATTCCAACGTGCGGAATCAAGTATCATTATTCAGTAGGACGCGGAACTCTATTAAAGATTGCTTCGATTCCATTATATAGCTCAGTTCTAGTACCAGATGACAACGTCCATGGCACGCTTCATTGGATTTCCCAGAGTCGCTCCGCGGATTCCAGATTCTTGATGAAACGGTAGCCTTTTGCGGTGGTTTTGTAGAGTGCCCCGTTGTGTCTCCCCTCATCTGCTCGACGGTTTTCCAGCAGTCCGTTTTCGATCATCAAATCCAAGTACCGATTCAACTGCGCGAAACTGAGTCGGGCTTTGTACATCAGCTGCGTCTTCGGTATCGGCGTCCTAGCTGCCTTCAACACAGCCTTGGCTATATCATGCTTATCTCTTCGCAAATCTCCTCTCTCTCAGCACCTACATGTAGGTCACGCTCGTCTATATTCGTTGCGGAAGCAAACGCCACAAATATGAATTATTCAATACACCCTTCGCTAGCAACAATTATCTCAAGACAATTCTACGAAGAGGATGCGCTCTTTATGTCGGATTCATCACTTCCTTGATGATTGGACGAGACGCGTGGCCGCCTACCGAAGAAGAATGCGGATCTAGCACGGCTCTTCATTAGACAGCACATCCGTGACAGAAATATGGGTTTTTATGGCAGACCGCCCACTGTACTAGTTGAGAGAACGGAGGTGACGACGTGCGTACCTATACAGTGCTGATGGCG
>JABAOF010030434.1_pt15 | contig 11377 bp, 10 predicted proteins | sample 7062171 | NCBI WGS metagenome assembly JABAOF01 (sample SAMN14538628, study PRJNA623070) | marine sediment metagenome | biome: marine biome [ENVO:00000428]; feature: marine pelagic biome [ENVO:01000023]; material: deep marine sediment [ENVO:00002113] | place: India: Gulf of Khambhat ... | reverse complement strand
TCAGGATTGCCCGGCACGCTGGGCCGGCACGCGCGCGAGCGGTCAGGGGTGGTTCAAAGTGGCTGATCCTCTCCGGTCGAAAGCCGATGGCTGAGAACGGTCGCTTTTGCGCCGCCATGGCCAAGATCACCTGTTATCATGACCTTGAAGACAACGTGAGGGCGAAGGCTGGAAGCGGCGTGTGACCTTTTCGCTTCCGACTGCGAGCCCCCAACCGGTCGTTGTGTGTGTGGCAGGCATGGCCGATCGCGCGGTCCGCAGCGGCATCGGGCCAATGATTCTCGTTGGGGGGGTGGCGCTGTTCGTGCAGCTGTTGTACCTGGCCGAGGGCGGCAGGGACCCGTCATTTCGCGAGCCAGTTGTTGATGCGGCCACGTACCACGAGCTGGCGCAGGACATCGCTTCGGGGCGTGGGGGTCCGCCTTCGGCGTTCTGGCAGCCGCCTCTTTATCCATATCTGTTGGCTGTTACGTACCGCGTTCTGGGTGTCAACATAGTTGCAGCGAAGGTCATTCAGGCGTTGGTGGCAGCGGCCAGCTGTGTACTGACGTGGTGGCTGGGCCGGCGGGTGTTTGGTGCCTCGGCCGGGCTGGCTGCGGGGCTGGTTCTCGCGCTCTACGGACCGCTGGTGTTCTACAACAGTCAGCTCCTGGCTGCGGTCCTGTCGGTGTTCTTGGATCTGGTTGCCCTGTGCTTGCTCGTGCGGGCGACACAAAGGGGCGGCTGGCACAACTGGCTGCTCTGCGGTGTGGGCGTCGGAGTGGCCTCCGTGGCGAGACCGAACATCCTGGTACTGCTGGCCGTAATCTTGGGCTGGTTGGTCGTCGCGGGAACCAGGCAGGGCAGCTGGCGCGCGCCCGCCGTCAATTTTGCGTGGACCTGCTGCGGGACGCTCGCGGCGATCGCGCCTGTGGCGATTCGCAACTACGTGGTGTCGGGACAGTGCGTGCTAATATCCACCAACGGGGGCATCAACCTTTTCATCGGAAACAACCCTCACGCAGAACAGACCATTGCCACGCGCCCGGGGCCGACGTGGGAGCGGCTCGTCAGCATGCCACTGCTGGCGGGAGCCGCCCCGGGCGCTCCAGCCAGTCGATACTTTCTCGGAAAGACGTGGGATTACGTCCGCGACCAGCCGGGCGACTTCGCCCATGGTTTGCTGCGCAAGGCCCGTTTGTTCTTCAATGCCCGCGAGGTGCCCCGGAACGTTGACATCTACGTGTTCCGCAGGTACTCGCATATTCTGGGCGTGCTGACCTGGCGCTGGGGCTCGTTCGGGTTTCCGTTCGGACTGGTGGCCCCGCTGGCAGCTCTGGGCCTGATCGTGGGATGTCGCAGAGGCGGGCAGGCGTGCCTGTTGCTCGGTTTCGTAGCGGCTTACAGCGGCTCGGTGATCGCGTTCTTCGTGGCCTCGCGGTATCGGCTGCCGATCCTGCCCGCGCTGAGCATCTTTGCCGGATGGGGGATGGTATGGCTGTGGCGACAGATGCGCGGCAGGCAACGGGGCGCGCTGGGTGCGGGGCTGGCAGCAATCGCCGCCGCTGGGATTGTGGTGAACCTGCCGGCTCGCGCGCCATCGGACCGCGTGGACTTCCATGCCGAGCTGCACTACCTGCTCGGGGGACGCGCGATGAAGGCTAGTCGGTATCGTGCTGCCGAAACGAATTACCGCCGCGCGCTGCAAATCCATCCGCGATACCCCGAGGCCTACAACGGGCTTGGCTTGGCACTGGCTGGACAAGCCAGGCACGAGGAGGCAATCAGGCAATACCGAACGGCACTGCGGATCGATCCTACATTTGCGGACGCACACAATAGTTGGGGATTAGCACTGGCGGACATCGGACTGCTCGATCGGGCCGTCGAACAGTACGAAAGGGCCCTAAAACTGGTCCCGCATGACGCGGAGTTCCACTATAACCTCGGGCTGGCGCTGGCCAGGCAGAACAGCCTCGAGGCCGCCGCCAAGCAGTTCCGAGAGGCCATTCGGGCAAAGCCGTTCTATGCCGACGCGCACAACAACCTCGGTATCGCCCTGGCCAGGAAGGGACGAACCGAACAGGCGATTCAATGCTATCGAAAGGCCTTAGAGGCTGCGCCGGGATATGCCAAGGCCCACAACAATCTGGCGAACGCATTGGCCGCCCGCGGACAAGCCGATGAGGCGGTTANNGGTTAGGCACTATCGGCACGCAATACGTCTGGAGCCGGACTACGTCAGCGCGCGGTACAACCTGGCGGTACTTCTGGCAGCCAAGGGTGAATTCGATGCAGCCATCGCCGAATGCCATCAGGTTATACGACTCAAGCCCGATTTCACTATGGCGTATGCTGACCTGGCCGAGGCGTATGCCTCCGCTGGTCGATTCGGCGAGGCGATCTGCAGCGCGCAGCGCGCGGTGCAACTGGCAGCAGCGCAGGGCGACGCGGGACTCGCCGAACAGATCAGCGCCCGGCTCAACCTGTATAGGACTCACCAGGCCCGATAGTCGCCGCGGTGGGGGGCGCGTGGCCGACGGCGTGCGCCTTCACCAGTGTGTGCGCAAGCAGAGCCGAACCCAGTGGAAGAGCAATTGAGCTTGATGGCTCGGCTTCCGTTGAAGCAGCTTTGCGACGATCCGTCACAACAGGGCTTCCGGCCGGCGTCGTCGTTGGCCGCGTAAGCCTGAACGCCGAAGATGTCCTTGATTCGGGGCAGGATTGTCATGACGGGGCGGGTTGCGTGCTTGTCCACGTGGTTCGGCCTTGACACTTATGTGGGCCGCTGCTAGGTTTCATAATTGGTGATTACGGCGCGCATGACCCTCCTTGACGTCACCCACCGGGGCTGTACGAGTTGCACGACGTGCTGGCGTCCCCGTGCATGCCGGCTTGCGGCTGGGGTCGCCAAAGGAAGTCCGCGATGATCCGATCGTGGTTGGTTTTCTGCGCAGGGGCGGGCGTAGCAATCCTAGCATCAGCCGGCGCGATCGCGCAGGAGCCGCTGGACATCGACGCCGTCCGCAAGCTCCCGAGCATCGATGCGGCCAGCCGCGACGTAATCACGAAGTGGGTCGAGTCCAAGCTTAAGCAGGTTCAGGCGACAGATGATCGGGCTGAGATCGCCAAACTCGGCGCGGAGTTCGTAACAATGTGGCGCGCCCCCGAGACCACACAGGCATTTCGGGATGCTTTCGCCCCTGTGGCGTCAGATCGATTCTCAGCGGTCCTGGCCGAGAGTAAGGCCGACCACGCTCGGATGATGGTGCGGGTCCTGGCACAGTTGGCCCATACCAGCGCGTTTGCGGCGTTCGCCAAAGCGCTGGGGCACGTGAACGCCGGGGCTCGGTACTGGGCAGCGGCTGGGATCGCATCCTTGCATGGCAAGCTCTCGCCCGGCGATGTCCAGACAGCGATCGACGCGCTCCGTCAGGCTGGCGAGAAGGAGAACGAATCGCTGGTCGTGCGGCAGATCTATTTGGCGCTGGGATTCGACGTTCGGGTGGATGACACGACCTCAGCGACGCTGGCTGTTCTGAATGCGCGGATCACCCGCTATCTGACCAGCAGGACGCGCTGGGCCGATGCGGAACTGGCGGCTCTGGAAGTTCTCGGTAAGTGGGAGCCCAAACTGCCTGATCGCGCCAAGGTTCGGATCGTGCAAACGCTGGCGAAGTTGCTCCGTGTGGCGTGGGGTCGATACGCCAACGCCGAAAAGGACACGCCCACCCGGGCAAACATCGAGCGCGTGATCGAAGATGCCGAGGCGTTGCTGAAGCGCATCGTGCGGGACAGGACTCCGGCAACGAAACTCCCGGACATGGCCGGGGCGATGAAGGACGAGCCGAAGACGCGCAAGATCGACGCCATGAAGCTCGCGCTGAACGAGTGGGCAGGGACCGAGCGGATCGAGGGGCTGCTGAACCGGGAGCCGTGGAACGTGCCGCGACAGGTGGGGATTACCACTCAGCCCGCGCCGGTAGATGCGGAAAAGGTCTCGTCCGAGTAGGCTCATTCGCCCGGACAGGGCCGATCACGCATGTCGAAAACCGATCCGTCCCTTGCGATCGACCGCGATCTTGCTGGATGCCTAGCATCATTGGGGATCTCGAATCAGACCGCCGACGGGCGGGGCTAGTGGTCTTATGTGCCGTTACGTGGCTGCGGCAATCGCGGGCGTCATTGCACTGGCCGCCATCTTGTTCGGGCTGAGTCCACGTGCTCCGCGCGCGGACTTCACTTTCGTCAATCGGGGGAACGTCAACACGCTCGATCCTGCCCGCATGAGTTGGCTTCAGGATATTCGAATCGCCATCGCCATATGGGAGGGACTCACCGCATACCACCCGGAGACCGCCGAGCCCGTTGAGGGCGTCGCGCTCTTGCCGCCGAAGATTAGCCCGGACCGGAAGACCTACGTGTTCCGGCTGCGCCCCGGAGCGAGATGGTCCACCGGCGAGCCGGTGACCGCGCACGAGTTCGTGTACGGGTGGCGGCGCGCGATCGAGCCCGGCACCGCAGGCGACTATGCGTTTCTCCTGACCGACAACATTGCCGGGGCTGCGGAGTACTTCCAATGGCGGTCGGCGGCGGTGAGCTGTCTAACGGCGGTGAGAGACCTACGCGACGGCAAGGCCGTCGAGTTGGAAGAGGCCCGCAAGCTCGCCAGGCACGTGCGAGCCCCGGCGCTCGTTCGAGCGTTGGCAGCGGCTGACGGGACGAGCGAGGGCGTCGGCCAGGATTCGGCGAGGCTGGCGGCCCGCTGGCGCGATGCGTGCGAACGCCTGATCGAGGAGCGGGATGAAGATTGGGGCAAGCTTGCACGCAGCTTTCGCGATAAGCATTTCGCTGAGATGGACGAGCGGTTCACGCAGGTCGGCATTCGTGCGCCAGCGGATGACCAGCTGGAAGTGCGACTCGTCAGACCGTTGCCCTACTTTCTGGAGCTGTGCGCGTTCAGCACGTTCCTGCCAATCCACCAAGCCAGCGCTCAGATCCTGCGGTCGTTGACTGACGAAGGGCTCTGGGTGTACGACCCGCAATGGACGAAGCCCGACTACCATGCCGGGGGCTATCCGGGTCTGATCACGAACGGTCCGTTCCGGCTGGCGGACTGGCGATTCAAGCGATGGTTGCTCCTGGAGCGCAACCCATATTACTGGGCCGCCAANNAAGGACGTCCGGTCCGAGCGTATCAAGGTGGTCTCGTACGAGCAGGCGGCCACAGCCTTCATGGCGTTCGACCGTGGCCAGGTCGATTGGCTGACGGATCTGGCCGTCGATTTCGCCCCCGAGCTGGTTCAGATGGTACATGCGGGTCGGCGCGACGACATTCGTAGCTGCATGGCCTTCGGCACGTACTTCTACAACTTCAATTGCCTGGACCGTCTCCCGGACGGTCGGGCGAACCCGTTCCGAGACAAACGGGTGCGGATGGCGTTCAACCTAGCTGTGGACAAACAAGCGCTGGTGGACAACGTCGTCAAGTTGGGCAATCGCGTCGCGACAAGCTTCGTCCCGCCGGGAAGCATCCGAGGCTACAACTCCCCGGCCGGGCCGGATCATGACCCGGAAAAGGCTCGGCAACTGTTGGCGCAGGCGGGCTACCCGGGCGGAAAGGGGCTCGGGCCGGTCGAGTTGCTGTTCAACACGGGTTTCCGCCATGAGCATGTGGGCCAGGCCATCGCGGGAATGTGGCGTGAGCAGCTCGGCGCGGAGGTCCAGCTTCGCGGCAAGGAGACCAAGACGTTCGCCGACGACAAAAGCAACCACCGGTTCATGATCGGGCGAGGCGGGTGGTACGGCGACTACGGGGACCCAACGACGTTTCTGGATCTGCTCACGACGGGCAACGGCAACAACGACTCAGCCTGGTCGAACGCCGAGTACGACGCGCTTATCCGAGCCGCGTCACAGCAAGGTGACCCACAAGAGCGCATGCAGATCTTGGCACGCGCCGAGGCGCTGGCCATGCAGGATGAGGTGCCCATCCTTCCGCTGTACCATTACGTCAACTTGTACGCTTTCCGGTCGAACGTAAAGGGGATCTACATGAACCCCCGACTCATCAATCCGCTCAAGAATATGTATGTCGAACACTGAACCCGGACGTGCAGTGGCGGGCTGCGAAGATGAGTCGCGAACCCGGCGATCGAGAGTAAAACTGCATGAGGCGCCATATTCTCCTTAGGCTGCTTCTTTGCCCTCTCGTGCTCTGGGCCGTGTACACCATCACGTTTCTGATGGCCATCGCGATTCCCGGCAACGCCTTCGAGAACCCCGAGCGGCACATGGACGAGGACATCATCCGCGCGGTGAAGGCTCAATACCACGCCGACGACAACTGGCGGCTGTATTGGGATTATCTGGCCGGCCTGTTCAATCCGCGGGACGTGATCGTCGGCAAAGGGCCGCTCATTAACCTCGGCCCGTCGTGGTCGTATCGCGATTGGACGTGCAACCAGATCATCGCAAGCTCCCTGCCCGTTTCGCTGGTCCTGGGCCTGTCCGCGGTGGTGTTGGCGGTCGTAATCGGTGTGCCGATCGGCGTGCTCAGTGCAGTCTGGCGGTATAGCTGGTTTGATTATGTCAGCCTGGGGATCGTTTTGATCGGCATATCGTTGCCGACATTCATCCCGGCAGCGTTTCTGCTGATCGTGTTCGCGGTCAAGCTCGGTTGGACGCCGGTGGGCGGATGGGGCAGCTTCTCGCAACTGTGGTTGCCGGCACTGGTCCTCTGCCTGCCGTTTACGGCTTACATCGCCCGACTGACGCGCCTCGGCATGTTGGACGTGCTTAGCAGCGACTACATTCGTACGGCCCGGGCAAAGGGACTCGACGCGCGGACGGTGGTCTGGAAGCACGCCCTGAAGAATGCGTTCCTGCCGGTCCTGAGTTTCCTGGGCCCGGCAGCGGCGGCGGCCATGACCGGATCNNCGCAGGCATTCTTGTGGTGTTGAACCTGGCGGTGGACATTCTGTACACGGCCGTCGATCCGAGGATCGAGGTGGCGGGATGACTGCAGCGTCAACACGAAGCACGACCGAGCCCGTCTTGGCAGCGCCGCCCGCTCGCGCGCTTGCGTGGCGGCGATTCAAGCGCAACCGCGCTGGTGTGGTCAGCCTGGCCATGCTGGCCTGCATCATTCTCGTCTGCCTCGGCTCGCTGCCGCTCTCCGTTCGGCGTTACGATCGGCAAGACCTCCAAATGAACCGTCATCCGCCGACGCTGTCGGTGCCGCTGGGCTATGACGTACTTGGAAGAGACATGCTGGCACGATGTCTGTTCGGCGGCGCGATTAGCCTGGGCATCGGGATCGCCGCCGCTGCAATTGCAGTAACCATCGGCGTGCTCTGGGGAGCGGCGGCGGCGCTGGCGGGTGGCCCGACGGACAACGTCATGATGCGGATCGTGGACATTCTCTACGGGCTGCCCTATATTCTTCTCGTCATCTTGTTCAAGGTTGCCTTCGAGCCGTCGATGGCTGCATGGTTCGGCAACGCACAAGTAGCCAACGTAGTAATTCTTTTTCTGGCCATCGGCGGCGTGAGCTGGCTGACGATGGCGCGCGTGATTCGAGGGCAGGTCCTATCGCTCAAGGCTCAACCGTTTGTCGAGGCAGCCCGGGCTGCCGGCNNCTTGCCCGCCATCTCCTGCCGAACCTGGTCGGGCCTATCGTCGTGTATGGCACGCTGACGATTCCGTCAGCCATTCTGCAGGAATCATTCCTCAGCTTCCTCGGCATCGGCATCCGCCGACCGGTGCCGACGTGGGGATCTCTGGCAGCCGAAGGAGTCTGGGCGATCAACACCGTCGTGAGTTTCTGGTGGCTCGTATTGTTCCCGTGTTTGTGGCTGGGCGTGACGCTCTTGTGCTTTAGCTTCGTCGGGGACGGCCTGCGCGATGCATTCGATCCGAAGCATGATCGGTAGGCGGACGCCGGGCAGGAATCGATAGGGGATCGATCTGTGAACCGATGGACCCCACGTGACGTTCTTATGCTCATCTTCATGGTGCTTCTACTGGTCATCATGATCATGGAGATGATCCAGAACGATCGGCTCTACGAGCAAATCACCGAGGTCAAGAAGCTGCTGCGGTCGGGACGAACGGCTACGGCCGTGCCGCACACACGTCCGGCGCACGCGTCAACTCAAGCCGACGAACGCGTCGCCGGCGATTGGCTGATCTGGGCGATCACCCAGCCGGAGAGCCTTAACCCCGTCACGGCCAGCGACGCGTATGAGTCCATTGTCAACAGCTTCATCTACGAATCGCTGATCGATCGCGACAATGAGACGCTCAAGTTCATTCCGAGCCTGGCCAAGCGATGGGAGATCGGCGAGGACAGGAAACACTATCGCTTCTACCTGGACGAGCGGGCCCGCTGGCAGGACGGCGAGCCCGTCACCGCCGGCGACGTGGTTTTCACTTATAAGACAATCATGCACCCGGAAGTGAACTGTCCACATTTGAAGGTGTACTACCAGGACGTCGAGGACTGTCGGAAGATCGACGATCGCACCGTCGAATTCACATATAAGAAGCTGTACTGGCGAGCCCTGAGCTTTTGCGGTGGCATGCCGATCCTTCCGCGTCACGTGTTCAGGTTTTCAAAGGGCGAGGAGTTTAACAACAGTCCACGCAACCGTGAGCCGTTCGGCAGCGGACCCTACCGATTCGCCCGTTGGGACACAGGCAGTCAGATCATTCTCGAACGTAACGACTGGTACTGGCGGACCGAGAAGCTCCCCGCAATCGAGCGAATTGTCTTCAAGGTATTCACGCACGACACCGCGGAATTCCAGGCGCTAAAGGGGGCTGAGGTTGACTATGCTGGCCTGACGGCCGAACAGTGGGTCAAACAGACCAACACTCCAGAGTTCACCGACAGGCTCAGGACGATCAAGTACCTAAGTAACGGATATCGGTACATCGGTTGGAACATGAGACGGCCATTCTTCGCCGATCGCAGCTGCCGTCTCGCGATGACGCACCTTACGCCGCGCGAATTGATCCTCGAGAAACTGCAGCATGGCCTGGGGGCGATCGTGACCGGCAACTTCAACGTCAAGACGGCAGCCTACGATAAAGACATCCAGCCGTGGCCCTACGATCCCAAACGCGCCAAGGAATTGCTCGATGAGGCCGGCTGGACGGATCACGACGGCGATGGTATTCGCGACAAGGATGGCGTGAAGTTCTCCTTCGAACTGACGATGCCAAGTGGCCACACCTTAGCCAGGAGGACGTCCAGCATACTCGTTCAGGAGTACGCCAAGGCAGGTATTGAGATGCGCAGCAGCGTACTGGAATGGGCGGTCTTCCTCGAACGGATCGACCAGAGGCAGTTCGACGCGGTCACGCTCGGATGGAGCATCGGCCTCGAAGCGGACCCCTACCAAGTCTGGCACAGCTCACAGACGGAGGGGGCTGGCCACAATTTCGTCGGCTTCGTGAACGCGGAGTGCGACCGCATCATTGAAGAGGCCCGAGTCGAGTTTGACGACGACCAGCGCAACAGCATGTTTCACCGCTTCCATCGGATCATTCACCAGGAGCAGCCCTACACGTTTCTCATCTGCTCCTACTCCCTTTCCGCTTTGGACAAGCGATTCCAGGGCCTGAGAGTTCATCCGATGGGTCCGGACCCGAGGGAGTGGTGGGTGCCCAAGCACCTTCAGCGATATCCGTGACGCCGCGACCGCTCCTTACGAGCTCGCCTGATGTATAGCTACATCATTCGACGACTGCTGCTGATGGGAGTGACGTTCATCGGCATCACGCTGGTGACGTTCATCATCGTTCGGGCGGCACCCGGTGTACTGGGAGTCGCGGGTCTCGGCGAGGCCGGCGGACTCGAGGCTGAGAAGATGCAGGCCATCCGCGAGCAGCAGCGCAAGCTGCTCCGTTTGGACCGTCCGTTCTACGTGCAGTACCCGGTCTGGCTGGCAAGGACGCTAATCCTGGACTTCGATGTGAGCAGAACGGACTTTCGACCTGTGCGAGAGAAGATATTCCAGAAACTGCCCATCACCTTGTTCCTGAACGTTGTCACGATGGTGATCATTTACGTCATTACGATCCCGCTGGGTATCTACAGCGCCACACACGAGCGGGGACTTCTGGACAAGGCGGTCACACTCGTGCTCTACATGCTCTATTCGTTGCCGGTTCCTTTCGTTGGGCTCGTCCTGATCATAACTTTGGCGAGGGGCGGGCACTGCCCGGTCTTCCCGGTCTCCGGCATTCATTCTCTGGGACACGAAGATCTGGCCTTCTTCCCGTGGCTGGCCGATGTCCTCTGGCACTGCGGCTTGCCGATTGTCTGCTTGACGTACGGTGGGTTGGCATTTCTGTCCCGGTTTCAGCGAAACAACATGCTGGAGGTCCTGCGTCAGGACTACATTCGAACGGCCCGAGCGAAGGGACTGTCCGAGCGGACCGTGATCTACAAGCACGCGCTTCGCAACGCATTGATCCCGCTTATAACGCTGTTCGGCCTGCTGCTGCCAGCGCTCATCAGCGGGGCGGTGATTACGGAGACGATCTTCGGGATAGACGGCATGGGGCGCCTTGCGTTCCAGTCGGTGCTCAGCCGCGACATCAACACGGTGATGGCCGTGGCGACGATCTCGGCTGTGCTGACGCTCATCGGTCTGCTGGTGGTCGATTTGCTGTACGTGGTGATTGATCCGAGGATCTCACTTGAGTAAGCGCGAGCCCCGCAAGCATCGAGCCGGTTCCGACGGCGAGGCCGTGACGTACACGGATCTGGTGGTTCGGCAGTTCCGCAAGCGTCGCATGGCCGTTGTCGGTTGGTGGCTGGTGGTGGCTCTCTTCACCTTCGCGACGTTCGCCCCTTTCTTGGCTCACAACAAGCCCCTGGTGCTGCGGCGCGGCGGTCAGTGGTCGTTTCCGGTGCTCGGGCATTTGCAGGCTTGGGATTTCGTCTTGCTGACAGTCTTCTTGGCCTTGGCGGTCGATCTCGTCCTGAGGAGTGTCGTCCTGCGCCGAGCCGCCCCGGCGCGGCAGCGGGCGCGAAAGACTGTCTGGTTGGCGTCGCTGTTCCTGATATTTGCCTGCCTGGTGTGGCACGTTGCGGGTGGGCGACGTTACTCAGACCGGACGGACTACAAGTTGCTGGCTGCGCAGCTCGAGCCGCCGGACTTCGCGCTCATGCCGCCCATTCCGTACCACTTTTCGGAAATCGACCCGGACGCGGAGTTCGGAGCGGTTTCAGCCCCGGGCCACCTGTTGGGCGTGGACGATACCGGCCGGGACGTGGCTGCTCGGCTGGTCCACGGCTCACGTGTGAGTCTGGCGGTGGGCCTCGTCAGCGTGGGTATCAGCACGATCATCGGCGTGATCGTCGGTTCTGTGGCCGGTTATTTCG
>JABAOF010035053.1_pt3 | contig 11381 bp, 10 predicted proteins | sample 7062171 | NCBI WGS metagenome assembly JABAOF01 (sample SAMN14538628, study PRJNA623070) | marine sediment metagenome | biome: marine biome [ENVO:00000428]; feature: marine pelagic biome [ENVO:01000023]; material: deep marine sediment [ENVO:00002113] | place: India: Gulf of Khambhat ... | reverse complement strand
GGCTGCTGACATGAAACCGGAAAGGCTCGCGTGTGCGACAACGACCAGTTGCTGCAATCGGCTAAGGGATTACGCAAAGTGCAAAATGCACCCCAAGACCGTGGTGGATCGCGCGTGCCCAGCAGACAGTACGAATCTTTCCGTCTGCCGGTTCTCCCGCCCCCCTTCGCCAGAGACACACATGGAGGCTGAGCTGCAGCGATACAAGGTCCCGGCGGGCGTCCGGCACGGCTTTGGCCAACGTGGTTCAGCCGTCCGCCAGCAGTTGGCCAACCATGGTCTCGCAGTGGGCCGACGTGTCCAGCAGGCGGATCAGCCATACAGAACGCAGTGCGCCGACCGATTCGAAGTCGCGGATATCGAAACAGGAGATGATGCTGGCCCCCACCTTGAAATTCAGATCCCCGTTGGGACTCTGCGGGCTTAGCTCGCGACATAAGGTCTGACGTAAAGACGAAAACGTCAGTCGCCAGGTGTGACGGCCACCCGGCCTGGCACTCTGCCGCCGCAAGTCCGTCGCAAAATCGCGGCATCGGTCGGGCAGAATCGCATAGCGGCTGACTTCGTGGTAGCGCTGCAGATAGGCCATCAACAGATCGACCCAGCGATTCATGCGGCGATGCACTCGCGTCAGACGGCGCGCATCGTCCTGATGGATCACGTCGGAGTCGGCCAGGATCCGCAACGCTCGATGCCGCGCTTCCACCAGCCCGTTCAACACGTTGGACATCACCGCCACCGCATCGGCACTCTCGCGCTGCTGGTCAAAAGCCGTTACCGCAGCGGTCCAGACCCGCGCCAGGGTTTCGCTGGCGAAAACTTCTTCGATCAGGGGCCGCACCCATCGCGGGGAACAGTGGCCCCCACCGCCTGCTTCGCGCAGCTCTTTGAACGCCGTGCCCCAACGATCCAGGCGGCATTTGGAGGCCAACCAATAGGCCTGCAGATGCTGGTCGGTTAATTGGGCAATCCCGGACCCGATCAGCAATCCGCCATGAGCGGCCACGATCGCGGCCAGCTCGACCAGGTCCTGCGCGTGCATGTCATCCGCCGGCAGGTGTTCTACGAAGTGGACCATGTCGGGCTTTCCAAGGCGTGTGGCAAAGATGGCGTGGGGACATCGGGGGCGAGATGGCCTGAAAGAGCAAACCGGATGCCACCCAAGCCGACGGCGGGGCCAGAGCGTCTGACGGGCCAGAAGACGTATCTGCGGATGACCTTACGGAAAATGCGTCAGGTCCGTTGCCCGTGGCCGCAGCGTCCCGCTGTGGTGAAAAAACAACACCAGGGCGAAAAAAACCCGCCAACGTCCAGGCGACTTAGCGGTTGCCCAGGGGGCGAGCCAGGCTGTGGCCCAGCACGGCGTCGTCAGCGTGTATCCCCGCAGCCATCAGACCTTGATCGTTGTGGTAGAAGTCATCGGCGGGGCCGGGCACCTGGCACGTCTTCAGATAGCCTACATGCAAGTCTTCAAACAACACGTTCTGCCCGTTGCCCGCGTGATTGCTGCTTTGGGCAAACCCCCGACGCGGACAGGGGGCATCGGCCATCAGGGGGTAATGCCCGCGCGAGCGACGCCCCAGGGAGGGGGTGTGGTAGCGGCCGTCGGAGACGTAGCCCAGGTTGTAGGCATAACTGCCCCCCATCCTGGCCAAGACTTGATCCAGTTCGTCGCCGTCGCTCTTCTCCAGCTGAACCAGCTTGCCCCACGTCGGAATTTCCGCTGCCTGTTCACGACAGGCGGTTGCCGAACTATTGCACACAAAAGTCTGGGGGTCGGTCACCAGCCCGGCTTCCAGGAGTTTGGGAGCATAGACACCGGCCACGGCCAGCTTGCCCGACTGGGGGATTTCCGGGAGGAAGCCATCGTGATATTTGCTGTGATCGTGCAGGGCGGTTCCGATTTCTCGCAGCTTGTCGTGGCAGACAGCGATTTGGCCAATGAAGTGGCTGTGCTGAATTGCCGGCAGGACCAACATCCCCAGGGCCACCACAATACCTGCCACGACGGCGAAATCCAACAAGGTCCAAGTCTGCCGACCCGCTGCAACGCTGCCTTGCGGCGGGCCCACCGCGGCCGCATCGCCAGTCGCCCGATTCGCTGGACGGCCTGCGACCACCTGCAGGCGATGCTGTTCCACATATTCACAGGTCCGTTGCGCCAAGCCGAGGGGTGGATCGAGCAACTGGCCGTCGACCCTCAACGGCTCGACACCTTTCTTCAACAACCGCAATTCCTCCTGCAAACACGTGTCTTGGGAAATCCTGCTTTCCACCTGCTGTGTTTCGGCTTCGTCCAGCGCCCCCAGCATGTAACCGACCAGTTCGTGTCGCATTACTTTTTGTATCTCCGCATCGTCTTAATTTTGTTCGGTATCCGCCCGTTCCCAGGCTTGATTCAGTTCCAACAACGCCGAATGCAAACGACTTTTCACCGTGCCAACCGGAATGCCCAGCACGTCGGCCGCTTCGCGGTACTTCAACCCCTGGTAGTAAACCAGCGCCACGGCCGCGCGCAACTTCTCCGGCAACTCTTCCACCGTACGACGTACCTTCAGCCGTTGTTCCTCGCGCTGGACCCGCGCAAGAGGGCTTTGCTCACGGCTTTCCAGCAGGTCCACCAGCGAGCCCAAATGGCCGGCGTCGCTGTCACGACCGCTGGTATCCAGGCTGACCAACCGATGCCGCCGGCTGCGCCGCTGAAGATCGATCGCCTGGTTTGTGGCGATCGCGTAAAGCCAGGGCCCCGGAAACGGCGGCCCTCCAGGAACTGGCCACACTTCAAATGGACCTGCAAGAACGTCCGCTGAAATGCATCCTCTGCCATTTCGGCGTTCCCCAAATAACGGCGCAAATAACTGTACAACTCGCGTTCGTAACGATGCACCAGCTGGCTGAAACTCTGACGATCCCCGGTCTCGCGATAGGCCAGCAACAGCTGCTCGTCGCTCGCGCGGCCAGGCTCACCAGACATTCGCCGGCCAGTCCCTTTCTGTTCGACAATCGCAGTCATCCTTGGTTACGTCCCCGTATGCAGCAGTGTTCAAGTTTTCTTGTCCCCCGGGCCCCGCAAACTCAGGTACCAGCGGACCTAAATCAAGCTTGAATTACTACTTAGGAGTATTTTAGCAGACTTGGCTTGAGACGAGATGACGAAAAGCGGGCCTCAACCAACAGCGGTTCATTCATTTTGGCAGGCCGCTTCTGTCGCTTTCCCACGTCAGCAGGTCAAAGCAACTCATGTACCCAAACAGATGCCACCACGGGAAAAATCTTTTCAAAAAAGCCTTGCTGATCGACCTAAACCGTTGTATCTAGAAGGCTTGAGAAAAATTGGTTCTGGCTGGCTGTTGAGCAATCTGCCTGAGCAGGCGGGCTCATTTTTGGAAGATATTTCTTTAAAGTTGCACTCCGTCGGATGATCCTGCTGATCGAAATGAATACACCGAGGCGGGGAGCGGGGTGGGCCAGCGCGGGCCAATTTTTAACGTGCTGGCTGCCAGAACGGCATGGGCCGTGACGGCCTTTCGGATGGTGTGTCATGTTGGATCGAGTCCTGGAACCGGAGGTGATGGATTCATTCGCCGAGGCGGTCGCCTATGACGCGATGGATCATGGGGCGGTCAACCGTGCCTTCGTCGCGGACCTGTGCGACTTTGGGGGCCCTGATTCGTTGCCGGGGCGGGTTTTGGACATCGGCACCGGCACGGGCCGGATCCCGATTGAGCTCTGTTTGCAGCTGGCCGGCTGCACGGTGTTGGGAATCGATTTGTCGAGCAGTATGATCGAGCTGGGCAGGCAAAATATTGTCACGGCGGGCCTGCCAGACCGTGTCGAACTGGCCTTGGCCGATGCCAAGCAACTCCCGTACGACGAGGGGCAATTCGATGTCACGATTTCTAACAGCATCGTCCATCATGTTCCCGATCCCAGGGTGGTCTTGGCCGAAGCGGTGCGTGTCACCGCGGCCGATGGCATCCTTTTTTTTCGCGATCTGCTGCGGCCACCCGACGACGCGGCCGTACGACGGCTGGTCCGGACCTACGCCGCGGCTGAGGATGAAGGGCAGCAGAGGCTTTTTGAGGACTCCTTACGAGCTTCGCTGACGTTGCTGGAAATACGCGACATCGTGGCGATGCTGGGTTACGATCCGGCCGGCGTCCAGACGACCAGCGACCGCCATTGGACGTGGGCGGCGCGGAAGTTAGCAGACAGAAGGAAGAGGGCAAACAAGTGAAAGACAGTTTTCCACCGTCCGCCCCCGACGATCCATCTCAGGGTGAGCCAGCTGCCGAGGAATTGGAGATGACGCCTCAGCAGTTGGCCGAGGCGCGGGCTTATGGGCGGATTGAGCTGACTTGTGACCTGGTCGGGCGGGCGATCGACCTGGCGTTTCTGGGGGTGCTGACCTTTCTGCTGGGCGGCCCCGCCGGCTGGCTGATCGGCTGTCTGCCCAACGGCGGCTGGCCGGAGACGGCGCGTCTGGCCCTATTGATGCTGATCATCACCAGCTTGAACGTCGGGGTCTCGTTCCCCTTGGCCTTCTACAGCGGCTTTATCGTCGAACACCAGTTCGGCCTTTCGCGGCAGTCGCTGGGGCGCTGGCTGGGGCGCTACGTGAAACGGCATCTGCTGGAGATCGTTTTTTCCGTGCTCTTGATTTGTGGCCTGTATGGGGTGATCTGGCTGTCCGGACCCTGGTGGTGGCTGGCTGCGAGCGGGGCGTTTTTTGTGGTCAGCATCGTGTTGGGACAACTGGCACCCGTGGTGATTTTTCCGTTGTTTAACAAGATCGAGCCTTTACAGCCGGGCGAGCGGACCGACGAATTGAATACCCGCCTCGCGCGACTGGCCGCGGGCACTGGACTGTCGATCGAAGGGGTGTTTCGCATCGACATGAGCGCCGACACGGTCAAAGCCAATGCGATGCTGGCCGGATTGGGCAAGACACGGCGAGTCATCCTGGGGGATAATCTTCTGAAGCAATTCAGCCCGGACGAAATCGAAGTCATTTTTGCTCATGAAATTGGCCATCATGTACACCGGCACATCCGCAAAATGATTCTGATGGGGGCTTTGTATTCTCTGGCCGGGTTCTGGATTTGTGATGGGTTGCTGTCCGCCTGGATTGGTTTTCAGGGCGAACCGGTGGACTATGCACATTTCCCAATCTTCACGCTGCCGATGTTACTGCTGATCGTGACCACGTTTGCGATGCTGACCGAGCCGCTGCAAAACGTGGTCAGCCGCTACTTCGAACGTCAGTGCGATCAATACGCTCTGCAGCGAACCGAACTACGCGATGCTTATGTCACAGCGTTTCGCAAGCTGGCCAAATTAAACAAAGATGACCCGGATCCCAATCCGGTGGAGGTTTTTTTGTTCCATAGCCATCCGCCGATCGCGCAGCGGCTGGCGATGGCGGAAGGGTAGGTGGGGTCCAGCCCGACCGGAACCAACAAACCGCGGCGCGACCAGGCTGCGGTGGCCGCGTCGGCCGGTCTGGGCACCCCAAGCCAGAAAGGATAAATCGATGGCAACCCATGCAACTCCCGACCTCTTCCAGGACGCCTTGCGGCGGCTGGACGAAGCGGCGGATTATGCCGAGATCGATCCGGAAGCGTTGGAACGGCTGAAGCATCCCAAGGCGATCATTCAGGTCTCGATTCCGGTGCGGATGGACGACGGGTCGTTGCGGATCTTTGACGCCATCCGCGTGCGGCACGACGATACGCGGGGACCGACCAAGGGTGGCATCCGCTATCACCCCGACGTGGACCTCAGCGAAGTCAAGGCGCTGGCCTTCTGGATGACCTGCAAGTGCGCGGTTGTCGGCCTGCCGTTTGGTGGCGCCAAGGGAGGCATCACGGTGAATGCCAAGGAGCTTTCCAAGCTGGAGGTGGAACGCATGAGCCGTGGTTTTGTCGAGCAGATGGCGGACTTCATCGGCCCGGAGACCGATATTCCGGCCCCCGACATGTACACCAACGCCATGGTGATGGGCTGGATGATGGACGAATATTCTACGATCCGGCGCCAGCGAACTCCGGCGGTCATCACAGGAAAACCGTTGCCGCTGGGCGGCAGCCAGGGGCGGGACGATGCCACCGGCCGCGGCGCGTACTACTGCATTAAACAACTGGAAGAAAAAACACAATGGAAGCCACACGATACCCGCGTGGCCATACAGGGGTTTGGCAACGCCGGCCAAAGCGTCGCTCATCTGCTGCACAACGATGGCTATCGCGTCGTAGGCGTCAGCGACTCGCAAGGTGGCATCTACAAGGCCGACGGCTTTGATATCCCCAGCTTGATGTACACAAAAAATGAAACCCGCCGCCTGGAAGCTGTCTATTGCGACGGCAGCGTTTGCGAAGCGGTCGATGCGGATGTGATCACCAACGAGGAACTGCTGGAACTGGATGTCGATATTCTTATCCCCGCCGCGCTGGAAAATCAGATTACCGAGGACAACGCAGCCAAAATCAAGGCGCCCATCATTGTCGAAGTGGCCAACGGACCAACCAGCAGCGAAGCGGACAAGATTTTGCAGAGCCGTAAAACGTTGATTGTGCCCGACATCCTGGCCAATGCTGGCGGCGTCACGGTCAGCTACTTTGAATGGGTCCAGAACAAGATCGGCTACTATTGGGAACTGGAAGAAGTGCAGACGCGGCTGCTGAAGATCATGTCCACCGAATTTAATCGCGTCTACGACTTGATGCAGGCAAAAGAAATCGACATGCGGACCGCCGCCTACGTACATGCCCTCGGCCGCATGGGCGCGGCACTCGAGTCCCAGGGAACCTACCGCTTCTTTAATGAAGGCCGCGCTTGACCGGGCGGCCGGGCAAAGCTGAACCAGCGACCTTGGCCAGCGACGTGGGGAAGCGACGTAGGGAAGCGGGGGAACAAGCGGCCAAGCACCAGGGCCCGAGCGAAAAAAGGCCATTTAGCCATCTCTAATGTGAAAACATATCCCGCGCGTTCCCCCGGGACCAACCGACGCGGCAGTCAAGTGGCGTCTCCGCAAACAGCCAGGTTTTCGCTCACGGGGTACTCACCTCCCCGTCACCCCTCGGCAGGTTGTCCAAAGCGCCCCGCCAACCCTGGCGGGAAGGGCCGATCCGCCTGGGCAGGATCCGCCAGGCTGTCGGTATCGCCTGTTAATTGCCCGGCCGGGAGACGGTTAGGCAGGCGACACGCATCCTCCCACAAGGAGCCGGCATGTTCCGTATTCGCAAACCGACCCCAGACCAGCTGCACCGATTCCTCGACGCTCAACAACAGCTTCCCTTCAACTACCCTTACAGCCTGGTAGGCGCGACGCGTGAAGGGACGCCGTCGGGGTACGACCTGCTGCACTACCGGGTCTGCCTGGGGACGGGCCGCGCGGTGTTTGAGGCGGCTCAGGCCGCTTTGCGGGCCTGGCAGCAATTTCCGCACGACCTGGCCGATATCTACCCCGCCAACCCGCCACTGCAAACCGGCACGACGGTCGTGGTGCTGTTGCGAGCGTTAGGAATGTGGAAGCTGGCATCGTGCCGGATCGTCTATACGCTGGAAGACGGCAACCCAGACCGGCCGGGCGCCATGCAGCAGTTCGGATTCGCCTACGGCACGCTGCCAGGGCATGTCGAACGGGGTGAAGAGCGATTTGCCGTGCAGTGGGATCGGCGGGACAACTCCGTCTGGTATGACCTGAAATCGTTCTCCCGGCCAGCGACCTGGCTAGTGTGGCTGGGCAAGCCACTGGCCCGTTACTTTCAGAGACGGTTCGCGACCCAGTCCGCCCGAGCGCTGCTAAAAGTGTTAAACGATCAACAGCACCCTGCAAAAATGCCGCAGACGGCGTGATCGGGTCTTCAAGCGGATTGGGGGGGGCCCGGCAGGCAAGTAAGCAAGGACAAGGCAATCTGGTATGTATCCACAGCCGGTGATCTGCGTCACATCCAGACCGCTGGTCAAGACCTGCGGGCTGGGCACCGTGTGTCTGCTGGGCTCGATTCTGGTCATCCGGCCCGAGCTGGTCGCGGTCATTTTACTGCTGGCCGCCTTCCTGATCGTGCCGCTGGGGACTCGATTCGTCCGACGGCAGGCGAGCGGCTCGATGCCGGATCGCCTGCTGAGAACGCTTTGCCCCTGGCAGCTGGCGGCGGCCGTCTCCTTGGCCGCATCAGTCGCCGTCCCCGTCGGCTGGTGGTCCATGACGTTGGCCCTGCCGTGGATGCTGGTGACCTGGCTGATCGCCCTCTGCGGCCTGATCCATTTTGCACGACGCCCGCGGAAATTTGCAGACAGGGATCAATTGGGGATCGACGTCGCCATGGTCTTTCTTGCGATGGGCGGGACCTGGGCGGTGTGGCACCGTGGGGGCTGGTGGCCGGGTGATTTTCCGCCGGTCATTGCGCAACTGACGGCGGTACATTTTCACTACGCAGGTTTCGCGCTGCCTCTGATCGCCGGACAGGTCTCTGCGGCAGCTCGCGTGAGGGGTGCCGGGATCGTGGTTCCCGCCCTGGCGGTCAGCACGCTGCTGTTGGCCTTGGGAATCACCTTCTCTCCCGTTCTGGAGTTGTTTTCCGCATGGCTGCTGATCGGAACGGCGATTGCCGTCGGCAGCCTGCAACTGCGATTTGCGTTCCGCCAGACCCGCCCTGCGATGCTCTCCCTGTTCGCCATTAGCAGCGTGGCGTTGTTAAGCGGGATGGGGCTGGCAGGGGTTTACGCAGTGGGGGAATACCTGGGCGCGGTCGCTGAACAAGACCCTTACACGGGCGGTGCGTGGATCGACATCCCGTTGATGATCCGTCTGCACGGCGTCACGCTCTCCTGCGGATTTGCCTTGCCGGCCATGCTGGCCCTTTCGCTTCCCCCCACCCCGCCGGGGCGGTGGCCAACGGCGGCAGAGCTCAGTCCGCATCCGCAGATGACGCGCTCGCCTCTTCCTGACGATCAGCGGCCGGATCAGCGATCCCCGGCATCGACCCGCCGGCGATAATACTTCCAGCCTGGCAGGAAGAAGACGGCGGCCGATACGATGCCGAACAGCGAGATGCCAAGATCGCTGCCGTAAGCCTGCAGGACCGCCATCACGGCGGCGGTGCAGAAGAGGGCGGCCGCATGGATATAGAATTCGCCCGACAGAATCCCCGCCTTGACCGTGAACACGATGCCGTTGATCAGGCCCAGCACCGGCGAGAGGGTCAACACGGGCAAGCGGAGGATCCATTCGATAGCGAACAGGCCCACGCTGGCGATGACGCTGCCGCCCCAGACGTGAGCCACCTGCCGTTCCACAAACATCACCGGGCCGGCACGCCGGCGGATGGCCCAGAAGATCGGCGCCCAGACGGCCAGGCCGCCGCCCCATAACAAGAGGTAAGGCTCGGGACGGTCGAAACCGATCCAGTGCATGTAATTGGTCAACAGGCAGAGGGCCAGCAGTACCACCGCGTGCCACATCCACAGCAGGCCCCAGTTTTCGAGCACCGAGACGTGATGGGTCTCGCGAAACCAGCGGGCCAGCACGGCGGCGAAACTGCCCACGCGGGCGCTGATCGGCTCGCCACGCAAATACGCTTCCAGGTCGTCGGCCAGCGCGGCTGCGGTGGGGTAGCGCAATTCCGGCGGTTTTTGCAGACAACGGAGGGCCACCATTTCCAGCTCGCGATCCGCCCGCGGATTCAACAGCCGCGGTGGCAGCGGATCCTGTTCCAGGACCAGCATGATCGTGTCCAGCGGCGTGGCCGCTTGAAACGGCGGCCGGCCGGTCAAGGCCTGGTACAACACCGCCCCCAGGCTATAGACATCGGTCGCGGGGGCCAACGCGCCGCGGTTGCCAGCCGCCTGCTCGGGCGCCAGATAGCTGGGCGTGCCCAGGATGTCGCCACTGCGGGTCAGGCTCTGTTGGGCCGTGACGCGTTTGGCCAGGCCGAAATCGGTAACCAGCGGCTGCCCCTCTGGATGGACGAGGATGTTTGACGGCTTGATATCTCGATGCAAGATCCCGTGCAGGTGGGCTGCCTGCAGGGCACGAGCGGCGCCGGCAACAATTTTGGCCGCCTCCCGGGGCGGGAGGGGGCCAGCGGACATGCGGACCGCGAGGTTGTCGCCTTCAATGTACTGCATGCTGAAATAAGCATGGCCCTCGTGCTGACCGACTTCATAGACCGGGACGATGTTCCGATGATTCAAGGCGGCCGCCGCTTCCGCCTCGCTGCGAAAACGCGACAGCTCGTCCGCAGATGCCAATTCGCCACGGAGGATCATTTTCAAGGCCACCGTGCGGTCCAGGCTGCACTGCCGCGCCTTGTAAACCACCCCCATCCCACCCCGGCCTATCTCTTCCAGCAACTGGTAGTCGCCAAACTGGCAAGGTAACTCGCGGGGGGCCGGGATCACCTCCGTCGTAACGGCCAGGGACGTGGTCCAGCTGTCGGCGCAAACGTCCGCAACCTGAACCGCCGCCCACAGCTGACGCAGTTCTTCGCCAAAGTCCGCATGCCGAGCTGCCTCGACCTCGATCTCCACCTGCTGACCGCACCGCTGTGCCTCCAACAAATCGCCCAGCAGCTGGGCCAGCTGGTGATCGCGAGCGGATTCGGCCGAACGGTTCTGGGGCGGGATCATGCTTGTTTGATTACGAAACGCTGGAGTTGTCGCGGGCCAGGATCTCGCGGAGCCGCCGAACGGCACGCAGGTAGCGCATACTGGCCGCCGGCGGAGACAGATCCAACGCAGCCGCCACCTCGCTGTTGGACAATTTTTCAAAGTGACGCATCACGACCACCTCCCGGTCCTTCTCCTCCAACTGCTGCAGGGCGGACTGAAACAGCACCTGCAGCTCGTTCCACTCGGCCGCCGCCGCAGGAGTCCGCTGGCCATCGCATAACTGAGCGGCCAGGTCAAGCGTGGACCGGTCGAGCCGGGGTCGAGCTACCAGACGCTGCTCCCGCTCGACGCTCCGCTTGGCCGCCACCCGATGTCGGCGATGAGCGTCAATTAAGCGGTCCTGAGCCATCTGTCGCAGCCACAAGTGGAAAGGCATCGCCGGATCCCGCAGATACTCGGCCATGCGACGGTTGGCGTCGACCAGGACCTCCTGCACGATGTCGCTGGCATCCACCCGCTGCTGCAACTGACGGTCCATCCGCAGACTGATCATCCGCCGAACCGCTTCGCGGTGCCGATCCAAGAGCCGATTGACTGCCTGATCGTCACCCTCTTGGGCTTGCGCGATCAGCTGCTGAGTCTGGTCGGATGCGGGCCACATGCTTGCCAGTATCGTTGACAGGGGGACCGCAGGACAATGGCAGCGGCGCGGGGCAGGGGGGAGGAACTGGCAGGCAGAGGGGGGGCAGCGCGAAAGAGCGCGTGGG
>JABAOF010011761.1_pt8 | contig 11382 bp, 12 predicted proteins | sample 7062171 | NCBI WGS metagenome assembly JABAOF01 (sample SAMN14538628, study PRJNA623070) | marine sediment metagenome | biome: marine biome [ENVO:00000428]; feature: marine pelagic biome [ENVO:01000023]; material: deep marine sediment [ENVO:00002113] | place: India: Gulf of Khambhat ... | reverse complement strand
CAACATCTTCGCAGGCATTGTCTCACTCCTGTTGTCTTTTGGATTCGTTTTGGATCAAGTCCTCTGAATGATCAGCGGCTCGTTTTGGACTTCTTCGGCTTATCTCTTACGGCCAAAACGGAAAGTTCATCCAGTATGACGTAGTCTTCCGTGCCAACAGTTATTTCGGTGCCGCCGTACTCGGTATAGATCACTATATCTCCAACCTTGATGTCGGGGGGTACCCTTTGACCTTTTTCAAGCAGCTTGCCCGGGCCGACGGCCACGACCTCACCCTCTACCGGCTTCTTCTTCGCCGTATCGGGCAGTACGATCCCGCCCTTGCTGACCTCTTCTGCCTTGGAAGGCTTCACAAGTATCTTATCAGCCAATGGTTTCAACATCTCCTACCTCCTCTGGGAAACTCCGTTGAGTGATCAGACGTATATTCTAAATGCCCCAGCACTTATTTAAGAATTTAGCGGGGCATTGTCAAGCGAAGGATTGCCCGTTGATGTGTGATTCATACACAAAGGAAAACCAAGCCTGGAGGGGAGGTCAGAACATCGGCTTGGGGCCCGTCCTCTCGATTTCCTCTTGTTTGCGTCTTGATTCATCGGCCGCCTGCCGGATGCGGCGCAGTCGGCTTCTGGTAACCCAAATAAGGGCCAGCATTACGACAAAGAGATAGATACTATACCAGATGGCATGATAGCCAGCTATGATCGGCCAGATGCTGATTAGACCGACAATGATGATGATCCATTCAATGAGTACTACCCTGGACATGTTTGCCTATTTCAACGCAGAGAGCGGAATTCCCTTTTCCGACGGAAGAGGGACTTAGTCTTCATGCGGAGGCGCCGACTGCTTGGAAGGGAATTTTGACAGCAACTGGGAGAGATGTTCAACCGCGTCCACGACTCTTGGTCCCGGCCGGCTGTAAATGTCCTCATCTACTACGACGATGTTCCCCTGTCTTACTGCCGGTAGGGCGGAAAGATCCGCGCGAGCACTGAGTCGCCGGCGAATTACTTCCTCTTGTGTCGGATCTCCGGTCGCCAGAATCACTTCCGGCTGCGCTTCGAATAACCGCTCTTTGCTGATGGGGAAATAGGAGTGCCGAAAAGAGGCAATGTTGTCTCCTCCCGCGAGTCGCAGAATCTGGTCCTGAAGGGTGTCTGCGCCTACAGTCCAGAGAGACTCCTCATCTATGATGACAAAGACCCGAACACGCCTTTGATTATCAACAGGCAGCCTCTCCCGTGCCTTCTCCAACCGAGTGCGTAGGTTGGCGGCCGCCTGCTTTGCTTCGGCCTCTACACCGCAAACCGCGCCGACGCGCTCCATAACCTCAATGATGTCTTCAATGCTTTTGGGATTGATTCCGAAGAGGGGTATTTCAAGGTTTCTCAAGACAGGGATAATTTCCTTGGGATTTCCGTAGCCCAGCAGGACTAAATCGGGATTGACGGAGGCGATCTTCTCGATACTGGGGCGATCATAACGGCCCACGACAGGCTTTTCTTTGGCTTCGGGTGGATAATCGGAGAACGCGGAGACGCCGACAACGCGTTCACCCAGCCCCAGTGCGAAGGCTATCTCGACGGCATTGGGGGAGAGACAGACGATTCGCTGGGGAGGTTTGGCGAGTGAAACCATTTCGCCGAGGTCGTCCTTCGCCTGAAGCAAAGGTGGGCTTTCCGGCGGTGCCTGAGGGAGAGATTGGGGCTGCGGCCTGTGAGTACCACAGCCCCAAGTCAATAGTGCTGCGAAAAGCGTGCCTGCAAGCAGTCTCGGCTTCCTCACTGGAGACCCCATAACTCGTCTGAAGATTCGAGGGCATCCTGTGCCATTGATTTGGCGTGGCCGTCAACAAATACCATGTTCGCCTTGTTGAAATGGCGAAAATCGTGAAACCGGTAGTCCAGAGAGGGATATCCCCAAGACAAGAGAGTGGAAGGTGCGACCAGCATGGTGGATTCCCAGGTTGCCTTGCCTACAGGCGGCGGCGGCCAGGCTGCGGGATCATAGTGCAGGGCCGAATCGCCAAAGAGTATGGTTCGCGAAGGGTGGCGAACTTCTCCCAGATAGATCGGCGGCCAGCAAAGGGCTGCATTATAGCCATACCCCATGCCGTCCCCGTAGTTAGGATAACTGGGATGAAAACTCGGACAGCGCAGTATAGCGACATTCTCCTTGTAAGGTTCCAACAGACCCCTGGTGAGATCATAGGTGAAATCGGGCCAGGAGCCTTCTTCCAGACCATACCAGTACTGATACAGTGTCTCTGCCTCAGGGGTGATCATCTGATAACTGAATGGTGGGAACTGCTCATCCCAGTCCTGCATATACATGATACAGGCCATCCCCAACTGTCTGAGATTAGATAGACAAGTAGTCGATCTCGCCTGTTCCCGCGCTCTCCAGAAAACAGGAAGCATGATCGCCGCCAATATGGAGATGATCCCGATCACTACCAACAACTCAATCAGAGTGAAACCTTTGCTGTCAGCACTTCCATTCTTCAAGTCTTTCATCAACATTTCATATCGCCTTTCCTGGCGCCCGCGCACCAGATGGAGTTAGGTTCCTGCAGGCAAGGTGGGAGTCTCTCTTCATCGTTTTCGCGCGGGCCAAAACAAAAACCCCGATCATCCGCTCACTTCGCAGAAAACCGGGGCACATAGGCCGATTTCGGTTTCTTCACCTCCTTCCCGCGAAGCGATGATGAAGACAATTCTCCCGGCGACTGGCATTATCTGACTAGTAACGCCAGTCACAGGCGAGAGGCAGGCCGATCGGTCTCCTGGCTTCCGCGTCTCGTCCCATTTTTCAGGGGGGACAGCCTACTTTCTGCGCCTTCCCACCCCGAGGGGGCAGTGGCAATATGCAGATTTCGTAGCGGTCACAGTTGCGGGGCAGCGGCGGCTTTTGACCGCCTTCCCGAACATCAACCTGCGTCTATTACCTTATCAAGATACAAGCCCGCCGATGCAGGACCGGAAGAATTATATTGCCGACTTGCCGGGCCGTCAAGGGGGAATATGCGCTGGTCCAGATCTGTCAGCGGCCTGCCGCATTGACGAGATCTGGCTTGTTTGGTATAACCATAACTGCAATGAAGGCATAAGACATGGCTCTAATAGTGTGATGAGCGATGTTCCGCCGGCTGTCCGCAACAGAGCCGGTGTAAGCCTTGTTGTGCCCCATGCGTGTAAGCTTATGATTCCAGCGACCGTCGCTCGTTTCCGCGAAGCGGCGGTCTTAACATTTCTTGGAGGAAACCATGGATCGAAATCCAAATATAGATGCTTTTGATTCTGAGGCGGAAGTGCTGGCTCGCCTGTCTCCGTTCAGCGCTTCTTATGTACAGGGGGTTCGCCCACTCTTGTCCCGGCTGCACTTGGCAGAGACGGAGAGTGGGGTGATCATTGAACTCGGCTGCGCGAGGGGAAATCTCACTCGGGCATTGTTGGAGGTATTCCCCGCGGCAAAGGTAATTTGGGTAGATGGCGCGTTGCAACTGATTGATATTGCGCGTCGCCAGACCGCTGGTGAACCCCGCGCCAGTTTCATTGTCTCGCCCTTTGAGGAATTGGACTGGGGAGCACTGCCGCAGAACTGCGCAGCAGTGGTCGCCGTCTTTGCTTTGGAGCATGTCGCACGAGAGGAACGCTGTGAGAAGATATTCAAGGGTATTCGCAACATCCTGCGAAAAGGTGGAGTCTTTCTCGATAAAGAGTGGGCAAGAGATACGACACCACCAGGCACGGATACTCGTGACCGCTCTCGGCCGGAGAATATGCCGGACTTCATGAGGCAGGCGATTGAAGAGGGCCGTATCACAGAGGAAGAACACTGGCGGCTGTGGGACAAACTTGCACAGCCGGAGACTCATCATTTCATGGATCTCGATAAGCAACTTGACGCCTTGCGCAAAGCGGGCTTCTCGGAAGTAAGTGGTGAATGGGATACTGAATCCGTGACCATCGTAGAGGCGCAGAAATGACGTATAGACGATAGAAACGGGATAAGGGTTACAAGAACGCTCAAGCTTCTCGATTGGTATCGAGTAGCAAGGTTACAGGGCCGTCGTTCGTCAAGCGCACCTGCATCTTCTCACCAAAGGCGCCTGTGGCGACCTTAAGTCCACGCGCCTCTAATACCTGGACGAATTCCCGATAAAGGCTTTCGGCTTTCTCCGGTGGAGCCGCCTCCGTGAAAGAGGGGCGCCGCCCTTTACGGCAGTCTCCGTAGAGGGTGAATTGGCTTACCACAAGTATCTGACCACCGATCTGCTCGACGGAGAGGTTCATCTTCCCTGCATCATCCTCGAAGATTCGCAGTCCGGCAATCTTATCCGCGAGATAGGCCGCTTGCTCAGGTCCGTCTTCATTGCCCACGCCGAGCAATATCATCAGACCCGGGCCTATGGAGCCGATAACCGCTCCGGCGACTGTTACCTCGGCCTGGCTGACTCGCTGTACCACTGCGCGCACTAGTTTCTCCTTGAAGGGAAGAAAAAGGGATTGAGGATCGTATCCAGTGTGTCAATCGGATTCGGACTTCAACCGCTCTTCCAGCCGGGTCATAGCCTTTTCCAGGTGCTGGGCGCGGGTGGCGGCGGTAAGGTCTCCGCGAGTCTTTTCGATAATGGAGCGAGTAACATCCGTGGTTCGCTTCAGATTCCCGGAAATGGCATTTGGGTAGTCCATAGAGGCAAGGAGATAGTAGACGTCGTCCATCGCCGACAGCATCTCCTCACCCCAGCCGGGTCCCCGGCTCCGCATCTCATCCAGGATGTGGCGGCGAAGTTCGCCGACAGCTTCTCCCAGGCCGTTGAGATAGGCGGCATAGGAGACTCCGACATCGTCCGGGTGGGGGAGTGGGTCTCGATGGATAAGGGCATAGGTGGCGCGTGCCTCTGCATATTCTTTCTGTGCATCATGTACGAAGCCGGCCCAGTACACATCAAGGTGTTCGGCCAGCACTTTGTCTATCTGAGCGAGGGCTTTGGCGGTCTTATCCATGAGGTCAAGCGCTTCCTCATACTCCTCACGGTGAATGGCGCGGATTGCATTGGCGGAATTGCGAATTACTTCTCGACTGAGGGCGAAGGCCTGCTCCCGCGCGTCGTCTTTGGCATCAAAGGTGGCGCGAATCTTGTCTCCGATGTCCTGCAAATGCTGTTTTTCCATGATGCTTATTCCTTTTCCGTTTGAGTTTGTTTTGGCTCTGCCTGAGTCTCATTGAGCAGCCGCTTCAGAGCGCGCATATCATCGCGCAACAGGCCGCGGCGAGATTCATCGTGAAGGGCGAAAGCTGGATGGAAGATGGGAATGAAGAAGATACCTTGTTGAAAGAAGTGCTTGCCGTGAACCCGGGAGATGGAAAGATCAGGGGAGACCAGAGTATGCATAGCGTGCCGGCCCAGAGTGGCGATCACTTTGGGTCTTATGCATCCAATCTGTCCCAAGAGATAATCATTGCAGGCAGCTATCTCATCCTCCTGCGGATCACGGTTTCCGGGCGGGCGGCACTTCACCACATTGGTAATGAATACGTCAGTGCGTTTCACTCCGATTTCGGCAAGGAGAGTTGTCAGCAGTTGTCCCGCCGCCCCTACGAAAGGACGGCCCTGGCTGTCTTCGGCAGCGCCAGGGGCTTCTCCCACCAACAGCAAGGAAGCGTTGGGATTCCCTTCCCCGGGGACGGCGTTGCGCCGAGACTGGCTCAACTGACAGCGCCTGCACACGACAACCAGGGAATGGATCCACTCCAACAAGTCAGCGCTTTGGGCTGTAGGAAGCGGGCACAAGCATGTGCCTCCTAAGATTTGACATCGAGGCCAAGTCCGTACAATACCTTCCGAATCCGCTCACGACAGTTCTCGGAGGCGGGCAGAATGGGCAGCCGAGGAGGCCCTGCGGGCAGTCCCAGCATCTCCAATGCCGCTTTCAGTGGGGCGGGATTGGGCTCCATAAACAGCACTTCGGCGAGGGGCAAGAGCCGGTAATGTACGGCGCAGGCTTCTTTCAGTTTCCCATCCTGGAGCAATTCAACCATCTTCACCCATTCTCGGGTGGCGATGTGGGCGCTGGCGGCAATGGCGCCTTTTGCTCCGAGAGTCACAATGGGAAAGGCGAGGTTGTCGTCTCCGCTGAGGACGGCTAAGTCGGGGGCATGTTGAATTACCTTCATGGTGTCAGAGAGAGACACGCCGGATTGCTTGATGCCGACAATACTGGGCACTTTCGATAATTCCAGCACCGTGTCCGCTTCCATGAGGATGCCTGTGCGCTTGGGAATATTGTAGAGCACCATCGGCAGTTTGGTGGCGGCGGCGAGCTCTTTGAAGTGAGCGATGATGCCTTGCTGGCTCGGGCGGTTGTAGTAAGGGCACACCTGGAGGGTGGCATCGGCCCCGACTTTCTCGGCGTGGAGAGTCAGATCGAGTGCTTCAGCGGTGCTGTTGGAGCCTGCGCCGGCGATTACCGGAACTCTCTTGGCCGTATGCTCAACAACGATCTCAATCACTCGCTTATGTTCATCATGGGAAATGGTGGCCGATTCTCCCGTTGTACCACAGGGGACAAAACCGGTTACCCCCTCTGTAATGAGGTGATCGACCAGCCTTCTGAGTCCTGGCTCATCCACCTCGTCATTCTTGAAAGGGGTGATGAGAGGAACATAGACGCCGAGTAATTCCATTGTCTGTCTTCCTTGTCATTCCTTGCTGCAGAAGCGGGAATGGAGCAGCTTTACGCTTTGGGCGCGAGAGTCTTCACCCACAAGATAAGAGATGCTCAGGTCTCCACATATGGTCCCAAGGACCTCTATACCTGCTTCTTTCAACGTACCAGAGGCGAGATCCTGTAAACCCGCCTGTTCGCCTCGCAGGCGTTCTCCCACCAGTGAGACAAGCCCGTACCCTCCGGGCATAATGTCCGCCTTCATGCCCCGCAGGAAGAGGACGCGTCCCACCAAATCAATTACATCTCGATATTTTTCACGCTTAACCGCAAAGCGAACCTCCCCGTCTTCTTGACCCATCACAAAATGGGTAAGCCGTTCCATGTTCAAATGCTCGGCGAGCTGGCCGGAAAGGCGGGCGTTATCGCTCTTGATGGTGAACAAAGCGAGGTTGGCCATATCGGCAACACTGGTGGCCTTACCGCTCGGAGTCGGGGCGGGCTCTTCACCCATCTTGGTTCCTTGTACTTCGGCACGCCTGAAATTCCTCACCATCAGGGGTACTTTGTGTTTTCGCGCCATACGAGCTGCCTTGTTCTGGATCACCTCGGCTCCGAGACCGCTCATCTCCACACACTCATCATAAGAGAGGCGGGTAAGAACATGTGGTGATTCGTTCTCAGCGCAATCCACGAAGTTCTTCGGGTTCGCGGACATTACGCCGTCCACCTCTTTGAAGATATGGACAGGGGCCATCTCCAGTTCATCACCGAATGGCAAATGTCCGGTCTGGGAAAGCACCACCGCCAGCGCCACTGCAGTATAGTCGCTTCCTCCTTCGCCCAAGGTGGTAATGTCGTGATTCTCACTTATGCCTTGAAAACCGGCGACAAATACAATCTTTCTTTGCTGGAGCGCTTGCAGCACAGTCTGGGGGTCAATGCGAATGATTTGGGCGTGTCCGTGATAAACATCGGTAATCAACCCCGCCTGTCCGCCGGTAAGCGCAATCGTATCATAACCCTTGGCGGAGAGCAGGTGGGCCATCGCCACTGTGGATATAATCTCTCCACAGGACATCAGCAGGTCAAGTTCCCGCGGGCGGATATGAGGGTCAATGCGGGTTACCATCCCCACCAGTTCCGCGGTGGAATATGGCTGGCCCATCCGGCCCGCAGCAGATACCGCGACAATTGGATGGAGGCCGTGATCCTTCGCCTCCATGATCCGCTCCGCAGAAAGCAGTTGGCTCTCTTCCGATTCTACACAGGTGCCTCCGAACTTGTGGACGATTACTTTCATCTTTTCGTTTCCCCGTCTATCCCTTAGCTTTCAAAAGCCCCATCTCAAGCATCTTCTCGGCTATTTGAATGGTATTCAAAGCGGCGCCCTTTTTCAGGTTATCAGATACAACCCACAGGTTCAGACCGTGGGGAACTGTGGGATCCTCACGGATGCGGCCCACGAATACCTCATCTTTGCCGGAGGCATCTCGCGGGAGTGGATAGCCGCCCGGAGCGGCCTCGTCAATCACCTTTACTCCGGGTGCGGCCAACAGCAGTTTCTTCGCTTCGGCGGCGGAGAGAGGAGAGTGGAACTCCACATTCACCGATTCACAATGGGAGTTGAACACCGGAACCCGCACACAGGTGGCGGTGATCTGCATGGTCGTATCACCCATGATCTTCCGGGTCTCATTCACCATCTTCCACTCTTCTTTGGTGTAATCCAAGTCGCCGAAAGAATCTATATGCGGCAGACAGTTGCCGACTATCTCACAAGGGAAGAGTGTCTCATCCTCCGGCCCTGGCTGTTCCTCGGCCAGGCGCAGTGTTGCGCTGAGCTGCTCCTCTTCACTTACTTTGTCGAGTGAGCCTCTCATCCTATCCGTCAGCGCGCAGGTTTCGTTGCAGAGCGCCGCCACCGGTTCAGATCCTTTAGGAGAAGTTCCTCGGCCGGAAACCGCCTGATAGGTGGATACCACCAGGCGTTTGATTCGAGCGGCATCATGGAGGGGCTTAAGCGCTACCACGAACTGTATTGTGGAGCAGTTGGGGTTGGCGATGAGGCCCTCGTGATTGCGCAGGACCTCCGGGTTCACTTCAGGGACCACGAGCGGGACATTGGGATAGAGCCGGTAGGCGGATCCATTGTCAATCACCACCGCGCCCTGCCGAACCGCGGGCCAGCCGAAATGCCCCTCCGCCTTGTCACCTCCGGCGAAAAAGGCAATGTCAATATCCTTGAATGCCTCTTCGGAGATCTTTTCCACCTGATAGGCCTTCCCGTCAATGGTCACCTCGCGGGCGCGGGTCGCAAATACCCGCAGTGACGAGAAAGGAAATGACCGCGCATGAAGCGAGCGAACCATCTCCTGGCCTACAGCCCTGACGCCGACAACCGCAACTCGGAATCTCTCGGCCATTTGTATCCCTCCGAAGATGTTCCGGAATCATAACAATCGAGCAGAAAGACTGTCAAGAATGAGGGCTCAGTCGTCAGAGGCGAACCGTGCATATTCATAGCGCGGCTTTAGATACTCAAGCCGCGCTAAAGCATGGGTGAAATGTGTCTAATGAGGCTCAGTCACCTTCGCCCGTGTCGATCCCGGCGATATTGGAGAGAGGGCGGTGTGCCCGGGTATGGGATGATATTCGCGCTTGGGAAGGCTTCCAGATGGACCACGGAATCACCCATAATGAGGGCCGAGCCGAAGACTCCTCCCGTGCGCAATTCGATCCTTTGGCCCGCTCCAGCGGTGGGAGCCGCGGTTCGCTGCGCCCAGAAGAGTTGTCCCAGGAAGGTCTCCGCATCCTTGACGCTGGGCTTGCCATGGTGGTGATGGCGGCCGCTTATCTCCATCAGGTAGGAATCGAGCAGTTTCGGCCACAGCCTCTGGAAGAGTGAGGGATCATAGAAGACATCTGCCGCCAGCCATTCGCTACCATAGGCAACAACCACACCACAGATGTCGCTGCGCTTTTTCGGAAGCGGCGTGAAATGTTCGCGCAAAGGGTCAGTCCGTTCTTTCACCTCTTCGCTGTCAGCAACGGTGGCGAGAGAGCCGAGGGGTGCGCGTGTGGCGTGCTGAACACCGGCCACCGATTCCCAGACCTCCGTCTGGCTCTTACTCTCGGCCGCCCGTTGGCGGACAGATGAGGGAGCGACAAAACCGCGCGAATGAAACTCTTTTACACCTGTCCACCGGCCCCGCTCGACACACCAGACAGGCACTTGGGTGCGGCTGTGTGGCGGAAGCAGAGTGTCCTCTCCCACCATGCGGTCCTGTTTCGCTCCACCCAGGGCCTCCCCGGCCATCATGAAGATGTGGTTATCGCTCCGGTTATTGGCGATCACGCGGTTAACCTGCCCACTTCCCAGTTCGCTGATGGCAAGGACTTTCTTGGCCATCGCTTCATCGAGGGTAAGCACCTTCCTGAGACTTCCGGTTGGCTTGATACCGACAACCGGAAAGATCGTCAGCCCCCCTTCATGCCAGGGCCGCTTGATCTCGGCAGAATGTAACAGTGTTTCAAGGGGGTCGAGGGCCTTGCACTCAGGTACGCCTTCGGCGGGCTTTGGGGGAGGGGAAATGCCCCAGGCGAGGTATCCGATTGCCATCAGGCACAATAGGGTGAAAAGCCCTGCTGCAATTAACTTTCTCATTTCTCTCACCTCCGAGTACTTTGACCTCATCAGCGGGAGAAAGGTTCCACCTTATCAGGGTTTGAGTGTCACCACTATGTGGGGCCAGGGGTCGTAGGGTGTAGCCCCTTTCCCGGCGAGGGCGAGGAGAGTGAATTCCTCCGGTTGGCGAGGCCCGTCATCATCCCCGACCAGCACATTCATAGCGAACTTCTCACCAGCCTGCAAAGCCAGTGGAGAGAGGGAGGCATCGTCAAAGATCAACTCATAGATAATGGTTCCGTTTCTTCGCATTACCCCCAACTCCACATTGGAGGCAGGCCGATGCTGACCTGAGGCAACTGGGTCGCTCAAGAGATAGAGTCGAGTGGCTTTTGTGCTCATGAACCCAAGGTATTCATACCTGGAGCCTCTGTGGTAATGGCGGTCTCTCACAAACGGATCGAAGGTGAGGCTGAAATTATCAACATCCCATTCTCCCTCCGCGTTTTCAGATGCCAGAGTGGTAATGTCGTCCTTTACTTCCAAGGCGACATAGAAGCGCTTGGGTGACCACATCATCCTCACGGAGGCAGAAAGGTCGTCTTCAGAGGCCGGTTCACTTCCCAGCTGATTGACAAGTGCAAGCGGCTCTATCCCTTCCCATTCATCCAGCCTTCCATCTGCCACAACCCGCCTGGCGGCGGGAGGAATTTCCATGTTTCGTACAACCGGCAGGCCGTACGTCAGTTCAACCGCTCTCGCATCATTACCATAAGTGTGTTCGACACTCAAACGTGGTGCAGCGCCCAGAAATGCCGCAGGTGTTGTAGTACGCACATGAAAATCAACCTTAGTTTCACCATAGCTGGAGAGATTGTAGCGTCCCCAGGTCCTATCGAATTTCCACTCTGCATCGGGAACGTGCCAGGCCAGACGGCCGGAAACAGCAGCGGCTCTGCGGTTCTTAAGAGAGACGTATATATCGCCGTCGAAATTCCCGCCTGCTCGCCCATGTACCGTGCCTATGTCTATTGCTTGTCGGGCCGCGAGAATTAGAGAACGATCCTGCCTGCGAACCGC
>JABAOF010011078.1_pt2 | contig 11386 bp, 14 predicted proteins | sample 7062171 | NCBI WGS metagenome assembly JABAOF01 (sample SAMN14538628, study PRJNA623070) | marine sediment metagenome | biome: marine biome [ENVO:00000428]; feature: marine pelagic biome [ENVO:01000023]; material: deep marine sediment [ENVO:00002113] | place: India: Gulf of Khambhat ... | reverse complement strand
GCCTGAAGTAAATCCTGCTGCTTCGTCCAAAGCCACATTGTAGCAGAGTACGACTCCTCAACTTTGCTGGCTTTTTTAACCAGATCCATGCTAGTGTCGTAACTGAATCCGCCAGCAGCCCATTCTTCGGCTAAACTAGCCGCATGAGCAGCGAATTCTTTAAGGAGACGGCCAGTTTCCTCCTGGGCTTCAAACGCCTCCTTCTCTGTATAATCAATCAGCTTCTGAAGGACTTTTCTACCGCTCTTTTCACACATGATATCACCTCCTATCCAAGAGTAATCTAAGTTTGGCGGAAAACAGAAGTAGAGCATACCAAACTTCGCTCAATCCTAACTAAAGATCCTTCTGTCTAGCTGGACAAGCCAGCATAATGAACTATATCAACGAGGCGTTTTATAACCAAAAAGTGTCTTGGCAATCCCTTTTATTGGGTTCGCTTTGTTCTTTTCGTCGGTTTCTTTTAGGAAGTGAAGCCTTTCAACCGATCGCCTTTTATGGTTAGGGAGTTTTTTCATTCATCTTACTCATCCAAGGTTTTGCCTTAATCCGTTCCTTTCGGTTTCAACGGGAGGATGCGGCCTTGGAGGCACTCGCTAGAGTTTTGAGGTCGCCTAATCAACCTTTGTTTCGCTTCGCTTCACTTCAGTTTTCAAATAACCTAACCTTCTAGTATGAATTATATCATACTTTCGGTCAAAAGTAAAGAAAAATCGTGCCTATTTTAGATACCGCCGCCGCATCGCAATCAAGAGTAGGAAAGAGAGACATGGTGGAAGAGAGAAAAAGCGCAATGAAAAAAGTTACTACCGCCGACCAGAAAAAACTTCGGCAAGATCCATATACTTAGGAATGACTTTCCTAGCATCAGCCCGAGCCACTGCCCGATCCACCTCATAAGGAGTACAACTAGCAGGATCCCCACCATGGGGCAAAAGCACCATTTTAACCTGGTCGGAACCAAAATACCTTGACAGTTCCTGATACGCCTCTGCCATACCCTCTACCCCAGCATCATCGGCATCAAAACACAAATAGACAGTAGAAATACTAGAAGAGGAACATATCATCTTCACCTGGTGGCTTGACATCTGACAGCCAAATATAGCAGTAGAATGTAGCCCATAAGATGCAAGACGCAAGACATCAAATACTCCCTCTACTAATAAACAAGACGAAGACTCTGGATTATAGTTGAATAACATCTTACTCACAGGCAAACCTATAGGGTAAAGATATTTCCTAAAATTCCTACCATGAATAAAATGACCGTCCCTATCGTTATAGATGCTCCTAGCTACAAATCCCACATCTAAAGGTACTATAATCCTACTAGCGTAATTCCCTACACGACAGTAGCCTATGGAAAACTTATCAACAACTTCTCTAGTTATCCATCGACTAAAGATATAATCCCAGTAGATGTTGCAACTATCAGATATCGGAATAAACTCGCTAGGAAGACCAAATATCATCCTCACGTCCTCATCATTCCCCGACAATAGTTCCAGTAGCTTAGCATAACTATCCCTAAAGACTGTTCTTTGTGACTTGATACCTAATTGGCGGAAAGTGCCCTTGGCACCACAAGAGAAACAATAATACACCTGTTTACTAAGATTAGCCACAAAAGACGGTCGCTTGTCATCGTGGAAAGGGCAAAGACCTAAAACCTCATCTCCCCTGACACGAGTTATTTTGATTCCTTTCCCTTTTAGCTCATCTATAGTCATTTCCTACTCTCCAAATCTATTATACCACGAGTGAAATCTGGAACCAGAATTACCTCGAAGCCTGATGGCCCAAAAGTATTTTTGGATATATATAAGCGTATTATCCCCTCTTCTTCATCTGTTAGATCATCTCCTATTCCTATTATCAAATTTGCCCAATGGTTCTTCTTCATAGAGTACCCTGTATCGCCTATAGTTACCACCTTCTTACCATATCCCCTACCAGATAATTGCGAGGCAGTCCACACAACCATATCTTTGGTTTGACTCAAACGCTTCAAGTCCCTAAAGATAGCCCCTAACGCCTCTTCCTGGGAATATGTCTTACGAGTACTATCCATGAGATCAGCATAGTCAACTACTAATATGTCTATTCTGTCATTCCACCTGTCCTCCCAAAAGGCAATCTCGCTCTCTAAGCTCAATATATTACATCCCTCTGGAATAAAGCATACTGCTAGTCTACCTCCTCCTTTGTATATCTTATAGAGATCCCTCATACGTTTCTTCCACAACGCTTCTTCATCTTTCCTCAAAGCACCCTTATCTATTTGCAAATACGGTAGTCCAGTAATCCTACCATCCCACCTAACTTCTACTTCTCTTCTCTGTAGTTCTACTGTGACAAATAACACTTTGTATCCATTCATAGAACCTTGATACCCGATCTCCATAAGTATAAACGTTTTCCCAATACCACTCCTGCCCTGAATGAAATTCAAACTCGCTCTAGCAGTCCCATCTATACTGTGATCGACCTTATCTATACCCGTAGGGATCTTGGCTAGCTCTTCACCTTTCTTGCGCCTATTGTATCGCTGGTACCTCTCCATAAATGCTTCTACAAAATCAGCCCTACTAACAGTAGTAGGAGTAAAACTCTGCCTAAGATTAACTACTCCATCCTCCAATATCTGTCTTGCCCTAACGACATTACCTTCATTATACTGCCGTATAGAAGATGTATATACTTCTAACAAGACTCTCGCTTCAGCATACCCTTTTAGCTGTTCTAAATAATATGGTACCTTATCTTCTTCGCCCTTTACATTTTCTACCCATAAAGACTGAAGGAACTTCTTATATACCTCTAGATCTCCAGTCTTTCTTCGCAAGTCTATCTCCCATAATCTCCACCAGTCCTTATAATTATCACCAGCTAAATGACGGTGGCTCCTCACAAACAAAAATAGCTGACGAGCCTCTGGTATTGTAAAATAATCCAGCTCGACAGCTATAGTGGAGTCATATCGTACAAAGTAACTCAGTACTCTACGTTCTAAATCCGTATTAGCATATTTTGGCCTATCATTTCCTGCTGCCATGTCACACCTCCTACAATAAATTATACAACTGGCAGAAAAGAAAGGCTCTATTGCGGTATGTTATATCTTCTCTCTGGTATTATGCCGCACAGTCTCGGTGGGTAATACACAATCTGTCGATCTATCCATTGCTTCATAATAGCAGGATGATCTATATTTCTATTTCTCCTTATAGTCTTATCTTGCATTTCGTCTTTGATCCCTGGAATATAATCCTCCAAAGGTTTCCAACTCTTCTCTGGTTGCCAAAAGTCCACTGGCTGGCCATCTATATCTAAAATGTAGCTATCAAGATTTTCGTATTTACCGTACAACATACCCCAAAAGTAATGCCAAGTAGGCTTCATACGCCACTTCCGAACCAGAGAGTACCATGAATAGTGGTGTACCCAAATAGATTCTTTATTCTTGCAGTCCCTTGGGAACTTATCAACATTACACAAAAATTTATCAGCACTCAGCGGAGTACACGCAGGAAGCGATATGTAGCCTGCACCATCAGTCCCCTCTTTGGCATAAAAGTATCTACCCCTATGTATCCTCTTCCCCACTGGAATGCCATGAGCAACATGACTAGTATTAGCAGAGAAGCGTTCCTTTATCCAACCAGCAGAACCCATCTTGAAATGATCTCCGTTGAACCAGTTTATCACACCAGTTCCTACTACTTTATCTTTGCCACTCCATTCGTCTGCGACTTCTCTTATTCTTGAGAGATCCTGTTCCCTAAATACTTCATCGAAATCGACAGATATAAGTATATCACTTTCGCAATGGCTCCTAGCAATCGCCTTAGATATGCCATCCACACCAGGATTATTCAGGTCTAACTCTCTGGTAACAACATTCAGTTTTGGATACTGTACTGCCAATTCCGACAATGATATTGCAGCACCATCGTTAAAACGGAGATCTGTAAGAACAACAAACTCATCCACAACTGGCATAAGCGAACCTATTGATTCTTTGAAAGGGATATTGTATAGATTTCCCCACAGCAAATATCCATAAGCACCTAAAGTATTCATATCTCTGCCTCCAACAATTTAACTCTTGGTGGTATAAGATAAGCTCCCCATTTCTTCTGGAAATACTCCATAGATTCTACTGTCCCTATTTGTATTACTGGTGGCTTATCATGATCAACCGACAAAGCGCATACATCCTTTAGTACAACACAAGACAGACTGCCAATCAAACAGTTATATGCAAAATCAGTGCAATGAGAACCATGCCCTATGTAATTCTTATCCCACAGTTCAACGTTCTTGGCATATCTAGTTCTCAATAAAGCATTACCATCGCAACCATGAGCATATAGAGTAGGATGAATGCAATCTAACGTACTCCACCATTTTTCCTCAAAAGTAAAGAACTGAGACTCATCATCAGTTCTGGTATGTTTGTCTATCTCGCCACTGTGCATCAACTCTATAACTCGCCTTACTATAGGAATCTTCGTTCCCAGTTCATAATAAGGCAATCCTCTTGACCTATGAAAGAGTACAATATTCTCATACTTCCTAATGACACCCATTAGCTTTTCTAAATAATCGGGATAAAAGAGTAAATCTACGCAGAAGAATCCAACTATGTCACCATCAACATATTCTAATCCTACCTGGTTACATTCTGCCCTCCTTTTAGTCTTGAACTCAGCACTATGATAAACATACGTAGCTCCATGCCTCTTACACAATTCTTCCTGTTCAGTAGCATAAGGCGGATCTGACATATCATCTACGACTACTACTTGGTATACGGGATAAGTCTGCTCCTGCAAAACAGTAAACAGATTCTCCAGATATAAAGTAGCATTCCATGTAGGGACTATCAGCGAGACTTTCATGCGGCAACTTTGTAAGCATAAGCAGTCATTATATCCACAACAACCACATCAGAGAACACTGGGTTCTTTTGGATGTATTCATCAACTGCCTTCTGTACTCCCTCCAGATTATAGTCATGGAATATAACAATAGCTCCTAGAACCAACTTCGGCTCCCAAGCTATTATATCCCAAGCAGCAGGATTGTAATAATGATCACCATCGACATGCAGGACTCTGATAGGAACATCCAATATTTCCGAAGCCAAGATACTATCACAGCGTATAGGGATTATCCAGTCAGAAACTCCCACCATGAGGAAATTCATGTACGTTCTAAGCAACTGACCAGGAGGACGATCAAAGAACTGATTAGAATATAGACTATACATATGGCCTTTATCTATATCTATTGTTATTACTTTTTCCCTACCTGCTGTTTTGCTCCCAAATGCCAGATAGCAAGCCCCATGGCCCCAATAAGTTCCTATCTCAACTATGTAACCTTCCCCTGTTCCATGCTTAGCAGAATCATATAAGAGCTTACCATGATTTACAGTATGATGTATTCCGTATTTTCCTGCCATCTGGTGATACTCCTCAAATGGCATATTCTTAGGAAAATCTTTCCACTTTACGTTTGGCATAGGCATAGGATTCTGATATATTCCTATTGGTTTAGCTGGGAGACCCAATAAATCTTCTGGCGGATCTGGCCATGGTTTTCCTGATTTTACTTCTGACATTATATCCTCCTAAATACATAGCTGGACTTTTCATACTCCAACAGTTCGAAACCTTGATCACAGATCAGCCCTATCCACCAGGCTGCTGTTCCATGACTACCACGTTCATCGGCTTGCCAGGGAGACATCTTCACTTCTGGATGATGTATGCCAACATAATCTTCTGAGTCAATAGTAAGCTCATTTATTAGCCAGAATAATCCTTCATCTGATAATGTCGTATGAACTTCTGGTACTATCTGCTTCAATTTGTAATGGGAATTATGCTGTAACATAGTGTGAGTATATATTACTCCAAAGCCTTTAGTAAATCCATTACCTAAATTGCGTAAGTGCCTAATCTCAATAGCAGGCATACAAGACACCCATGCTTCAGGAACTCTGACGTGTGCTGCCTCTACTGCGCCTCTAGAATGGTCAATCCCCGCTAGCGCAAATTTGCATCTCATATCTTTGTTATACCGACCCCAAGCGTATAGCTGCTTCCCTCCGCCACATCCTAATTCCAATACAGCAGTTCCTTTGGGGACTTTATACTTCTTAATGAACGCATCAATGAGATCCATCATACCGAGTGGAGACCAACCTTCCCAACCATATTTTGGGTCAGCATGAATGTCCACAAGTCTGGCCATAGCCATACCTTCAGACATTAGAACGTCTGGCTGATTCCAATATTCTGGATTGTCCTGAACGTCAGTCCTATAGTTTCTACCATCCCAAGGTTTCAAAACTCCCAGCTGCAAACCAGTCTTGAAATCGTTTCTCATTTCTCTGACTCCATCATCTGTTCCAACTCTCTGATCATGTCTAATATAACATTAGCTCCTTTATTATATAGCTCCTCCGATACTTCTACCTTTTGGGCAATATACAAGAACTCACTGGACGTGACTGGCTCATATCTGAACAACTTCAAACAGAACCCAAATTTCATCAACCAACAGAACATCAGATCTGGTGCTGTTATGAACCAGTGAGTCCAGTTTATTATGTCAGACACACATGGATAATGGAATGCCAAAATGCCTCCCATCCTAAGAACTCTACGCAACTGAGTGAACACCATCATAGGACTGATGAAGTGTTCCATTGTATCATGCATATAGATGTAATCAAAGAAATTTGACCTAAATTGCTCATGGAGTTGATGAACATCCACTGGATATGCTTTTATTCTCAGATTGCTAGCATTTTCTGCCTCTTCAACACTATTAGTTATACCAGTAACTTCTAAACCTTCTCTGGCTAACAGAACAGCCTCCTCACAGTCTCCGATACCAATGTTTAATAACTTACCCCTGTCCCAAAACAAATCTCTCTCACGGAGCCAATAGACGAATTCTCGCACGTCTCTGGAGCGGGACTCCCCACAAGTTCGGTGGACTACTCCTTTCATATTGCGATTAAATATATCCCACATCTTATCGTTCATGATACATTTTCCTGAAACGCCTACGAAAGTTTTGTTTACTGTGTCCTCTACGGAATCTAGAGTAGATAGTAAGCAAACCACAGCCGCACTGACAAACCATACCAGTTTTGCGTTTACTAGATCGACCGTACCATCTGAATACTCTATTCATCACCTACTGCCTCCACAAAAACAACATAGCATACTTTACATAGAGCCAACATTGCCATCTTCACGCCTGGTCTGGGTATAACCCAATGAGTAGCAATCCGCCTTTGGCAATTGTCACACACCTTCCTCTTCTGCATCAGGTTCCTCCTCAAATCCACAGGTTGCCACTTCTGGGTCTACTGTGGGCTCCTGCACTACTCTCTCTGAAAACGGATCCAGATCAAATGCACCATCACCAGTAGCTCGTATCAGTATCTGATGAGTACCCAACATTTCCCTAAGTACAGGATGAATATCTAAATGAGCAATAGGTAACCAGTGTTCAGTGCCATCTTCATGGGAAATATCTACAGTATATGACCTGTAACCACCTAAGTCTTTCAGATGGCGTATAACAGCAGGCTCCTTAGTAAACTCCCTAAAAGCAGCATCGCCTAAGTCGGCATATCCTACATCTAGATATTCCTGCAGTTCCTCAGGACGGTGGTAAAGGAAATAATACTCAAAGAAGTCTGATACAGTACCCAGTATCGGATCTCTGTGCTTTACAAACCATTCTTTCATCTTGGGCAATACATTCCTGCACTGTTCCAAGTACCAAAGCATATCATGACTATTACGTATCCCCACTTCTCTAAACATCCCATGAAGTTCTAAACCATCTTCGAGAGCTATACCTTGCATTGTAGGATTTATGTACGCCTGTTGGATATTACAACGCACTATGTCAATTGGTTGTTTATAGTGATAATATGGCTGAGGAATCATCTCCTTTATCGGCCAGTGCTCAATATGCTCATATTCTAAGCCATAGTGAGATTCACCACTGAACTTGACTTCTCCATCGTACCAGAAGAAGTTCATCTTAGTGAACCGATCTTTCTGCTCGCCACGCTGTATGGCCTGCATCAGATCCATTGTGTCCCAATCGGCAACTCCGTTGATGTACATTATAGAAGGGATTTTAACAGTTCTGTACAGCGAACCGTGTTTGCTTTCGTCAGCATATACTCTCAATGCGCTCAGCAAAGGCACAGAAGGACACTCATCATCATCCATGACAAGAATAAATTCTCCTTTTTTAGCCTGCTTGAGAAGTGTGTTGTGCTGAGCAGACATATCGTCATCCCACCTACGCTGCACTATCTTGCAATTGAACATCTTGCAGATTTCTACAGTGCGGTCAGTTGACCCTCCATCACAAACACGAATCACATCAAAGTAATTTCCTACAGCAGTCAAAAGTCTCAGCATCTTCTCCTGATTATTCATCGTTATCACGTGCATTGCTATTTGCATTATTCTACCTCCTCCACATTCAAAACTGCCCGACCATGATGTTTCACTTTAGGCAATTTCTTCGCTTTACTATATGCTTCTGCAGCATCTATTGCAGATACTTCTACTACCTTTGACTTGCTGCGACCAGCTCCTTGATGCCCTAGTACGACTAAGCACTTCCACCTCTTCACTCTACTTCTCCTCTTCAGTAGGCAAAGGACACCAGTCTTGTATCTCATGGGTAAAGACCAATATAGTTCTGTGGGATCTCACCCTTATTGCCTCTGGATGACAACACAACCATACACCTGCTTCACCATACTTCGCAAATCTCTGGTAAGGACATTCAGAACAGCAGACAATTTCTTCATGTAAAATCTTAACTAACATCCAGCAACTCCTTTATCTTATTAAATACAATTTTAGGTTTGATTTTCCACATACATACTGGGGCATGAAGCCTATCAGCACAACAATCATGTTGCCAATCCCAACAAGGACTACACTTCATCTTCGACTGTATCGGATGAATATTATCGTAATAACAAGTATGAGCCCACCTGCCATCATCAGTTAATCCTGTACTACCGAACAAACCTATTACCTTCGTATGGGGAATTCTACCGCCAATATGAAGACCTGAACTATCAGCGCACACCAGAATGCTAGAAATATATGCCATTGCAATATACTGCCTAACACTGGTCTCACAAGCCAGATTAAAGACATTAGGCAGAACATTCAATTCTTTATGCTCTTCTTTTACAGAAACGTAAACTACCTTTATGCTTTTCCCATATAAATTATACAACAGACGGGATAATTTTTGCCAATGGTGTATTGGCCAGAACCTGCTGCGACCCATAGAATCTAGCTGGCAGACGACAACTCTTTCACCAGGCTCCAAATTTATTCTGTCGTGTGCCCATTCTATCTCTTCCTCATTCACCTTTAGTGAGTGCACTACTGAAGGCCTAAATTCTACTCCCATCAGCAAGCCCAAATTATCTGGTCTAGGTCTCACATGAGCAATATCTCCAAAGTCTACTGCATTCATCAAGTTATATACTTTCTGGTACTTCTTGGAATCAAAGTCTGGTGGCAAAGGAATTGTTGTTGGAGTAGCTGGATGGTTGTAGTTTATGATTTCCACTTTATCAACTAGGTCTTCTTGCCCGCAGAATAGAGCAGCTGCTGATGGGCTTGTAACATAGGTAATATGAATGTTAGGTATCCTCTTGCGCAGAGCTTCGACAGCAAACCATGACATACCCACATCGCCAATGCCACGGAATCTCAATAGCGCAACCTTATAATCGTATCTACTCGGTTCTTTATCTGGTATATCCCACAATGGTAAATAATACTCATAAGGAAATTTTTCTTCTATTACCTGTTTTATTCTAACTGGCTTGATATCTCTCAAGCACTTTCTGCGAATGCACTTCTTCTCAAACCAGCACGGATGATATCTGCACTTGACGTCAAAATATATAGCATTCTTATACGGCTCTGTAATAACCTTCGGATCAGTGGCCCCACATAATGCTACGAAAGGAATATCTAATCCTCCAGCTATATGTAAGCCAGCACTATCTGGAGTCACTACAAGCCTCATACAGCTTACCAAAGCCGTTACCCTATATAAGGGTAGCCCAACACAGTTTACGACGTACCTTGAGCCTTCTAGCAATTCCTCAGAGGTATCAAAGCAAAACACTACATATTTGCCAGTCCCTACTAAAAGTCTTACCAATTCAGCCATACTATTCCAAGTGCGGAATTCTTGATCAGAACGCCAGAATATTCCCACTGGTATTTTGCCCACTGGTGTCCTGTCCTTCACAAGCTGATATGCCCAAGCCTTATCTTCCCATGATACCCAAAGAGACTGAGGTACACCATCCCAATCAAAGGCATTGAAACCAGCATTGCGCAAACTGTTAGCAGCAAGATTACAGAAGCCCTCATGCTTGGAAACATGCTTATCTTGAAGCGTTCCCAAGTTTATCCTCACATCTGCTTCTGGTATAGGCTGCTCTAAATCTATTAAAGAATCTATTGCAGGATGGTTATTGAACAAGTCTGGCGAGCCGCATTGCAGTATTATGTAGGAATTAGGATTGGCTAACCTGGCAAGCTCTATTGCTCTTAAGAGCATGGCCTGATCGCCTATTTTACCAAGTTCTCTCCTAAATAGTATTTTAGAAACCGAATCCTTCGTAGTCGTATTCATAGACGTCGCTCCTATATCTCGAAGGCCTTATGAGAGCCAGTATTCTGACAAAGAATCTTTCACTAGCTCCTCCCATTATAACTTCTATGCGCCGTATATTGCTTATAGTGAAATTCAGCAGCGTCCTAGTATCTTGCCTAACAGACACCATATCTCCTAAGTCTAGCTGAGGTTGCCACTTTGTTTCTAACTCTAGCAAACCACGACGCCTGTTAAGCGAGTTATAATACCTCCAGGAAATAGCCTCTGCCAAGCCTCCGTCATCATTAGTTAGGAATTGGTTATCTACTCTAAAGATCCTTTTACCATAGCGATACTCTGACGACTCCTCCCATGTCTCTCCTGCCTTCTCCCAATCAAATACAGCCAATAGTTCACCATAAGGAACTTCAATATAGTTGAACACATCATCAAGATTGGCTGTTTTCTTAGCCCACTTTAGCGTACTCTCATGAGCCATTTCATTCGTTATTACGGTTCTAATTTTCCAGATGGTCTCAGGTGCTTCATGGGGCATTGCAGTAGAACCATAATATCCTCTGCTACAACCAGAGAAGGTATTTCCTGAAAGGCTAGTATAAGCTATCACTTCCTCTCTTATTTGAACCAATCCCCCATCAGTGTCAAACAGGCTTATATTAGAACCATCAGA
>JABAOF010005314.1_pt9 | contig 11386 bp, 7 predicted proteins | sample 7062171 | NCBI WGS metagenome assembly JABAOF01 (sample SAMN14538628, study PRJNA623070) | marine sediment metagenome | biome: marine biome [ENVO:00000428]; feature: marine pelagic biome [ENVO:01000023]; material: deep marine sediment [ENVO:00002113] | place: India: Gulf of Khambhat ... | reverse complement strand
TCGAATTTCGTGCTTCGAATTTCGGATTTTAATGAATGCAACATTGCCCCAAGGCTCAAAACTCATCACCTGGCCTGAAAGCTCAGAATAATATTGTACCTCACTGAAAAGAGGGTCCTACGGCGAAGCGGAAGGAAAAATGGTCATTCTCGTTTTCTAATTTCCTGGGATTATAAGCAAAAATCAACCGGAAAGGCAGATTAAGCATAGGAACAAAAATTTTGAATTCCAGGCCCATGGAGGAGTAGACATTGTTTAAACTGATGGGCTCCCCATAATCGTAAGCATTTCCTACATCGTAAAATAAAACAGCTGATAAATGCCGCTGCCGGTCAAGAGGTATAGCATATTCGAGATTCAAATGGAAGGCCTTATTACCACCAATAACATCTCCGTTTGCATTCCTTGGACTTATCCGGTAGATATCAAACCCACGGATTGAATTCTCACCGCCCAGTAAGAATTTTTCATATATGGGAGCTTCCTGGCCGCCAAAGGAAATCAACGCCTGGTGAACCAATTGGATGGCAAAAACATGCCGGCGATGCTTCCACAGGGGTATAAATTTAAGAAACTGGAACCGGGTTTTGTGCAGGTTCACATTTCCTCCCAGGAACCCGCCGGAATACTTGTAGTTGAAAAGATATCTGCTGCCGGAACTAGGAAATAAAGGAGAATCCACAGTGGAATAGTAGATGGTGGGAGAGATAGCAGAAATGGTGCCGTCCCTGTAATATAAAGCGTAATAGGGATTGGATGCGATAAACTCTTCGTCTACATCGCTGACCCTGACATTTTCAAAACTGTAGCTGAGCGAGGCCCCGTAAAACCTGCCGATCCTGGCCGAGGTGGATAAACTAAACCCTTCGCCTTTACGGGTGAATATACCCGGGTATTCCACGTCGGTCTTATGCACACTGAACCCCAGGCTGGCAGGTAAGTTAAACAAGTAAGGCTCTGTAAACGCCAGCCGGTACTGTTTGCTGCGGGTACCGGTTTGTAACGTCAGCGCTAATGTTTCTCCTCTTCCCAGGAAATTCCGGGTGGAATACCCCAACCCCACAAATAAGCCTTCATAACCACTGTATCCCATATTAAAATTGATGCTTTGACGGTTGAGCTCTTTGACCTCCACGGCAATATCCATTTTCTGCGGATCATCGGGGTCTTGTTTAAATTCCGGTATTTTGGCAATGTCTACCAGGCCCAACTGTCTCATTCGGGTAATGCAAGCTTTTAATGCATTCATGTTCAATCGGCTGCCTTCTTTTAAGAGCCATTCCCTGCGAAGCACATAGTCTTTGGTAAAGGTATTACCTGTAAAATCCAGGTTCCCTACATACGCCACATCCCCCTCGTGAATTTTAAGGGTCAAATCCGCCACTTTTTTTACCGGATCAAGATTTTCAGTGGGAACAACCTGGCAAAAGATATAACCCAGGGAACCGTAAATGTCGCGGATATTTTCCCTGATTTTATTTCGTTTCTTTATATTATAAATATCCCCTTTGTTTAACGCTACCAGTCTTTTTAAGAATTCGCTTTTGATCACGTTGTTGCCTTCGATGCGCAAATTCCCCAGCCGGTATTGGGGACCGGTATCCACCGGGATTTCAATGCGCATCATCTTTTGAACTTTACCCATTACCGTATGTTTTCGCACCATGGAAACCGTTGGTCTTCCCACTTTTGCTTCCAGGTACCCCTTCTGTTGGAGGCGCAGTTTTATCTCTTCCAGGTCTTCAGCGATTTTTTCTTTATTGTAGACATCTTTCCCCCCCAGGAGGGACAATATGCCGTGCGGCTTATTGTGTTTCATTCCCCTGCGCAAGAAACCGGGTGAAACCTTTTGGGTATCCAGGCCCGGGAAGACAATGGTTCCGATGCGGGTTTTAGGACCTCGGATCACACGAATCGTTAATGCCACTTGCTGTTTCCCCGGCTCTTCTTTTGCCGTGATCTTCACCTTTCCCTGGTTGAACCCCTTATCCTGCAGCATTTCTTTGATGATTTTCTCCACCTTCTTCATTTTTGACGGGCTGTAGTAGGAAAACGCCGTCAGGATAATATTGTGTTCCTTGAGTCTATCCACGATGTCATTTTCTTTTATTTTTTTTCCGGTTTTATAGGTGACAGAAGAAATCAATAAATTTTCTTTTACTTTGATTGTAACGATTTTGGCTCTGGTTCCGTTATCGGATTCAATGGCAATGTTTTCAAAAAAACCGGTTTTCCACAGGTTTTTAAAATCCTCTCTCAGAAGAGCTTCGGAATACAAACCGTTTTCTTTTGATTTCATATAAAAGAGAACCGTATCCCGGGAGACTTTTTGATTTCCTTCCAGGAGGATTTTTTCAATGGTTTCAGCACATATAAAAGGGCTTAAAACCAGAACCAAAAAGCAAATGATTAATTTTTTTTTCATTGTACTGCGGCCTCCTTTTTTTTTTGGCTTATTAATATAAGATGCACGAAACCACTAAAAAGTTGCACAAGCGAAAATTTTTGTTGAAAAAATTTTCTTTTTTTTTTATAATGCTTACGGTTATGAGGGATATGAAATGTTTGAATTTTTGTTTAAATCAAAGAAGAAACAAGCCCAGTACGAGGAGTTAGTCCGGGATATACTCAACGACATGGTGCTGATTCCTTCCGGGTCATTTTTAATGGGCTCCAATGATGGCGAAGATGATGAACGCCCCATCCATAATGTGCTTTTGGATAGTTTTTGTTTGAATAAATATGAGGTTACCCAGCGGCAGTGGGTTGAGTTGATGGAAACACGGCCGTGGCAAGGCAGCGAATATGTCAAAGAGGGAGACAATATCCCTGTGGTAAATGTGAGTTGGTATGACGTGAAAGGGTTTATAAGAAAATTAAACTGGGTTTCCGGCAGGAAATTCCGGCTGCCCACGGAAGCGGAGTGGGAGTATGCCTGCCGCGCCGGTTCAACGTCACGATTTTCTTATGGGTCGTTAAAATTGAAATTATCCCAATATGCCTGGTACTATGATAATGCGTTTAAAAAAGATGAAATGTCTGCCCACGAGGTGGGCACCCTGAAACCCAACAAATGGGGGCTTTACGACATGATGGGAAATGTTTACGAATGGTGTTGGGATTGGTACAAAAGAAATTACTACAACAAATCCCCGGTACAGCACCCCAAAGGGCCAAAGCACAGCGCCTATAAAGTGGTCCGCGGTGGGGATTGGGCACGCACCGATTACTTCCTGCGGGTTTCTTCCCGGCGCTATTACGACCCCCATTACAAAGACGTTAACGTGGGCTTTCGCCTGGCAAAAGATATCGATGACGTCTAAAATGCCGGATGTCGAGGTAGACAATGCATGACTTAGAAACACCTGGTCTGGAATTATTTTCAACGATTATTTACATTTTTTTGATCTTTGCTTCGGTGATTATATCATTGGTAGGCAGTATTGTTTTTATTACCTTTTTGACCCGGAGAAAGATCGATGTCAAAGAAGAGATCGTTTACAACCGAAATATCGGGATTGCATTGGTGTTGGGTTCCTTTATCTGGACCCTGGCCCAGATGTGCCTGGAATCGGTGAAACCCATTATGAATTCCTGGTACAGCAGGTTTGCGTCGGGGTTTACCTTTAAATCCGCACTGTCTTTTGCTTTCGGTATCGTGGGTGCACTGGTGAATGCCTTGCTTATCGGTGCGATTACCGTGTACCTGTCCGTGAAGGTCCTGATGATTATAAACAAAGATATTGATGAATGGGAAGAAATCAAAGAAGGAAATATAGCTGTGGCCATTGTCATTGCTGTTACCGTGATCGTGGTGGGAATATTCTTTAAATCCATCATCGGTTACATTGTCTGGACTATATTTAGTTTTTGAGATCAAAATGAAGACCAGGACGATGCGGTCATCGATAAGGGATATCTCTCTTTTATTCATCCTCTGTATGGTCATTGTTCACCTATCCGGTATCTTTGACATGAAAGAAAGAAAAGCCTTTCTTACCTATGACTCGGAGTTTCCCATTTACATCCCGGCTCTTTTTTCTTCGGAGGCAAGCACAGGCACCCGCATTAAATCTAAGCAGAAGCGAATCATTGCCAGGGAATTCGACTGGGTAGACCCCCAAAAGAAAGAAAGGAAAAGTGTACTTCATATACCTGAAGACGCACTTAAAAAGGAAATTCGAAAATTCGGCACGTTATTCCCCTCCACGAATCCCCTGCTTTTGAAAAGAAGGGGGTTCAGGGTGGTGGGAAGAAAAACGTACCTGGTGGACCGCCAGATTCGTGAAAAACTTATCACCATTATCGACTACAAGCAAATATTTGAGCGGAACCTGGTTTATTTTCAGAAGTTAACCGGCGAACTGATCGTATCTGCCGAGCTGGCTGCCGAAACCGATCCATTATTTACGTTTCTTTCTTTTGTCCAGTATATTCGCTACCAATTGCCTCCTCGCCGATATAAAAGAAAGTTTATCAACTCGTTTTTTGTTCCCCTGGTGTGTCTTTATGAGCAGTATGGAGACTGCGACTCCAAATCGTTGTTACTGGCCGAATTTCTTTGCACAGCCCCTGGCTCTAAAGAAAAGGCAGCCATGGTGCTGATAAAGGGTAAGGGGCTGGCTCATGCGTTGTTGGCGGTTAAACGAAAGCCTTTACCGGGTATGACCTCTCTCTTTGATATAAAAAGAGGGTATTATATTGTGCTTGAGACCAGCTCCCCCGGTTGGTCACCGGGTTTTGTCAGCAGGCGTGTGTTCGAGACCCTCAAAGCCGGTTTTTTCGTTTTTGTGGAACTGAATTAATTTTTTGCCACAGACGGATTTTGCTTTGGATTGGCGTGGATGTTATCCCGTTTATCGCTGGCTAAATAAAAACTGTTCCAATAGTCAGAGCTGATGGTATTGAACTGGTCACCGTAGTTGAGCATCCACTGGTGGTACTCTTTGGAATCCAATGATACCTCCGCACCAGCGTCAATGGGTTTTATCGGGGTTGCATTGGCTGCATCCAGGACATTTTCGTAATGGTCCCTTATAAAACAGGGAGCCAGCCAGTTTTTGGCATGGCATTCCCAATTCCCTTGATGTGGCTGATGATGTATCAGGGTAAACCCGTAAGAAGCCTGCCACTCCCGCACTCGTTTCATCAAGGGGGTCATAATCGCGTCCTCCAGGGTTCCACCCTTTTTGTAGATATCCATGATAGTGGTCTCGGTATAGGGCACAAACACGCAAGGGGTAATGTCTCCACTCCAGGTGATATAAAAATAACCACCCGGTCTGCCGGCCGCGATACATCCGCTGGTGACCGTACCGCTGTTCCAGAAATCGGCCATGAAATATTTTTTCTCACGGACGGCTTTCCACAATCGTTTCAACATTACCATTCGCTGCTCAGGTGTCACCACCATATCAAAGGTTGAACGATCTCCAATAGGCATATATTGAAATATCCAACCGTAAGTGGCACCCTGCCTTTCAAACCAGAAATCCAGGAAATCGTCGCTGGAGACCAGGTCCCAATTATGTCTCAAGGCTGTAATGGATACTCCGAAGGGAACGCCCACTTCCCGCAGGTTGTCCATTCCTTGCAATATTTTCTTATAAGTTCCTTTACCCCTGCGGCGGTCTGTTTCTTCCTCATAACCCTCTACAGAGATTGCCGGCGTGAAGCTCCCCAGCTCTGCCAACCGACGGGCCATGGTTTTGTCGATCAGGGTTCCGTTGGTATAAGCCATGAAGAATTGTTTGTCGTGCTTTTCAACCATATCGAGCAGGTTTTTCCCTTTGTCTTCCCACAAGAAGGGTTCGCCGCCGGAAATAACGGTGAGATAAGACCCCCACATGTCTCTCTTTTCTGTCAATATGCGATCAAATGTATCCCAGTCCAGTTTATCGATGGTTTTGGCGGTGCTGGATGCATAGCAGCCGGGACATCTCAAATTGCATTCTTTCGCGGGTGAAATGGTGATGAACATCGGCGGTTCAAAGCCAAGTCTTTTTGTAGCCGCTCTCACCTTTTCGCCGCGAGTCTCTAAATTCGCCAGATGGATGCCGGTAAATTTGGTGATCCACTGTTTTGAAAACAGCTTCTTTTTCATGTTTCGGTGGATGCTGTCAAATAAGGCTTTCCCCATATCTATTTTATCGATCTGGACCTGCATGGGGAATTTACCCTTATTTGTCTTCACCAGGTTGTTCCACATTTTCCTTTGAATATAACGGATTAAGCCTTTGCGTAAAAGGCTGTTGTTCACCACAGTCCCGGCAACAAAGCGAAACAACGCTTTCTGCCTTAACGGCTTGTAATTTTTTTGTCTGGCCATCTCCAACCTCGCTTAAAATAGTAATTTATTTTTTGCATTATTTTATATTATATCAATCTACTCTTTTTTTCAACAAAAATTAACGATTTTATTTTTTTTTGCATTTACAATGCGGTAAAGAAGCCAACATGTTTTACATATTGCATTGTCCCACCAAGGGTGACGGTTGTTTCAAGCGCAGTCTTGAATACAAACGTAGATTATTCCGGTTTATACGCCCTGATTTCGATTCTCCTTTTGATAGTTGGCAATTTTCTTTTTCAGGCGTTCCATCACCTGGTCAAAACTTTTTTTGGCAAATAAGCGAAGAAATTGTTTCTTATAATTGCGAATCGTATCGATATCATCTACCACGTAATTAACAATTTTCCATTTGCCGTCAAATAATTCCAGGTAATAATCCAGTTGGGCTTTTTCTTCCTTGTAGTAAGCAATGGTTTTGACAATGGCGATGTTTTTATCTAATTCTTCGCCCATATAGTCGAATTTGTCGGCGCGGTACCGTCCCATTTTCTTTAACGATGACACCCGCAGCAGTTGCTGGAAAACGCGGTCAAAAGTCTCACACTGTGCTTTGGTGAGTTTTTTACAAAAACGATCGATGACCCGGTGCGATATGGTTTCAAAAGAAGTTACTTCATCGATGACTGTCAGCAACTGGGCTTCGGTTTTTTCATCCACGGTTTTGTGTATGTTTAAGATATCCTGTACCTTTTGGTTTGACTGTCGGATGACTTCCAGGGGCTGATGCTGCTGCCCCTGACCGTTACCCACAGCCGGCGCTGCGATGAACAAGAAAAACAAGACACAGAGTACAAAAAAATTATAAAATTTTAACTTTTCCATGGTTCACCCATTCCAGGTATAAACGAATGTTTCCCAAAATATAAGCAAAATTTGCCAGGGACACATTTAATTCCAATGTGTGTTTGATCTTGATGCCTTTTAATTGGTAATAGGCATTGTAGGCTTTAATGAGTCGTTCCACTTCACCGATGCCCATATCCCAGTTATCCAGGCTCAAGCGGAGCCAGTTTTTAGCGGCTTTGAGGGACGTTTCTGCTTGTTCCAGGAGTTGGATATTTTTATTAACTTCGGCAAATGCCTTTAGAATTTGCAGTTCCACGTTTGATTGGAGCAATTTAATATTCTGTTCTATGGCTTTTTGTTCCAGTTTGTACCGGCCGGCTTCGGTATTTTTGCGGAGAAAATTCAAGTCCCATTGGAACCCGATAAAGGCGCCCAGGTCCATGTAATTAAAATGGTCCACGGCAAAGGGATTGGTCTGGTCATCGCGGTGGGGGGCGTAACCGTACCCGAAACCGCCTACCAGGACAATCGCGGGTTTTTTCTTACTGTAGGCCAGCCGGGTTTTGGCATGAAGGGCGCGGGAAACAGTTTCTAAGCTTTTGATATCCCGGTTCCATGTCAGTGCCTGGCGCAGGGCACGGGCCACCTGGTTCTCTTTTACTTCCAGTTGGGGAAGTTTCTCTTCCGACACGTTGACGCTGGCCATCAGGTTGCGGCCGATGGCAGCATTAAAGGCTTTTTCTGCCAGGTTTCTTTCGGATTTGCTTTTTATTACGATTTCTTCGATATAGTAGCGGTTGCTTTTGACTTCCAGGAGGTCGGTATCGTCTACTTCTGATTCTTCATCCTGGAGGCGTTTTTTTACTTCTTCCAGTAATTTGTCATAGTTTTCTTTTACATCAGCGGCTACTTCTTCCGCCTGTTTTGCTGCGGAGAGTGCCCAATAGGCATTGATCACTATCAGGGTAAGTTTTTCTACTTCGGAATCGGTTTTGATATGTTCCAGGTTGATAGCGTTCCAGGCGGCGGTCCTGGCCGAGGATATGCGGCCGAAGGTAAACAACGGCTGCACCATTTTTATATTTAATTTTACGAACGGGCCCCAGCCGTCCAGGTCGGTTTGTTCATCCGGTGAATAGAAGATATCGCCCCTGGCTTCGGGAACTACTCCGGCTTCGCCGGACAGGGAGAATTCCGGTACAATGGTTTTGGCCCGGACTTCATCCAGCAGCAGTTCTGCTTTTTTCCGGTCGATTTTGGTTCGTTCTATCAGGGGGTTGTGTGACAGGGCATAAGCCACGGCTGTTTTCAGTGTAAATGTTTGTAGTTCTTTTTTTGTTTTTGTTGTGGAATGAATGCTGGTGGTGAGAAGGCCGACCAGTGTAAGAAAGGAAAACAAAAATTTAATTGTTTTCATATTTCTTCCTCAGCATTTACAATGCGGTAATAAGGCAACATGCTTTACATATTACCTGTCCCACTGCACTTGGTTTTTGTTTCAAGCACAGTCTTGAATACAAACGTAGTTTTTAATACCAGATTCTACAATCAATAAGGATTGATGTCAAATTTATTCTTGCACTACAACGTAAGTAACCTCTAAACAAAAGCTTTTGCGGGGGGTCCAGGGGGGCAGTTTTCTCGAAAAGAGCCCTCCTGGCCGCCGGAGGCAAAAATAGTTCTGATAGAGTTCTAATAGTAGTTCAGGATGGGCAGACTAAATGTTTTTTGAGTTCACAGATATTTCTGCCCATCCTGGAGAAAAAATATGGATTAGGATATCCGCACGGAGGGCATTCGTTTTTTCAGAGTGCCCGTGCGGTACGAGAGATTGAAGATTGCGCTGCCTTATTCCTCTGCTGGGGAATAAAAAAAGGGACATTCGGGAAGTAATAGATGTTTCATTCATGGGTTTGATAAATCAAACCCCTACGCCTCTACGCCTGATAAACGTTTTTGTACGTTCGTAGGGGCAAACCTTGTGTTTGCTCACGTTGTTTGTAATTTCGGACATTGGAATTTGTTTGTAATTTGGAATTTGTAATTTGGAATTTTCTTCTCTTCTCAACCTCTCAACCTCTCAACTTCTTTATCTCTCCTATGGTACCCTGTCTCCTCGATCATCTTCTTTGCCATGCTAAAATGCTTCTCCGCCTGTTCCTCATTCTCTTCAGCAAGGCACAACCGTCCCGCTTCCAGGTGAAGGTCGCACAGGTGGAGTTTCATGCCGCCTAATTCCGCAATCTCTTCCGCCTCGTTTAAGTCGGCTCGGGCTTTGGAGAATTCCTTAATGTGGCGGTAACATTCCGCCCGTGCTAACAAGCCACGTGGTAGATGATCGTTGGTCCCTGCTTCCCGCAAGCCTGCCGCGGCCCGGTTTAAATAATCCATGGCCTTTGTAAAATCGCGGCGGCCATCCTCTACGGCTTTCATCATCCATGCCCTCCCCAGGGAGAGGTGGTCTAATGCTAAAGCAAGCAGCGAAGCTTTTACTAGGATCGCCCATTCCAGGGTCTTTTCCGCCCGTTCCATCACGTCTTTATACTTTCCCTGGCTCAGCAGGAGGTCGCAGAATTGATAGCCTGGTAGTGAATAAAGGAAATGATATTCCGGCTGCCGCTCCTTTTGCATGGATTCGGCTTCGTTAAAGATTTGCATCGCTTTTTCTACTTCGCCTAATTGATGCAGCCTGTCCCCTAACCAGGCACGCGATGATTGTCTCCAAAAATCATCCTTGCTGCGGTCGGCATGGGTGACGCTCTCCCTGGTGTAGGAAGCGGCTTCCTCCACTCTCCCCAGCGTCAGCATCAGTTCGCTGATGTTGCCAGCGCCTATAGCAACATTGCTCCAATCTTCTCTTTCAAAAGCCATGTCCATTCCTGCTATCATGGGCTGGATGGCCTCGTGCAGCCGCCCCTGCGCCCCCAGACCAAAAGCCGCCCAACTCAACACCACAGCTTTATCCTCATCCGTCAACCCGGGCGCCGGGTGACTCCAGGGTTTATCAAAAAAATTCGACAGCGCCGCCAGGTCCGCGCCAAAGGCGCCAAGTTTATGCACTGTATACGCTTCTTTTCCTCTTCGAATCCGTTTCCAATACACATCATCCAATGCCTCCTGGTGCAGTTTTGCCCGGCACCCGTGGGCTACTGCCGCAAACAACGGTTCCATTTCCTCCAGGGTGTCGGGATACTCTTTTTCCGGAAGGTCTTTGTAATAATGGTAAAGCCGCTTGTGTGCCTCTTTCCAGCCTTTCGGGTTCTTCTTCCTGAGCTTATCGCCAAAATGCTCCCGGATCAAGGGGTGACAGTCCAGCACCTCCGGCTTTTGCGGATCCTTCTTCGCCAACAGGCTGGCGGCCCTGAGATTGTCTATTGCAAACTGCCAATCATCTTCCGCTATTTCCCGGAGTTTATCCGTCACCCCGGGAATGGCGGGTTCTGCTTTCAACGCATTGATGGCACCCATCTTGACTGGCCGGTCGAATAGACCCATCATTCTCAAGATATTTAGTTCCGGCGATTCCCCCAGCCAGCACTCATATGCCTCCATCACCCGCCGGGCATGGCGGCCCTGGCTTCTTTCTTTGGTTAATCGGGGAATTCTATCCCGTTTGCGGATATCGCCGTCATATACCTTTTTAATATATTGCCCCAAAAGGGTCAATGCCAATGCATGACCGTCATACTCCTCCACCGCCTTATTTATTTCCTTTTCAGCGCCGTAAGCACCAAGCTTTTTCAACAACTGATTGCCCGTTTCCATTGATAAACGCTCCAATTGCATTTCCTTTACAGTAAATCCCATTTTATTAGCCAGGTCCGTGACCGGTTCACGGGAGGTAATAACACACAGTCCGGCCTGTTCACCTCCGCCTGCCAGTTCTTTTAAAAAGGTTATCAGCCCCTGGTCTTTTAAGCGTCCGTCAAACCCATGCACCTCACCGGGCGGATATTGCAGGGGTTCCAGCCCGTCCAGGATCAGCAAAGTCCGTTCCTGCCGTACAAGGTTTGCCAACCGTCTGCCCTTTTCCACAGCAGAACCTTCACCCGGTTCTGGATCGCCAAACCATTTCAATATTTCCTGCATAAACTCATCCGCCGACGCCTGTTTGCCTTCCTCGGCACCCTGGCTGTAAAAGGACCAACCGTAAACGTTTCGGGCATTGCAATAATTGCTGCGTCCCATCAGGTTCAGCCAGTGGTTTACCAGGGCAGATTTGCCCACCCCACCCCAGGCGATCAAGGT
>JABAOF010034789.1_pt3 | contig 11387 bp, 2 predicted proteins | sample 7062171 | NCBI WGS metagenome assembly JABAOF01 (sample SAMN14538628, study PRJNA623070) | marine sediment metagenome | biome: marine biome [ENVO:00000428]; feature: marine pelagic biome [ENVO:01000023]; material: deep marine sediment [ENVO:00002113] | place: India: Gulf of Khambhat ... | reverse complement strand
GCCGCCGAATTCATAGTATTTCTTTAGATACTTTTCAGCCTTTTCTAAATCTCCGTATTTCATTGATTGTTTGTAGTAATAAAGAGCATTGCTTTTATTTGTGGGAGATACGGATGGCTTTTCTATGCCTTTGTTATCAAGATATTCATAAATCCATTTTCGAGTATCATAATATGCGGACTCTCCTACATCTGTCTGATAGCCAACAATCTGTAGGAGATCTGCGGCAAGCCCTCTTGTTGGTTTTCCGGTAGCATGACGATATATAGAATCTAATGACCATGTTCTAAAGATATGTTCTAATTTATCTCTTACAGGTCGTGGTCTGAACATATCTGGATAAAAAGACTTCCCAGCAAGAGCTTCATAGCCAGATTTAATAAAGGGCCGAGCTCCTCTGAATAATCTTTCTGCCGTAGCTTTCGGCATTTCTTCAATCTTCTGGCTTACTGGTACTTTGCCCTCAACTACATCTTGATAATCTTGAGGAAAATCTCCAAGTCCAAACCACTCTAATGCATCAGAAAGTGCTCCCTGAAATCTCAGAGATATAATAGTTCCGTCTGCCCTTCTACCTAAAATGATATGTAATTGTCTTCTGCCTGCCTCTCCGAGTTCTTCTTCTTCATCTGGGAAGAATGTAGAATTCCAGAGCATTACTATTGTGTAAAGCGCCGTTGCCTTAAGTGCCAGTTTCGAGGCTTTCCATGCCATAGCGCCAGTGAAGTATTTTGCTGATTTGCCTTCATGTTTGAGATTTTTAAATAATCTTACATATCTTGGAGCATTTATCTCCATCCAAGAATAAAAAGGAATAAGATGTGAACGTATATATTGGCCAGCCTGAGAAATATTGCCATAATCACCAATTAGCTCACGGGCAAGTTTAGCCGCTATATCATCAAGCTCTATTCCTTTTTTGTAAAGAGAATTAATTTCATCGGCCTTTGATGCTCCATACGGCCTTTCACCTTTTGCCAATTTATCATTGAAATACCTATATGACGCGAGTCTTAATACATTCTCACGCCAATTGGTGAATTTCTTTAATTTATTCCAGCCTCCTTTAAGAAGTCTTGTAATGAGATTTGAATTTTCACCAGCCAATATTTTAAAAAAGCCCTCCTCTGTGATATCTGCTATTTCGTGGATAGTAATGCCTGAACCGATAACAGCCTTTTTAAGAGCCTTGTTTAACTCCTCCTCAAGCTCGTCTGATAACTCTTTACCCAAGGCATGATTTTTAAGGTCTTTAGCAGCTTTATATGCGTATTTCATTGCAATCATCGGGTCATAGGCTAAAGAAATATCCAAGTCACCAGACATATTGTTTAAATTGTATCGCCATACCCTTAACGGATTTATCAATATCCACTGTTTCCATGTGGTAAGAATATTCTTTGAAGCTTTGGCAATGGTTGTATTGGGTTGTGCTGTGGCAAACTCATCCTCTCCGTTTAGTGTCTTTGCCAGACGTTCTGGTATCGCCCACTGTGTCTTTTTAGGTCCTATTGCAAGTAATTCCTTAATTTTTTTATCTTTTAATAATGTTGCAAAAGTTTCTTCACTTCCGATTATTTCATCAACCGTCTTTTCAGTTACGGTAAAAGCCTTAAATACTCTGTTTCCGGGATCCGGCTGCCATGTTACATAACCCTCTGGTAATAAATCTTCCCATGTTACATATTTCTCTCCGAGAGTCTTTTTAATATATTTCCTCTTGTTAACTATTCCAGACCAGACTAAACGTGCGGCTTTTGATGCTGGTTCTTCTTTGCCATGGGTTTCAGATACCCATCCCATATACTCAAAGAGCATTGGCATTAAATAGTCAGGCAATTGTTCTTCACTTCCATGAATTGCAGCAAGCTCCTCAATTAATTCACCATATTTTCCATTTGCATCGACAGGCAGTTCGCCTTCATCTGCAAGTTTTGAAAGATTCGATATGCCCCATGCCTGTTTGACATTCAACATACGTTTATACATATCTTGTGCTGTTAGAGATTCTTTACCTTCTTCGAGAGCATTATTGTATGCCTTTGCCAGTTCCTCAAAATGCGGCATAATTGCGGCATCATTAATTCTTATGGCCTCAGCCTTTAAGTCATTAACAATATTTGCACTTTTATTGAATCTATCAAGTATCTCTCTTGACCTTATATCTGCAACCATCTGAGACATAACCAAGAATTCAGATTGCAGATATTCTGTATTGAAATCTTCGGCAGAGCCCTTTCTTGCTCTCTGCCAAGCTCTTTTATATATTTTTACATTAGCACCAGTTGTCTTTGCTCTATCTTTTAAAATCATATATTTCAAAACTTGGTGATGATAATATCTATCATCTTTCAAGACTCCTGGATGCAATAATTTCTTTTTAACAGCCTGTTTTCTTAGAGAATTCATAATCTCATTTCTTTTATTAAGCGCCTTTGTTATCTCAGGGTTGGCATTCGCTATTTTCTGGAAATTGTCTATATCTGTTTCTATTTGGTCAGGAGATTTATAACCAAAAGGTAATTCTTTGTCCCTCAATATAGTTTCTGTATCTTTGAGGAGGTCAGGTAAAATAACAACTCGTTTAAATATATCGTATTGGTCAGGATTGAGATTGCCAGTTACTTGTTTGAGCCAACGGTCTGCCGATGCCTTAGAGTAATTAGGAATTTCTCTATGCATCCGCATTAAATCTATCCATTCACCATCAGTCTTTGATTCAAGATGTGGAAATGACCTCATGAAAGCATGTTTTGTCTTTATCAACGATTCTTTTACCCGTTCAATAAAAGTTTCTTTCTTGATTTTTGCTGAACTGAATCGCCGTTCTGCTTCTTTAGATACACTTGTTGGAGATGTCCCTTCAGGCAAAACTAAACTTAACCTCTTTTTGCCGACATAACTTTCAAGAGTTCTTCTGGGAGAAAATTTACGCATACTAAGCAATTTTTCTTCTTTCTCAGCGAGTATCTCTTGTTCTTTAATTATCTGTGCTTTAGCCGCTGGACCTGCCGGAAGTATAGTTCCCTGTCCTTTGAGCCTGCCATGCAATGACTTCTGAAAGAAATCATCAACAGTAGTAAAACCAGCTCCATCCATCCAATTACTTAATTTCTCTAAAAAGGTAACTATCTTATTCCATATTTTTTTGATAAAAGGTCTTTTCTCTTTGACCTCTATGCCTTCATAGAAATCCATTGCATAATTCATAAAGGCATCTGCCGAACGTTCTTCCCAGTCCGCTTTCTGGGTAGAAGGAAAATTCTTCTGAAGCATTTTCTTTTCTGCATCTGTAGTAAGGATATTTATAATGGAGTGGCCAGCCTCATGAAAAGCTGTTTTTAATTTTTCACGATTATTAATATTGCTTGCGATAGTAATAACTGACCTAAGATTATCACCACTTACCTCTATTGAATGTTCGCCAGCAGCAATATCAATTTTTGCATCCCACTTGCTTTTACGCCATGCTTCTAAGGCTTCTGCATGTTCATTTGGGTTAATCTTAATATCACCTTCTTTAATTTCGCTACCTGCCGGTAGGACACTCTGTATAAGATGTGCAAATACATAATCCAGTTTAGTTTTTTCAATTTCAGGCGAGATAGTGCTTCTGTATGCTTCTGTTACTTCATCAACTCTAAATCTCGTTTCTCTGACCTTCTGGATATCGGTAATTGGCCTGTTTTTAATTATGGCTTTTAATGTATTAATGCCATCGGTAGAAATGAAATATCTTGTCTCATACTGTATACGTTCTTTAAATACACCGGCCTTCTCAAGNNCATAAAGATTATTTCCAATAAGTTCAATTCTATCTTCACCTTGAACCAAACGCCGTTTTATTTTCCAACCGTTCGCAAGATACAGGATAGATTTATCTTCAAGAACAGTCCTTATAGCTTCTTCTGGGCTTATTTGAGGTTTAGTTTCCGCACCGAGTTTTTTTAATGTGTCATTTAAATCTTCTTCATTAATATATCGCCCAATAAATCTTTCACCTTCATCTGTCTGTAATCTGATTACTTTCATCTGTTCTGTAGGTAATCTGTCCCAAATTGGTAATAATGTGCCAGAGATAAGATGCACGTCTTCCGTNNTCTATATATTCATTCCACCATTTTTTAGCCTCGTCATTAGAGACTTTTTCCCACGATTTTTCAAATTGTTCTTTCCGATAGGCCCAAGTGGAATCAAGATAGAAATCATCTTCAGAGATACTTCGAAAGTTATGCTCCATCGGACTATGAAGCAAGTACATTCTAAGCACTTTACCTCTTTCATCGGTCTTTGTGCCATGTCCTCGAACAGCCCAGACATGCCCGCTTTTCTTGTTCTTATAAAACCCTCTGAAATTAGTAAGCTTTTTAGCGTCATCTAAATTCAGAAAAGTAACTTTATGTTTTGCTTCAAAATGAATATATTTAGTCTCTGCACCTGTTTCATGAGTATATACAGTTTGTTCTTTGACTTTTTTAATACCATCTGCTCGGTAATTTTGTAATCCTGTATCAAGTGTGCCGTCAGCAATAGCCCTTTCAACATTCTGAGACAATCTTTCATAGAAAGCATCAAATACCTGATTCTGCATATGGGTTTCAAGCGAAAGGATACGGTTAAGAAATTTTGGTATAGTTGGAAGTTTAGTTACGAGTATATTTCCATTTTTATCAAGTAAATCAATTCCCATTGCCTTCATTGTAGAGGCAAAGCCAAGACCTTTGATTTCATCTCTATGAAGGTCAAAAATAAATCTCATAAGAGCATCAGTAGCATATTTACCCTCAAGATTGTCTTTTTCACTGAATAATCCCTGATTGCCTGCTTCTCTCTGCCCTTTTGACAATGCGCCCAATTGATTAAGCCTTCTTGCAATAGAACTCATAAAACGTTTTTGCCCTTTTAAATTAGTAGTGGCGAGTTTATAATTTGGAGCATTTGCTTGATTTGTTCTATGTGTTCTTCCAAGTCCCTGAACTGCATTATCGGCTCTCCAGCCGGGCTGTATTAAATAATGTACTCTCTGCTGCTGATTCTTTTTCGTAAGGTCAGCATGATAACTTCTGCCAGTGCCGCCTGCATCTGAGAAAACAAGAATTCTCTTTTTGCCTGCTAAGAAATCATCAGCGTCTTTTTCGCTTTTTGTCTTACTCCATCTCTGGATAGTCTTTTTAAGATTGCCATAATTATCTTTTAAATAAACAATCCTTCGTGTTCTTCCTGTAACTTCCGATACATTTTCAATACCAAAAGTATTCAAAATATATTCCAGCGGTCCTTCAGGAACTTTTACACTTCCTAACTTATCAAGTAATTTTTCTTTCATTTCTACAGCTTCGGCATTTAATACTGGATTGCCTTGAAAATCTACCACTGGTTGGCTTCTGAGATTATTTTCTTCATCCATATATTCTTCATACTGTTGAATCGGAAAGGCATTTTCAAGATATTGCATAAGATTTTCTCGCGGTGTTAAATCCAAATCTTCTATATCGGAAAGATCATCCATTTTGGCAATTTGTCGATTTTGAATAGCCTCATTAGTATTAACCAATTGAAGAACTTTTGATTTATCATTAGCAAGATTATTTCTTATATCTTCAATAACAGAAGGCATTTGCATTGACGTAATAATCTGATTAAAAAATCGTTGATGCGCTCCCCAGAATTTTGAGAGTGCGGAGCCTTTTGCCTGTCCATTAAGGTTTTGATTAGATACTTCTAAAGCAGAATTCATATTTTGCAGAACTATTTGCCAAGATTGTGCAAGTTCATTGTAGACCTGTTCCTGTTCTTTTGAAAGATTGTGTTCAACTTTTGAATAATTGACACCGCTATAATCAAGAGAACGTGCTATATATGCACCCATAGCCTTCATATCTCTTGCAACTACTTCCATGGCTGCCAAACCGCTTGATTTTATACTGTTAATAAAACTATCCTTATTCGCAAATGCAGTACCCTCACCCCATAAACCGAGACGGTCAGCATATGCAAGATTATTAACCTCTGTAGCACCAGTAGCCGATACATATACAATCTTTGTATTAGGTAAGACTTTTTGAAATTCAATGCCTGCTAACCCTATTTGGCTTGCGGCTTTTTTGCCTCTAACTGTGCGTTGAGCCATACTACTCTGCATAGCATGAGCTTCATCAAAAACAATAACACCATCAAAATCTTTGCCAAGCCAATTGACTATCTGGTCTAATCTCTTTTTATTATCTTTCTCGGTCTTTAATGTATGGTATGTAGTAAATAGAATACCTTTTGTATTGGTAACTGGTTGTCCCAATTTTGTTTTAGATAAATTAAATAACAGGTCTTTATTACCACCAATGCCTGTCCAGTCCCTTATAGCATCTTCATAGAGAGATGCACTTTTACTTATCCAAACTGCCTTATTTTTGCCTTTATTGAAATTATCCATGATAATTCCGGAGATCTCCCTGCCTTTTCCAACACCTGTACCATCTCCTATGAAAAACCCTTTAGTTTCACCATTTACGAGTTTCTGATTATGTGCCTGTCCAGCATATACTACTGATTCCAATTGAGCGAGAGACAAATCTCCTGATTTAATTAATTCTTTTGGTAATGAAGGAGAATAAATAGGGTCTGGTGGCGATATTGCCGCCATGGCCGCACTTTGGACAAGTTTACCGGGATGCTTTTTTGTGCCTTCTATTTTTAATTTTTGTGGTGTGTAATCTTCAAAAATTGAATCGGTAAGTTTTCCGGTTGGTCTTTTTTCGGCTTGCTTCTCTACGGCGAGAGATGTAACGTCCTTTTGTCTGCCTGCACCTTCTCTGCTAACTGGTTCAGGAGTAGGTTCGATGCCTCCAATGGGTTCTTCTTCTTCAGGTTTTCTACTGATAAGTTCCCGTTCTGTAGGTAATCCAGCACCTCTTTCTGGTTCTGGCTGTCGTATGCCAAGTTCTCTACCACGCTCTCTACCACCTCTTGTAATCTCAGGCTTTGCACCTTCAACCCTTTCTCCTTTATACCCCACAGAAGGAGCTGGAGTAGGTATAATAACGTCGGGTCTGGCTGCTGGCCTGCCTTCTTCAATAGGCTTTTTGCCTCTTGGTTCAGTGGTAACTTGTTCAATTCTTGTAACTCCTGAAATTTCGATTCTGGCATCTCGAATCTCCTTTAAAAGAGGAATAGCGTCTTTTACATCTTGAACGCTTTCCTTAACTATATTTTCACCTGTTTTGCCTGTCTTGTCAATAACAATTATTCGATTATCGTAAGATGTCCCATATTTGGTATAACCTTTACCACTGATTTCTACAATAGCTCTTAGATTATATGTATTCTGTATTTTCTTAAACCAGTCCTGTATTATTTTGCTGTCACCAAATATACCCTTACTAATAAGTGCAACAAGTCTTCCATTTGGCTCAAGTCTATTTAATGCTTGTTCTAAATGTTTTATTACATTATTTGCAGACCTTTGCCCTTTAATTCTACCTGCCGTGGCCGAGAAAGGTGGATTCATTAAAATAACATTCGGTTTTATGTCTTTAGGTAATATATTATGTAATTGCTCTGCATTTTCCGTATATACTTCATCAAAGCCCATATCCTTAAGGATATTTGCTCTGCGTCTTGAGAGTTCATTGACAATGGTTTTTGCGCCTGCTGTTTTTGCAAATGCCGCAAGGCCGCCAATGCCGGCAGAAGGTTCCAATACAGTATCGTTTTTTGAAATATTGGCCGCCCATGCCATTGTAAAAGCCAAGTCAGGAGGAGTAGAGAATTGCTGGAATTCATCTTGTTCTTCAGTTCGTTGTCCTGCTTGAGAAGGAATTTTATCCATAATATCCTGTCTAATTAATTTTATAGTTGCCTCAGCATTTATAGGTGTTTTCGCTGAATAGCCCTGTTTTAGAATAAATTGATTAATACCCATCTCCATAGCATCAAAGGCATCTTTCGGAGTATACTTACCTTCTGTTTTTTTGCCTTCATATGCTTTATTGGCAATATTCCAGAGCGCCATCTTATTGAATGATTTACCCTGAGAGAGATTATTTTTAACATAATTAGCTATATCAACATGAGGTTTCTCTTTTACTGGTTTTGCTTCTACTTCTTCCTCTGGCTCAAGCCGTACAGCTTTCCATTTTTTCTGTCCTTCTTTACTTTTGTAATATTCAATCTTATAGCCTTCAGGAGTCTGTAATGCCTCCTTTGTCGTATCACCTTCTTTAGTCCATGTCTTAAATTCATCCATAGACATAGATATAATGGAGCCCAACCCTTTCCAGTCTTTTTGATAGTTTTCGAGATATCCTTCTCGCGCTTCTTCTTCGGTATTGAATCCGAGCATAACTTTGTGTTCATCGAACTTGCCAGTGTCGGGTATTATTTGATTCACTACAAAGACTTTATTGCTTTCTGGATTCTCGCCTATAAAAGTATCAATATGGTCTTTATCTTTACCTTTCGTGCCTTTGATATATCCATAGTGAGACTTCATTTCTGTTTCCCACTTTTTACCTTCTTTATCAACACCAGACCTGATACTTCCTTTTGGATTCTCAATAGATATATCCAAACCTTGAATAGATACATGACCCTTTTTATAGTTCCCAGCCTCGATTTGTGCCTCTGTAGGTTCAGGAAGTACATTTTCGGGTGAGGTTGCTGCTTCTTGGGCTGCTTTGTCAATGTCGGCAGGTTCTTTATAAATATTAAGATAATTATTTATTTCACTTTCTAATTGTTTAATTTGCTCTTTATTTTGTGAGGAAAATACAACATTATCGAATATATTACCTTTCTCTTTGCCTTTAAAATTAACTTCCAATGTGTGAATTATTCCAGATTGTCTATAATCAACACTTTCAATATCGTCTTTCTTTCTCTTGATTAAATTGATTCCCTTATATGAGTCTTTTTTCTCGCTACCAGCTTTATGCAAATCAGGATATTTATCTTGAAATATTTTTGAATCCTCAAAGATACTTACTTGTTCTTTTTGTATTTCTTTAACAGGAGCTTCTTCTATATAATCTGTAAGAACTTCATCAAATATCTGTTGAGTAGTTTTATTATAATTACGTTCAATATAAGGCCGTTCCTGTGAGGATTCCATAAAGAAATCATCTATGAATTCTTGAAGTTTATCTTCATCAGTTAATCCTCTTTCTTTTGCCTTTTCAATGGCCTGTTCTCTAAGTTTTAATGATTGGTCAATGCTTTGTTCTTCATAACCGGCTCTTTGTACTTCGATTTTTGCATCAATATTTTTAATTTCTTCTCGAATAGCTTTTTTCCGTGCAACTGATTTTTTATCTCTTTTGCTTTTTAAAGATTCAAGTTCTTCTTTTAATTTCTGTTTTTTAGGCTTTGCTTGTTCTTGTAACTGAGATGTATATTGCATTGCATCAGCCCATTCACCCTGTTGGTCCATAGGAGTTTTTTCCCATACTTCCTCAACGGGAATAATCCCCCTTGGAGCTTTTGTCGGTTTTGTTTCGGGTAAGACTTCCTTTTCCGTAACAGGAGGCTCGACTTTCGCTGTAATTTCTGGCAATACCATAGCCTCTCTGCGCTTTATTTCATCATTTAAAGTCTCAAACGCATTAAACATATACTCATGAGATTCAATATCTTGGTCATCCATGCCTTCAGGATTTGTAGGATATGATTGTATAACTTTCTGTACGCCTGCCAGAACGCCTTTTAAATCTTCATCAGACATACCCATTATTTGCTCAGGAGTAAATTGCAATTCTTTAGGTACAGCCTTTGGAGCCTGAGTTAAATCTATTGTTGGCTGCGGTCCTTCTGGGATTGCACCAGTGGTTAATGGCTTTGTTGGCTCTATAGGAGGAGCTGTTTCCGGTTCTTCTGTCAAATCAACCTGTGGCTGGTCTGGTAAGCCTTTTTCTCGTATCTTTCCGGGTATGGCTTCGGCTGTAACTGAAACACCACCACCCATTGCACCACCAAGTAAAATACCACCGACAAAGGACTGTGCACCACCCTCAAGTAATGGCTGGTCTGGTTTCCATGTCTTAGCTATGATATTATCCTTCATTTGTTGTAACAGTTCTTCAGTGCCTTCAATAGCGGCAACATCTCCTGCATCCTTAGCAATTTTCTTCCAAGTAGAAAGTTTTAAAAGTCCCTGTTTTAAGACTTGTTCTGAAGGTTCGTTTATACCGAGTATTTTTAATATCTTCATTGCTCCTGCGTACTCAAGTACAACTTCGCCAATGCCTGCGGCAAAACCAGCAACATTTGCCCATCCTTCAGGTATACCAGCTTCCTTTGCCTGTTTTGAAATCTCACCACCGCTTGCTAAGAAGAAGGGAGATGCGCCAGCGCTTGCGGAAAGGACATTGACTAATCTATTTGCACCTTTACTGGACATTCTGAAAGCAGACATTAATTTCGGAGCAAGACCCACGCCTCGTAAAATCAATCCTGTACCAAGAGTGCCAACTGAAGATAAAGCAGTAAGAGGAGCAGCTTCGGAAAGCCAAGAAGCAATAGCCTTCGGATGATACCATTTTCCTTCTTTCATTAATTGCTCAACTTCTAAAGACTGTTGAAGTTCAGGAGCTTTCCTTAATAAATCCTGATAGCTTTCCTGCATTTCAACGCCTTTTCGTTCTAAAGATGGGATAGCTAATGAAGAACCAAGCCATTCAAAACCACTTCCTATTTGTTCTTCAAGTCCTAAAACGCCTCTTTGTAGTCCTCTGCCGATTGTAGTTACATATCCACGTTCTTTAACACGTCCCGGTATAACTTCTGGTACAGTTGAAGATGGTCTTATTGGATGAGTAGATGAATAAGTGGGAGTAGGAGGAGAAGGCTCAGGAGGTTTGATTCCCATAACATCGTTATAGATATCATCAAGAGATCTGCGTGATGTATAAGATGGTTGCCCGGCTGTTTCTTGGTATATATTTGATGGTTTTTCAATACCCATCACTTCATCATATATCTGGTCAAGGCTTTTATCTGGCATATTCTCTCCTATTTAATATCTGTTATAAAATTGGGAAGAAATGTCTTGTGGTGGATATTTAAAACCGAACTTTTCTTCCATTTTTTTCGCAATATCCCGTTCATTAAATCCGGCTGTTTTTCCTTCTATTAAAAATCTATTCATCTTGTTACTTACCCACTGTTTAGGAAAGGTTTTCTTTATATATTCATCATGGGCTTTAGCATCAAACTCACCCATTTCATTTGCAAAAAGTTCCGCCATCTTCGTATCTGAATATGGGTCATAATAAGGATTTGATTTATTAATCTTTGCTATTTCGATAAGTGCATTGGTTCTTCGGTTATCTCCTCTGAGTCCCATATCGGCAATTGCTATTTTTGCATCTTTCTCTATCTTTGCAATATTTAATGCT
>JABAOF010037530.1_pt2 | contig 11392 bp, 10 predicted proteins | sample 7062171 | NCBI WGS metagenome assembly JABAOF01 (sample SAMN14538628, study PRJNA623070) | marine sediment metagenome | biome: marine biome [ENVO:00000428]; feature: marine pelagic biome [ENVO:01000023]; material: deep marine sediment [ENVO:00002113] | place: India: Gulf of Khambhat ... | reverse complement strand
GGTCTCGAGCAACTTAAAGATGAGCTGCTGCTTACGGAGGCCGGAGGCGCCGGTGACGCCCATCTCGCGCGCAAGTGCCGCGAGCTCCGCCGATGTCTTTTTGGTGAGTTCGGCTAAGTTTAGAGACATGAAATGGAAGTACCGGAGGATAAACGGGGACGGTGAAGCTACCCTCAAACGCATTATATTATAACCAAAACGGCCTTAAGCGTCAATAGCAATTTTGGCCGGCCGTAAAAAAAATACGCCATTAAGGTCCGCCGCCGGGACCTTGCGCACGTGCGCGCAGGCGGCCGCAAGCCTCGATAATGTCAGCGGGCAAAGGCGATAGGAACCGCATCCGGCGTCCCGAGGCCGGGTGGTCGAAGGCGAGGGTGTGGGCGTGGAGCGCCGGCCTGGCGATTACGTCGCTCGCGGAGCCGTAGGCCGCGTCGCCCAGGACCGGGTGGCCGAGGTAAGCGAGGTGCACGCGGACCTGGTGGGTGCGGCCGGTATAGAGGCGGAGGCGAAGCAACGTGGCCTCCTCGCCGAAACGCTCGAGCGCCGTAAAGGTCGTCTTGGCCTCTTTGGCCGCGAGGGGGCTGACGGCAAACCGCCGCGGGTCCCGGCTCGAGCGCCCTATGGGCGCCTCGACGGTTCCCTCGTCCAATGGAAGGTTACCGGCGGCGAGAGCCACGTACGTCCTGGCGGTCGCGCGGCGGGAAAATTGTTTTACTAAACTCCTATGGCCCAACTCGGAGCGCGCGACGACCATTACGCCGGAGGTGCCCTTGTCCAGGCGGTGGACGATGCCCGGGCGGCTCGGGCCGCCGACGGGCGCGAGCGCTCCGACGCGATGCAGGAGCGCGTTTACGAGGGTCCCGGAGGTAACGCCGCCCGCGGGGTGGCTCAGCATTCCCGCCGGCTTCTCGACGACGACGACGTGCTCGTCGACGTGGTAGATCGTCAGCGGGAGCTCCTCGGGTGCGGGGAGCGGCGCGGCCGGCGTCGCGAGGCGCCCGGCGACAACGTCCCCCTCCCGCAGACGGTAGGAGGGCTTAACCGCGGCGCCGTTGACCGTAACGTCGCCCGCGGCGATGAAGCCTTTAAGGCGCGATCGCGAATACTCGCGGAGGGCGTTGCCTAAAAAAGCGTCCAGCCTCTCGCCGGCCTCCTCCGCGCCGACGACGATCCGTAACTCTCTCGCTCCGTTCGCGGCCACAATCGCCCTTGTTAACCCAGTACGAATAAGATTATATTACGTTTCGCCGGCGGCGGCAACCGCCTCCTCAAACGGTCCGGCCCGCGCGGCGCGGGGAGCCTTTTTCGGTGGCGGCCTCGGCGGACTTGACTTATAATCGCAAGCGGAGCGAAACGGATAGGAGATAAACGAAATGAGGCTTGCTTTTCTTACTTTAACTTGTGTCGCGACGTTCGCCGCAAACGCCGCCGCAGGCGAGGAACCTAAACCCTGGGTAAAGGTCACGCCGGAGGTCCTGCCCGCCGGTGCCGTAATTCCGAAAATAACGTTCGAGGCCAAAATGCCGGCGGAGGCGCCTGCGGGTTCGCTTCTCGAGATCGAAATCCCTTACCACTTCGGCGCCCCCCAGACCGGCGACGGGAACGCGGACAACTACCTCCACGGCGATTCGCGGCTAGCGCTCGGCACCGAGGTACCGAGCGCGAGTACGCGCGTCATCCGCGGTTTCGTTAAAAAAACGATCAAGAAGGGGCAAAAGGTAAAACTATTCTTAACGCGGGAACACACGCACCCCTTCGACCACAAAGAAAAAGCGTTTATGACGCGCCTCCTGGGGCCCCCGGGCCAGAGCGGCAAGCGGGAAACGCTCGCCGAGGGGCAAGCCACGCTAGTCCACATCCCGGGGGGGCCGCCGGCGCAGCTGCGCGTCGTCGCCCCCACCTGCGTCACGCCGGGCGAACCGTTCGCCGTGAAGGTCGCGGTCCTGGATAAAAACAACAACCGCGCCGGGTCGGCGTGGAAAGGCGAACTTGCGTTCGCGGGCGACGGCGTCGAAGGGCCGCGCGCGTCGAAGATGTCCAAAAAAGAAAGTAACTACGTCGAGGTAGCCGGCTTCACCGTACCCGAAGTCGGCGTTTATCGCGTCGTCGCGCAGGGCGGGGGCCTTTCGGGCCGGAGCAACCCCGTAGTCTGCCGCCAGAATTGGGAGAAGCATATATACTGGGGCGACGAGCACGGCCACTCCGCGTTTTCAGACAGCATGCGCCAACCGGACGAATTCTTCGACTACGGCCGGTACGTGGCGCTGCTGGACGCGGCCTTTCTTACGGACCACGCCGAATGCCTATACGGCGACGCGTGGCCTACGTTAGTCGCAATCGCCAACGCCAAGAACGACCCGCCCGCGTTCGTAACGCTACTCGGATACGAGTGGACGGACGACGCGTGGAGCGGCGGCTACGGCCACCGGTGCATAATCTTTCGTGGCGGCGGAGGCTCTTATTACAACTCGAACAACGAGAAATCGAACACGCCGGCTAAACTACGAGCCAAGTACCGGCCGGGCGAAGTAGTCATGATACCGCACCACACGCTCGCCGGCTGCCGATGGGGCAACGTCGAGCCGGCGTACACCCGCTGCGTCGAAATCACGTCACATTGGGGCGTGTCCGAATACGAGGGGAACCCGTTCTGGAAAGGGCGCACGTGGAAGGGCGGCGGCGTCGTGGACGCGCTGGATTCCTATTACCTGCTGGGCTTCGTGGGGGGCGGCGACAACCACAACGGCGCGCCCGGCCAAAACCGCGGCCCGAGCCGTATGCGGCAAATGTGGTATATCGGCGGCATCACGGCCTTCCTGGCCGAGGAAAACTCTCGCCCGGCGATATTCGACGCGCTGTACGAGCGTCGGGTCTACGCCACCGCCGGGAACCGGGACTTCATCGACTTCGACGTCGACGGCGCGCCTATGGCGAGCATTACCCCCGTCGGGGACGCGCCGCTCGTCGAGGCGGAGGTTGCCACCGAGGACGCCATAAAATCGCTCGAGGTCGTCCGCGGCGGCGAGACGGTCTATACGGTGCCGACGGCCGCCGGCCGCGACTACGTCAAATTCGACTGGCGCGACGAGGGGTACGACGGCTCGCCGACGTACTACTACCTGCGCGTAATCTCCGAAGACGGGCACGTAGCGTACGCGACGCCGGTGTGGGTGTCGCGCGGCGAATGGCTGACGATCGACCGCGACGTAGGCCGCGAGCTCGCAAGCGGGCAATACCTCGCGTTACCGCCCCCCGCGGCTCGGGACTTCGAAAACTACGCCGTCCGTTTAAAAACGTCCGCCTCGGCCCCCGGCGAGGTCAAAGTAATTGCCGACGGCGCGGTTGCCGCGACCGCCGAAGCCGGCGAGGGTCAACAAGAGATCACGCTGCAATTCAAAACGGCGCCGCAAAACCGGGACGTACGGCTAAGCTACGACGGCGCCGACCCACTCAACGTAACCGAGGCTTGCGTATTTCCGTACCCGTGGCGGGAGCCGCGATGGGTAGGCCGCTGGTGGACGTTCGAGGCCGAAAAGAATAAAAAAACGGCCAAAGGCAACAGGACGGAAGACACCTTCGCGTCGGCGGGGTCCGCGCTCGTCGTCTCGCCGGCCGACAACCTTTACGGAAAGTTAGTTTTATGGGGCCCGTACCAGGAGCTCGAGCGCGGCGAGTACCAGGCGCACTTCTACCTTCGAGCCGACGGCGACCCGACCTCTCCCAAACCGGCCGCGGAGATAAGCGTCGCCGTAGCACCCGCGGGAGGAAAGCAGCCCCCGGCCCCGACGACGGCCAAAACCCTTAGCGTAGCCTCGCTCGCGCAGGGCGCCGGCTACAAAAAATTTACGCTCGACTTCGAGCTACTTGAAAAATCGCGGTGCGAATACAAAGTGAAATATATCGGCAACGCCGTAGTATACGTAGACAAGGTAGACGTCCAACAAGTAGCCTACGAATAAAGGAGACGGGGCGATGGCGTTCGCCGGGCCGACGTCCCGTTACGGCTCGGCTCCCGGGTCCGCGCCCCAGGCGCCCCGCCGGCGGCGAAGAATAGGTTGACGGCGATAGGAAATTTAGTTAATTTAATAAGTAATAATTAAACTGGGGGACGTTCCCTCCGGCAAGCACGCGTGAGATTAAAAGGAGGAAAAAAGCTATGGCAAAAGACCCGGTATGCGGAATGGACGTCGACGAGTCGAGCCCGGCCGCGACGGCGGAATACGAGGGGCAAACGTATTATTTCTGCGCCCCGGGTTGCCGGGCGGCCTTCGAGGCGGACCCGGAGAAGTACCTCGGCCGCGAGGAGGAAACGGGCGGCTGCGGCGGCTAGAACCGGAGCGGAATAAAGTCGGCCGGCCCACGGGCCGGCCTTTTATTTTGCGACGCAAAGAACGCCGTCCCCACCAGCGTTAGGGTGAAAAAATGATTATGCCGGCCGCGTCGCTTCGGCGCACTCGATGCCGAAAGCCGCGAGCTCGTCCAACACCGGCCCGTAAATTTCGGGTACGGTCGGGACGCGAACGCCCGCTAGCTCTATCCTCCCCTCCAAAATAAGGCGAGCCGCTATTGCCGCGGGAAGGCTCACGGTCCGGGCCATCGCCGTGTCGCCGGCGGGTATGCCGAACTCGAGCAGCGTCGAGGTAACTTTCTGCCTCCCGGCGGTGCCGTAATCGACGTCGACGTCGTGGTGCAACGCGACCATGTCGCGTTCGCCCTCTTCGTAGCGACACTTCCGCTCGAGGCGCGCCGCGAGCACGTCCATGGGCGCCGCCTCGGCCTTCGGAATAAATTCGTCCGAAAAGAAACCCAACCACTCAAGCCTGGCGACGATATCGGAATCCTCGGCGACGCCGGCTCGAGCCGCGAACTCCTTTTTTATTTCGGCGGCCCCGGAACCTATTATGCGCGCGGTAAACGAGCGATAACTAAGGCCCGCGAAATCCTGCCGCCGGTCGTCGAGGAAGCCAAGCTTCGATAACGTGAGCCACGTCTCGCACCACCCGGCGTTCCGGAGGGTACCGCGGAACATGGTTTCGACGCCCTCCAGGCCGTAGGTCCCGATATAGGGCAAAGAATCGCGGTTGGGATAACATTCGAAGTCGCCCGCGCCCGGGACGGTGACGGGGCGACAATCGGCGAAGAGGTCTTCGCCCGGGACGTCGACCTCGCGGCCTTCCTCGAGGTAACGGGCGGCGCTGCGCGACGCGAGTATAACCGCGCGCGGGCTCCACGAGAATTTGTAACCCCAGGGATTGGTGTTGGCCTCGGGGGCGGGAAGGCCGCCGCAATAGGACCTGAAAGAAACGACGCGGCCGCCTTTATTCTGGGCCGCGTGGATAATCCTCATCGCGGACATATGGTCGACGCCCGGGTCGAGGCCGATTTCGTTAAGCAATAAAACGCCGGCCCCGCGCGCCGGGCCGTCGAGCGCGCGCATTTCTTCGCTCACGTACGACGTCGCGACGAACGGCTTGCCGTGGGCGAGGCACCGCTCGGCAACGGCGACGTGATAAACGTAGGGGACGAGGCTCACGACGAGGTCCGCGGCCGCGACGTCGGCGTCGAGCCGCTCGCGGTCGTCGACATTTAAGGTTTGGGCGAGGCCGCGTTCGCGGCCGGCCACCAACGCCTCGGCTTTGGCGACGGTGCGGCTCGCGACTTTTACGCGATAACGGGTACGCGTGAGCAGGTAGTCGACCAGCGGCTTCGCGACCATCCCCGCGCCCAACACCAGGATCTCCGCGGGCATAGCTCCGACCTCAGCTGAGATACGCGTCGAGGTATTGATATGGCGGCGTGAATTCGCCCCGGTAGAGTACGGTCGCCCCTTTTATCGACGGCGGCAGCTCGCAGGCCTCGAAGGAGGAGGCCCAATTGGCACGCGCGAAGGCCGGCACCAACGGCTCGAGCTGTTTGGCGAAAAACTCGGAGGCGTCCCGCGGCAGCTCCGCGGGGAGGTTGTATACCGCCAAGATAACCGGGCCCGTCCCGGCGACGCCGTCCACCGTGGCGTCGCGCTTGACGTCGTACACGAATACCGGCGCGTCGGGCGTCGTAACCTTGACCGTGGCCTCGATGGCGCCGACGACGTCACAACTTATGTCGCCGATGACGCGGAGGCGAGGCCCTTCAGCGCCGCCGTATAGCGACACGAGGTCCCGTATCGATACGAAGTGGGGATAACGCCGGTCCCAATAGATGGCGTTTACGAGCACCGTCAGATAGGGCAAATAATCCGACAGAACTGGCTCGTACCTGCCCGGGTAATCGTAATATTCCTGGAGGTCGAAGGCGCCGCCCGGGACCCGGCGCCGGACCATATGCTCCTCTTTGAATACGACTTTGAAAACTACTTTGCCGGACGGCTCGCGGCTTAGCGCGACCTCGGCCACGTCCGCGGGCGCTATTTCCCGGGTGGGCAGCAGGTCCAAAATCTCCTGCGCGCCGCGCGAGACGTTGCCGTAGCCGGCCAAACCCACGATGAGCGGCGCTAGGCCGGCGCCGACGCCCCCCATGGCAATACGCTCCCCTACGGCCCTGACCGCGAGCCGCGCGCTGCCCAAGTCGTCGTATTGCCAGGCGGCCTTGAGGGCCGCGAACGGCGTCTCGCGCCGCTCCCAGGCCAGCCGTTTGCCTAACGCCCACAGCGAGTCTATCATCCCGGCGCGGCCCGCGAACGGGCCGAAGAAGGTCAGCCGCCGGCCCTCCTCGTCGACGATCCTCTCGTAATCTACGAGGCTACAGCCCCTCTCGACGAGGCGGGCGAGCATCGGCATGTTGGCGGCTTGGCCTTTGACTACGTGGGCGAAGAAAACGTAAACCATATCCCGCAAGATAACGCGGGGCGGGACCTCTTTGATCCCGAATATCACGTCGCACGGGCCCAAGTCCTCCGCGATTGTCGCGCCCGCGCGGGCGTACGCCTCGTCGTCGAATACGCGAATATCGGAGGGCTGCACCATTACCGCTAACCCCACGTCCCTGGCGAGGCGCGCCACTTCGGCGGGCGTCAACGGCGCGCGCCTTTCCCACCGGTTAATATCCTCCCGGCGTATGCCGATCGCGGGTAACTTCATCTCATTTCAAAGATAAAAAAACGCCGCGCAAAAACGCAAGGCAGCTACTAAAGCCACTTAAGCAACCTTCCCCTCGTAAGAATTTAGCACACTGCTACGGGTAAATCAAGGGCGGGGCCCGCCACGGCCGCGTGATTTTTTCGTTTAATTTTATACTAATTATTTGGTAATATAACCGCGGTATGATACCCATCAAGGACAGCCCCCGGGCGCAGCGCTTCCCGTTCGTAAACATCGCCATCATCCTCGTCAACGCCCTTGTCTTCTATTTCGAGCTGACGATGGGGCCGGCGCGCCTGGAGGCGTTCATAAACCACTTCGGCCTTATTCCCGCGCGCCTGCTGGCCGTCGACTTCTCCGCGCCGGCGTCGGCCCTCGCCGGCGTGGGGCCGCTCTTCACCTCTATATTTATCCACGCCGGGTGGTTCCACATCATCGGCAACATGCTCTTTCTGTGGATCTTCGGCGACAACGTCGAGGACCGGCTGGGGCACGTCGGCTACGCGCTGTTCTACGTATTTTGCGGCGTCGGCGCCGGCCTGGCCCACGCGTTCCTGACAACCGCGGTCTCGGGCGGTTCGGCCGTCCCGACCATCGGCGCCTCGGGCGCCATCGCGGGGGTAATGGGCGCGTACGTCGTCCTCTACCCCAGGGCGCGCGTCCTCACGCTGGTACCGGTTATCTTCTACGCGTGGTTCGTCGAGGTCCCGGCGTGGATATACCTCGGCGTATGGGTAGTGATTCAGCTGTTCACGGGCGTTTTGGACCTGGCGGGCGCGACTGCGGGCGGCGTCGCCTGGTGGGCGCATATTGGGGGCTTCGTCGTCGGCGTCGTCCTGATTTGCATCTTCCCGAAATGCCGGCGGCATCGTTATATGGTGGCGCCTTAACGTGACGAACGGAGCCGCGGCCCCGCGGAGGGAAACATGAGCCTAACGAGCATATTTTGGATATTCATAATACTCGTACTCGTACTGCCCATACTGCAGCGGAAGTTCCTGGAGAGCCGGCGGCTGGGCGCGATGCGCGCCATCGAGCGGCGCCGCAAGAGCCGCGTCATCGCGATGGTCCACCGCCAGGAGACGATGAGCCTTTTGGGTTTCCCGATAATGCGCTTCATAGATATTAACGACGCCGAGGAGGTCATGCGGGCCGTGCGCCTCACCGCGGACGACGTCCCCATCGACTTCATCATCCATACCCCCGGCGGCCTCGTCCTCCCGACGGACCAGATCGCCTCGGCGCTCCTGCGCCACCCCTCCAAGGTAACGGTCTTCGTGCCGCACTACGCGATGTCGGGGGGGACCCTCATCGCGCTGGCCGCGGACGAAATCGTGATGGCGCCCAACGCCGTCCTCGGCCCCATCGACCCGCAGGTCGCCGGCATGCCCGCGGCCTCGGTCATAAAAGTCACGGAACTCAAGCGCCCGGGGCAAATAGACGACCAGACGCTCATCATGGCCGACGTCGCCAGAAAGGCCCTCGAGCAACTGCGCGAACGCGTCAAAAACATCCTCGCCCGCCATATGGAGATACACGCCGCGGACGAGCTCGCGGTCAAGCTCACGAAAGGGACCTGGACCCACGACTACGCGATAACGTTCGAGCAGGCGAAGGAGCTGGGCTTCACGGTCTCGGAGGAGATGCCGGCTGAGATATACCAGTTCATGTCGTACTTCCCGCAGCCGAAGCGTTCCGAGCCGACGGTGCAGTACGTCCCGGTCCCCTACCGCCGCGAGGCGCCGGCTGAGGCGGAGAAGGGCGCGAAGGGCGACTAACTTAAATTATTTATACGCGCTAAAAAGCCGCCCGCGAGGGCGGTTTAATAACACGAAGTTCGTTTAAATTAAAATGAGGTGTACGCCGCGACGGCCGTTAACCGCGCATGGGCCGTAGGCGGGTTTCCCGGATACGCCGAAATCCCGGCCAGCTACGATTTATTCCATTGGGACGAAAACGGAGGCGATTGGAAGAGGGATTCTAAAGAAAATGTCGAGGACCCGTATTCCTACCTCCAAAGCGTCCACTTCGCTAGCGAAAACGACGGTTGGGCCGTAGCCCCTTATGCCGCCTTACGTCACGACGGTAAAAATTGGCGAGAAGTAAGGACGCACGACCTCGGGCCGTTGAGCGTAAACACGCTCGGGGGCGACGAAGTCTGGATTTCGAGTTGGCGCGCCCTTTATAAATTTAAACCTCTAAAACATTGAACCTAGGTAGCCTGTTAGACTCGCCGGCTCCGAGCCGGCTTTTTTATATCGCCGTTGCGGCCGCGCGCGGAGCCGTGTTATATTACAAACAAATTTATTTAAAAAATGAAGAAAGCGGACGCCGCCAAACGCAAGCTGGAACGCCTGCTCGAGGCCGCGCGCGACGCGGGCCCTCGCCTTGATTGGGCCTTGAGCGGGGGCCTGGGCCTGGCCGCGCTGTTATTATATTTACGCGTCCGAAACGCCCTTTACAGCTTCGACGCCGTCGCCTACGCCGAGGTCGTCGAGAACGGCACGGCGCAACAGCTACTGCATCCCCACCACGTCCTGTACAATCCGATATGTCGGCTCGCGTACGCCGTGGCGCGCCTCCTGGGGTACGACGGGCGGGCGCTCGGGCCGATGCACTTTTTAAACGCCCTGGCGGGCGCGGTCGGCGTTGCGTTTACGTTTTTGGTGTGCCGCAAGCTGGGGGCGTCGCGGACGGCCTCGCTCCTCGCCGGGTTAGCCGTCGCGACCGCGGCCGCCTACTGGGCAAACGCCGCGGGCGTCGAGGTATATACGCTGGGAACCGCGGCGGCCCTCGTCGGCCTCTACGCCGCGGCGCAGGTACCGTCGCGAGGGACGAGTGCGGCGACGCTGGCGGGCGCGGCCTGTGCCGGGGCCGCTTTAATCCAGCAACTAAACATCCTCCTCGCTCCCGCGGCCTTTATATACGTTCTTACGACGGGAGCCGCGCGTCGCCAAAAGGCCCTCGCCTTCGCGGGCGGGTACGCCGGGGCCTTCGTCCTCGGCTACGTCGTCCTCCCGGCGGCGTTCCTCCGTTTCGAGGGGGCGGGCGATTATGTCGAATGGTTTTTCTCGTACGCCCGCATGAAACGGTGGGGCGGCTTCTCCTGGCCGAACGTCGCCGCGGGCGCCGACGCCTTCGCGCGCGTTTTCTACGTCAACGCTTTTTGGGACAACTTCGCGGCGCCCTTTATAAAAAAGGACGTACGCCACCTTCGCGTCGCCTTGCCGCTGTGGCTGGGCGTGGCCTTTTGCGGGGCGAATCTATGGCTTCGGCTCACGCACGGCCCGGAACGCCGAGCGTTAATCCTGGTCGCCGTTTCGTTCCTTACGTATACGGGTTTTATTCTATGGTGGCTACCGCGCTATGTAGGATACTGGTTGTTCCCGGCCGCCACTTTCGCGGCCGCGGTCGCCGTCGCCTCGTCGAAGCGCGGCAGGCGGTGGCACCTTATATCTTTAATAGCTCTTACCTTGGCGTGGCTGGGGATAACCAACGTAAATTGGCGCGACGGCATATCCCGTCTTCCGGACCTTCAGGCGAACGCGGATTACCGCGCCGGCCTCGCGGTCAGCCGCATCATTCCCGAAGACGCTTTGGCTTATCTCGCAAATTCGCCGGCCGTGACGTACGCGCGGTACTTCGGCGGCGTTCGGCGCGTGCGGTCGCCGAACTGGGTCGTGAACGCGTGCCGCGGCGACGGCGAAAAGGCGGCGCGCCACATCGAGAAGCTGATACGCGGGGAATTCGACGACGGCCGCGCGGTATACGTCGGCGAGCGGGCGTTCCCGGGGATAGGCGGGCCGCCGCTGCGGGAGTTGGGCGAACGTCTTCTGGCCGAAGGGCGCGCCGTCGGCTCGTACGCCGGCGCCGACGTGAGCGAAATTATATACGTAATAACTCCCGGCGCTTCGGGTTTTTAAATATTGCAGTGAATACGGCGCCAAAACAGGCTCCGCGGGGCGCCCTTTTTTATATCGCTGTTGCGGCTCTCGCCCGTATTATGCTATATTCCCCCGAGGTATCGAATAATGAAGAAAAAAAATGGCGTCGCGATACTCCTTCTCGCGCTCGCCGCGGCCGCGGCGCACGCCAAAATAGAAATCTGGCTAGGCCAGGACGTATCCGTACGGGACAGGCTTCGCGTAATCATCGGCGAGGCCGAGGACGACGTCGTCGTCGCGATGGACCGCTTCACCGACTACAGCATGGCGGACGCGCTCATCTTCGCGGCGAAGCGCGGGCGGCGCGTTCGCGTCGTCGTCGACGGCGACCGGCGAAACCTGCTCGTGGGTCAAGCGCTGGGCGACTATCTC